>Ga0070739_10000737_pt1 | contig 57141 bp, 47 predicted proteins | sample Coa_R1_7_FD_66445 | JGI IMG/M metagenome (GOLD analysis project Ga0070739, IMG submission 66445) | Surface soil microbial communities from Centralia Pennsylvania, which are recovering from an underground coalmine fire - Coalmine... | ecosystem: Environmental > Terrestrial > Soil > Unclassified ...
CCCAGCCGGCGCCGCGCCCCTACCCCGGTCCCGATCTTGCCGATCTTGAATGGAACATTTCATTATCGCGTAGCTACGCGTAGTGAGAGATTTCCAATCTCATGAGAATTTTCTAAAGGAGAGCGATATAATATGACCACGCTACGTATTACTGCCGGTCCGTTTATATTTACGGCGCGCATGGAGGAGGCGGACGCTCCCAAAACCTGTGCAGCATTCAGCCGTATCCTGCCGTTTCGCAGCAAGATTATACACGCCCGTTGGAGCGGAGAAGCTGCCTGGATACCGCTGGGCGACTTCCAGCCTGGCTTCAGTTTCGAGAACCATACGAGCTACCCCGCTCCCGGCCAGGTATTGTTCTACCCCGGAGGGTACAGCGAGACCGAGATTCTCTTCCCCTACGGGGCTACGCGCTTCGCCAGCAAGCTCGGTCAACTGGCCGGCAATCACTTTCTGACCATCACCGGCGGCGCCGAACAGTTGCGCGAACTTGGGCGCCTGGTACTGTGGGAGGGCGCCCAGGATATCGTCTTTGAAAGCATGGAGTAGGAAAGGAAAGCATATGCTGCGCTTCGATCTCAATATTTCGATCCTCTTGAAGGAGGTGCCATTCCTGGAGCGCTTCGAACTGGCGGCGCGTTCGGGCTTCGGCGCCGTCGAGTTCTGGTGGCCCGGCGACGAAAACCTTGCCGCTGTGGAACAGCAAATACAGAAGACCGGGCTGAAAGTAGCGCTGATGAACTTCAATGCAGGCGATATGGCGAGCGGAGAGCGCGGCTTTCTCAACGTTCCCGAGCGGCGTGAGTGGTTCCGCGATCACGTGCCGCAGGCGCTTGAATTCGCCAGGCGCATCGGCTGCCCACAGCTCAACGCCCTGGTTGGCAACGCCATCCCTGGCGCGAGCCGCGAGGAGCAGCTAGACCTTGTGCGTGAGAACCTGGCCTGGGCCGCTGATCGCGCCGCCGAGGCCGGTCTGGGCGTGGTCGTCGAGTCCCTGAATAGCTTTGAAAATACCCGCTACCTGCTCACGAACACCAATGAGACGCTGCAACTGCTCGCCGGGGTCAACCGCCCGAACCTCAAATATCAATACGACGTGTATCATATGCAGCGTATGGAGGGGAACCTTATCGACACGCTGCGCAGGCATATCGGGATGATCGGGCATATTCAGGTCGCGGACTCGCCGGAGCGCCACGAGCCGGGGACGGGCGAGATCCATTATGCCCATGTGCTGGCCGCCATCGACGCGCTCAACTATCCGGGCTACATCGGTCTCGAATACAATCCCGCCTCCGGCTCGCAAGCCAGCTTTGCCTGGCTGCCCGCAGACCGCCGCGAGCCAATCGCGGTGAGCGCCCTGCGGTTGTAAGGCAATGAACATTGATATCTATAAATGCGGCAATCAGAAAGGATGATGGATATCTGTAGGGGCGCAGCGCCGCCGTGGACGTGTAACCCGATCACATGCCTGCGGCGCAAGCCCGCTCCTTCTTCTGTTTATCCAACGTGGAGAAATCCGCAACGGCGGGCTTGCGCCGCGGGTCGGTCACGGTACGCTGCCATTCACGGCGGCGCTGCGCCCTACAGCGGTTGCATCGCTCCGGCCCTATTGTCAACCTTGATCGTTAACATACCTGTTATTGTTGTTGAGAGGAGACAGAAGCCATGCGCATATTACTGGCGCCACAGGCCCTCAAGGGAAGTCTGACAGCCGCCGAGGCAGTACAGGCGATGGTGCGGGGCGTGCAGGCCGCTGCCCCCGATGCGCAGGTGATTGAACTGCCGATTGCCGATGGCGGCGAAGGCACGGTGGAGGCGATGACAGCGGCTACCGGCGGGACGATCATCCCGGTCACGGTAACGGGACCCCTCGGCGAGCCGGTTGAGGCATTCCTCGGTCTGCTGGGCGAAGCTGATAACGCGGAGAAAACAGCCGTGATCGAGATGGCCGCGGCCTCCGGGCTGCCGCTCGTTCCCCCTGAGCGGCGCGATCCCCGCATCACGACGACGCGTGGGACCGGCGAGCTGATCCGCCACGCGCTCGATCTGGGCTGCCGGCGCCTCCTGATCGGGATTGGCGGGAGCGCGACCAACGACGGTGGCGCCGGCATGGTACAGGCACTTGGTGGACACCTGCTGGATGAGCACGGACAGGAACTGCCGCCCGGCGGCTCGGCTCTGGCGCGGCTGGCGCGTATCGAGGTCGATACGCTCGATCCCCGGCTGCGCGAATGCACGATCCAGGTAGCGTGCGACGTGGACAATCCGCTCTGCGGTCCCAGCGGCGCCTCCGCCATCTACGGCCCGCAGAAGGGCGCCACGCCGATCATCGTCCATGAGCTGGACGAGGCGCTGCGCCATTACGCGGCGATCATCAAGCGCGACCTGGGCGCGGATGTGCTCGACCTTCCCGGGGCGGGCGCCGCTGGTGGACTGGGCGCCGGACTGGTGGCCTTTCTCAACGCGGAGCTACTTCCGGGTTCGCGCATGGTCCTCGACGCGCTGCACTTCGACGCCCATCTCGCACAGGCCGACCTTGTGCTGACCGCCGAGGGGAACCTGGACGCCCAGACGCTGCGCGGCAAGAGCGTCGGGGCGGTGGCCGCTGCCGCCAGGGCGCGCGGCGTGCCGGTGATCGTCGTGGCGGGCGGCGTAAGCGATGAGGAGCCTGCGCTTTACAAGATGGGCATGGACGCCATCGTACCGCTGCCTACGTATCCGATGCCGCTCAGCGAGGCGATGTCCGCAGCCGCGCCGCTGGTCAGCCGCGCCACCGAGCGCGCGCTGCGCCTGGTACGCGTGGGCGAGCGCCTGGCCCAACAATAGACGCGCGGCCTGCATCAGCCAGCCTCGCCGGCGCTTCGATCTCTGAACCTTAATGAAGTGCAAGAAAATCATAGCGCACCATTCACATCACCACCTGTATTGAGAATTTCGGTGACACAGAGCATCGATTTATGTTACAATGGCATTATAGTTTTCGCAGTGCGGAAAATAGAAGCACGGAAAGAAATAGCTATGCAGAAAGTCTCTCAGCATAAGGAGGATAGCGCCTCGCTTGGTGCGGTCCAGTCCGTTGAGCGCGCGCTGGACCTGCTGGAATGCCTGGCGCGCTCGGGCAACTGGGTAGGGATCAGCGAACTGAGCCAGGCAACCGGGCAGCCGGTAGGCACGATCCACCGCCTGCTCATGACGCTGGTGGCTCGCGAATACGTGGTGCGCGACAGTCGCACGCGCCGCTATGCGCTGGGGCCTGCCTTCCGCCGCCTCGCCGGGACGAACCTGCAAACGCCGGACTGGCCGGAAATCGCAACGCCACACCTGCGCGAGATGGCGGAGATTGGTGGCGAGACTGCGAACCTGCTTGTCAAGGAAGGCAATCGCGCGGTGTATGTGGCGCAGGCGCAGCCGATGCGCACGGTACGCATGTTTACTGAACCGGGCAATCGCGTGCCCCTGCACTGCACAGGGGGCGGCAAGGTGCTGCTCGCCTATCAGCCCGAGAGTGTGATTACCTCTACGATTGCCGAGACGGGCCTGCAACGCTATACCGAAACCACGATTACCGACCCCGGCCAGCTCCAGCAGGAACTGGAACAGATCCGCCAGCAGGGGTACGCTATAGACAACGGCGAGCACGAAGAGGGTGTGCGCTGCCTGGCCGTGCCGGTCTACGGTCCCCAGGGCCGCGTCGTAGCGGCGGTGAGCATCTCCGGGCCGAGCAGCCGCCTGGATAGCCGCCGCATTCCAATACTGCTCCCACACATCAAGCGCATCAGCGCGGCCATCTCCAGCGCGCTGGCGGCCTCTCAGGAGCGCTCGGCGAGCAAATAGTACTCCAGCGGATAATGATGATGTAGAGTGTGTTGTGGTCCAGGTGCTGCGCGCATGGATCACAACACACTCTACAGAAGACGAGCGCCGCAGGCATGAGGACGCAAGGGCGCTGGCCGCTGTCACATTCAACGCGGCAAAGGCGTGATAGAATGGAGAAATACCAATAGGCATTAACTTGACATCCAGGGCTGTCATCCTGAGCGGCAGCGAAGGCTCCACATGCTCGGCCCACGGATCCTTCGCTGCCGCTCAGGATGACATGTTTAGCCCTTAATTCACGCTCAGGAGCATACCATGCCAAATATCGATCAGGCACGCCTCAATCTGATGCACAAATACTGGAACGCCGCCAATTACCTGACCGTCGGCCAGATCTACCTCCAGGATAACCCTCTGCTGAGAGAACCACTGCGCCCCGAACATATCAAGCCCCGCCTGCTCGGACACTGGGGCACATCGCCCGGCCTGAGCTTCATCTATGTCCACCTGAACCGGCTTATCCAGGATCACGATGTCGATATGATCTACCTCGCGGGGCCAGGTCATGGAGGTCCGGCAATCCTGGCGAATGTCTATCTTGAAGGGACATACACAGAGGTCTACCCGGAGGTCACGCAGGATGTGGAAGGCATGCGCCGTCTCTTTCGCCAGTTCTCGACGCCGGGCGGAGTGCCAAGCCATGTGAGCGTGCCCACACCCGGCTCGATCCATGAAGGCGGAGAATTAGGCTATGTGCTGGCCCACGCCTTCGGCGCCGCATTCGATAATCCAGATCTGATCGTCGCCGCCGTCGTCGGCGATGGCGAGGCGGAGACCGGACCGCTCGCCGGATCGTGGAAGAGCATTAAATTTTTGAACCCGGTACGCGATGGGGCCGTGCTTCCTATTCTGCACCTCAATGGCTATAAGATATCCGGCCCGACGGTCTTCGGGCGTGATAGCGATAAGGACGTAGCAGCGGTTATTTCGGGCAACGGCTACGAGGTCCATTTTGTTGAGGGCGACGATCCTATGCAGATGCACCGCGCTTTCGCCGAGACTCTGGAGACATGCTATACGAAAATTCGCGCGTATCAGGAAGACGCACGCAAGCATGGCTTCACCAGCCGCCCCAACTGGCCTGCCATCGTCCTGCGCAGCCCCAAAGGCTGGACCGGGCCGAAGGAGCTGGACGGCGTTCCCATCGAGGGAACGTTCCGCGCGCACCAGGTGCCCATAGACGATGTAAAGACAAATCCTGCTCACCTGAGGTTACTCGAAGACTGGATGCGCAGCTACAAACCCGAGGAGCTTTTCGACGAGCAGGGGCGTTTCATCCCTGAACTCGCGGCGCTCGCGCCGAAAGGTGAGCGCCGTATGGGAGCAAACCCGCACGCCAACGGCGGCAAGCTGCTGAAAGACCTCGATCTGCCCGATTTTACAGAATACGCGTTTGAGGTCAAAAAGCCGGCAACGCAGTACTACGGCAATACACGCCCGCTGGGCACATTGATGCGCGACATTTTCAAACGCAATGCAGAACAACGAAACTTCCGTTTCCTCTGCCCCGATGAAACCAACTCGAACCGCCTGGGCGATGTCTTTCAGGTCGAGAACCGCACCTGGGAGGAGAAAATCATCCCGATTGACGACCATCTCTCTCCCGATGGGCGCGTCATGGAGGTGCTGAGCGAGCATCTCTGCGAGGGCTGGCTGGAGGGCTACCTGCTGACGGGCCGGCACGGCTTATGGGCCAGCTACGAAGCCTTTGCCATGATTATCGACTCAATGCTGATCCAGCACTCGAAATGGTTGGAAGGCATGCTTGATCTGCCCTGGCGCAAACCCGTTGCATCGCTCAATATCCTGCTGACCTCGACCTGCTGGCGCAACGATCACAACGGTTTCAGCCACCAGGGGCCAGGACTGATCGATACGGCGCTCTCCAGAAAGGGAGCCATATCGCGCATCTACTTCCCGCCGGACGTGAATTGCCTGCTCTCCGTCGCCGATCACTGTTTACGCAGCCGCAATTACATCAATCTCATCGTCATCGATAAGCAGCCGCACCTGCAATTTCTGACCATGCAGCAGGCCATCGAACACTGTACGCGCGGCCTCTCTACGTGGCAGTGGGCCAGCAATGCGGACCATGTTGAACCCGACGTGGTGCTGGCCTGCGCTGGCGATGTGATGACGATGGAAACTGTCGCGGCTGCCTGGTGGCTGCGGCACCACATCCCCGAACTGAAGGTGCGCGTGGTGAACGTTGTCGACCTGATGACGCTCTATCCGCCAGACGTACACCCGCACGGCCTGGATGATGCTACCTTCATCGCACACTTCACGGAAGATAAACCCGTGGTCTTCGCTTTCCACGGCTACCAGAGGGCGGTGCACCAGCTCATTCACGGGCGCCCGAACCCTGAGCGTTTCCATGTGCGCGGCTTCAACGAGGAGGGTACGACGACAACGCCATTCGATATGGTCGTTCTCAACAATGTCAGCCGCTACCACCTCTGCATTCTGGCGCTGCAACGTGCGGAGCGCGTACACGATCTCACCCCGCCCTTGATCCAGGAATGCAATGATATGCTTGCCAGGCACCACAGCTACGTGCGCACGAACTTCGAGGATATGCCCGAGGTGCGCGACTGGGTGTGGACGGATTAAATTGCATTATGAAGGTTAACGACCAATATCGGCAATGGGAAGGGTTGATGAGACGACGTAGGGGCGCGGCGCTGGCTGGGTGGTTGGGTGGGGCGGTGGGGGCCAGAAGCAAGCCCGCTTTTCATCCCTACCTCCCTCATCCAGTGGCGGCAAAGAGGAGCGGGCTTGCGCTTCGGCCCCCACCGTCCCCTTGCCCCTCCCAGCCGGCGCCGTGCCCCTACCACATCCCGGCATTGCCGATTCTGGTTATTACGTTTCGTTATGGGGAGCATAAATGAAAATACTCGTGCTGAACGCAGGATCCAGCAGCCAGAAAAGCAGGCTCTATGAAATTGGCGAGAGCATACCCGACCAGGCACCGGAGCCGTTGTGGGAGGCCAACGCCGATTGGACGAAGGAGAAAGACGCGGCGGACCTCAAAATCAAAACGGCGGGCGGCCCGTCTATAGAAGAGGAGATTACCAGGGAGTCGCGCCCGGTAATCATCGAGCGGATGTTGAAGACGCTCTGGAGCGGCAAAACGCGCGTCATTGACCGGCCCGCGGATGTTGCTATGATCGGGCACCGTATTGTTCACGGCGGCGCGGATTATCGAGAGAGCGTGCTGATCACGCCGGAGGTGAAGGCAGCGATCCAGCGCCTCTCCGCCTTCGCGCCACTGCACAATCCCGCCAATCTGGAAGGCGTCGAGACCTGCGAACGCCTCTTCGCCAGCACTCCCCAGGTAGCCGTTTTCGATACCGCCTTCCACAGCCAGTTGCCGAGACGGGCCGCGTTTTACGCCGGTCCCTATGAGTGGTTCGAGCAGGGCATCAGGCGCTACGGCTTTCACGGCATCAGCCATCAATATTGCGCGCGGCGCGGCGCGCAGATCCTGGGACGCGACCTGGCCTCATTGCGTATCATCAACTGCCACCTGGGCAACGGCTGCTCCCTCGCCGCGATCCAGGGCGGCCACAGCATCGACACCACGATGGGCTTCACGCCGCTGGAAGGGCTGATGATGGGCACGCGCTCCGGCTCGCTCGATCCGAGCATCCTGACCTATCTGCAACGCGAGAAGGGCTACTCTGCGGATCGCCTTGAGCAGATACTCAATAAAGAATCCGGCCTGAAAGGGATATCCGGCATATCAAGCGATCTGCGGCAGGTCATGCAGGCAATAGAAGATGATAACGAGCGGGCAGAACTGGCCCTGGAAATGTTCATCTACCGCCTGCGCTACTTCATCGGCGCGATGCTCGCGGCGCTCGGCGGCGTGGACGCGCTCATCTTTACCGGCGGCATCGGCGAGAACGCCGCCCGTGTGCGCGCGGAGGCGTGCGCGGCCTTTGGCTTCCTCAAACTCAAGCTGGATGAAGCGAAAAACGCCGCCTCGCCCGCCGATCAGGACATCGCCACTCCCGCCTCGGCGGTGCGCGTCCTGATCGTGCATACAGAGGAGGACTGGGAGATCGCCCGCGAATGCTGGCGTGTCGCCCACAAACGCTAGACCAAAACTATACATCTTTACCAACCATAACCCCGGTTGACTTTATCACCGCAAGAACGGCACCTTCTTGCTTGAGGTTCAGTTCCTCAGCGGAGCCACGCGTGATCGCGGAAACGATCTGCTGCCCATCTGGCAGTTCAAGCACAACCTCGGCCATCACGCTTCCCAGCCTGACCGATTTCACAGCCGCTTTCAACTGATTGAAGGAAATCCCCGCAAGCAATGACCATTGCCATCAAACAGGCGAGGAGTCCTGCCGAACAGTATGACCTGTCCCTGTCTCTAGATCTTAGATCTAAATATATTGACAAAGCGCGGCAACTTATCTACAATATTGGTAACATCTGTTACCGACGCAATGGAGCAGCGTAAAGATGCTGATACCACAATTACTCAGGAGTAATGAGCAGATGGAACAGAACACCCAAACTCCTCTGTTAAACGCTGCGTCGTACTCTTACAGCGCTACACGACGCATGCAGCGGAGGGCTGCGCGGCCAGCAGCCAGCCCGGTACAGCCAGTCGATGAACCATTGTTACAGAAAGCGGCCGTTTCCCCGCTTCAACCGGCAATTTTTGTAGCAGAAGTTACACATGATCTCCTTGATGCTCAGATCCCCCGCAACGCGCGACCACTCTTCTGTTCATCCACACACGCTCCAGGCCATCACCATCATTCCCACCACCACTAAGCCATTAACCGCTTAAGGACTACTCATAGCCAGCATATAACGCTCAGCCAATCCTGACGCGGTTCTCTTCGAGTTTCTTAATAACCCGCTCGATGTGCCTGTTTTTGTGCGCCTGCGGCGCTCCGCCCACAGGCTCTACCTCCGGCGAACCGCGCAGCGGTGAGCCGTCGGGAATACCCGCATGCGCAGAGCCATTGTGGCGCACTCTCTTTGTATTGGGAATGGAACACATGCATAAGACTGATCAGATCACGCAACAGCAGATGCAGGATTCTGCTATCAATAGCGCTCCTGAGAAGGGGGCCATAGACCTTGTAGTCTTGAGCTATATGGCCCGCAAAATTCGCGTACTGCTCCACAGTATGGAGCACCCGATAGAGACGGCGCTGCCCTGGCTCTACTACCTGCAAGAGAGCCGTGGCCGAGCGCACCGCATCGCCATCTATGCTCCCCAGGCGCTGCCATCACTCCACGATTGCGCGTTCGTCGGCTTCATCAGCCGCAAGCAACAGAGCATCGATCCCTTCATCGCGCACGAGTTGCACCGCGTAGATCAGCGGTTGCTTGGCGAACTCGTCGGCATCTCCGGTCTGCTGGCCTATTCCTCACTGGAATTGCATGCCGGCAACTGGTACAATTTAGTGTTACTCAACGATGCCAGTGACAGGGCGCACTTTAAAGATATAGCTATTCACAGGTACGCAGCCTATCAGCTTGCGCCCCACTATTATGAATGGATTCGCCTGCATAGCGGCACGCTGCACGGCGGACTTGCCGGCGCGCTGATTTTACAGAAGACAAAATATTACAGGTTTCAGCGGGAGAAAGGGAGATAGCATCTATGCCCGAGGAGATACAGGATCTCGTGATTATTGGCGGCGGCATCATGGGACTCTGCACCGCCTACTATGCCTCGCAGTTCAGCAACAACATCGTTATCCTGGAGAAAGCGACAATCGGGCCGGAAAACCAGCAAGCCGCCTCGTTCAGCCTTACCAGGTCGATCAGGAACGATTACCTCGATCCTCTTTACGCGCAGCTTGCCTACGAGGCGCGCCGCCTCTGGCTGGAGCTACAGCACAGAGCAACGGAGTCGTTCCTGATCGAGTGCGGGTGCCTGAATATTGCCAGGGCGGATGTCACTCCCGATCTTGACGCTACCTACGCCGAGCAAAGCTACCGCGTCCTCAACAACCTCCACCTGCGCACGGAGGCTTTCACCCGCGATACCCTGCGGCAGCGCTTTCCGCAATTCGAGGCCGATCTGGGACGCCTGGATGTGGAGGCCGGCTTTCTCTACGTCCCCGAGATTACACGCACGCTGCTTGCCGCCCTGCGTGAGAATGGCGTGCGCATACACGAGCGCGTCGAGGTCGGCCAGATCCGGCAGCAGTATGGCAGGCTCCACGTTGACAGCAGCGCGGGCGCATTGACAACGCGGAAGCTGGTCATTGTGGCGGGACTGGGGACCAACGCGCTCTTGCAGCAGATCGAAGGCTGTAGCATGCAGTTTCCGCTGCGCCCGGACCGTCCGCGCCAGTGCAAGTACTTCATCCCGCCGCCCGCGAAGCGCGCGCGGTTCACACCCGATGTCCTGCCCGTCTTCGCCTACCTGGACGCTGGCATCTACGGTCATCCGCTCTATGAGGGGAAGACGCCCGGCGTGAAGATCGGCTTCTACTATCCGCCCGATGCGCAGGTCGTGTCCACACACATTCAGGACGTGCAGAGCTTCGTGGATACGTGTATGCCCGAACTGCGCGACGCCCAGGCCGTTGATGTGCAGGATGTCGATCAGTGTTTCTACGATCTGGTCGCCGACGACAATTTTATCCTGGGCAACCTGCCAGGCTTCGCTGATGTCTACGTCGGCGTTGGCTGGCGCGGCACGGGCTACAAGTACGCGCCCTGGGTGGGCCAGACACTCGCGCACCTGGCCTTGCAGGCCAGCACGCCTCACGACATCGGCCGCTTTACACCACAGCGTTTCGGCGCGTCATAGATAGATCACACCTCCACCGCTCTGAGAACTGGTGGGATAGTCGCGCGGCGGAGCCGCGCCAGAAATGGAGATTGTTTTGCGAAAATGCGCGCGGCGCATTTTCGCAAAACAATCTCCTCAGGACGAGCGCCACGGGCGCGAGCACGCGCGGGTGCTGGAAATCAGGCGTATTATAATATAGTACAGTAAGGAGAAATGAATACATGCGCACAAGCCGGGGGATACTTGAAAGACTGGAGCAGGGAATCGTCATAGGAGGAGAAGGCTACGTCTTTGAGCTTGAACGCCGGGGCTACATCAAGGCCGGCCCATACGTCCCGGAAGTCGTGCTCGACTTCCCGGAGGCGGTCAAAGAACTGCACCGCGAATTTCTGCGTGCCGGCTGCGAGGTAATGGTTGCCCTGACCTACTACGCCCATCGTGAGAAGCTGAGAGACGTTGGGCGTGAAAATGATCTGGAGCGCATGAATCGCCAGGCCGTCCGGCTCGCCAACGAGGTCGCGCGCGAAGGCGATGCACTTGTCGCTGGCAATATTTGCAACACCTGGGCCTACGATCCGTCTAACGCGCGGGAGACCGCGAAGGTTGTGCGCGCCATGTACGAGGAGCAACTGACCTGGGCGGTTGAAGAGGGCATCGATTTTGTCATCTCGGAGACCAACGATTACCTCGGCGAAGCGCTGATCGGCCTGGAGGTCATCAAGCAACTGAACCTGCCAGCGATGGTCACGCTGGCATCGGTGCAGCCGGAGAAGACGCGCGACGGCTACGATTACGTCGAAGCCTGCAAGATCCTGGCCGATCATGGCGCCGATATCGTCGGGCTGAACTGTGATCGCGGGCCGGCGAGCATGCTGCCCTTGATCGAGAAGGTGCGAGCCTCCGTCAATTGCTACGTCGCCGCTCAACCCGTGCCATATCGCACCGACGCGCGGCATCCCACCTTCGAGTCCCTGCAATTGAGCGGCGGAGAGCGCGCGTTCCCGCTGGCGCTGGAGCCATTCCTGCTCAATCGCTTCGAGATGGCCGACTTCGCGCGCCGCGCGCAGGCCGCCGGGGTTAACTACATCGGCATCTGCTGCGGCGGCGCGCCCCATTATGTGCGGGCGATGGCCGAGGCTATAGGGAAAACAACTCCGGCCAGCCGGTACTCCCCGGCGATGGATCTGCATCCCATGCTCGGTTCACACGTTGATGAGAAGGACAAAGCGTTTCTCGGCGACTGGAAATCCTGAATCGTGAAACATTTCATTGCGGAGGCCACTTATGCCAGAACAACTCGGTTTTATCGGCCTCGGCCTCATGGGCAGGCCGATGACGCGCAATTTGCTCAGAGCCGGCTACCAGGTGACGGTGTTCAATCGCAGCCAGCCCGCCATCGACGAACTTGCGGCACAGGGGGCGCTCCCGGCGCGATCAGCGCGCGAGGTGGCCGAACACTGCACGCTGCTGATTACGATGCTGCCGGATTCACCCGATGTGGAGAGCGTGATCTTCGGCGCGAATGGCGCGCTGCAAGGGGCGCGCGAGGGCCTGCTGCTGATCGACATGAGCACGATTTCGCCGCTGGCCGCACGGCGCTTCGCCGCCGCCCTTCAGCGCCACGGCGTGCATTTCCTCGATGCACCGGTGAGCGGGGGCGATGCCGGGGCCAGAGCCGCGACGCTCTCGATCATGGTAGGCGGTCAGGAGGCCGATTTTGAACGCGCTCGCCCCATCTTCTCCGCCCTGGGCCAGCGCGTCACCTATTGCGGTCCCAGCGGCTCCGGCCAGGTCGTCAAAGCCTGCAACCAGATCGTGGTCGCACTGATAATCGAGGCCATCGCGGAGGCGCTCGTGCTCGGCTCTAAAGCAGGCGTGCGCCCCGAGACTATCCTCCAGGTTCTCGGAGGCGGCCTGGCGCAAAACCGCGTGCTGGAGTTGCGCGGGCCGAGCATGATTAAGCACGACTTCGCCCCCGGCGGCAAGGCGAAGTTTCATCACAAGGATCTCGGCTTCGCTCTGCAACTGGCCCGCGAACACGGCGTCTCCCTACCGCTGACTGCCCTGGTGGATCAACTTTTCGCCGTTCTTGTCGATAAAGGTCTGGGGGACCTCGACCATTCGGCGCTGCTGGCGGTCCTGGAAATGCTATCGCAGCATTCGCTGACGGATAACCCCTCCTGATGAAACGAAAGAGCAAAGGCGGACTGCCCCCAAAGCAAAAATCATAAAGGGGCAGGCGCAACATAGTCATATTGACTGGAGAACGACGAATTACCTAGCCAGTTACGTTTATAGGTGATGTTCGTCCTCCTGTATAGTTTCTCTGAATATCGCACTAGCAAGGGGCATCGCCTATGAAGCGTTTGCGGACTCTGCTTACAGCGCCGGTCATCGGCATTTTTGGTCTGGCTCTGGTTGTGCGCGTTCTCTATAACATGATCGGTGCCCGCGACTACTACCCTCTGCACGATTCGCTCACCTACCAGACCATCGCCTTCAATATCCTTCGCGAGCACTGCTACTGCCTGCTGCCCAATCTGCCAACCGTTGACCGCGCGCCGCTCTGGCCGGCTATTATCGCCGCTATCTATGGCGCCCTCGGCCCTCATGATCGCACGGTACGCCTTTTTCTCTGTATCGTCGGATCCGCTACCTGCGTATTGATCTATTTCTTTGCGCGTGATCTGTTCAGCAAACACGCCGGTCTCTTCGCCGGACTTTTCGCGGCCATTTATCCATTCCTTTTCGTCTATGACGCCTGGCTCTATTCAGAATCGCTCTATATTTTTCTTTTGCTCGCCTTCTGCTATACGCTCTATTACCTGCAACGCACCCTGCGCTGGAGTCTGATACTGCTGAGCGGGGTACTGCTCGTGCTGCTCTCGCTAACACGCCCCAACGGACCCGCTATTCTCGCACTCTTTCTCATCTGGGCGTTTGTGATGGGACGCGCAAAGCAAATTCCCTGGCCCGGGGTGATCAGGAGTGCGCTCACCGTCATCATTGTCTTCCTCGCACTTATTGCCCCCTGGACCATACGCAATTACGAGGTCACGCATGCCTTCGTGCCTACGGCTGTGGGCGATGGCAAGGTGCTGCTCGGCGCCTATAACGATAAGATCGCCGATCCGCACTACTCCGATGGCTACTATCTTGGGATCTGGATCATCCCCACCGAGTCCACGCCACAGGTCGCGGACCGCTTCCCCGCCAATTGCGCCGGCCCCTGCGAAGTGACACGCGACAACACCTACAAGGCAGCAGCCGTGCAATGGATGCAGGTGAACATATCGAAAATGCCCTATTTGCTCGCCTTACATTTTATCAATATGTGGCAGACCGGTTCGCAGGAAGCGGATCTCGCCATCAACCGTTTCCCTGACCGGCCTGCATCACGGCTCGTGGTGACGATGATGCAGATTATGACTCCAGTCCTCTTTGCGCTGGCCGCGCTCGGCCTGATCGTCACTTTGCGAAGGCGCTGGCGCGACCTGCTCTTTTTCTATCTGATTATCGCGTTCACTATCATACAATGTATCATCCTCTACGGTATTCCGCGGTTCCGCGCGCCTATTGAACCCATGCTCATTATCCTGGGTGCGGGCGCTCTATGGTGGCTGGCAACCCTGCGCAAAAAACGCAGCCTGCTGCGGCAAAAAAAATCGGAGGCGGCTGCGGAAGCTGTAACTGTGAGCGTGGAAAAAGCTATTAAATAGCCGGGCATTTACCGCTACTGCCCATAGAGCGTTATTTCATGATACAATAAAGAGGACAAAATGGCGATGGGGCGCCAGTAATCGAATGCAGAGCACAGATAGGCTAAAGAGTTGTTTTTTTTGCGTTGTTCAGACTATAATGTCTACAATTAACCACCGGCTACGACCACCGGCAATAAGCGGCACTCCAATCTTTTTCACGTATCTTCCAACATCAAAAGCAGATAGGTGCGAACGATGAGCAGTAAAGTTACCTATCGTCAGCAATTCACGCGCTGTGGGAAACCGCGCTGCCGCAAATGCAGGGAAGGTGCTGGACACGGGCCATACTGGTACGCATATTGGAGCGAAAAAGGGCGCACGGTCAGCAAATACATCGGTACACGTCTACCCGAAGGCATAGAGGCGTCACAGATATATTCAGGAGAGGCCGAAGCGGAGGGCGCCAGGGCAGGCAGCCATAATCCGCCTTCGCCTGTACTACGCGTCTATCTACTTGGTCAGTTTCGCATCGAGCGTAAGGTTGGCGGCGAGTGGCGCGCCGTCGACAGTCGCACCTGGCATCGCCGCCGCGCGCGCGCATTGCTGGGCTGCCTGCTCAGCCATGCCGGGCGCCGGCTGGGCCGCGAGCAAATCATGGAACTGCTCTGGCCCGATCTCGACATCGATGTCGCCGCGAATCGCTTGAACGGCGCTGTGCATGAACTGCGCCAGATCCTTGAGCCGGAGATTGCCCGTCCGGCGGCCTCGCGTATGCTGCGTCTCGAACGCGATGTGCTTGAGCTTGCCGATGATACGCAGGTCTGGGTTGACGCCGAGGAGTTCGAGCGCCTGCTAAAAGCGGCGGAGACCTGCACGGATCCCGAACAGACCGAAGCTCTGCTTGATGAAGCTGCCTCGCTCTATAGAGGCAGTTATTTATTGGAAGAACTCTATTCGGAGTGGGCCGCGCCCCGCCGCGATGCATTGCAGCGGGAATGGGTGGGGCTGTTGCTCAAACTGGCGGACCTGCGAGCGCGGCGCGGCGCCTTCGTCAGCGCTATCGAACTGCTGGATCGACTGCGCGCCGCCGACCCCACGAACGAAACCGCGCTTCAACGTTTGATGCTGCTGCTGACACGGCTTGACCGGCGCGGCGAGGCGCTTCAGATCTATCGCCAGCATGCCGCTATGCTGCAACGCGATTACGAAAGCGAGCCATTACGCGAGACCGTCGAACTCTACGAGGCGCTGCGCAAGGGCCTCGTTCCGCCCCCCATATCTGCGCCAGCACAACCCGCCGCAGCGCCGCAGGAGCAAGAGGCGAAGTCCACCGCCCCCTCTCGTGATACAAAACAGGCTTCACCAGCGCAGACATTCTCCTTTGTGCGTCCCGTCTTCCAGTTGGGGCGCCATAATCAGAGTCCGCTGATTGGTCGCGAGCGTGAACTGGAGACCATGCGCCAGGTCATGCTCTCTCTGGAGGGCGTCGCGACGCAGGAAGGCGCCGGTCCCGAGGAGGATATGGTCTCCCGCGCTCTGCACACTGCCGCCACTGCTCACGGAGCGCGCCGGCCGCATTTCCTGCTGCTGCGGGGCGAGGCCGGCATCGGCAAGACACGCCTGGCCGAAGAATTGAGCCTCGAAGCCTATACGCGCGGGTGGGCCGTGGCCTGGAGCAGATCATACGAGCAGGAGCGCGCCATCCCCTATCGTCCCTGGACAGAAGTATTGCGCGTGCTGCTGCACGGCACCGCTACCTTTTCAGAACTGGTCAATAGCGTCACGACAAGCGGAAGCGCCGGCGCGCCGTCCCCTTCGTCCGTCAAGCTCGAACGCCTCAGTGCGCTGCTGCCCGAACTGGCAATCGATGCCACCCAGCCGGCCATGCGCTCACCGGCTCCGCTGCCACACGAGCAGGAGCGCCTGCACCTCTGGGAAGCCGCGCTTGGCCTGCTAGGTACGCTGAGCAAAATTCATCCGCTGCTGCTGGTCTTCGACGATCTGCACTGGGCCGATGACAGCAGCATCGACCTCCTCACCTATCTCGCACACCATCTCCAGGATCAACGCGTCCTGCTGCTCGTCACCTGCCGCGAAGGCGAGCTATCGCCGCTGCACCGGCTGCGCACGCTCATTACCGATCTGAAGCGCGAACAGACTATCGTCGCCCTTTCTGTGCAGCCGCTGACGCACTCCCAGATCGGTACGCTGCTGGCGCACCTGCCCGAAGACATTGTAGCGAGCATCCAGACCCAGGCCGCCGGCAACCCCTTCTTTGCCGAGGAACTCGCGCGCTACCTGGAAGCCATGTATAGCGATGAAGATCTTCCCCTGCCCATCGCCGTCAGTCGCCACATCGAAACCACCCCCGGCGCCTATGCCACGCACCCGGCTCGATCATCGCGCGCGCTGCCAGAGGCTATCGCCGCCGTGCTTGAACGGCGCCTCAGCCGGTTGAGCGGCGGCTGTCAGGCGCTGCTTGGCAAGGCCGCCGTCCTCGGCGGCTCCTTCGAACTGAGCCAGTTGTTGCCGATGGTCAGGGAGCACGATGAGGATACTGTCCTCGATCTGCTGGAAGAGGCCCTTCAGGCCGGGCTATTGACGGAAGAGGGCACAGGCGCGCACATCACCTATCACTTCTGGCACCCACTGATTATCAGCCATCTCTACGAGCGGCTGTCGGCGGCACGGCGCGCTCAGCTCCATCGCCGGGCTGCGGAGGCTATCAAAGCGACGCATGTGGCCTCGCAGGAGAAGGTCGCGGCCGCTATCGTTCATCACCTCAGCAGGGGCGGCGGCGATCCCGTGCAGATCGCCCATTATGCGGAACTGGCAGGCAACGAGGCATATTCTCTGGCTGCCTACTCGGAGGCGCAGCAATACTACCTGCAAGCCATTCAGGCCAGCATTGGCGCCGAACAATCTATATCGAATGACGCCGATATTCACCAGCAAATTCGTTCTATCATGCCCCATATCATCTCGCCTCTCTTAAAGGCTGATCCTTTGCATATTTGCCGCCTGCTGGAACTCGTGGCCGAGTGCAGCATGGTACAGGGCAATTTCGAGGATGCCCGCTACCTCTACGAATATATCCTCGACCTGCGCAGCAGCGAAAGATTCCAGCGGCAAGGATTTCCCGCTCAGAACGATCAAGAGCGGCGCAAAGAGGTCCAGATCCAGGCGCTGCTCTGGCGTGAGATCGGCAACACCTGGACCGCTACAGGCGATTGTGTGCGCACCTACCAGTGCTACGAACGCGGCAAGGAGGTGATGACCAGAGCTGGCATCACCAGCGGTGCGGCCTGGGCCTGCCTGCACTTGCAATATGGCGCTACGCTCAGGCTGGAGGGCAATTATCACGAGGCGCGGCGCTACTTGCAGGAAGCGCTGGAAATGCTGGAGAGCGTGGTCCAGCAATCGTCCGAGCAGCGGGAGAGCGCCCCGGCGCAGGCGCACAAAGAGCTACAGACGCGGACGGAGCGGGCGCTGCTCGGTGATCCGCTGGAAATCGGCGATGCGCACGAAAAGCTGGGCATCGTGGCGGCCAGCGTGGGTGAGCTGAGCGAGGGCATCAAGCATATGCATATCGCGCTGAGCATCTATGAGCAGCGCGAACTGGTCTCAGAGATGGCGCGCGTGTGCGGCAACCTGGGCGCCGCCTCTATCGTGCAGGGCGAGCTTGACGCGGCACGCCAGTATTTGCAGCGCTCACTCGATCTTGCCGAACGGACGGGCGACCTGCCCAATATGGCGCACGTCATGCTCAATCTCGGCGATGCTTCTCATCGCATCGGCGATCTGCTCGAATCGGAGAAATGGTATAAGCACAGCCTCGCGCTCGCCGAGCGTATCAATGACCGCGAGCGTATGAATGGCTGCCTGGTCGAACTCTCCAGCGTGCAGCAAGACCTGGGCAATCTGGACGAGGCGGCCAGCAGCCTCAAACGCGCACTCTCCATCGGGCGCTCCCTGAGAAATTCTCGCTGTATCCGCTACGCGCTGATCAGCATGGCCGACCTGCGCATTACATCGGCTATCGTTAAGGGCAATCTATTGCTGGATAGCACACACTACAACCGGCCCCCTGCGTCCTGCCAGCGCCTCCTCTTCCGCGCGCGCTCAACCTTGCAGCGGGCCATCTCTTTTGAAGGATTGGAGATCGAGGCGATCATCGATGGCAAGCTGCTGCTGGCTATGCTCCACTTCTTGCTGGGCGACCTGGAGACCGCAGAATCCATGACGGCGCAGATCCTCAGGGAGAGCTACGAAAATGAAATTGTCCGCAGCATCGGGCGCGCCTATCGCTTATTGGGGCGCATCATGACGGCCCGTGGCGACTACGAGCAGGCGGATTACTACTTCGAGCAGGCGATACAGATTTTTCAGGAACGAGAGTTTCGCCTGGAATACGCGCGGGCGCTGCATGGCTATGGCATTTCTCTGGCGCAGCGCCGCTCCGCTGCCACTCCGATAACCGCGCGCGAGACGGGCGAGCAGGCGCACCGCCGGGGACTCGATTACCTCCACGAAGCGCGCCATATCTTTTCCTCCTGCCACGCCGATCTCGAATCCACCTGGGTTGAATACGTCCTCGTACAACTGGGGGAACCGAGCGCCGCCGGCGTCCGTGAGATATAATACATGTGTGTTGATGGCATAGCGGGGCGAACTGCGTCCGCCCCGCTATGCCATCAACACACAAACACTCGCGAAGCGCCGCAGGCGCTGAGAAGTCAGATTATATGAAAGGTATTTCTGGATGCCCAACGATTATGAGGATGTAACGACCTTACAGCAGCAGGCACAAACACGCCGCGAAATCGAGCAGGCGATTACACAGCTTTTTGCTCCTGAAGACGAGGCCCTGCGCTCCGCGCTCGCATCGGCAAAAGAGGCTGGCCTGCCGCTCATTCAGATCTCGCCCATCCAGGGGAAATTGCTGCAACTGCTCGCGGCGGCCTGCAACGCGCGCAAAATACTGGAGATCGGCTCCCTGGCAGGCTACAGCGGTATCTGGCTGGCCCGCGCGCTGCCCGCCGGGGGGCGCCTCATCACCCTGGAGATCAATCCGAAGCACGCCGAGGTCGTGCGCGATTCCTTCAAACGCGCCGGCGTGGCGGATCGCAGCGAAGTGCGCGTGGGTAAGGCGCTCGATCTGCTCCCACAGTTGGAGGGCGAGGCTCCTTTCGACCTTGTTTTCATCGATGCCGATAAAACGCCCTACCCACAATATCTCGATTGGGCGCTGCGGCTCACGCGCCCCGGCAGCATCATCGTGGCCGACAATTGCGTTCGCGGCAAACGGCTGTGGAAGGCTGCGGACCAGGATGAGGTCGAGGCGAGCGTCTATGAGTATAATCGACGCGCCGCCAGCGATCCGCGCCTGGTCTCGCTCGCCCTCGCCATCGACAACGACGCAACCGATGGCTTTACCATCTCGGTAGTGCGGCAAGATTAGAGAACCATCTTCTCCCGGCGCGAACTGTCAAACGCTCGCCCGGGCGCGAATGTGGCGAGATTGATGCTTGCGTGATCGAACGGCGGGGGAAGACGCACGCAGCCGTGATCGACCTCCCCAACAAGGAGAGCCTCGACCAGCAGCGCGGTTATCGGCGCATGCATCAGCCCGTGCCCGGAAAATCCTACCGCATGGATGAGATTCTGCTGGTGGGAGTCGCGCCCAATGAGCGGGTTGGCATCGGGTGTCATACCATAGAATCCACACGCTGTAGCGATCAGGCCGCCGGCATTGGCAAGAGGCGGGGAGAACTGCTCTACCTGCTCAAGGAGCGCATACCCGTAGTTGTCGATGCCGTTATCATGGCGAAATGGTGGATCGATACGATCCTGGTCGGCATCGCTAAACTCTGTCTCCGGCTCTGTCTCGTGCGCCCAGGCCAGCATCAAGAGATCATGATCTGGCCGCGAGTGCGCCCCGCGATAGCTCCCGACGCCATAGATGGTCATGGGCAGATGATGCCAGTTCACTTCATCCATGACTTCCCGCGATGGCTTGAGAAAATAGTGGTAGCGCTTGAGCGGAGAGACGGGGAGCGCCATGCCACCGATGCGCGGACTCAGACGAGCGGCCCAGATGTTGGTGGCATTCACAAACCAATCGGCCTCCACTGTGCCCCTGTTTGTTACCAGCGCGCGTATGCGATCAGCATGGAGGATGGCGCCGAGCACCTCGGTCTGCTGTTGCAGATCAACGCCTAATTCCTGCGCCCGCCGGAACCCTTCGGTATAGATCATCTGTGGGTAGAGAAAGCCATCGCTCGGACACCAGGTGGCTCCTATCAAACGCTCGGCCCTGAGAAAAGGCCAGCGTTCCTGGACGCCGCCGGGCGTGAGCACTTCAACAGGCAGTCCAAGCCGCTGCTGCATGCGGGCCGCTTCCTGTGCCTGTTTCCAGAGTTGAGCTACCTCGCGCTGCCTGCGAAGCTGCCAGGCCGGAATTGCGGCAGGGGATTCGTAGAGGAACAGGTAGCCGTTCTGCCGCAGCACAGGCTGCTGGCGAACCTCCGGGGGACTCTGCAAAAGGTCGTGAAAGTGGCTATACCACCACTCACTATATTGCATGCCAACCACCGTCTCTTCGGTGCTGAACTGCGCCCGAATACCCGCGGCTGAACGGCTGGACGAACCATTGCCTATAGAGGCTTTCTCAAGGGCAGTCACGCGGAATCCGCGCTCGGCCAATCGCACGGCGATAAGCGCGCCCGATACACCCCCACCAATGATGACGACATGCCCGGCGGAAGAGGAAGCTGCCATATTTTAAGTCTTCTCCTGGACTGTGCAACGCCTGCGGCAAGGAATCTGAATAGTTACGACGTATATTATACCCGGTGATAGTCCCTATCCCGGAGTGCTTCCCCAGGCCGACACAAACAACAACTGGCCGCAGAAGCTCTGGCTGCTCATCTCTATGAGGCACTGCTGATAGAGCGCCTCCATCTCCTCGCGGCTGTGTGATGGATCGACTCTGGTGATGAAATCGATGAGTTCGTAGAGCACGATTTCATGGTTGCGATAGATCGTGGTATGTTCTACGCTGCCCGCCTGGTAATCAATGAGGTAAGGCGCCGTCTGCACGTTAGTACATCCGGCAGCTACGAGCCAGGGCTTGAGCAGCGGCGTCACCACGGCCAGGCGGCCATTGCGCCGCAGCGTTTGCGCAAGGATCTCCCGATAACGTTCGAGCGCCAGGCTGTTCGTGACAATATCCAGGCCATTGCACTCGGTCAGGCGAATGATTCCTCCCGGCTTCGTTACGCGCATCATCTCGCGGATCAACCTGGGCCACCATGATTCTTTGAGGAATCCGACCAGAAAGCGTGCATTGACCAGATCGAAGCGCTGGTCGGCGAACTCCAGGCTATGGGAAGACGCCTCTTCATCCTGGAAACCGGCCACCACATTCATCACCTGGAAGGTCACGTTCTCCAGCCCTTGAACCTGTGCGGTTGCCTGCGCATAAGTGATGTATTGCTCGTTGATATCGACGCCGACGACCCGGGCCTCGGGAAAAGTGAAGGCAAACTCACAGGCCCAGCCACCGGGACCGCAGGCAATATCTAACACCTGGGCATCCGCTGGTAGTTTCACCCCCGGGGGCACCAGGGGCATATAATCGTTTATCATACGCTCCTGGCCTAGCAGGCGAGCCAGCTCGCTATTCATGTGCTGAATACCTATAACATAGGTGTTATCAGGGTGGGCAGGCAAACGCGGATCGTGGTAGGAAAAAGGGCGTGCATGGGGATCGGTTGCCATAGAGATTGCTCCTCTGGTTCCTGGCTGCTGTTCTTGTTCACACGGTCCTGCTCATCCTGCACCTCGCTTCTGGCAGTGACAGCATGAGCAGCCGTATGTACCCATACTCTACCATGCCTTTCTCCTTTTCTCAAGCCCTCATGGGGCGCTCGTGCGGCTTCGCCCACAAGGATCTTATGAGATGTGGTGTGTGGGCCAGTCGCGTCGCGACTGGCCCACACACCACATCTCATGGAAAAGAAATTCCCAGCTTGATCGCATGCACGGGATTATGATAAATCGCCAGGAAAGCGGCAGGAGCCTCCGCAAAGCTGACTATCGGATCGACTATGCCCTTAGAACTGAGCTGTCCTTTGATAAACATGGCGATCAGGCTGCTGGAGAGGCGCCGGATATCCCAGAGCGGATATTCTCGCAATGGATTGTTCCAGACCGGCATGCTGCTGATTAATTCCAGGCGATTATGATGCCACTCGGCGCCAAGCTCAAGCACGCTATCCCTGCCTTTGTAATATCCCAGTGTGACGATACGGGCGCAATTGCGAACCGCGCGCATCGCTCCGTGCAGCGCGCGATAGCTGCCGCTGGCCTCAATCGCAATATCGGCGCCTCTGCCATCAAGAAGAGCGCGTATGGCGAGACCGACATCATCGACGGCTGGATCGTATACAGCGTCGGCGCCAAAGCGCAGCGCCAGTTCGCGGCGTTTGATGATGGGATCGACGGCGATAACGTGCGCGCAGCCGCTGAGACGCAGCATCTGGACAATGAAGAGGCCAATTGCCCCCAGGCCAAAGACAACGACATCATCGCCCAGCCGCGCCCGCGAGTCGCGCACGGCAGCGAAGGCATAGAGCGCCGGGTCCAGGCAGAGGGCATCCAGCGCGCTCAGCGATGGCAGCAGCGGCTCTACCTCATCCTCCTCCTTTGTCACCAGCTCGCAGGCCGGTCCATAACAATAGACTTCCTCGCCCACCTGAAATTTGCTTACCGCTTCCCCGACCTCCACCACGCTGCCAACGACCATATTGCCCACGTAACGCTGTACAAAGCCTTCGGGCCGCTCATCCTGTTCCGCTTTGACGAAGAGGCGCAGATCACTATCAAAGCGCCTGTCCTGAAATGGCGATTCCCCGCTGAAAAGATGGAATTCCGTGCCATGTTTAATTGCGGCAAGGCGCGGGCGGATACGCACCTGGTTCGCCTGGAGGGGATGTTCTTGCTCCTCGCGGATGATAACGCTCTGCGGTCTATCGATATACAGCCCGTGATACATGTTGAAACCTTTCTAGAATTCGGCGAAGAAGTTATTTCAAGCCACCAGCGGTCAGGCCCTCGATAAAGCGGCGCTGGAGGATGAGGAACAGCACGATGATCGGCAGCATCACAATGACGCCGGCGGCATCGGTCAGCCCCCAGTAGCGATGGAACGACTGCTGAAAGGCCAGAAAGCTCGTAGAAACGGGTAAAAGAGCATTGTTCTGGATAAAGGTAACGGCGTAGATAAACTCGTTCCAGGCCGCGAAGCCGGCGATCAGGCCCACGGTCAGGAAGCCGGGCAGGGCCAGCGGCATAACGATCCCGGCAGCGATCTGGAACTCGTTCGCGCCATCGATGCGCGCCGCCTCGCTAAAATCGCGCGGGATAGTGATGAGATACGAACGCAGCAGGAGAATTGCCAGCGGGCTGTTCACCGCGCAATAAATGATAATCAATCCCAGCAAACTATCGGTGAGGTTGAGCGCGCTCCAGATGAAGTACAGCGGAACCAGAAAGAGCTGGAAGGGAATGGCGAAGCAGATTACCAGGTACAGGAGAACGCCGTCGGCGCCCGGCAGATCCATATGCGCCAGCGCGTAGGCCGCCAGGCCGGCGATAATCCACACGCCGAGGATTGTGCCCCCGGCAAGAATACAACTGTTGCCCAGCGCCTGCCCCAGATTTCCCTGGCTCCAGGCATTGATATAGTTGCTCAGCAGGGGATGCAGCGGCAGGCCGAGGGGGTTATTGCCCAGTTCGTTCTCCGACTTGAGCGAATTGAAGAACAGAACGAGCACCGGCCCCAGCGAGAACGCGGCCAGTATGATCGCGGCAAGGTAATAGGAAAGGCCGGCAGGAAGCTTCAACCGGCGCGGCTTCGCTTTCATAGTCGAGGACATCAACTTTCCCACCCCTTTCGTCTCAGCAGCACAAAGATCAGCGCAACCACGATAGCCAGGAGGCTGATGCACAATCCCATAGCGGCTGCATAGCCAGGCTCGTTCAGCGCGAAGGCGTCCTTGTAAAGCAGAATGGTCATCACCTGCGTGGCGCCCGCCGGGCCTCCCTGCGTCATAATGAAGGGATACTCAAAGACGAGCAGCGACCAGACTGTGACCAGGAGCAGCGCCAGGCCCAGCACCGAGCGAATCCCGGGCAGCGTGACGTGGTAGAACTGGCCCCAGCGCCCGGCACCGTCAACGCGCGCCGCGTTGTACAGTTCCGCATCGATTGATTGCATCGCCGCCAGAAAGATCACCACCAGAAAACCCCAGAAATGCCAGTTATCGACAAAGGCCACCGAGGCCAGCGCGAGCCTCTTATCCCCTAAAAAGTATACGTTATCGAGCCAGTGAATCCCCACCCTGTCGAGCGCGAAGGCGAGGCCCTGCTGCGGATCCAGGATCTGCTGCCAGATCGCGGCATTCACGACGCTGGCAATAATATAGGGAATGAAGTAGATGACGCGGAACAGAAGCTGAAAGCGCCTGATCTGCGAAAGCAGAAAGGCTCCGAGCAGTCCCAGAGCAATCGGCACCGTCAGAAACATGGCAACCCAGAGCAGATTATAGATCACCGCGCGATGAAAATCCGCGTCGTGGAGCAGTTGCGCGAAATTAGCCAGCCCGATGAAGTGGGCCGGACCAATCCCCGACCAATCGGTGAAGGCGTAGTAAAACGTAGAGAGCGAAGGGCCAAGTACTACCGCGAAGTTGGCGAGAAAAAAGGGCAGCATGAATGCCCAGGCGAGGAGCCTGTACTTTCTTCTGCTCCTGTGAGGCGCCACACCTCGCCCGGCGCGGGATTCTGTGGAGAACCCCGCGCCAGTTGACAGAGGCGCACGCTGCGTCATCTGTTTTGCCGCCATGCACTTCACCTCTTTGGAATAGGTGGAACCACGCCCTGCGCGAGTTCCTGCTGAAAGGTCTGATTCATCTCGGCGCAGAACTGTGCGGGCGTCATATCCCCGGAGAGCACTTTATCCAGGCTGCTATAGGCGATAACATCAGATCTGGGCGGCCAGAAGGTCCAGGTAGTGTAGCCAAAGTTTCCTTGCGCCGATGCCTGGTCCAGAGCCAGGTAGTGGCGCTTGATGCGTGGATCGAGTCTGGCCGGGAAATCCGCCGGGTTGAGCGGAATGGGCGGCGGCGGAAAGTTGATGTCCGCCAACTCCTGGGCGGCGCGCTGCGGCGTGCTGTAGAGCCAATCAAGATATCTGGCCGAGGCGCTGGCTACCTTGCTGGTGGCCTTGATCGAGAGCGTATACCCGATGCCCAGCGTGTAGAGATTCTGCGGGACGCCATCGCGCAGGGGAGGAATGGGGAACCAGTCATAATCCATGCCAGAATTGCCCGGGCCGAAGTAGGAGGGCCAGTTGGCAAAGGCCCAGCTCCCCTCCACGTCCATCGCCGCTTTCCCCTTCGCGAAAGCCGCATCCAGCGTACTGAACGTGTTGGTAAAATACTTCTGCACGCCCCCGCCAAACCAGCCCTTCAGGAAGTAGCTGCGCAAAAGCGTGATGGCATCGACAAAGACCGGATCGGTCCAGGCGAGCTTGCCGGTGAGCGCCTGGTAGACTGCATCGGGACCGGCATAGTGATTGAAGAACATGGTCGTGTACCACTCGGAGGCGCCCCGGCTGTCGGCGTTGCCGGCCATAAAAGGCATGATCCCCTGGCCCATCGCCTCCTGCGCCAGCCCCTCCAGCTCGCTGCGATTCGTCGGGATCTTCCAGCCCTTTTGCTCAAAGAGCGTCTTGTTGTAGTAGATAATCAACGTCTGGTAGGAGCCGGGGAGCGAATAGAGCTTATTATGCACGCGTCCGGCGTCCAGCGCCCAGCCCAGAATTTTGTTCTTCCAGTTGTATTGCCGGGCATAGGTATCAAGGTCGAGGAAGAGGTTCGCGTTGATGTACTGCAAGGCGTAGGCCGGACCAGGGGTGGGCACGATGTCGGGGCCTTTGCCCGAAGCCAGCGCGATTTGAATCAGGCGATCAACGTCGGCTTCCGGCTTAAAACTGATCTCGACGTTGATGTTCGGGTTGGCCTTGTTAAAGGCATCGACATCGTGAGACTTCATGTAAGCGCGCTGGTTCCCATCATCCAGCCCATACCAGAAATTGATGGTGGCGGCATTCGACTGACTCCCCTGCCCGCCACAGGCCGCTAACAAGGCTCCACCGAGGCTCGCTCCCAGAGCGGCTTTGCTGCCGTCCAGCAAAAAACGTCTGCGTGAAATAGGAAGATGCACGGCGCACACTCCTTTGCTTGCGCTAGAAACGAACGATAAGTTCATAGACGCTACTACATCATGACATCATGGATACCGGTTGTGCGTGCTTCGAGGGAGAAAGGTTTACCGACATCTCCTTCCTTACCCCTCAGGTTGAAATAGGCTCAGGAAAATTGTCATCGATGACATGAACAGAGTATAACCAGTCTCGTTTTCTTTGTCAAGGCACCGGTAAAATTACGCATAAAGCTAGCGATACTTGACAAAAAGCAAGAAAAATGCTATGTTCTTGCTGTCATCGATTTCATTACAGAGCGTGGAGGGGGGAACCCCGATCTCAACTATGATAAAGAAGAACGTAACCTTGAAGGACGTTGCCCGCGCAGCCGGTGTATCGACTGCTACCGTGGCCCGCGTTATCCACGAGAAAGGCAATATCGCGGAGGAGACGCGCAGGCAGGTGGAGGCCGTTCTCAACCAGACCGGCTACCGTATAAACGTGGTCGCTCAGGGTTTGCGCAAACAGCAAACGATGTCAATTGGTCACATCCTGCACAGTATCATGCCCAACCCCTTCTATGCCGGAGTCGCGCTGGGAGTTGAGCAGGAGGCTTTGAAGCAGGGATGGGGCGTATTGATGATTAATGTGCAGGGGGATGCACAGCGCGAGCGCCTGGGGGTTGAGACGCTGATCCAGCGCCGCGTCGATGCCATTCTCTTTACCGCTGCTGTCGCGGAATCCAACGTGAAACTCGCGCTGGACGCCGGTTTACAGGTTGTGCAATTGCAGCAGCCAACGGCTGTTCCGACCCACCAGGTCACAGCGGATAATTATGTTGGCTCGATGGCGGCGGTGGAACATCTTATTGCGCTCGGCCACCGGCGTATCGCCTATATTGGTGCAGGCCCGACGTACAAGCGGCAGGATGCAACCTTCCTCTCCCGCCTGGGGCTGGTCGATCAGGAACGCTTCTCTGGCTATCTCGCCGCCCTCCAGAAGTATCAGATTCCGGTTGATGAGCAGCTTATCGCCTTTGGCCGTTACTATTCTCTGGATCACGAAAAAAGATCCGACGATGGCTATGTCTTTACAAAACAGTTCTTGCAGCTTGAGGAGCGGCCCACGGCGATCTTTGCCACCTGCGATATCCTGGCCGCCGGCGCATTGCAGGCGATCTACGAGCAATCGCTGCGCGTCCCGGAAGATATTTCGCTGGTTGGCTTCGATAATACATTCGCGCCCTACCTTGCGCCCCCGCTGACAACGGTGGAGTTGCCCATGTTCGATATCGGCAAAGCGGCGGTGCGTATCGTGCTGGAGCAGCGCCAGCAGGATGAGGCCGGGTCCTGGGTTCAGCAGCATGTGCGGCTCTCGACGCGCCTGATCGTGCGCTCGTCAACCGGTCCCGCGCCCTGTGGTTGATAATGACCTCTTTAAACTAGAAAGCCGAGGAACCATGCACTCTCCTACATCTCTCAAGCAATCCTTCTGCTGGGGAGGATTCGCCGCGCGTGTCCCTGCCCCGCAACTGCTGCGCTCGGCGGCGGAGATGGGCCTTAGCGGCGTTGAACTGCTGCCCCGCGAATACTGGCAGATGGCGAAGGATCACGGCCTGACCATTGTTTCTGTCGATGGTCACGGCACTATCCAGGAGGGACTGAACCGGCGAGAGCATCACCAGCGTATCGAGCAGGAAATTCGCGCGAAGCTTGCTCTGGCCGAGACATGGGGCATTCGCCATCTGATTGTCTTTAGCGGCAACCGTGCGGGTCTCGACGACCAGAGCGGCATCGCGTACACCGCCGAGGGCCTGAGCCGCGTGGCAAAGGCGGCAGAAGACGCGGGAGTTACGCTGGTCATGGAGCTATTGAATAGCAAAGTAAATCACCGGGACTATCAGTGCGATCACGTCGCCTGGGGCGTTGAGGTCTGCCGCCGCGTAGACTCCCCGGCGGTACGCTTACTTTACGATATTTATCATATGCAAATCATGGAGGGCGATATTATCCGCACTATCCAGCAGTATCATGAGTATTTCGCTCATTATCATACGGCAGGAAACCCTGGTCGCCACGAACTTGACGAGCATCAGGAACTCTATTACCCCGCTATCGTGCGCGCGATCCAGCAGACCGGATACCAGGGCTATCTCGGACACGAGTTCAGCCCGCTCGGCGATCCACTGCGCTCCCTCCAGCAAGCGTTTGAACTGTGCCAGCTCTCCAGTTAACACTTCACAACCCTTCCCATCCCTTTCCGCCTGTGGTACACTTGACGCGGTACAGCTTTCCATTGAAGCATAAGCAGTAACCATATGCGCAGGTATGCACAAAAAGCAAGAAAGGATTCCCATGAGCCAATCATCCTCGTCATCCCCTCAGCCCCGGCGAAATCACGCCGCGCGGCGTCAAATTTATGGAGACAGCCGGCATGGCTACGAGCAGGAGAGTTCGTATATCCTGCCCGCTAACTCCGCCGCTGAGATCGCGCGCCTGGCGAATCAAGATCGCTTTTTTAACGAGGCCCACCAGCTCATCCCGCCCGCCGTCCCGGAGAACGGACGCGTGCTCGACCTGGGATGCGGCGCGGGGGCATGGTGCGCGGAGGTCGCCTTCCATCATCGGAAGATGGAAGTTATCGGCATCGATATTTCGCGGGAACTGATTACCTACGCCACCGCTTCGGCCCGCACGCAGATGCTTGATAACGTTCACTTTGAGGTCATGGATATCAGGGAAAAATTCGCCTTTGAGGATGGTTCCTTTGACCTGGTAAACGCTCGCTTCATGAGCGGATTTTTGCAGGCCGGGGAGTGGCCCACTGTCATTGGCGAGATGGTACGCGTCACCAGGCCCGGCGGGATCGTGCGCCTCATCGACACCGATGGCAACAGCGTCACTTCATCGCCCGCCGGGACGAAGTTCCGCGATCTGATCGTCCAGACGATGCAGGCCGATGGACGCACGCTGGTGCTCACTCCCTATTTCAAGTTCTGGCTGCGGGAAGCCGGCTGCTCCGAGATCCAGCTCATCCCGCACCTGATCGATATTTCCACGGGAGAGCCGGCCCACCCGGTTATTTATGAAGATTTCAAGGTGCTTCTGACGCAGGTAATCCCCTACCTGGTGGCCCGCAATGCCTCGCTCACCGAGGAGATGCTTACCGATCTCTTGCGCCAGGCGCTCGGTGAGATGCTCCAGGACAGCTTTCGCGGGCACTGGCCCTTTGTGGAGTGCTACGGCAGGAAAGCGTGACGAAAACCTTAGAACGTGATGATTTCGCCGCAGCTTTCGCACCAGCCCTCGAATTTGCCATCGTGCTCGCGCACATCGGAGAGGCGGCGGGCACAGCGGCAGACGTAGCCATGCTGGCGGGCGGGATTGCCGAAAACCAGAGCATGCGGGGCCACATCCTTCGTCACCACCGAGCCGGCGCCAACGAGGGCGAACGTGCCTATCGTGATCCCGCACACGATCACCGAGCCGGCCCCGATAGAGGCGCCATACCTGACGAGCGTTGGCGTAATTGTCCAATCCTCGGCTCCTTTGAGCTTCCCATCAGGCGTAATCGCACGCGGCAGCAGGTCGTTGGTAAAGCAGACGTGCGGGCCGACGAAGACGCCATCCTCGATGGTGACGCCCTCAAAAAGAGAGACATGGTTCTGGATCTTGACGCGCGAGCCGATACGGACGTGACTATCGACAAAGACGCCCTTACCGATGTTGCACTGCTCACCAATCACGGCCCCGGCGCGCACATGTGCCTGCCGCCAGATGCGCGTCCCGGCGCCAATCGAGGCCCCCGGCTCGACCTCCGCGCCAGGGTGGACATAAAACGAGGCTGCCTGCATTCCTGTTCACTCCTGTTCCCACTACTAAATTTCGTGCCCACACTCTACACCGCGCCATCGTTTTTTACAAGCCCTCAGCGCATCCGATCCTTACATGTAATGGTCCTTTCCACCGGCAATGCTTCTCACCCGTAAATCACGATCCCCAACCCTACCTCCGGCACCAGCACAATATTCATGCTGTTATCAGCGGCAACGGAGTGCGAGTCGGTCTTTGTGCGGATATTTTGCACCCATTTCAGTGTTTTTGCGTCGACAACCGCGAGGACGGAGCCGCCGGGATTATCGCCCGCCGCCAGGAAGTACTGCTGACTGCCGCTGTCGTACCAGACCTCATCGCACCCGCTGGCCTGGGTAATCATCGCCAGGACCTGCCAGGTAGTCAGGCTGAGAACGACAGGATCCCCGTCGCAGCCGATGATCGCTTCGTGCGATGGCCCGATGGCAAAACCGCTCGGATTACATGACTTCAAGGGGACGACTTTCACGACCTTGCCCTGGACGGGATCGATCACGTCGATCTCCCCGCCCGCGTTGGCCGAGGTTTCGGGCACCGATACATCGAAGTCGTCTGTTGTGGCATCCCAGGCTGGCTGCTCTATACCATCGGCGGTGCTGAGCGTAATCTTCTTCACTACCTTATGACTGCTCGCCGAGATGAGCGTCAGAAACGGCGGGCTGTCATCGCCATTCCCCACAGCGATCAACTGATCCTGGGCATCATAGGCCAGTTCGTCGGCGCGCTCCTTGCCGCCAGTAGAGACGCGGGCCACAATCTGGCGCGTGCTGAGGCTGACGACCTTGACACTGCTATCACCATCCGCCGCCCAGAGCTGGCCCAGGTTATCTGTCACCACGCCGTTTGGCCCCTTTGTTCCGCCGCTGATGCCGATAAAACCGCCGATAGTCGTAACGAACTTTCTGCTCTGAAGGTCAAAAACGTCGACACCTTTACTCGTGCGGTCAGCCAGGTAGTAGAGGTGATGGGCCTGGTCAACCCAGCTAATATCAAAGCTCCACGAACTCTGGATCGCGGCCATATTGGGCAATGACATGGTGGCTATCTGCTGATACGTTTTCGGAAGAACCGGCGTAGGAGTGGGAGCAGGCGGGGAAGAGCGCGCGGCGGGAGCGGATGAAGAAGGTCGTGGAGTCGGGGTAGGCGATGGCAGAGCCGCAGGCGTGCTCGTAGGTGTGGCGGCTGTTGTAGATGTTGCCGCGGGCGAAGATGTGTTTACCATGCTGCCATCTACAATCGCTGTTCCCTCAGGTGAAGTTGTGCCGGTTGAGGGGGTGCCGCTCTGGCTTACGTTCGTACACGAGGAAAGAAACAAAATAATGAAAACAAGCGCGACCAGGTGATGCAAGCGTTGCTTGTCCAAGTTCGTGTGACATCCTTTCAATGAAGTTGCAAAAAAGAAATAATGGGCATGTGGCTATAGCTTCATAAGATTACCTCTCCTGGATGAATAAAGGGCACAGTAATTCTACTGAAAAGCTCATCAGTAGAATTACCGAGATGAAATGGATAGAGTGTTTTTAGCTACGACTTCGGCGCGGTATACGGCGCTACCTCGAAGGTCGCCAGCCGTTGAAGGTTGTCGTAGATCCAGAGGGCGCCCCCCTGTGAGAGACCGGTAGAAGGATCAGGCTGGCCGGTGTAAGCATACTGAGCCTGCGTCGCCATATCATCCAGGATCGCCAGGGAGGAGGTCTTGAGAAGCCGGGCATCTGTCATGGGCAGGAGTTGTTTCGCATCCTGATAAACCCTGGTCAACGCGCGCCTGGCACTATCGATGCCACCATTGATCTGTACAGCGAGCCGGTGCTGCGCGGCGGTAGCCTGGGGAGCGAGAATCGCGCCATTGAGATGCGTCTGAACCAGGTAAGCATATCCGGGAGGAGCCTCGTTCTGGTAGACATAGCCCGGGGGATCCGCATCTTGCGGGACAGGTCCGAGCAGCGGCACTTGAGCCATCGACGAATCGGCCAGCCAGGGGGTTGCGGGCGGCAGGTCGCGTTTGACAAATGAGCTGCCATCAAGGTAATCGAGAATGCGTATGACCTGATTGCGGAGAGCGCCCGGATCCTTATTTTGCCAGTCTTCGGGCAGCGCACGAGATAGATCCGCGACGGTAGCCGTGTCTCTGGCGAACCAGAAGGCCAGGCCCCCGTGCAATCCACGGATGGCAAGCTCGGGCGATTCCACCAGCAAATGACGCAGGTGGTCGAGCATGCTGAAATGGAGCGCGTCCGCCGGGTCCGGCGTCTGCGGGATCACAGCATAGTAACGCCAGGTACTTTGATCCAGCAGCGGATTACCCGATGGCGTATGCGCATCATCCTCGGTGACAAGAAAACGGCTGGAGGAAGCGAGGAGGTTGGTATGCTGCTGGTTGCCCGTGTAGAGAAAATGCACCTTGCCCTGTTCAATGGTCAAACGTCCGAGCAGGAGGGGAAGCGCCTCGCTCTGACTGATATCTCCAAGCAGCCAGGCGTAATAGCTTTTGCCTGCGGGGGGCGCGGGAAGGTTGGCAAGGTCTATCTGTAGCTCATCGTTGATGCCCTGCGTCGTATGCTCATTTAACTGGCCGCTATTGAGAAAGAACGCGTGGCCGGTTCCTTGCGTTGATACGGCGGTCTGGCGCTGCGCAAGCAGTATCGCGCTCAGGCTCGCGCCAACGATGAGGACAAGGGCGAGGACGGTCATAACGACAAGAGAGGGCTTTAGCCGCCCACGCAGAGGGGAAAACGCGGCGCCCGCCAGACCCTGCTTCGGCCACGAGGGCGGAGGTATTGCTGGAGCAGCGCTTCGAGGTTCCCTGGCAGCGGCGGGCCGCACATGCTGCGGTTCTTCATAGATCGTGATATTGAGCAAGAGCGCGGCCCGGCGCAGGTTTTCGGGAACGGGCACATGCAGTGCATGCGCCAGGGCTATCGCCAGAGAGGTCGCATTGGGGAAACGCGCGCCCGGCTCTTTGCTCAGGCAGCGCAGGATAAGCTGCGTCAGCGCTGGCGAGACGGATGGATTCACCAGATCCGGTGAGGTGGGCAGCGCGTTGACGTGCTGCATCATGACGGCGATGGGCCGATTCCCACGAAATGGCGGCATCCCGGTGTAAAGCTCATAGAGCAGCACCCCGAGAGCATAGCTATCACTGCGCGCATCGGCCACAGCGCCTTTGATCTGCTCGGGCGCCAGATAAAATGGGATATCACTGCCATACTTCTTCGGCAGCAATTTGCTGGTCGCAAAATCGGTCAGCATCGGAGTGCCGATTTTATTCTCGGCGCCTGCGGTGAGCAAAATATTTGTGGGCTTGAGATTTCCATGAGCAATGCCGTGTTGATGGGCGTTATCGATAGCAATGGCAAGCGAGGAGAAGAGTTGCACAATTTCGGATGATGGTGGCATCTTGCCCACAGCGGAAGTGCTTCGAATGTAGTCCGCCAGAGTTTCACCCTCGACATACTCAATGGCGAGGCAGATCATGGGAGAAGGCTCGCCCGTGTAGCGCGGGGCCAGAACCTGAATGTCATATATGGGCACGATATTGGGGTGATGTAGAGAAGCAAGCTTCTCAAGGCGTTGCAGATATTCGGTCAGGGCATCCGCTGTATCCAGCATGTCTGTGCGATATAATTTCAGAACCACTATGCGCTGCGCGGCCTTATTGTAGGCCAGCCAGGTCTCACCGGCAGCGCTCTGATGCAGCCGCCGGCGCAGTTCATATTGTCCGAGATGTTGCGATTCTATTCTCATACATAATTTCTCCCTCAATCTGAAACCTCAGGAAGACACAAAGAGCCTCACTCCTGCCTTATGGACAATATGATCGAGCGTCCGAATGGTTATACCAATCGCCCAATGACCGCCCATACTCAGGACATCACTCGTCCCGCTGAACCGCCCCGGTCCATCGGCGTGCAGCACAACAGAATCGGTTCCCATGAGCATATCCTGCATGGTGGTATACAAGGTAATCTCCACATGAGATGCCGGCTGGCCCCGGTGATCGAGCACCTGCATGGTGAAGAGATTGGTGCCCGCCCGGTCAGGCGTGATAGTGAGGGTAAGAGTAAAATCTCCGTCAAAGGTCCGTGTGATGGTGTGAAAAGGAGGCTCTGTGGGGGTTGGCTGCGGTTGTGGTGAAGTAACGGCTGCCTGCATGGCGCCACAACCACTTATACTCATGCTGAACAGGAGAGCCAGACATCCTACCAGCTTGCGGCATCGCGGTAGAAGCCTTGCGCATGCGCTCTCTATACTGGTTGTTCTCACTAATGTACGCACTATTCTGAGAATGTGTCTGATTTCCTGCACCAGCGCAGGCTCGCACCTGCGGCGCTCGCCGGATCACACCATCCCCCATAGCCCCGGGTGCGGCTCCGCCGCACCAGCGCCCGGCGAGAGCGCTGAGCCTCGGACACTCTCTGAAGACTTTCATGAAATTTGGAGTCAAAAATCTCCTCGATAATTTATACGTCACAAAGTTACACTAACGGATTTTGCAGAGCTAAATTAAAACCCTACCTTTTTCACTTAACCCGATCCCCCGCTATCCGTATGTATCAGTAAAAGGCATCAGGCAGCCTGGGGAGTATATCGTACCGCGACCACTTCTCCACGGGCGCATTCCTGATCCTGAGAAAAGACCGAACACTGCACGATCATCTTTCTCCCCGACTGCTCTTTAACCCGTGCGCGCAGCGTAACCGGATAGGTCATCGGCGTTGGCTTGAGATATTGCACCTGCAAGGAGGCGGTGATGTAAATGATCTCAGGCTCGCTGCTCCACTCAATGCCCTCCTCGCGCAGCGCCACCATCATCGCCGTGCAGACGCTGTGGCAGTCAATCAGGGAGGCGAGAACGCCGCCAGAGAGGATATTGGGCCATGCAGCGGTATGATACTCTCGTGGCTGCCAGGTGCAGATCGTCTCCTCGCCATTGTCCGCCCAGTAGGTCTTGATTTGCAGGCCATGAGCATTGTGCGAGCCACAGCCCCAGCATTGAGTCAAACTTCCGGTAAATACATCCTGGAAAGCGCGTTTCTCCAATGCGGTCTTCTCCTCTCCGTCTTTATTGCAACTGAACACATTAAAAAGATGAGGCGGTCCTGTCAACCTGAGCGCAGCGAAGGATCCACGCGTCACCATCGGATCCTTCGCTGCGCTCAGGTTGACATGGCTGATCCTAGCCGCGCAGGGTTGCGATCAGGCGCTTGGGGTGAAGCAGCAGATCGAGGCCCTCAACCGGGCCGGGGACAACAACATCGGCGGCCTGAAGGGCCGGCGTCGCCAATCCTTCCGCGCCGAGTAGAGCCACCCCCACAGCGGCCACGCGCAGCATGCCAACATCGTTCATGCCGTTACCAAAGGCGATGACTTGCGCGGGACCAAGCTGCTCCACAAAGCGCTGCTTCTCGTCGCCCCGCCCGATCATGCGCAGCGGCAGGCCCAGCGCCCGTTCGATTTCCTGCATATTGCCGTGCGTCCCCGCCGTGAGCGCATGCAGGGAAAGCCGCGTGGCGAGCTGCCGCAAGCGTTCTGCCACGCCTGGCACAGGGACACCATCGATAGCCAGCGTCCCGTTGATATCAAAGACGGCATGCTCAAGTTCGAGCACCCCTCTATAGGGAATGTCTATTCGTATCATCGCATTTCTTGCCACTCCTCTCATCAATGCATATATTCTACCCGTTTACCCACGTACCATGCAATCTATGAGGTGCAGGGATATGCCTCAGCTTTGCCAGGAGAGCAGGCTAATCATCGAGCCTGGACGGCCGGTCAGCACCCGCCGGGAGAACGGAGCAAGAAAGACCATCTGTATATCTGAAGAACCCATCACCCATTAATGCCTCATATGACATTTGTCATCTCCACTTCATGATAGTCTTCACTACCAGTGTCATTTCTCTATCTGTACACTTGAACTTAAAGAATGCTCTTCTTCAAAAGGAGATTGAGGGATGGATACCAGCACAACATACGATACACCTCCGGTTTCTCATCATCCGCACACCGCCTCTGGATGGCTTACTGCAAACCGCCTCAAGCGCGGAGTGTTCCTGTACTGGGCAGCTTTCCTCACCCTGGGCGCCAGTATCGCCCATTGCATGGGTATCCTGCTCCAGACGCCGCAATCCGGCCTTCTGACAGTGCTCATCCTGATCGGCGCTCTTATCCAGGCGGTCAGTGCCGCCGGCGTCCTGCTATGGCCCACGCGCCGCTTGCTGATCGCAGCCGGAGTTGTCGATGGGCTTGCGCTGCTCCTCTGGCTGCTCGCCCGTGTGACCGGGCTGCCTGTCGGACTCACCCTCTGGCGTGCGGAATTCACCAGCGTCGCCGATATGTGGCTGCCTATGATGGAGGGGAGTGCAGCTTTCTTCTTCTTCAGCCTTGCGGCCCGTACCTGGACTATATCCTCTCGACCCTGGCGCATCATCGTGGGCACGCTGCCTGCCCTGTTCCTGGTAGCTGTCTTGATCCTGGTGTCACTCAATCAGGCCATGGCAGCGCTCTTCTTCATAGCCCTCTTCACGGTCAGTGGCGCTATTCAAGGCAGCTTTGAATTCATCTTCCTGCCGATTCTGGGGCTTATCGTCCTCTTCCTGCTGCTGCGTCTGCTCCTCCCACGCCTGCGCGCGCGGACGCCCGGGGCATGGCCTGTCTCTCTGGGCCTCTTGCCTGTGCTGCTCATCACCAGCCTGCTGAGCTGGAATGCTGCTACTCAGAGCGCTCCGAGTGTGACCTGGTTCCCCGCGACTCAGGCGTCAACGGTCAGCGCACCCGCCGGGAAGATGACTACGCTGGAATATTGCGCTCCAGGCGGCGATCCACTGGCAATGGACCTCTCTGAACCAGCCGCCACCTTCGCCCGGCCCGTACCCATCGTCTTCCATATTCATGGTGGGGAAGGGACCGTCGGGAATCGGCTGTTAACTGGTTCGGACCTCGATAGCGTCTACTTCGCTCGACTGCGCAGCAATCTGCTCGCTCACGGCTTTGCCGTCGGTTCGCTCGATTACCGTCTCGCCCCGGTGGGTGGCATGATCGAGCAGGTGATCGATGCCAAGTGCGCGGTGCGCTTCCTGCGTGCCCACGCCCGGGAACTGGGGATCGATCCGCAGCGCATCGGCGTCTATGGGGAAAGCGAGGGTGGGTATCTCGGCGCGATGCTGGGCCTCACCGGACGCGATGCGGGCTTCGACCAGGGCCAGTACCTCGATCAGTCGAGCGGCGTGCAGGCCGTGGTTGATATGTGGGGACCTACCGACCTCACCGACTGGAGGGGCACGTCGAGCTGGGTATACACGCTGGGCGAGGATCTGGGTGTGTCCAGGCAGGGCACAGACCTGAGGGCAGATCACATCCCGGCCAACGCCAGGAAGAACTATGCCAGCCCGGTCAGCTACGTTGCGCCAGGAGCCCCGCCTTTCCTGATCATCCAGGGATCCGACGACTGGTTTATCACGCCGCATCACTCTCAGAAGCTGGCGCGCCTGCTGGAAGCTGCCCGGGTGCCCACGACGCTCGTCATGGTGCAGCATGATGAGCACGGCCTGGCTGCTCCCACACCCGGTCAGGTCGAGCAGCCGAGTCCCGCCGCGCTGATCCAGATGATCCAGAATTTCTTCGTCAGAACGCTCGCGTCCTGACTCCTCAGTGCTTGCTCGCGCCTGCGGCGCTCGCCTTGCAGGTGGTATGGAATGGGAAATGCGCAAAGCGCATTTCCCATTCCATACCACCTGACCTGGTGCGGCGGAGCCGCGCGACTGCCGGTCCGCGAGGGCGAGGAGGCAGAGCACCAGGCATACTCTCGATGGTGCGGCGGAGCCGCACAAAAATATACACATCGGATCCGGTAATCTTCATCATCTGCGCAATTATCATGATGTGGTACGATAGTGCTGGCGGTACAAAACAGGGAGGTCTCAAAAAGGTGAAACAGATGCAGGGCAGCAATACCAACAAGATGCACAAACCCTTGCATGGCAAGGGACGATCTCCTTATCTCGTCTGGCTCATATGGCTCGTCTGGCTGCCGCTTATCCCTCCTATCATCATTGCGCGCATCTTCTCCCACGCTCCTTTGCCGGCTCTTATCATCTCTCTCGTCGGTATCGCACTCTTCTTCGGCATCTATCTCTGGATATCATGGCGGCACATACACCGGCTTGTCATCGATCCGACACCTCCAACAGATGTCGCCGACTGGCTGGCGACGCTCATGTTGACCATATTGAGTGTCGCTGTGACACTTTTCGACGGGAAGGAATGGATTATTCTGTTCTACTTTACAAGTGGCGACGCAGGGGCGCGTCTACCTACAGCCCGGGCCATCCAGGTGGCGGGGACGCTCCTGCCGCTGCTGGTCATCGTTGGACTGTTTCTGCATCTAGACTGGCTTATGATTGGGCAGGACGCTCTATTTATCGTTGTGATTGCTGGTATCAGCCTCACCATTACCCGGGCCATTACAAACAGTTGGGAATTGCACGACGCGCGAGAAGAACTGGCGCGTTTAGCCGTGACGACAGAGCGAACGCGTATTGCACGAGATCTGCATGATCTGCTGGGCCATAACCTCTCCCTCATCATACTTAAAAGCGAACTGGCCGGGCGCTTAATCAGCGTGGCGCCGGAAAGGGCACGCGTTGAGATCGGCGATGTCGAGCAGGCAGCACGTAGCACACTTCAGGAGGTCCGCGAAGTCGTTGCCAGCTACCGTCAGCCCACACTGTTGAACGAACTCCACAGCGCGCGGGAACTCTTAGCCGCGGCCGGTATTGGCTATCGCTACGATGGGGGTGGGAACGATGAAGTGATGCTGCCAACCACGATTGAATCCGTACTCGCGTGGACCGTGCGCGAGGGTGTGACCAATATCATCCGGCATAGCCGCGCCCACCATTGCCTGATTCGCATAACACGGGATCAGCATAATGTGCAGGTCGAAGTCATTGACGACGGAATCGGTGCCTCGCCGCCTGATGCCCAGCCGAAGGGTACGGCCCTCACAGAAGGACAAGGCAAGGGAGGGCATGGCCTGCGCGGACTCGGTGAACGTGTGGAGGCGCTTGGAGGTCGGTTGGAGGCGGGACCTCATGCCGGCGCTGGCTTCCGCCTCGCTGTTTCGGTCTCCCTTGCACACAAAACAGGCTTACCCGGCACGGGCGCTGTTTGAGAACCAGAAGCTTCGATGAAGAGAGGAGGAAACCGCTATGATTCGTGTCCTGTTAGCAGAGGACCAGGCAATGGTTCGAGGAGCGCTTGCTGCTTTGCTCTCCCTGGAAGGCGATATCGAGATTGTCGCGGAAGTGGGACGCGGCGATGAAGTAGTCGTGGTGGCCCGCGCGACCCATCCTGATGTAGCGTTACTGGACATTGAGATGCCCGGCTGCGATGGCATCAGTGCCGCCGCCGCACTCCACAAGCAACTGCCGTCGTGCCGTGTGCTCATCCTGACTACATTTGGCCGCCCTGGCTATCTACGGCGGGCTATGGAGAGCGGCGTGGTTGGCTTTCTCCTCAAGGATGCCCCCTCTGCTCAACTGGCTACAGCTATTCGGCGCGCCGTAGCGGGTGAGCGCGTCATCGATCCCACCCTGGCGCTGTCAGCGCTGAGTGAGGGCAACAATCCGCTCACCGAGCGGGAGTGCGCGGTCCTGGCGGCTGCCACGCACGGAGCGAGCATTGCCGAGATCGCTGCCTCGTTCGCACTCTCGGAAGGCACCGTGCGTAACTACCTCTCGGTAGCGATCCAGAAGCTCGGCGCACGCAACCGGGTTGAGGCAGCACATATTGCCAGGGAGAAGGGCTGGCTCTAAACGCTGATCGCCCCATTGACTTCTTGCGAAAACTCTGCTATCCTTTCCACCAGGCAACGTATAGCCTCTTGAAAGGCAGGTGTTTGATGCACGTACCCATACCCGGTGTTTGTGCGCAGTGAACTGCGAATAAACGACCGGGCCCGATAACTTGAGAACCGAAAAGAGACGTAGGACCTGTCACTTCCGGGCAGGTTCTGTTGTGCTTGCTCTCTAATCTCAGTTACAGGGTGCCTGGTTCTCCGGGCCAGATGGGTGCCGTTCCTCCATGTTGCCTTGTCTCACTCACCCCTGGCTTCTTTCTAGAAACAGTTCACTGCGCACGGGTTGTATTCCCCACACATGTCAGTAGCAGTATTGTCCCTTGAAGGGTACATTGTGCCCTTCATTCAAGGGAAGTCTCTTCAAGCCTGTTTCTAGAAAGGGGCCTGTTTTATGTGTAAACAGCCATATTCTACACCCACGATGGATCTCGTCCTTCGCGCGGCCACCGTTGCCGCGCCTTCGATCCTTGAGATGATGTCCCATCTATCGAAGCGAAATGAGGAGATCCAGCATTGGGAAAAACATACCGTAACGCTCCATCCTGGAAGGAGGAGGCGACGGCCCGTCCACGCTGGCAGCGCAAGCAGCGGTCCTCTGCACAAGCAGCGTTCAAGTGCAGGCATTGCCATCGTTTTGTCTGTCCACCGGCTTCCGGCTCGCAGCACCGCAATCACTGTCCGTTCTGCCTGTTCTCGCGCCACGTTGATGACCGGCGACCGGGAGATCGCTTGAGCACCTGCGGAGCCAGCATGCAGCCCATTGGCAGCTTCCAGCGGCCAGGCGGGGAGTATGTAATCATTCACCGCTGTGATGGCTGCGGGTTCGAGCGCTTCAATCGGATTGCTGCCGATGACGATTTCGACCTCGTGCTGTCCCTGCCTGTCCTTCCTCCACGGACCAGCCGTGAGATGAAGACCGAACGGGTGGTACGAGAAGTCGGCGAGGAGCCTGGCACGCACCAGGTTGCATAAATTGAACTGTGAGTGGGGGTGGTGCTGGCGGGCAGGCAGCGTTTGCCCTGCCAGTACCGCCCTCTCGCGGTTACTTTCGCCGATGGGTTCGCAAGACAGCATGCTATATTCTTTAATAGCAGATGTCCGCAATACCAGGAGAAAGAATGAGGAAGGATAGGATGAAAATTTTCATAGCAGGAGCTACAGGCGTACTTGGCCGCGCCTTACTCCCTCTGCTCATTCAGCAAGGCTCTATCGTGCGCACGATAGCACGGACACAGGAGAAAGTGCACGCACTGGAGCTGGCCGGCGTTGAGGCGGTGCAGGGCGACCTGCTGGCGCAAGAAACCGTGCGCCAGTTGCCCGATCTCATGGAGGGCTGTGATGCCGTGGCGCATATCGCGACTGCGATCCCCCGTGATAGGACAGCCCCCGGCGCCTGGGATGTCAATACGCGACTGCGCACGGAGGGAACACGCGCGCTGCTCCAGGCATCGCTTGCCGCCGGGGTGCGCCGCTATATCCAGCAAAGCATTGTGATGGCATACCCCGACGGAGGCGATCAATGGCTTGATGAAACGACTCCACTGGATGCCTCACCGGACAGGGCCTCGGTCAATGAACCTGTAATCGCGATGGAAGATATGGTCTGGGATGTCGCGCCCGAGCAGTTGCAGTGGTGTATTTTGCGCGGCGGCAATTTTGTAGGGCCAGAAACCATGCAGGATGACCTCATCGAGCAGTTGCGCGTCGGCAGGGTGACGGTTCCTTGCGATGGGCGCAATTTCATCTCGCTCGTCCACGTGGCCGATATGGCAACCGCCGTTATGGCCGCGCTGGAATCCGCGCCTGCCGGTTCCGTCTTCAATATCGTTGATGAACCTGTCCGTAATGGCGAGTACCTGGATCGCCTGGCCGCGATGTTAAACGTCCCGCCTCCACCGCGCGATCCTGCGCAGCCCTGCCCGCGATCTCAGCGATGCAGCAACCAGGCCGCCCGCAGCATCCTTGGCTGGACGCCCGTGCATGGCATCTGGCCGACGTTCTAAGGCAGGAGATGAACAGAGATCAAGCTTCGCCTTTCCTGACCGCCTGAGTCGCGCGTATCCGTATGAGGATATCCGCGGCAATGACGACGGCGAAGGCCACGGCAGGAAGGGCGAACTGTGTCCAGGGGAAATGCTCAAGTAGCGGAGCCAGCCGGATATCGTCGAGGATCATATGCGCCGCCGTCCACGCCAGGACCAGGGCGGCCACGTCCAGCAGCCAGGGAAGGCGTCCGATCAGAGTGGCGATCAGCGCGCTTCCAAGCAACAGGAGGGTAATGCTCAGCAGCAATCCCGCAGCCAGCAGTGGCAGATTGCCAGCGGCCAGGGCGCCGATTGCCAGCACATTATCCAGGCTCATTGTCACATCAGCCACCAGAATTGTGAGCAATGCCGCCCAGAATCCCCTGTTCGCCGCCGCATTCGCCATCGCGAGCGGCTTACTGGCTTGCCTCTCTTCCGCGGGCCGGGCATCCGGCGCAGGCTTCGCATGATTTCTATCCAGCAGGAGTCGTATGGCGATCACCAGAAGCAGGCCCCCCCCAATCGCTTGCAGCAGCGGCAGGCGCAGCAGGAAGGTCGCCGCGAAGGCAAAGGCGATGCGCAGCAGGATGGCCCCCCCACCCCCCAGAATAATCGCCGACCAGCGCTGTCGCTTTGGCAAGCCAGCCGCAGCGGCCCCGATGACCAGAGCGTTATCGCCGCTCAAGACCAGATCTATCAGAATAATACTCGCCAATGCCCCTAAAAATTCAAGCACGTATTTTACTCCTCACAACGCTTTGATAAGCGTGGATTGCTTCTTCTATAGAACAGAGTCAGCAGATGGGAAAAGGAGACCAACGACTGTCTCTCCCCTCCCCATCTGCTGTTGTAAGCATACGTGATGAGCGTAAGATGACTCTGAGGGCATGCTGAGACGAAGCTGAGAGCGTCTGGTCCGCCGCGCCCCGATGGTAAGATTTTGACCGTGCAGGTGTGTTAGCGTAGGCCATCCTGCCTGGAGCTATGCTGGTCGGAGGGCGATCAAGGGCTTGGCGTCCAGTTTGCCGGCCGCCATCGCCTCCAGAAGCGCGGGCAGACTTTCGAGTGACTGCGGCGGAGCTGCCGTGTCTCCCGGGGAGAGCTTGCCGGAAGCGATGAGATCGATGGTTCGCGCGAAATCATGAGGGTGCTCGTAAATGAGCGCTCCACGTAGCTCAAGTTCGCTGCGCACAAAACGGAGTGGATTGAGCGCGATATCTTCCGTTGCTATACCCACCAGTACGATGCGCGTCCCTTGAGGTGCCGCATCAAGGCACAGTTGCGTGGTAATCGATAAGCCCGCGCATTCAAAGATCGCAACCACCCCGGCTTGCTCAAAAATAGTATGGGCTTCCCGCGCGTCGCTCGTGGCAAGGGCGCATATGGCCCCGGCAGCCAGAGCCGCACGGCGGCGCGTTTCGTTCGGCTCGATGGCTACCACATGGTGGCCCTGAGCAATCGCCACAGTAGCAAGCAGAAGGCCCACTCCTCCGCAGCCAATAATGGCGATGGGTGCGCCAGGTTCGACCTGCGCATGGCTCAGTGCGTGCATCGCTACCGCTGTCGGTTCAATCGTGACTGCATCGCTGAGCGCCAGGGCTTCTGGTATCGGCCAGGCAAAGCGTTCGGGTACGGTCACATAGTCGGCTAACCCACCCCAGCGTGTCAGGCCAATAGATTGTTTGTGCGCGCAGATGCGCCCCAGCCTGCGGGTACACAGCGCGCACCTGCCACATGGGATATTTGGCTCAACGACGACCCGCTCACCCAGGCGCTGCGCCTGCACATCCTTCCCCGCTGCGACAATGCGCCCGGTGATCTCATGACCAAGCACCATCGGATACTCTACAGGTCTCTTGCCGGTATAACAATGAACATCGGTGCCACACAGCCCGACGGCATCGACAGCAACGACGACTTCGTTCGCCGCCGGTTGTGGCACAGGGACACGCTCAATACTGAGTCTGCATGGCCCGTGTAGAACCGCAGCCCTCATTGTGGTTGGGAGATCTGTCCTATTGATCGCTTTGCCTCCTCGTAGATAAATATCCTGTTCCTTCGTTGCTTCCAAGATAAAGGGCCTGTACCTCCGGGTCCTTCACCATATCAGCGGCCCTGCCACGCAGCCGCACCGTCCCGGTCTCCAGCACAATAGCAAAGTGAGCTATGCGCAGCGCGGCATAGGCATTCTGCTCTACAAGCAGGATTGCCAGTCCCTCCTCGCGATTCAGGCGCTGCAAGAGAGCGAATACCTGCCTGACGATAATTGGAGCCAGGCCCAGACTCGGCTCGTCCAGGACCAGCAGGCGCGGGCGCGTCATCAGGGCGCGGCCAAGCGCGAGCATCTGTTGCTCGCCGCCGGAGAGTCCCGCCGCCAGTTGATCGCGGCGCTGCGCCAGAATCGGGAAATAGCCGTAGATGGTCTCTAACTCGCTGGCGAGCGTCGATTTATCGCGCCGCGCATAGGCGCCAACCATCAGATTCTCAAGAACGCTCATCTGCGGAAAGACGCGCCTTCCTTCGGGCACATAGCCAATTCCGGCCCGTACTATACGCTCTGAACTCAGCCCGGTGATATCGCTTCCAGCGAGGAAAATCTTTCCACTTCGAGGCTTGACCAGTCCACAGAGCGCTTTAATCGTGCTGGACTTGCCGGCTCCATTGCTGCCCACCACCGCCACAATTTCCCCCTCCGCTAAAGAAAATGAGACTTCCTTTACGGCATGGATATGCCCGTAATACACATTGAGATTCTCAACCTTGAGCAGCATCAATCGTCCTCCCTTCCCAGGTAGGCCGCCAGGACGTGTTCGTTGGAGCGTACCACCTCTGGTGTTCCATCGGCGATCACTTTTCCCTGATCCAGCACCGTTACCCATTGACAGACGCCCATGACGAGTCGCATATCGTGCTCGATCATGAGAATGGTCAGCCCTTCAGCGACCAGCCGGATGAAGGTCTCTTCCAGCTCGCGCGTCTCCTCGGCATTCAATCCAGCAGCCGGTTCATCCAGCAGCAGCAGACGCGGCTGAGTCGCCAGGGCGCGGGCGATCTCTACTCGACGCTGCTTCCCATACGGCAGGCTCGTCGCGGGTACGTCCGCGAGGTCGGCCAACTGGAAGCGGTCAAGCAGCGCCATCGCCTCCGTTCGCATATGCGCCTCGGCGGCATGCGCGCGCCAGGGACGTAGATAGGGATCCCAGGGGAAGATGGTGTCGCGCCCACGGGGTGAGCCGCCAAGCCCAACCAGCACATTCTCCAGTACGCTCATCGTTTTGAAGAGGCGCAGGTTCTGGAAGGTGCGCGCGATGCCAGAGCGTGTGATGCGATGGGCCGGCATGCCGCTGATAGTGACGCCATCGAAGATGATTTTTCCTCCATCCGGGCGGTACATGCCGGAGATCACGTTGAAGTTGGTGGTCTTGCCGGAACCGTTCGGTCCGATCAGACCGTGTATCGTGCCAGGACGGACCGCGAAAGAAACATCTTGCAACGCGGTCACGCCGCCAAAGCGTTTCGTAAGGCTCTGGATGGAGAGCAGGGCAGGAGCCGTCATCAATTGCCCGTCCTTTCCTCGCGAGTGGGAGAGCCGCCGGTTGTCCCCCCAATGGCAGCGGAAGCGACGGCGCCTCTTTCGCCGGTAGATGGAGCCATCGCTATCTCTTTCCTCCCTCGCCTGGCGCGGCCCGCGAGTCGTTGCCACAAGGCAGTCAGACCACCGGCTACGCCGCCGCGCGCAACCAGTACGATCACCACAATCAGAGCGCCGTAGATGATGAGCTGCAAGTCGCCAAAGGAAAGCAGGTATTGTTGGAGTCCGACCAGCAGAATTGCCCCGATGACCGGACCAATGAGCGTTCCCATGCCTCCGACCAGCGTCTGGGCCAGAATAAAAATAGACTGGTTCAGATCGAACGAGGTCGGACTGATATAGCTGAGCCAGACAGCATAAAGACTCCCGGCTATACCTGCATAGAAACCGCTGAAAGCGAAACAGGTAAGCTGGTAGATACCGACATTGATACCCATCGCACGGGCGGCGATCAGATCATCGCGCATCGCCTTGAGGTTGCGCCCGAAGCGCGAGTGGACGAATACTGCCGCGATGAGTAACGTTGCTAGCATCACCCCCAGGAACAGGTAGCTCATCTTCGTGTCATCGTCGAATTGCAGGGTTCCTATCGCGGCAACCGGAATGGACGTAAGGCCAATGGCTCCGCCGGTCACGGCCTCCCAGTTTGTAAAGATAATATCAAGGGCGATCCCCAGGCCCAGTGTCACCAGCGCCAGGTAGTGCGAGCGTACACGCAGCGCCGGCAAACCGATCAGGGCAGCCACCAGCGTGCCGAGGAGCGCGGAAACCACAAACGCCACCGGGAAACTGCCTTTGTGGAGCAGGATGATCGCGGTACTGTAGGCTCCCACCCCAAAAAGTCCTCCCATCGCCAGGTTGATCTGCCCGCCGTATCCCATCACCAGATTCATGCCCATCGTCAGGATGACGTAGATCGCCATTTCGTTGACAATATGCGCCCAGAAAGAATCAAGCTGAGCCGCCAGGGGAAGCATTGCCAGGATGACCGCCAGGGCCACCCATAAGAGTGGACCCCGCCATCGCCGCAGCCACGCCTTGCTCATCTTGCGCTCCTTTCCTCACACCTTTTCCACAGTGCGCGCGCCGAGCAGGCCCTCGGGGCGCACAATCAAAACTACCGTGAGCAGGAGGTAGGCAATCAGATCGGTATAGCTCGATGAGATATAGCCAGAGATCACCGTCTCGATCACGCCAAAGAGCAGGCCGCCAATCACCGCGCCAGGCAGATCGCCCAGACCGCCGATAATCGCTGCCACAAACCCCTTGATGCCCAGACTATCGCCTATGGCGGGATTGACGTAGATCATCGGCGCGATCAGCAGACCGGCAGCGGCAGCCAGCCCGGCTCCAACCGCAAAAGCCACGGCGTTCATCGTATTGACAGGGATACCAAAGCAGGCCGCGATTTCGCGATCCTGAGCGGAAGCACGCAGGCCGCGTCCGAAGTTTGTGCGCGTCAAAAAGAGTTGCAGGCCGATGACCAGCAGGACGGTCATCGCCATCACGATAAAGATATACGGAGAAATACGCACGCCGCCAACGTTAATCTCGTTGTTCGCAATGGGTGCAGGTACGACGATCCCCTCGGAACCCCAGATGTGATTGGCAATGTTATCAAGCATAATGCCAATACCGATTGTGCCAACGAGAATATAGCTCAGATCCAGGTTGGCAAGGGGTCGGAAGAGTCGCTCCAGGCCGATACCGATGAGTCCACAGAGGATGATGCCCGCAAGGAACGCGATGAACGGCGAGAATTTGCCCAGGCCCAGCAGACCCATATAAAAGGTCAGGCCAAGATAGGTGCCAAACATGAGGAGGTTGCCCTGCGCAAAGTTCACCAGCCCCATCGTCCGGTAGATGAGCGAGAAGCCCAGAGCGATCAATGCATAGACACAGCCGATGCCGAGGCCACCAACAATGTTCTGCGCGACTAACAGCAAACCAGTCATATATTGCCCTTTCTACCACGAGTCGATCAGGGTAATGGTCAAGGTGCGGGCGGCTCAGCCGCCGGCGCCTTGACCATCACCCTGACCCGGGAGCTTTGCTATACCGGAGTGAGCTGCCCGTTCTTGATGACGCCAACGGAGGTATCGTGGAAACCTTCGCCCTTTGCATCGAATGTGACAGTTCCCTGCAAACCCTGGAAATTGCGGATGCTGTGGAGCGCTCTGGCGATGGCCTCACCGGTAATAGTGGGGTAGGCGGCATTGAGGGCCTGGATCAGCAGTTGCGCGCCATCGTAGGCTTTCGCTCCGTGACCTTCCGGCGCTTCTTTCCACCGGGCCTCGTATGCGGCGGCGAAGGCTTTCGTCTGATCGTTCTTGTCGTTGGTAATGTACGCGCTGGTAAAATAGGTGTTATTGGCGATAGAAGCGCCTGCTACCTGGATAAACTTGGGCGTGCCGATGGCGGCGCCCCCGGCGAACTGGCCGGTAAAGCCCAGACGGCGAGCCTGTTTGGCGATCAGGCCGGAGGCCACTTCCGAGCCGCCAAAGAGTAACACCTGCGGGTGCTTCGCGATAATTGCATCCAACTGGCCGGTAAAATCGGTGTCGTTGGCCCCATATTTCTGCACCGTCAAAGGCGACAGGCCAAATTTCTGCAATGTCTCGGTCTGGTACTGCGCCTCCCCCTGGCCGTAATCTGTGGTATCGGTGATGATGGCGAATGATTTAAAATGCTTCTGCTGCACCAGAAAAGTGATCAGGGTGCTCTCAAACGCCAGGCCCATCGGCGTATCGCGGAAAATGTATGAACTTCCCTGCTCCGTCAAATTGCCCGCCAGCCCCGGCGTAATCTGCACAATCTTGTTGCGCGTCAGCAGCGGCTCGATTGCCAGCGTTGTCCCGCTATTGGGTGTGCAGAAACAGGCGACGATATGGTTCTGAGTGATGAGGCGCTGGGCATCATTGACCGACTGCGTAGGATCGGCCGCATCATCGAGCTTGTTGAGGTGGATCTGACGCCCATGAATACCACCTTTTGCATTTTGTGCGTCGATTGCCAGTTCTATACCCTGCGTATCCCAATGTCCCAGGATGGCGTTTACTCCGCTGAGAGGGCCAATCCAGCCAATTTCAATGGGGGCGTTGTTCGCGGACGAACTGGTTGAGCCGTTACCTCCACATGCAGCGAGGAAGAGTGTCAATACAAATGGAATGAGCAGGGCAAGCGCGAAACGATGCGAGCGGGATCGAAATAGATGCATGGGTTTCCTCCTTTGTATATTGGATGGGTAATGCGCCTCAAGGCATCGCTATTCCGAGTTACCGGACAACCAGTCTAACAAGGGAGTATCACCTGAGAAAGTGCGGGCGCGCGCAGAGGGGAGCTAAGAGGGACGCCACATCGCCGGCTGCTCTTGCTCATATGCTCTGCCATTGGGGTAGCTGACGAGTTCAAGCATGAGACCCCAGGGAGTGCAGAAATGAACAAAGGTGGAATCCTTGCCTGCTTCTGGCCCGCTTGCGCACTTCTTCTCGCCATAGAGTTTGACTCCCCTGTCTTTGAGATAGGCGATTGCGGCATCCATGTCGTCGACGTAAAACGCCACATGATGACCGCCATAATCAATGTTGCGGGGCATCTGCTTTCTCTGATCGGGCGCGCTAAATTCAAAAAGCTCGATATGTGCTCCATTCTGGCAGCGGAGCGCGCGGATAATGCGCCTGGTCTGGGGAAGGAATTCAGGATTCAGACCAAACCAGTTCTCTTCGTAGAGAAGCGGTCCCATCGTATAGACAACTTCGCAGCCGAGCACACGCACAAAGAACTCGGTGGCCTCGTCCAGATCGGGAACGGTCAGGCCAACATGCTCGACGCCGCGCAAAGTGGGTATACCGCTCCTGCTAGGAACAATGGTCGTATCTGATCGCTGTGAACTGCTTTCCTCATGCTTCATGGTCTCAACTCCATCGTGCTCATCATTGAGAATGCTCTTCGCAGAAATAGCCGTGCCCTCCTGACTTCGAGGGACGAATCTACCTCACCTATTGCGCCCTGTATTGCCGCCCATCCTGATCCATCCGCGAAGGATGAGGAGGGGGAGGCGCACACGATTCGCGGGTGATAAGCTTCGTTGCCAGTTCTACGCGTGGACTATCAAGAGTCTCGCCGGCCATCAGTCGTAAGAGCATGGTCGTTGCCATCCAACCTATGTCAAACAGAGGCTGATGGATAGTGGTAAGGCCCGGACTGACGACGCCGGCAAACGGGATGTTATCAAAGCCGATTACGCTCATCCGTTCAGGAACGTGGATGTTACGCAGGTAGAGCGCTTTGTATACTCCCATCGCTTGCAGATCGTTGCCCGCGAAGATAGCGGTAGGCGGATCGGGCAAAGCGAGAAGAGCGCAGGTCTGTGTATAACCTGACTGGAGGCGAAAATCACCGGGACGAATAAGGTCGGAATCAATGGGGATGCCGGCATCCTCCAGAGCCGTGCGATAGCCCGCGATCCTATCCAGACTACAGCGCAGGGATGTCGGACCGCTAATCATAGCAATGCGCCGGTGCCCAAGCGATAATAGATATTCCACCGCCATACGTGCGCCAGCCCAGTTTGTTACGCCCACCGAGGGAATGTCGGGGGCCAGCTCGCCAGAGTAATTGTAAATAACGAACGGTATCCCATGTCCCCGTAACGCATGGCGCAGAGAGGGTTGATCCTGCGCTCTCACAAAAATCACGCCGTTGGTGCCACGATCATAAATTTTATCCAGCAGGCGCTTCTCCTCCTGGGGATCATCGTGGGTGAAAGAAAGAGCCAGGCTCAATCCAGTGCCTTCTATTCCCGTTTCTACGCCTCGAACAATCTCGACAACAGCCGGATTTTCAAGCTCATGAACGATAAGATCAATCATGCCACTGGCGTTTTTTCGCGAAGCCCTGGATGCATTGCTGCGCATATAGCCGCTCTCATCAAGCAGGCGCTCGATGCGCGCCCTGGTAGCCGGTGCCACATCCGGGCGCCCTTTGAGCACACGCGAAACAGTCGGGATAGAGACGCCAGCCCGTGCGGCAATCTCCGCGATGGTAATGCGCCGGGACGAACCTTGATCCATGTGACGGAGAGCAGTCCTTTCTAACGGAATATTTATATTATTCCCGATAATTTTCCGTTTGTCAATGGGCTGGAAGTCCAGCGGTTGGCGTCCTTCTTTGCACGCATCGCCGCCGGAGGTCGCTTTTCTCAGGAGGGGGCAGGCGGCACCCTCCCGGGAAAAGCAGCGCCGGCGCTGAAGTGTTCGGAGGGTGACACTCCGGCAAATTTTCCGGTAATATACCGGAAAATTTGCCGGTTAGAGATTATCTATACTGTTCGTTAAAGCTCATTATCCCTCACCCTGTTCAATGATGCGCGCAAACGCCGGAGTTAGCTCATAAGGGAGTGTGGTAAGATGCCTGTATGCAGTATCCACATGGAAAGGAACCACTATGCGAACATCAAAAGTCGGTGTTGGTGTAATTGGCGTTGGAGGAATCAGCAACTATGTTCACCTGCCGGGGCTGCGGCTTTGCCCCCAGGCCGAGATCGTCGCGCTTTGCGATAGCAACGCCGATCTGCTGCAACAGCGCGCCAGAGAATACGCGGTGGAGCACACGTTTACAGATTATCATGCGCTGCTGGAGCACCCGGCGGTCGATGCTGTAGTCGTTGCCACCCCCACCATCATGCACGCGCCCATCGCGCTCGCCGCTATCGCAGCAGGCAAACATGTACTGGTGGAGAAGCAGCTCGCGATGAACTATGCCGAGGCAGTACGGATGTACGAAGCGGCCACGCGCGCAGGCGTACAGCATATGACCGCGTTTACCTATCGCTTTGTGCCGGCTATGCGCTACCTCAGGCATTTGCTGGGCATGGGAACCATCGGCCTGCCGCGCCATGTGCGTGTGGCGCGCTTGCAGGACTTCCGAGAAACCAGCCTGGGCTGGCGCCAGCAGAAGGCACTGGCCGGATCGGGCGAGGTTGGGGATATGGGGGCACACCGCATCGACTTCTGTCACGACCTGATCGGCCCCATTGCGCGCGTTGTAGCCGTGACCCGCATCTTCGTGCCCCGGCGCAGCGGGCCGGACGGCTCGCTCCTGCCTGCGGATACCGAGGATTTCGCCGCTTTTATCGCCGAGTTCGCCGAGGGAGTGGGCGCCGAGCAGGGCACCGTCGCGACCTTCGACCTGAGCAAGATCGACAAGGGCCGCGAGAAGGGCGGACACGGCCTCGACGAGTTCGAGGTGTATGGCACGGAGGGAACGCTGATCTACCACCTGCATCGTCCCCACGAAGTCCTTACAGGCCGCCCCGACGGGAGGTTGGAGGCGACGCCGGTGCCGCACGATTTTCTGGTCTATCCCGGCTCCCCGCGCGATCCCTTCACCGGCGATCCTGCTACAGTCTTCCGCTACGATCAGGATTTCGCCTTTATCCAGGCCATCATCAATGGCAAGGGCGACATCCCCACGTTTTACGACGGCATGCGCTGCCAGGCCGTAGTCGATGCCATCTTGCAATCGGCGCAGGAGCGGCGCTGGGTTGAGGTCGCCGACGTGCCACCCGTCACCATGCCACTCGCCGCCGCCCGCCATATTTGAGCCGGGTCGCAGAGAATTGGACGGACCTTACGTTCACGCCAATGGGGAATAGCCTTCCCCCGGCGCTCTATTGTATCACTATCCCTTCAGGCCGCTCTGCTTGAAGCCTTCGGCGATGTAGCGCTGCAAGAAGAAGAAGATTATCACCAGCGGCAGAATAGCCATGGCGGCGCCGATGAATAGCTCGTGCAGGTTGAGCACCTGAGCATTCAGGAAGTTGGAAAGCACAACCTGAACCGTCCAGGCAGACTGATCCTGGCCGATCACCAGCAGCCACAGGAAGGCGTTCCAGCTTGCGATAAAGGCGATAACGCCCAGAGCAGCGGTAATGCCCTTCGAGTTCGGCACCACAATGCGCCAGAAGACTCCCCGGTAGCCCAGGCCATCGACGCGCCCTGCCTCCTCCAGTTCGTGCGGAAAGCCGAGGAAGAACTGGCGAAACAGAAACGTCGTGAAGCCGCTGAAGCGGACCTCTTCATACAGGCGCAGCAGGGCGACGAACGTGCGCACAGGGCGTTCGCACTTACCGGGACCTATCTGGGCATCGGGCTGGCGACGCTGGTCAACCTTTTTAACCCTGAATGTATCATGCTCAATGGAGCAGAGTACTACCTGTCCGACCTGTTCCTTGAACCGATGAAAGAGGCGCTGAACCGGCATATTTTTTCGCAACTGGGCGCCAACCTGAAATTGATGACCGAGCAGAATACCTCATTGCACTGGGCGCGCGGCGCCGGCTGCCTGGTGCTGCGCGATTTCTTCTCATCGCCAGCGCAGCTCTCGTAGGCTCCAGGCAGGCAGCCAGCATTTTCGCGGCAGCGGCGTGCTACCACACGACTTCCAGGCGACTGTAGCCTCGCTGCCTGAGCACCGGGGAATGGGTAAGCGTTTGATGAGGGGCGAGCCGCAGAGTGGGCAACCGCTGGCACAGCGTCTCGAACGCAATCTGTCCCTGCTTGCGTGCCAGAAACGCCCCCAGACAGAAATGCACGCCATGCCCAAAGGCGAGATGATGATTGGGCGAGCGGTGCGGATCAAACTGGTCGGCATGGGAAAAGCGGGCCTCGTCCCGATTCGCCGATCCGAACACTACCATGATCGAAGCTCCCTCGGGAAACGTGACCCCTCCCACGGTCACTTCCTGCATGGCAGTACGAAAGAACGCATGCACAGGCGCGTCATAGCGCAGGATCTCCTCGATAGTCTGGGGAATGTCTTCGGGATGCGCGCACAGCGCTTGCCAGCGCTCTGGCTGCTCCAACAAGATAGCCAGCCCATTGCCGATGAGCTGGGCCACGGTATCATGACCCGCCACTATCATACTACAGAACAGGTGCGCCAGCTCCGCATCGCTAAACGGCTCTTCTCCCGGCGTCTGCAACACATCGCTGATCAAATCTTCTCGCGGCTCCTTCCTGCGCTCGTCGACCAGCCGCATAAAATACTGCTGGATGCTTACAAAGTCGCGCGCACACTCCACCTGCCGTTCCTCGGACAGCGGCGAGGATATCAGAATCGCCAGATTATTGCTCCACTTTCTGGCCTGAACCATATCCTCTTTCGGAACCCCGATCAGAAAGAGCGCGACTTCAAGGGGCAGCGGATAGGCGAACTGGGAGATCATCTCGGCTTTATGGTCATCAATAAAGCTGTCAACTAATGAGGTCGCGACATCTTTGATGAACGGCTCCAACTGCCGGATGCGCCTGGGAGTAAAAGCCTTGCTCGCCGCATTACGGAAGCGAGTATGCGCTCTCCCATCGCTATCAATCATATTCGGCACCAGGGGGTAGCCCTTGCTCAGTTCGGCGAACACGGCAGGGGTATACCTGACTACCGGGCGCAAAGCATCCTTTGAGGAAAAAATATCCGGCTGGTTCAAGATCGACATGACATCATCATACCTGGTGACAATCCAGGCGCCCAGCTCGGGACTGAAAAAGATCGGTTCCTCTTGCCGCGCCCGGGCATAAAACGGATAGGGATTTTCCAACTGCTCTCCGATCAGGGGGTGGTAGAGCGCTCCAAGAGAGCCTTCATTGGTCTGAGTCATCTGGGTCCATCCTCCTGCTAAATAATGATCTCTGGCTCAACAATGCATGTGCATAGCCTGGCCCATTATAGCACAGGTATTGTTTTTATGCTCCGCTCCGTTCTTCTCTCGCGCTCAGGTTATTCTTCTGTGAGCAGCAGTTGCGCCGTGATATGGTCAGTGACCAGGATGTTTGCGAGGCCGGCCTTGAGGGCGGCACGAATAGCCGGGACATAGGCGGGACCACCTCCGGAAACAAGGATCACGCGGGCATCCTCCTTCCTGATCTTCTCCTTGAGACGGGGGATCGCGAAACCGGTCAGGTAGTAGGGAGGCGGCTGCATCAACTCATTAATGCAGCGTCCCTGAGCATCGAACACCCAGTGGTTGATATCTACGACTGGATGGTACGCCTCCATGGCCTCGATCTGCTCCCGGGTGAGGATGCCGCGCATGACGATTTCATCATTTGAGTGTGGCGTCCAGAGTCCCATCATGTACACTGTAGCGTTTTCACTGAGTTCGATAGCCTCCCGTGTGATAGATAGACGGGCATTCATTGCCATGAGCGCCTTCGGCGAGACATCCGGGGTAGGAGGCATTAAAGCAGGGATACAAAACCACGCGTGCGAAGCGCCATAAGCTCGCGCAATATCATAGGCAACCAGGTTGGCATCGCCAGGACTTGTACGGGCCTCAACGAACCCGATGGTAGACACGACATGTAAATGAGGCAGCGGCCTGGCCGGTTTGAGATACCGGACCACATTGCGCATGAAGAGTTTACCGCCGGAGACGGCGAGCGTATCGGTGTCGGTGAGGAGCTGGTCAAGATAGTCCGCGGCGGCATTTCCAATCTCGGCGACGACTTCATCAAGCGTTTCATCAGCCCTGGCTGTTTCAAAGCTGCGTCCTGGAACGAGCACTAGATCCTCCAGATTCAGCTTCCTGCGTACCTCGCGGGAAAGGTTGCGCAGGTAGCCGGTACGCACATCGGGAACAATAGAAATACGGACAATTCCTCGCTCCTTCGCCTTCTGTAAAGCCTTGCTTACCGTCTGCCTGGAGCAATATTCCATCTCAGCAATCGTTTCCTGGGAATGCCCATCTTCGTAATACATGTAGGCAATTTTGCGTAGAAATTGCTCATCGCTTATCAATCTTGCTTCTGAAGTACTGACCGGTGGATTTTCTGATCGCATGTCGTCCCACTTCCTTTCCAACGGCAGATGCCAGGCACCTCCTCTATCGCGCACGCATCGGGTGTGTTTTACGCTCGCACAGGCGTACAGGGCCAGGCACATTTTGAGACAGATGCCAGCTCAACTTTGCGCTTTTGTAGAAAAGATACGCTATATTTTCGTTGAGTGCAAGTATGCCCACCATTTTGCCACATCTTCTCCTCCCACGATATCTGCGATCATCCTGACTTCCTTCTCCCTATAGAGCGCACCCTGTTCCTCCTGATCCGAGAATGCCCCAGGGTGCCACGAAAACACTGAAAGTCATACAAATGGCTTGCCGGACACATTTTTCTTACAACCCGTCCAGATTTTCGCGGCGATATACAATTGTCTACGGAATGCGAGAAACCTGGCAGTTCGTCTTCTCTTCAAAATATGTGAACAGTCGATCTTTAGCAACAGGATATGTTACAAATGCTATATTTTTAACAACTTTTCAAAAATGTCTTTTTTTTGCCAGATTGTATGCTATACTCATCTTGAAGCTGTCCGGTTGGAATTGACAGGCAGGGAACACCGGCAATTTCTCCGTCTGGACAGCAGCATGAACACATGGGAGCGCTAAAAAGCGCCGCGCCCATGAAGAAAGAGGATCCTATGATTCCAGGTGTACGCTTCACCGTCGAGAAGCAGCGCGTCCTGGTTCCAGTTGGCGAACCCTGTCGCTTTGGCTGTAAATATTGCTATACGCGGGGAGGGGAAGTCGGGGGGAAGAAGATCAAGATGGAAGATATCCTGCGTGAGTTTCAAGATTTTGCCTCTACCACCGCCTTTGAGACGATCCAGCTGGGCTACGACGGAGATCCGTTTGCCCGCCCCGAACGCGGTATCGCCATGCTCCAGAAGCTGGCTACAATGCACAAACATGTGAACTTTAGCACCAAAGCGTTGCTCGAAGGTCCTATCCTTGAAGACCTCAGCGCAATTCGTCGCCGCATGGCCGCCGAGGGCAAGACCTTGAGCGCCCTGATTTCTCTGAGCTGCTGGGATTCGGCTCCTGTTGTGGAGCCGCATACTCCCTCCCCGGCGGATCGGATGCTGACCGTGGCAAATCTCACGCGAATTGGCCTTCCCGTGTTTATCGCTGTCCGGCCCGTGTTGCCGCACATCGCCGAGAGAGAATATGAGCATATTGTAACTCAAGGTCTCCTCGCCGGATGTGAGGGATTTATCGTGGGGCCGCTGTATGCTGATCGGCGCGGGCAATTCGTGCGTTTCATCCCACCTGGCGTCCTCGCGACGCTTCCCGGCCAGCAGTGCACAGTCTCCTGGTCCGCCCATGT
>Ga0070739_10000740_pt1 | contig 56896 bp, 49 predicted proteins | sample Coa_R1_7_FD_66445 | JGI IMG/M metagenome (GOLD analysis project Ga0070739, IMG submission 66445) | Surface soil microbial communities from Centralia Pennsylvania, which are recovering from an underground coalmine fire - Coalmine... | ecosystem: Environmental > Terrestrial > Soil > Unclassified ...
CCTTTGAGGACGTATTTTCCCGCCTCTTCCAGCCGCCCTTGATCCAGCAAAACGATCGCCAGATAGGTATAGAGTATACTCAGATTTACGGGATCATTAATGCGCTCCGCCTGCACCAGTCCTTTTTTATACCAGCTTTCCGCATCGGCCAGATCGCCCACGCGTGCCGCTAACAGGCCCAGATTGATAAAACTCATGCAAACAATCGGAAAGTCGCCAATGCGCTCGGCAATACTGAGAGAACGCCGCAGGAATGCCTGCGCCTGGCTATGCTCTGCCCTTCGCAAATGAACATCACCGAGGTTACAACAGACAATAGCGATTTCTCGCTGGCGATCATATTGCTCGAACGAACGTAGAGCTGCATTCCAATGGACGGTGGCTTCTCTGGATTGACCTGCGCTAGTAGTAATAAGTCCAAGCAACACATGTGTTCTGCCAACTTCAACAGGGTCTCCGGCAAGGGCGCGTCTTAAGCGTGTCGAACGGGCAAGATTGATTGAGCTATCTTCCTGCCGGTTGAGCATAGCTTCAAACAGGTTCAATGCTTCCTGCGCGCAGTGGAGGGCCTGTCCGTAGTCGCCTTCGCGCCAGTGAATGTAGCCTTGCAGGAAGCGGATTCTGGCCCATGCCGGGCCAACGAGCAGGGAGACGGCGCGCAGAGTTTGCTCTCCCTGCTCGCAGTAGTGGTGAGCCTGGGCGTTATCGCCGGTGTCGTACCAGGTGAGGGCGATTTCGCACCAGAGCATGGCCTGCAATTGCGCTTCCTCCTGAGATATGGGGGTAGAGAGAGCGGACTGGCGGCGCACTTGCAGGGCGCGTTCGTAAATGCGGCGGGCCTCTTCGTATTTGCCTTGCAGACGCGTGCATTCGCCGAGGAATTCGAGGAGGGAGGCGAGATGGAGGTGGTCTTCGCGCGCAGGATGGGAAGCTTGCAGGGCGCGGTCGAGGTGGTCGACGGCAAGGCGGTAGTAGTGTTCGGCGTCAGGGTAGGCGGAGAGGAGGTAGGCGCGGTTGCCGGCCATTTCGGCGTAATCGGCGATCTGGCGCGAGGGCGCGCCGCCTCTGACGAGGTGATAGGTGATGGTGGCCGCGCCCTCTTCCTCACGACCCTGAAACTCCTGGCGCAACAGGTCAGCAGCGCGGCGGTGGAAGCTGGCGCGGCGGGCGGCGGAGATACCTTCGTAGAGATGGGTCACCAGCAGAGGATGCCAGAACTGGTAGGTGATGCGCGTGCCGCTTCCCTCTTCGGTGAGCATACCGGCCTGCAGCGCCTCCTCTATCAGATCGAGGACGCCATCTTCACTGAAACCGGGCGTACTGGCCTCCATCGCGCTGATAAGGTGAAATTCGAAGGAACTGCCGAGGACGGCGGCCTTGCTCAACAGGCGCTGGCAGGGAGGCGTGAGGCGACTCAGGCGAAGGTTGAGCGCGGCAGAGATGGTGTCCGGCAGGGCCGGAAGCGCATCGCCGTCGTAGCGCGAGATGTCAGGTAAGAGGGCAGCAGAAGAGATATCCATTGTGCGGGCCAGTTCTTCAGCGAAGAAGGGGTTGCCGACAGCACGAGTCTGGATGTATTGCACGACGGGTTCCGTCACGTGTGGAATGCGCGAGACAATCGTACCGATCTGCTCGTCGCTCAGAGGCAGCAGCGAGACAGTTTCGACGACGTGTTCGCGCTGTAAATCGGTGAGCAGCGGGGGTAAGGGGTGGTTAGCGCCAAGCTCGTTCTCGCGGCACGTGCCGACGATGACGATGGGCAACTCATGGAGGCGACGAGCAAGGTAGGCAAATAGCTCGCAACTGCTGCTATCGGCCCACTGCATATCGTCCAGCACGATTAAGAGAGGGCTGCCATCGCTGATGGTGGTGATGAGTTCGCGCGTCGCTTCCCACAGGCGCAGTTGTTCCAGTTCGGGCGATTGCGATGCAGGCAGGACGACGTGGGGGAGCAGGGTATTCAGTTCGGGCAGCAGGGCTGTCAGCGGCTGGTAGATCAGAGGACGCTTGCTCAGTTCCTGGCGCTGCCATGATCCCTGTTCCATCGCCTTGCGCAGCACTTCTGCCCAGAGGCGGTAGGGGATGCTGGCTTCCTGCGGGTAGACACGGCTCCAGGCGATGGTCCAGCCGCGCTCGCGCGCCTCGCGCGCCATCTCTTCGGCCAGGCGCGTCTTGCCGATACCGACCTCGCCCATCAGCAGAATTGTTTGCGGATTGCGCTCCGTATCGAGAGGCAACGCGGACTTTTTTTTCTGGCCCGGCAGTCTGAATGTTGCCTCCTGCCCGGTAGCCGCCAGCAGCCCGCGCAGAAGCGCCAGTTCCTGCTCGCGGCCCACCAGCGGCGACTGGTGACTGCGCCCGATCGGAGCAACCACCTCGCGGTGGTCATCGTGTCCGGCAATCGTCGTGGGCGAGTCCTTCCGGGCCACCGCTGGGACGCGGCTGCGTTCCTGCGTTCCCTGACGCACAGCCTCATAGAGAGCGCGCGTCTCCGGCAAGGGGGCAATGCAGTATTGCTGCTGTAAGATGCTCGCCAGCCGTTTGTAGACGCGCAACGCCTCGCCGCGCCGGTCCAGTTGCGCCAGCAGCTTGATGAGCCGCTGCACTGCCGCCTCGTTGGTGGCGTCAACGGCCAGGATACGGTCCAGGGAAGCAATGGCGCTGTTCAGGTCGCGGGCTGCGCGCAGATCGGCCAGTTCGAGCAGCAGCCCGACCCAGTTGCGCTGCAAAAACTCGCGCCGTGTGGTAGTCAGTTCAAGTTTGCGCTCTTCCGGCAGGAACTCGCCGCCGTACAGCTTTGCCGCTTCCTCAAGCAGTTGCTCTCGCTCGCCGCTCTCGGCGCAGGCCCGTGCCTGCTTCAGCAAGGCCTCAAAAGCATCGGCATCGACCCAGACCAGGCTCTGGTCGGCGAGTTCCACCACCTCACTTTCGGTCAATAGCAGAGGTGAGGTGGCGGGGCGCGCGCGCGTCGGCTCAAAAAGCTGGCGCAGGCTGTAAACGGCACGATCAAGCCGCGCCGCCGCCGTTTCTCCGTCCAGTTCGGGCCAGAGCGCATCCATCAACTGCTCGCGTCCAAGCTTGCGTCGGAGACTGCTGACGAGACCACCAAGCAGAGAGCGCACGCGCCGGTGCTGCCAGGCCGTCTCGGTCACAATCTGCCAGTCCGCATCAATCCGCCGTTCCAGACGAAACTGCCCCAGCGTGTAGATACGGATCACCGCCTCTTCCAGCGCGGGCAGCTTCATCGGAGCAGAAGCGGCCTCTCGCTCGCTTTCAAGTTCTGCCCTGATCTCAGGAGGAAGCTCTTTGCCAATATAGCTGCGCACGGTTCGCCCATTGACAATCCGGTACGCATACCAGTATGGCCCATGCCCGATCCCTTCGCTACAACGACGGCAGCGGGGTTTGCCGCAATAGCTCACCTGCTGGTGGTAGGTGACCTTGCCATCCATGCCTGCTACTCCCACGATGGCTATGCACAATATACAGAGACATCTCCCATAGACTATCTACTCTTTACCTCTTTTTTCGCTTCCTCTATCCACTTAAGCATCACCTCATCTATTACATTATGCCGTCCTGCCGCCACGCTGTCAACACAGATAAAACGAGCAGCAGGTAGCTATTCGGGTACCCATAGGGGGTAACAAGACCGGTATAAGACAAACAAGAAAGACCGGGGCCGGGACGTAGCGGTGCCGCCTGCTGCCGACTCTCTGTGGGAAGGATTCTGGGAGTTAAAACAAAGCCTGTTCGCGTATACTCACCTTCATAGAGCATCGTTCTCCCGGAGAGGGGAGAGCGCACATAATGATAATGCGCGCTGCGCAAGCTGGAGCATCCCGGCTGCGACAGAATGTTCCAGAATTTTTTGAGGTAATCGACGTGAGCCATTATGACGAGGAGGAGCTAGAGTGATGGCACATCACTCTATTATCGACGGAATTTGAGAATGACGCGGACAAGGTTGCGGTTGCTGGCGGTCGCGGCCCCTTCCAGGTAGGCATCGAAGACGGCCTGCTGGATGCCGGTGTTCATGGTCGGGTAGGTGTGGATGGTGTTGAGGATGTCGTTGAGCGTGAGCCTGTGCTGCATGGCGAGCGACAGTTCGCCCAGCAATTCGCCCGCGCGCGCCCCTACCATATGCGCTCCCACCAGTTCATCCTTCTTGCCCGCCAGCACCAGTTTGATGAAGCCCGTCGTCTCTCCCTCGGCCTGCGCGCGGTCGATATCGGCCCAGGGCAATGTCACGACGCGCACCTGCGCATACTGCCTCTTCGCCTGCTCAGGAGTGAGGCCAACACGGGCCGCTTCGGGATCGGTAAAGGTACACCAGGGAACGACGCGGTAATCAACCTTTTTCTTCGCAAACGGCACCAGGGCGTTGCGCACAGCTACCCCGGCCTGATAGGCGGCAACGTGGGTGAAGAGATAGCCGCCGGAGACATCACCGATGGCAAAGATGTTCGCGCTGCTCGTTTGCAGGTGGTCGTCAACCTTGATACCCTTGCTGTCATATCTGACGCCCGCAGCTTCCAGGTTCAGCCCCTCGACATTGGGACGGCGGCCTACCGCCAGCAGAAGCTCATCGCCCTCGAAGTCAAGCAGACGATCGCCGACCTTTGCCGTAACAACTTTTCTGTCGCCCCTGCGCGCAACCCTGACGAAGCGCGCCCCCGTGATAAGCTCGATGCCCTCGGACTGCAAGGCGGCGGCAACGGTCGCGGAGACATCGGGGTCTTCTCGCGGCAGGATGCGCTGCGCCCCCTGAATGATGGTTACTTTTGATCCCAGACGCTCGAAAGCCTGGCCCAGTTCAACGCCAATGGGACCACCGCCGACAATGATGAGCGAGGGCGGCAGGGCCAGCAGATTGAAAGCATCCTCGTTGGTCATGTAACCTGTCTCTCGCAGGCCCTCGACGTCGGGGATAGCCGGGCGCGAGCCGGTGGCGAGCAGCGTGCTGCGGCTGCTGATAGTTTCCCCGTTGAGGACAAGTGCGGTGGGCGACCTGAAGGTGAGCGCGCCAAATTTGACCGTCACCCCTTCGCTGTATACCTTCTCATTCGCGGCAACGCGCGCGATCACCCCCTGCACATATTCCGTGACCTTTGTCATGTTGACGCCCAGGGTAGCAGGCACCAGCCCCAGCTTTCCGGCCTCCTTCGCCTGCTGCACCACACGCGCCACGTGAATCAGGCTTTTGCTCGGCACGCAGCCATAATGCAAACAGTCGCCCCCCAGTTGCTCTTTATCGATCAACAGCACCTTGGCCCCCAGCGCGTGCGCCAGGCGAGCGGCAGTCAGTCCGCCAGAGCCGCCGCCGATAATGGCGATATCATACTTTTCCATGTTGGTTCTCCATCTTGAGAAGGCAATGATGTATGTTGCAAACAAAACAGTAGCACTATTGTACGCCCATTACAAAGAGACTGACCAGGTATAGGAGAACGTGATATGATTAGGACACCGGTAAGGGAGAGGATGATGCAGCGTTGTGATAGGCCGTATCTTCATCCCCGCAAGTCTATAGCTCTTTCACGTATCATAAAGGCAGAATACATTGACCCGGATGTCATCCCCACGAACACGGTGAGTACAGATGTGTAAGGAGAAATTATATGGTACAAAACGTGCAAGTCAGCAGCACAGTGGCAAGCAAGCCGGTGCTAAAGCAGCATAAGATCTGGCAGGAGGGCCACGAGCCGGAACCGTGCGCGGTCGTCATCTTCGGCGCGACCGGCGATCTGACCCAGCGTAAATTATTGCCGACGCTGGCCCATCTCTGGCACGACCATCCCCTGACCCACCCCTTCGTCATCGTTGGCTTTGCCCGCCGCCCCCTGACGCTTGAACAGTGGCGCGAGATGGCGCTGAAATCTATCAATACCTATATGCCGGAAGAAGATCGGCTGGACGAAGCGGCGCAAAAGGAGTTCGCGCAATGCCTGTTCTATTGCCAGTCCAACTTCGATGACCGCGAAGGCTATGAGAAGCTCGCCGACCTGCTGGAGCAACTGGATAAAGAGCATGATACAGAAGGCAACCGGTTATTTTACATGGCAACGCCCCCAGAACTGGATATTGAAGTCATCAACCTGCTCGGCGCGACCGGCCTTTCGCGCCCGCTGCACCAGGACGGACACCAGTCCTGGACGCGCATCATTATCGAAAAGCCGTTCGGGCATGATCTTGCCAGCGCACAGGAGCTGAATCAGACGCTGGCGCGCTCCTTCAACGAAAACCAGATTTACCGCATCGACCACTACATGGGCAAGGAGACGGTACAGAATATCCTGGCTTTTCGCTTCGCCAACCGCATGTTTGAGCCGGTCTGGAACCTGAACTATATCGATAATGTGCAGATTCTGATCGCCGAAACGCTCGGCATCGGCACGCGGGCCGAATACTATAACAGCGAGGGCGCCATCCGCGATATGATCCAGAATCATATGATGCAACTACTGAGCCTGACAGCAATGGAGCCGCCCGACTCCTTCAACGCCGACGCAATTCACAATGAGAAGGTGAAGGTCTTACACGCCATCCCCTGTTTCACCCCCGAACAGGTCAGGCAGGAGACGGTGCGCGGCCAGTACACGGCAGGCGTGGTTGATGAACAGCAGGTGCCGGGCTACAGGCAGGAAAAAGGGGTACCCCCCGATTCGACGACGGAGACCTACGTCGCCCTTAAACTCTTTATCGAGAACTGGCGCTGGGCCGGCGTCCCCTTCTACCTGCGCACGGGCAAACGTCTCCCTGCCCGCTGCACGGAAATCACTATCCAGTTCAAGCGCGTCCCCCATCTGCTCTACAAGCCATCGGACACGAAGGGGCTGGAGCCCAACCTCATTATCATCCGCATCCAGCCGGACGAGGGCATCGCCATTCGCTTCGGGGCCAAGATTCCGGGGGCCGAAAGTCACCTCGCCTCGGTCAATATGGATTTCAATTACAGCAGCGCCTTCGGCATCGAATCGCCAGACGCCTACGAACGGCTGATCGCCGACGCAATGGAGGGCGACTCCACGCTCTTCATCCGCCGTGACGAGATTGAGGCTTCCTGGGAGATCATCGACAGCATCACCAACGTCTGGAAGACCATGCCGCCCGATACCGTCTACCCTTACCCGGCAGGCACCTGGGGGCCACCCGAAGCCAACGAACTGATTGAAAAGGATGGCAGGCGATGGTACAACCCGTAGATCAGGGTAGGGGATATCACCAGCCTTTGCGAGTATTCTCCCGCACAATAGTAGAGACGTGGTACAATGAATAATCTTGTAGAGCATAGGAGGGTACGTATTTTATGAGCAACGAATGGCTGTTAGCAGGGATAAGCCAGAACCGGGTGAAGACGGATCGGCTGGAAATGGCGTATCTGGAGACCGGCACGGGGAATATACCCCTCGTGCTGGTGCATGGGAACTGCTCCTCGTCGCTGTTCTTCCAGGATTTCATGCTGGCGCTGGCCGCGAGCGGGCGCTATCGTATACTCGCGCCCGATATGCGTGGTTATGGCGAGACGGAGGCGTTGCCGGTGGACGCAACGCGTGGTGTGCGCGACTGGTCAGATGATCTGGCCGCGTTTGCGCGCGCGCTGGGGCTGAACAGGTTTCACCTCTTCGGCTGGTCGCTGGGCGGCAATATCGTCATGCAGTATGCCATCGATTACCCCGGCACACTGCGCTCGCTGACCTTGCAGGCTCCCGGCTCGCCGTATGGTTTCGGCGGCACGAAGGGAGCGGACGGGACGCTGAACTGGCCGGATGCAGCAGGCAGCGGCGGCGGCACGGTCAACCCCGATTTTGTGCAGCGCATCGCCAGCGGAGATCGCGGCTATGACCAGAACTCGCCGCGCACTGTGATGAATACCTTCTACTTCAAGCCGCCGTTCAAGGTCGCGCCCGACCGCGAAGAGATCTACGTGACCTCGATTCTCTCGACGCGCGTGGGGCCGGGCAACTATCCCGGTGACACGACCACCTCCCAGAACTGGCCGTATGTCGCGCCGGGAACGCAGGGCGTCAACAACGCGCTGGCCCCCTGCTACCCCAACCAGACGGCGCTTGCGAACTTGAGCCAGAAGCCGCCCATCCTCTGGGTGCGTGGCGCAAACGACCAGATCGTCTCCAATAGCTCGTTTTTCGACATGGGCTTTCTTGGGCAACTCGGCCTCGTCCCCGGTTGGCCCGGCGCCGATATCTTCCCACCACAGCCAATGATCGAGCAGATACGCTCTGTTCTCAACCAGTATCAGGCAAACGGCGGCACCTACCGCGAAGTGGTCTTCGAGGATTGCGGGCATTCCCCGCACATTGAGAAGCAAGAGGAACTCTATAACGTCCTTAACCCGTTTCTCGCGGAATGTGACGAGCAGGCAAACGGGTAGCATTCCATAAAAAAGGGGTCGGGCCATGTCATCCTGTGCGGAGCAAAGGATGACATGGCCCCCGGAGCCTTCATGGCCTGTAACCTTCATGGCCTGTAATGAGAATAAGGACTAGCAACCTTTGTGCAAACATGATAGAATAGGCGTCACTGAAGGTATGCTCTGTAAAAATTCTCTGAAATCGAGTACAAGCTATGCGCTACGCCGTTTTTTCTGATATTCATGCCAATCTGGAGGCTCTGGAAGCTGTCCTGGCAAAGATCGATGAGATTGCGCAACAGGAGCCAATTGATGAAATATGGTTTCTGGGTGATCTCGTGGGCTATGGCCCCAACCCGAACGAATGTATTGAGAAGTTACGCGAACGCACCAGCGTTATCATCGCGGGTAACCACGACTGGGCGGCAGTGGGCAAGATCAGCCTGGAAGATTTTAGCCAGGCTGCCCGTATCTCCGCAGAGTGGACCGCGCGCCAGTTGACCGAGGAACATCGTGAATTCCTGGCCAATCTGCCGGAGCGACTTGAATTCGGCGAGTGTACACTGGTTCACGGCAGCCCCTACGGCCCGCTCTGGGAATATCTCACTTCTGAGGTACTGGCCGAACGCAGCTTCCTGCACTTCGACACCCGCTACTGCTTCGTCGGCCATACCCACGTCCCTATTATCTTCCAGCAGCCCTACGATATCTCTAACATACCAACTACACCCCTCAATGTCCTGGAGAACGGCAACATCCACACAGAAACCGAAGACAGGCAGACCGAAGTGGATGAACCACATGAAAACGGGCAGCAGGCGGAAAAGGTCGTGGCATTGCCGGTCACAGTCAGTGTCCAGGTAGCCGAACAGGCCCTCAGTTCCTACGCTGACCCCGTAACCGGCCAGCATCTCAGCGAACAGGAGGCCACCATCCTGCTGGAAACGCGCCAGACGGCTGGCAATGCCGATTCCGCCCGTACAGCAGGAGCCGAAGCAGAGACAGCCGCGACAATTGACGAGGACAGGCCTGCAAACGAAACAGCGAACCACGCCGACCCGGAACATATAGCATCCCCGGCAGGAGAGGGCGCAGCGCAAGGGCAGCCTGTCGTCGAGGAAGAGACAACCACTCAGGCAGAAGGCGAAGTTGAACCTGTCAAAAACGATGAGGGCGAGCGCAACGGCGAGGAAGTAACCGCTTCTGAGCTTGAGGAGGCAGAGGACGAACCAGAGGAAACAACTCAACTGCTGGACACTGCCGTAGATGAAGCAATAGAGGCAGGTGAAGACGAGCAGCCAGCCGAACCCCCGATTGAAGCAGAGACGGCTGCCGTGCAGGCCGCCCCCGGCACCCTTATCCTCGGCACGGAGGAAGACTTGCTGGCCTTGCTCAGTCTGAGCCAGAGCCTGGTACAGATCACAAATGAAATGAGCATCCCCCCGGAAGGCCCCTGGCAGGCGAAAGAGGGATATCGCGCCATCATCAATCCCGGTGGCGTTGGGCAGCCACGCGACGGCGATAAACGCGCCGCCTTCATGATCTACGACACGGAACGCGGCTTCGAGTTCTATCGTGTTCCCTATGCGATCCATAAAACGCAGGAGAAGATCATCAAGGCTGGTCTACCCTCCTATCTGGCGGCCCGCCTCGCCTTTGGTCGCTAGCTTGCATAATGAAACTGATTATTGGACCCGGAAATATCGAAGAGATGAAACTGGTGATTGGCCTGGGAAATCCCGGGCCGCAATATGAACATACTCGCCACAACGTTGGCTTTCGCGTCGTCGATAAACTGGCCAAAAAACTGGGCTGGCGCTGGAACGAGCAGCGCAGCCGCGCCATGCTCGCCAGCGGCATGCTCGGCAGTGAAAAAGTGGTACTGGCAAAGCCGCTCACCTATATGAACCTGAGCGGGCAATCCGTTGGCGAACTGGTGCGCTGGTACAAAATCTCACCGGAAGACATTCTGGTAGTCTACGATGAGCTTGACTTGCCCCTCGGCACCATTCGCCTGCGCCCCAAAGGCAGCGCCGGGGGCCATAACGGCATAGAAAGCATCATCGCCCACCTGCACACCAACGAATTTCCCCGCCTGCGCGTCGGCATCGGTCGCCCCGCCAACAACCGCATAGATGGCGCATCCTACGTCCTGGGTACCCCCCCACTGGACGAGCGCATCCTGCTGGATACGGCAGAAGATCGCGCCGTCGAGGCCATCGAACTGGTCATCACGCAGGGCATAGACACCGCCATGAACCAGGTCAATACCGACCCGGAAGCCCTGCGTAAGGCGGAAGAGAAACGCCGCCGCCAGCAAGAACGCCGCGAACAGGCCCGCCTGCGCCGCGAAGAAGCCCGGAAAAAGGAAGCAACTGAGGGGGCGGAAAAGGCCGAAGCAGAAAGAAATCCAGCCGCCACAGCCGCAGAAATGGCAGCAAAAGATGCAGAAATAGCAAAGCTGGCTACCCGGGCAGAATTTTTCGATGAGAGTAATCGGGTGGAATAGGTAGAGGTCAAGTCGGCAGGCCACCCGCAAGAGGTGGCCCTACTATATACGACCGTTCCATACGCTTCTACAACCCCCACGAGAGACATCGTCTATAGTAGGGCCACCTCTTGCGGGTGGCCTGTCCGGCCCCTGGCCTGTCCGGCCCCTGGCCGTCGCGGTTCCCGGCGCAGCGGGTGGCAATCTCACCTGGCCTGCCCGGCCCCTGGCCGTCGCGGTTCCCGGCGCAGCGGGTGGCAATCTCACCTGGCCTGCCCGGCCCCTGGCCTGTCCGGCCCGTGGGCGAGGCGGCAGCGGACGTGCGGGCGGCGAAAACGGTGGGCGCGTGACCTGCCGCGATGCCTGGCATCACATTCCATCCTATTCTCCACTCTCCTCATTATCAAATGGCGGCGAAAGCGGCTCTCGCCCTTCTGAGGACAGGCGCCGGTAGAGAACAAACGAATAGATGGTGGGGATGAAGGCAACGATGGCGACGATCACAACAATGCTCCAGAGACGCAGGGCAGGAATGAAGCTCAGGATGACGCCGAGCAGCCCGCCCAGCACCATCAGCCAGCCGCCGAGACGATGGGTGCGTTCCCAGACAGTCTCGCTGAAGACTGATCTTCAAAGACGCCGTTTCGCCCGACGAGCTCTTTAATTTGCGGCAGCTCGATGTCCATTGACAGGTCGAGGTTGCCGTCACTCCCACGTTTCGCAATCACTACAATACCTATCATATGCAGGAAGTCACGCTTTTGTTGGTACGTCAGATCTCCCCTGTTCTCTTTGACGGTGTTGCACCACTTCAGAATATCCTGGTAGGCCTGCCGCTCACGTTCACGATCAATCATACCTAACAGGACCTGGGAGCGTTCGCCTTTCAATTGCTCGATGTGCTGGTTGGCCAGATTGAGAGCGTGACGGATACTCGCTCGGCTATCTCCTCTCAGAGTGGGGTCTTCCAAATCCTCCATATAGTTCTGTACTTTTTGCTCCCACAACTTCAAGCTGGCATCAATCGCCCTCGCATCAGCGGCAAGCGCGTTAGAGTTCGTCGCCAGTTCAATCGCCCTGGCGATAAGTTCGGTATGCTCTGCTAAAAGTAATAACTGTTCTTGCACCCAGGCGTCAACTTCTTTAGCGGGTAGCTCCTGGCCGTGACAGACGATGTTGCCAATCGGGTCGTGTCGCTTGCAGCGATAGACATAGCGGTAGACCCATCCCTCTTTATGGACAACTTTGCGCCGGACGCGCTTGCTTCGATCTATACGGGTGTTCATCTTCCGGCCACAAAGGGCGCAGCGGATATAACCAGCTCTGAGTAAAAACTCTTCCGGCCTCTCACTCCGACGAGTCGACTCGTCCTTGTTTCTCGCCAATCTGTCCTGAAGACGCTCAAAGAGTTCTTCAGAGATAATGGGCGGATACGTGCCATCGGGCAGGTCAATCGGCTCCAGATGCTCCTTGGCCCGAGAGTTGTGGTACGCGAAGTTCTGGGCTTTGCCGGTCAAGCGCACATTACTGAGAATGCGGCGTACCATAATGGGGTGCCATTGCTTCCCACCTTCCGGCGTCGGTACACCGCGCTTCGTCAGTTCCTGTGCCAATTCGAGCGTTGATGTGCCACGAGCATACTTGATCGCCAGCCAGCGGACGATCCACAACTGCGAGTTGTCATGTACAGCTCCCACTTTCTCGCCCTTCTCGTTATAAACCCACTGCCAGCCGTAGGGTGCTTTGCGGCCCCCTACAATCTTGCCCTCTTTAGCTTTATTAATCCTTCCGGTAGTAGTGCGTTCCCGAATCTTCTCCCATTCCCACTCAGCCAGGAAGCCTAAAAACATTCTGGTGATGCGGCCAATGATCGTATCTTCCAACACCTCTTTGACACAGTGCAGTTGTACACCATGGTGTTCCATCTCTTCGAGAAGGATACCGAAGTGAACCTCTTTACGGGACAACCGGTCAAACGTACGGATAACAACACCTTGAATCTTGCCTGATTGATAGCGCTCGCGCATTAAGGAGAGCTTCTCGCGTTCGCGGTACATGTATCCAGAAAAGATTTCGCGGTGGACCATGCCGAGTATCAGGCCGTTCTCCTCGCAGTAGGCACGGATAGCAGCCTCTTGCTCATCTAAGGACGTGTTGTCTTCTTGTGGGTCAGTGGAAACACGGCAATAGCCGTCAACAATAATCGGCTCAGACATAGAGATATCCTTTCTATAACTTGCGCTCCGGATCGGTCCGACTGCTATCGAGCGCCTTTTCTTGCTCTACTTCTGCGCAAGCGCTACCAACATTCTTGTAAATCTTCCCAGAGCGGTTTCTTCCAACTCCTCTTCAGCCGTTTAGCGTGTGGTGTCGTGCTGCGCCATCTCGCCGATAAGGATTACCAGATGAAGTTGGGAGCGTGAGAGTCTGTCCAGTGCAGCAATAACCACTCCCTGTACGGTTCCTTCTCGGTAGCGCTGGCGAAGGCCTCCAAGCTCCAGCCGCTGGCGGTACAGGGAGGAGGCTCTCTCCCGGTATACCGCGCTGATAGTCAGGCCGTTTCTAAGGCAATAGCTGCAACACGCTGCTTCCCGTTCGTCCAAACAGCTGGTATCTTCCGAGCGGCAGTAAATGTATACAGTAACCGATTCGGCCATGGTATACTACTCCTACAGCACTTCGCTTGGTGACGACCTCGCGAAGTTTTTTGTTCCAGGGCGTAGAACGCCAATACGATGAGAGAAAAGCGTTCTCCAATCAACAGGGATTGTACACGAGAGCCTGCTCTATATAAACCTGCATGAGGGGTAGAACAGGCACTCCGACAAAACGACTAGCAAACGACCAACAAACGATTGCATCGTGCAAGTTCAGGCCTTTTTCTGACATCGAAATGAGGCATTTCCTTCCTGTCTGTCCAGATAAACACTTCTCAGCCAACGGCTTACCCCTTTCTCCTAAAGCCCATTTCTGACCGCTTCCTGGTCGGTGGTGGGGCGCACCGCTCGGGCTCAGCAGCGACAGATCGCCCATGCAGCAGCGTTTCGTGCGCCCACAGCAGATCTGCCCGTCCGGGTTGCGTTCGGTTCTCTTCCAGGCAGTGGATGGCTCCAAGCAGGCACACCTAGCGAATGTGACTGCCGGTTTGTCCGAGTAATACGGTTGCCATCGGGGCATGTTCCTCCTCCACATATGCCGCCCCCAGGAAGCGCCGGAGGAAGCGCACCACCAGGTCTTCGCGCTCTACCAGGCCCACCTCGATCAGCAGGTCGATACGCTCAGGCCGATCTTTGATGCGAGGGTCGATCTTCTCCGGCGCGTTGCTCGTGGCAAGGACGAGCGTCCCTGCCGGGTTATCCGGGGTTGCCACCCCATCCAGCGTGTTGAGGGCCCGCTGGGGGTCTTCCTCATCGCTGACGAACTGTTCAAAATCCTCGACCGCGACCAGCGTTGGCAGCCGGCTCTGTGCCGCGCTCCAAAGGGCGTGTGCCAGCAGCTCCCAGCAGCGACCTGCTTTTTTGGCGGCAAAGACATAGAAGGCGTGTCCGCCCTGCCGGGCATGGCGGGCTGCCTCCGCTTTGAGCAGTGTGGTTTTCCCTGTACCTGGAGGACCGATCAGCAGCACTTTGCGCATCCGTGGAATGCCAAAGGATGCGTAGCGAGCGAGGATCTCCGGTGAGAAGATGCGCCGCTGGGCCGCGACTTGCGCTACGATCTCCTCCGGCAGGATCACGTCGGCAAAGGTCGCTCTCTTGATCTTCTCTGCGACTTCATCCCCGTCACCCAGCACCTCAATCTGTCCTTTGCGCCTGCGATGCAGCAGCCCCAGGTGAAGCTCTTGCAGCGACTCCAGCAGGGCCAGCCACTCACCCTGCCGCCCATGTGGCAGCGCCGTAATCGTCACCGCGTCTCTATCGTCATCAGAGGCAAGCATCACGGCAAGAGCCGTCCATCCCGAGGTGAAATCGTAGCGGTACCATCCTGAGCAGGCACCGGCCTCGGCCCGACGGTCGTACACAGAGGCGGTGCGCACGAGATCCGTCTTGCGCAGCGGGCCGGAAAGCGGAACAGTTGCAATCCCCGGCGCATATGCGGGCGGAGAGAGATACTCCCACCGGTCGAGTTGCCCCACCCGCCCCCGCTTGCGTTGCTCTCCCCGCTCAACCACCCGGTCCAGCAGCAGCGCGTGATGCTGCCAGTGACTCTCATACTTTGCGCCCAGGAAGATGAGTGGCCTCGGCCCCAGTTCCAGCTCGTGCCACAGGCGCAAGAGCGCGCAGGCGGCAGCCTCTACCGGCAAGACCTGGAGAACGCGGCTTGCCTCCTCTCCAGATGAGAGCAGCCCGCCCTGCTCACGCATAGTTTCAATCCTCACCCTGTCAAGAGGCAGGGTACACTGCTCACCTGACGCATGCAGTGGCTGCGGCGCCGTGCAATCGAGCAGACGTTCCATCATTGCTCCCAGCTCCTTTCTGATGATTGCTGCTGCCCCTCTGCCGCCCGGATATTCCCGACAGGCTGGCTCTCCAGTTCCATCAGGAGCCAGCCGAGCGTGACGAATACTTCTCTCGCCTCATCCTCTGCAAGAAAGCAAGAGACTGCACCATCATAGATGACAATGCCCTTGAGGTCGCACAACTCTTCGGGAGTTGCCCGTGCGCACCCGATCCAGCGCCGACCATGACCAGCTACCAGTTGTCGCTGCAAGCCCTGCGCTGTTATATGCGGCGGCAGTGCTGGCGGAAGGGGCGCTGCAAGCCTGGCTGTCATCTCCACCAGGGCGCTGCTGTCCTGCTGCTGCATGGTCTGCAAAAGACTCGCCAGCCACTCGTTGACTGTCCCGACGAGAGCGATTCGCGACTCTGAAGCAAGCAGTGTATCAGGTGCCGGGTTCAGTCCCCTCAGGAGTCGTCGCCCGGCGCACTCCGGGCAAATGGCCTTTGCCCCCTTTTCTCTGCGACGCCGATGCCTGATTGTTTCCATCTCGCAGCCCTCTGGTGCGTCACTTCCCCGCGCTGCATCGCCCCTCCCGGCAGCAGTCTGCCTGTACGCATCCAGCTGCGCAATCCCTGCCCGCGTCAGGATCACCTCTCCCCTGACGACCGTTGCAATACAGGTCAGTTCGGGGTGATTCTCGATGTAGAAGTCGCAGTCTTCCCAGTTGCTCTGGCGTCTCTTAGACACGGGCCGCTACTCCCTCGTCGTCATCTCCACCCCCATCCTCCGGTCGTCGGTTTCTGCCCCGCTCGGCCCGGTCCTCAAGAATCGCCGCCACCGCATCAAGTAAGATACGGACGGCACGGTAGTAGAGCTGGATTTTCTGCGCCTGGGTGAGGGGTGTCGGCGGCATCTGCTCAATATCCAGCAGGGGAAGCGCCTGGCCGTCCTGGATGAGGGCGATGCAGTTGAGATTCTCAAGAGCAGATGCACCCTCACCGGTGAGCGGGATGAGTGTCACCTCGCCAGACCACTGCACCTCCGCCTCGCAGCCGCGCAGGATATCGGCGAGTTCGGCGTCGAGTCGGCTGCACGCCCCGTCCTGATACAATCTGGCAATATCAGCATGGACAAACTGTGGCGCAGGGGCAGAGATCGTGATTCGATCGAGAATATGCTCTTGCTGCCGGTCTGTGTCTTGATTCATGGCTTATCTCCCTTCTCTTTTCTCACAGTGTCTGTCTGGGGAGACACTGTGTGCGAAATGAATGGCGCTGCTGATACCGGCGCACCATGCTAATGGCTCGGCTACGGGCGAAGCTGGCCTGACCACCAGGACAGGAGTTCATGCTCAAGCGCGTCGATGTAGCCTAAAACGTCGTTGTTATCAGAACTCGGCGCATAGACCGGGATAGCCTGTCCAATGGTTAAGCAAGGATGGCCGACAATCGGGGCCGTGACGGTCCCGTAGACATAGCCGTCCAGGATGAGGCGGTACCAGTGGTCAAATCCGTCCGCCCAGCTCTGCATCTGCGCATAGCCGCCCAGGTCCTGATCGACACAGGGCCGGTCACTGATGCAGCGTTCATTGCCCAGCGCCATCGTTTTGCGCGCCTCTCCACGTGTCCCGAAGGTGCTTTCGTGCATGAAGAATGCCAGCGCGACAGCTGGGTCGATCCCGTACTTCACTCCCAGGTTGTACAGCGCCTGGCCCCGCCCTGCTGCAGGAGATCCGTAGCTGGCCAGCACCCGGTTGATAAAGCTGGCTGTGAGGGTGGGCCTGCCGATAAAACTGTAGGCCCCCGGCTTCACAATGGCGCTGTAGCCCGCCCACCACTGCAGGAACTGGGCGCGGGAAAGGACCTGCAAGTTGTAGCGCGACGAGTCGGCGAGCTTCACTGTGCTGCGGTCGCCGCCGATCACGACCACCAGATGGCCTGGCGGATATCTGGACGGGGGCCAGCTAACAATCACCGGCGTCCCTGTATTGGCCAAGGCAATCACCTGGTCAAGCGTGCGTTCGTAGCCCCAGTCCGTCGTGAAGCCGAAGCGTGCGGCAGTGCGCGCGATCCCCTGGTCATCTAAGAGACCTTGCTGCGGTGTAATGGCCTTTGCCGCCACTTCCTGCTGCAAAATATTCGTGATGCGGTAGTGATACCCGTAGGCATCAATCACCTCGGTGAGGGCCGCCGCACTGCAGGCGCTCTCTGCCCAGGTGGCGCACTCGGAGTCGCTGGCATACTGACCGCAGTCGAGCTGATTGATTCGCAGCAGGCTCCGTGCAGCATTTGGCCCTCCGTTTTTCTGTTCCGCACTGGTTAGCTTCGTGCCTGGTGATGTCGTCTGCATCTGTGTATGAAGTACTATCGTCTGGATATTCGTTTGAGCGGATAAGGCCAGGAATGAAACCGTGTAGGTGATGGTCGACAGATGGGCTGCGACCATCACCATCACCGCAAACAGCCCGCAGCCCAGTACCACCGGCAAGGGCCGAAACGTGCGGCGGCCTCGCCGTCCTGGCCTTGCTCTCCGCTGCCCCACCGGGGCGATTATCTGTGTACTCATGTTTATGTATTTCCATCCTCAGCTGCGTGAATGAGCGGCTGCAATACTCACATGAACTGCTCTGCCGCCTGCAGCAGCGCCGCTTGCCGCGCCCGTTCCTCTGCGCTCAGTTCCTCTTTTGCTGCTGAGACGGACAACGACGATTCCGGCAGGGCTGCTCCTGCCGCCAGATTCATGCCTGTCGCAGCAGCAATGGCAACGGCGAACGGACTGGGCCTGCCGTTGAGAGCATCGGCCCAATCGGCAAGAATCACCCTCGTCGCTTTGCCCGGAGAAAGACCGCGCTTTTTCGCCCATTCCAGCAGCGTCTGATGCACCTCCGAGCCTTCCTCCAGGACAAACTGCACCTGTTTTTGTCCCTCTTTGATGGTCGGCATGGCAGCTACCTCTTTCTCTCCCATATGTTGGGCCGCAGAACCGTCTGCTGCGCGACTAACTCCTGCATGTAGGCGGCATTCAGGTACTCGGCCTCCGGTGGCAGGTACAGGTCGTGCAGGACGCCGTTCTCCAGCTCGCTATCCCCCGGGATGCCATCGCGCAGCGGGCCGTGGAAGAGGTAGCCCCCGCCGCCGTAGATCGTGGCAGTGTCCAGGTTTGAGCCGATCTCTGCACCCTCTTTGTTGAGGGTTGCACGAACGAACTTCGCCAGCGCACGGGCCATCGTCGTCACTTTGCGCGTGATAATCTCGCGCTGGGTCTCCCCGTCGAGGTAGCCGTCGGTGGTCCCCCTGGCAACCTTCAGGCGGGGCAGTCGCACGCCTGATGTGTAGGCTTTGAGCAGCACCCGCACTTCCTCAACCTCCAGCACCCGCCCGTACCGGTCATTGATCTCGGCAATAATGTTTTCAATCACCTGGCGCACTCCGTAGGTACGCCCGACCGAGTCGCGCGAGACAAGCTGGAAACCGTGCGCGAAGATGATCTCGGTGGTGCGGTCTCCCACGTCGATGCTGACGTTATTGCCGCTCGGGCTGCCAAAGCGGGTGATGGCCGCAAAGCCCTCCGGTACGACGGTTCCGACCCGCAGGTCCAGTTCGTGGTAGACCTCATTCACATAGCAGTAATAGAGGCCGTCCAGGTTGGCCATCGCACGCTCTTTGCGCTCAGGTGAGTAGAGCGTGAAGGGCATGCAGATGTTCATGCGCACCTCGGCTCGCACATCGGGGATGATGGCGCCCAGAGCGGTGCAGGCAATGATCCTGATGTGTTCGCCCCAGTAGCGGTCCGGGTCGCCTTTCGCATCGGTCGGGTGTTCCCCTTCCAGGTCGGCCAGGCTGCCCACCAGGTGCTGGTAGCGGCTGTTTTGCAGGCGCAGGACAGATTCCCCTGCGCTCAGGATGGAGGCCGGCCTGCCCTTTGGGGCGTTGCGCCCGTTGGCAATGGTTTCCAACAGCTTCTCGCCGCTGTCCACGACGCTGGGGAAGGACAGCCGGAAGATCGGGCCGCGCTCGGCTCGCTCTTTCGTGATCGCCTTGACCGGCTGGGCGTAGCAGGTGGTGATGCCGCTGCCCATATCAAGGGAAGCTTCCCACCAGCTCGCCCACCCCAGCCAGCTAGACAGATCAATCTTTTGCCCGCTCAGGTCCACAATGTTTACTGATGTTATGATACTACTCATAGATCGCATATCCTTTCGTTAACGATGGGGGGAGGACCTCTGCTCGTATTCCCCCCGTACTCTACCCACTGGCCTCATGCGCGCCTGTTTTGACGATAATCCCGTCCGTTTTCCGCGAAATTTCTCCCGCCGTCCACCCTGTGGGTAGACTCGACTTCCCTGCAGTCGGCATCGCTGGTCGGCCAGTACGATGACCCCCGTACCTGCACAGCGCCACCGGTTGAGACAAAAGGGGAGCGGCGTTCCCTCCAGAGCCGGTTCCCCTCGCTGCTGCCCGCTGCGTAGAGGAAACCCTCACGGCGGGCTTTTCCTGTGGGCCACTCTCCTCTGGCCCGTCCTGCAGCCCCTCGACCGGCACAGGCTCGGCAGCTAGGTGGAAGCAGACCAGAGCAACAACCAGGCCCGCCACAAACCCGAATATCGCAAACCAGGCATACAGGATGATGGATACAGTATCGGTGGCGCTGGCAGGCATCATGACCACAACCCTCTCTTTCAGGCGAGGCTGTTCTGGCTCTGCTGCGGTCCGGCCAGCACCTGGAACCCTTTGCCAGTATTGATCAGCGTGACGGTGAGGGCGGGCCGCGCGAAGAAATGCCAGTAGTCCGGGTCGCCCACCAGGCGGATGGCAATGTTCGGAGTAGATGCATGTGGCTGCACCTCGATGGTGGGAGCCACATCATCCAGGTTGCCCCACTGCGCCGGTGAGAGTGCGGTCAGCTGGTAGATGAACGCTCTGCCTGGCTCTCCCCCCGGCAGGATCGTCACTACAATGCGGCCATCGATATTGCTGGCAAGGATGACCGAGGGGTCATCCTGGCTATCGGAGAGACCCAGCACAGCCCGCATCTCGGACGTTGGATGCGGGCCATAACTCAGCCGGTTGGCGATACCCAGCCCGAGGAAGTAGACCCAGAACACGACCGTGTAGAGGACAATGATCAGTAGCATGCCTGCGCCCAGAGGAAGAAGCCAGTGGCTTTCCCGGCGCGCTTGCGGCAGTGGCTCCATCTCTTTGCGCTGCGTCCTGCGCCGCCTCGGCATGGTGCTGATCGCTACGTCCTCGCTGCCGCGCTGCCGGGAGATGGATCTGGTCGCTCTCTGTACAGGCGGAGTTGACCAGTCTTCTGTCTCGGTAACGTCGGCATCCAGGGACGTTTCCAGCAGGTCCTCCTCATCGTCAGCGACGCTCACCGCGTCCACGTGCCGCCGTGCGCGCTGGCTTAAAGCTGGCCGCTCCTCTTCGTCATCATCGCCCCCCACAGGTGGTGCCGTTCTGCGTTCGAGATCGATAAAGCCTGGCCCGCTGGTACTCCTTCTTCGACTGGCGCGCTGAGCCACAGGGCCACCCATGGCTGCAACCCGCTCTGCCGCATGGGAACCGGGTATGCCCCGGTAGCGGCGCACCGTGGTGTTCGCTGTTGCTGCTTGCATATTCTTGTTCCTTTCTGCATTTGCTGTAAACGATCGCCGGACAGTGGGCGTCTTCAAGCAATGCGTCCGGCTTTGACTTCTCTGTTTCAATCCCCATCCTCTTAGGAGGATGCTATCAAGGTGATCTGTCTCGCCGACCACCACGCGCAGGTTCTATCCGAATCCAGCGATACTGCAGTGCCAGCACCACCGCTGCCGTGCGATTGCTGGCACTGAGCTTTTGCATGATGGACGTCAGATAATTTTTAATGGTCTGCGCGCTCAGACAGAGTGTGCGCGCAACCTGCCTGTTGGAGCAGCCTGCTGCGATCTGTGAGAGAATCTCCAGCTCCCGCGCTGAAAGCGGACAGTTTCGTGGTATAGTGTTACCTCCTGTATCTTGGCCGCGCTCTCTGTGCACCAGCCGCTCTCGTCGCGCCGCTTGCGCAATGAGGACATCGCTTGTCATCAGGCACTCCCCTTGCGCCACTCTGCGCATCTTCGCGAGCAGCTCTTCCCCTGAAATACAGGGATCTTCATAAGCTACCGCTCCATGCATGAGAAAGCGAAAGAGTGTCTCTTCATCGCCTGTCTCGGGAGCAAACACCATGATTCCCTGCACTCCCATCTGGCGCAACTGCCGCACCAGATCCAGCGGATCAGCTGAGCTGAGACCGCCATCCAAAAGCACAATATCGGGATGCTTTTCCCTTGCAAGCGCGAGGATCTCCTCGAAACAGGTGGCTTCTCCAAGCAGGCGGCAGTCGCTCAGTTGTTCCAGGATGGAGCGCAGGCCGGCACGAAAGAGTGGCCACTCGTGGACAATCAGGACGCTCATCAGAGAAGCAGGTGGAGCAGCATCGGCCCGATGGGGCAGGTCTACGACAGCGATAGCCATGAATTTCCGCCTTTCTCTGCTCGGTTTACCTCTTGCGGCGGATACTCCCGCTCCGGCTCTGGAACTGTCAGTTCTACGCCGAAAGGAGAGTCATCGAGTGGGAAGACCGTGTAGACGCAGAAATCGATGACGCGGCTCTCCTGTTCCAGTTGCTTAAGAAACGCCTCGTCAGCCTCGTCCAGCCATTCCAGCACGATGTAGCCATGCACTTGCTTCTGCGTGTAGCCATACTCGACGATAACGGCTTCCTCCTGCAGCGCCAGCCACCTCTCCAGCTCCTCGACCAGTAAGAGAACTGCCTCGCGCTGGCAGGTGATATGCACGTTTTGCACTGCTTTACATCCTTTCTTCTCTCGCCAACTACAGCGGCTCTTCGACTACGCAATTCCAGCCCGGTCGCTCCTTGCCACACCAGATGTAGCTTGCCGTAAACGGTGCTTCTGTATGCTGCAAGAGCTGGTTGGTCCACAGCAGGTATGGCACTGACCACAGGAGCAACAGATCGCTCTGCCGCAATCGGAACAGGGAACGCAGGCATTCATACGGCTGCGCCAGATGCTGCTAGGAAGTGTAAGCATACAAGCTGCCAGAGCCAGATACTTAAAAGTAGTAGACATTGCTCGTGCCACCCTCCAAGAGTGAGGTGGAAAACGAACGAGAATGCGGACAGATCGCCAGGAACTCTCTCGCGTCGTTCGGTCAACCTCACGTGAAAAGAATAACAAGCTTCCAAGCGCGAATGTGACGAAATTTACGCACTATAACGCGTATCAAGTTCTTGATGAGAATGTAATTCTAGGGAAGATTCTCGTGCATCGGGAGGGCAGAGAATGCTCTGCCGAAATTTCTGATTAGCTGATCATTGAGGGAAAAATTCGCGCAATGAGAAGAAAATGGCGGTGACATTTTGCGTATTTTCTGCAACAATCGCGGATTGATCTGTGTTATGCTGCTAGCAGTTGAGGGTGATGATTGAAGGGTCCTTTTGTCGGAAAAGCCTGGTATCTTGCTGTGGAGCATACTGACCGACTGATTCCGTAAGCAGTACACTTCTCAATAAGCAGGTACATGGACACACTACCTGCACCATTAAGGAGCCATTCCTGGAAGGAAAGAGATATGTCAACGAAAACACAAAAACAACAGGCGAAGGAATACAGCATCCGCCTACCACAATTGTTTCAGCAGATGACTGAGCCAGATGCTGTTACGATCCTTAAATGGCATGTGAAGGAACAGGATATTCTTCGTCCTGGCGCGCCTCTGCTAAGCACAGAAACATGCATCGGCTATATCGACATTCCTGCGCCTCCACGTCAGATGATGCGGGGAGCACATCGTGTTATCAGAATTGTCGAGCCTGAAGGAGCAACGGTCTATCTCAATGATCTGCTTATTGTGCTACAGGCAATAGACTCTGGTGCCGCTTGAGTTATAGAATTCTCCTGCATCAGGAAGATTACAGACAGAAAACCAGGCTATTTTGCCTGGTTTTCTGCAACCACTCTAAAGAAACAACAGCCGGTAAGATTTTTCCTCATGATTTTCTCCATTTTGCAGAATTTTCGCGATAATGACCCGGAAAAATATGTTATGCTTATCTAAGTAAGAGAAGAAAACGCGAAAATGTATCTCAAAGGGAGGGGCATGCTCAAAGTAGAGAGCAGGCTAGCATAATAGAGATATGACACAATCACCAATCGAACCACTGCCCTTGCAACCAGACATTGATCTCACCTCACTCTCTGGCTACGAGTCATTTGGGGCGATGCTTAAAACCATAAGGACACGTCATGGCATTACCCAGCAGCAGTTTGCTGAAATGAGCAAAACCTACTTTCGCTCAAGAAAGCTGCCAACGCTCACCTTCCGTATTTGCTCAGCGCTCGAGAAAGGCAAACTGCGAGCCCCACACTTTGAAGAATTGGAACCGATCTATCTCACACTCACTGATGCTGAAGGCTTTAATATCAGGCTCTCACCGAAAGAACGCGAACTCTTTGTGATCCTGGCTCGCAAACGGATTGAAGAGAAACAAAAACAAAAGGAAGTTATCTCCTCCGACAAGTGGGAAAAGTTGGCTGAAAGACTTGCACAACTTGATGGGAGTAGGAGGAGCAAAATCTACTTGCTTCCCAAGCGCGAAGAGTCCGATCAAGCGCATTTCATTGAGTCGAATGATTCGCGGCGACTCAAGGCCCTTCATGACATCCTGCATACTGACACTTCTCATCTACTTGAGCGCAAAGCCTGGTTGGAGCGGATGCTATCCTATCTGACAGTAGAGCAACAGAGAAAGCTGGTGGTCGTGCAGGGTCACATGGGTATAGGCAAATCTCACGCACTTGCCCTGCTTACGCAACACCTCGCGTCCCAGCCAGACTACTACCTCATTCCTTATCGCTTCTCTCCTGGTGAAGGAAAGACTTCTGAGGATCAGCTTGATACCTTTCTAGCAACACTCCAATCCGATCTGCTTGGTTCTCCTGTCACCGATACAATGAAACAGCCCCCGCTTGCCGAACGGATGGAACAGGTTCTCTCCGCTATCAAACAGCGCGGAAAAGTGGTGCTGTTCCTGGACGATGCACAGGAAATATTCTCATCTGCCACCGAATGGCCTTCTGCATGGCAACAATTCTTTCTGGCTTTTGTCAAAGAGCCACACAACGCGACAATCTTTCTCGCCACGCGCCTTTGGCCTGGCTGGCCAGAACGACGCCTGACCTATATCGAGCAGACGGAACTATCGCCGCTTTCTCTTGAGGGTAGTGTACGCCTGTGGAAACGCGTCGGCTTTAGCGATGTACCTGAGCAGCTTTTACTCCGTGCTAGCGAGCGCTGTGGAGGCAATCCACAGGTCATCGAGATGAAAGCAGCCTCTCTGAAACGCCCAGGGTTTACTTTCTCATGGAAAACTACTAAGGGAAAGCACGATCTCCTGCCATCCAACAGACAGGAGAACGAGCATACGACGCTGATCAAAAGACTGCTTGGCGAAGATGCTATCTTTACAGACATTTCCTCCCGGAGGATGCTCACACAGGTCATCACAGGTCGTCTTTCGCATCAAGCGACTCGTATGCTGGAAATGTTAGCTGTGTCACCGCTTGGGCTACCATTCTCTCTACTCGATGAAGAGTTTCGTGACTTCGAGGTTGCCTATGATGAGCTGGTGCGGGCCTCCCTGGTGGATCTTGGCATGGCCGTAGCCAACCGTGCCGCCGTTGTCCCATTGGTGCGTGAGGCGCAGATACAAGCGCTGGTAAGCGATGGCCGATTGGAAGGCATCGAGGCTAGAATAACCGATCTCTATGCACACTGGCTCCACGAGGTGCAAGACTACCGCGATGATGCTGAACAAGCGGCGCTCATTGCGGAGATGGTGGTGCGCTATATGCGGCAGAGACAACTGCTCAAGGCGGCGGAGTTGTTTACCTCGTTCGGCTGGCTCTGCGTCCTCTTCGGGCACGTCACACGCATTCAGCGCGTCTACCATGAGGTCATCACAGAGGATAGAGGACAAGAAGAGGATGTGAAACATGAGATCGGGCGCTTGTTGCTCCAGCATCGGATTGCCGTCAGTAGTGGACAAAAATTCGAGCGAGCTGAACGGGACCGGATGTACCAGAGCATTCATGAAAAAGTGGTTGCTGGAGAAGTAGATCTCCGGTCTCACTCAGAGCTTGAAGTATTGCATAATATGCGATTGTGCTATGCGAGAAAAGCGCAATTTATTGAAGCGAGCCAGATGTTTGACAAGGCAATTGAACGTTTACAGCAATCAGGGCAACTGGCACCTGAGGTCCACGCTTCTTTCCTTTTTGAAAGTGCTCAGTTGCATCTTTCTTGGAGTGAGCATGAAGCAGGTGAGCAGCATCCATCTGAAGCACTACATCACGTACAAATTGCTGCAAACACTCTGAGGGAGAGTATTACACGATGGCGGCTCTGCCTCAAAATTGCCCTTCCTTTGCAAGAGCATTATGTCAACTTTGAGCTGGCCCGTGCCTTGAACGATTACGGCTATGTATTGCGTGAGCTGGGAAGATATCAAGAAGCACAGCAAGCTATTGAAGAAAGCATCCGGCTAAAGAAATCGAACGCTGCATTACCACATTCGATTGCGATCGCTCTGAGCGAGCTTTCCCAAATTCTCCTGCGGCAGGGGATGATTCAACAAGCGAAAATCCTCAATGGAGAAGCGGTGCAATTGTTAGAAAAAGCCGTTGAAGATGGCGATAGTGCGCATCAGCCAGAGTTGGGCATGCTGCTTGTAGAGCGAGCAGATATTCTCTGGCAACAGGCTCAATTAGCCGAAGCGTTACCGTTGTTAGAACGGGCAGTGCTACTCATCGGCGATAAGCCATCGCGTCAGCAATACAAACAACAGGCGAAAAAACAAATTGATGAGATCCGCCTGATCACGAGTTCTGGACACACATACCAGTTGGATCGACGCTGGTTCTCTCGCTACAGTGAGCTCGTTGCTTACGATGACTTATTTTTGCTTACTCAGGCAGGCCCATTTACAGAAGACGAACAGGAAGAATGGGCGAAGCTCTTCCCTCACCGAGGCGACGAAGAGAGCAAAAATCGCTTACTGGCGTTAGCTGCACAATCGCGCAAGCGTGAGTCCACTCGCAGTCTGCAAGAAGGCGGTATTCCAGTGATATGTTACCCATGCCTTCTTCCAGAGGACATGGTAGAGGATCTACAAGAACGCTCACATGGTCTGGCAGAACTGCGGAGGGATATAGAGAAGCAAGAAAAGAACGTTGTCGTTCGTCGGCTCTATCTCGATGCCATTGAGGAGCAGCTAGCCATTCTCCGCTTGATGGAGGCTGTAGTTTCGCAGGATCAGGAGACTGCCTGGCAATCTAATCTGCAACTCTATGGTAAGCCAAGTGAGCGTGAGGTAAAGATCGCACTGCAAGCACTCTACGCAACACTTTCAGATGCTCGTCACAATGATCTTGCTGAATCGGTCGCTCGAGAGATAACGGCGCAGTTGAAAGCCTGGAACCTTTCTCTCTTCGATATTGCTTCTGAAGAACTCTTTCTCCCACAGCAAGAAAGAGACCTACAAGAAGATTGTGGAGTGCTAATTGATGAAAAAAGGCAATTTCCAACTGGCGTAGTCCGAGTGTTCTTTCAGGATGTCTTGAGTGCTTACGGTGCCGATGACTGGAAGGTCTCCATCTCACCAGCACGCGACTATACCTACGTTAATCCCAACGAGCGTAGACTTGTTCTACCACAAAAAACCTTTTCAGTGGGAAAAATTCGTCAACTGCTGGCAGAGGAAGTTGAAACACATACATTTCGAGCACTAGCAGGCCAGCGCTCATCTCTTGCCTTGCTTGGTCTGGGCTTAGCAAGACAAGAAGCCACCGAAGAGGGACTCGCCAAATGGTACATCAAACATGTTAACCAGAGAGTAGGTGTGAAACAGCAAGAGAACACATGGATTGGTACTCTAGCGACAGGACTTGCTGCTGGTATCCTCACTCCAATGCTCTCTTTCCAGGAACTGCGAAGCTTTCTTGAAAAATACTATCTCGTCCACAGGCTTCTGGAAAAAGAGGAGTCGCAAGAGGAGTCACTTGTTGCGGCGAAACTATCCGCCTGGGCTCGGGTATGCCGCACATTCCGTGGTATCCCTGACCTTTCTCAGCCCGGTTGCTCATTAAAAGATGGAGTATATCTGCGAGGACACCTGGAGGTCTCACGCTACTTCGAGTGTGGTGGTGATGAGCAGCGTTTGTGGGTTGGAGCCGTCGGCATCGAACACCTGGAGGACCTTGCCGAACTCAACATCCTTGCTCCAAATTTCCCTCATCGCCATTTCGCTCTTGCCCCCGATCTACCGGACCAATTATCCCGATATGACAAGAAAGTTCTTAGTACGGAGAACAAACCGAGCACTTGAAAAAATTTTCTACGCTATATATACTCCTGATTAGGACAGATCGCCGGGAAATTGACAAAGAAGGAGGACCGTCTATGGACGAGCAGATCATCCTGGTTGATGGGCCAGACGATGATGAAGAGCCTCAGGGCCGGGAAGACGAAGAAGACGACATTGGTGCCTCGTAGTGCTGCAGGTGACCGATGATTCCTCTGCTTCCATGATGACATCGTAGGTTGTAGCGCAGAGTCAGGCACTTCCCAGTATATGCTGGAAAGTGCCTGTTTGAAAGATCAGTAAGAACATGAGAATCAAGTCACTGCATGGCCCTGAGAAGGATGAGGACGATGACGAGGAGGAGAAAGGCTCAGATCAATGTTAGCCAAAACATCATAACATCATATACACGCTTTTGGTAAAGGATGAGCTTATTAGAAGGAGTACCGTCTCCATGTAGAGCATAGGCCGGGAGCTAGAATTCTCTACAGGTGGATTTCTCGCCAAAAGTGTAATTGATTCTGTTTGTCTTGAACACGACCGTTAGCTGTGCTATACTTCCCACGCCTGAGCCACCGTCAATAACTTCTGACGGTCGTTGTAGAAGCCCTTCCATCTCACAGTTGAGGTCGGTCCAGGCGTGGAAGTCTTTTTTATTGTCCATGAAGATGTACGATTGCCCGTAATTCTGTTTGAGTCTTTCCTACAGGAAAGGCTAACGTAGCATATGGTGAAGAAAAGCATTACTGACGCGACTCAGACGCTTGATGATCTATTGAGATCTCGCTATGAAGGGGCCAGTAACATCGCTGGCATCCGTTTTCAGCTCCTTTATTCCATCTTGCGTGCTTTTGATCTCTATGAGGATATTCCAGCCAGGAGTGTGCAGTTTGAGGGGATCGAGGATATCGATGTAGCAGGTGCAAAGGAGAAATCGCTCCGGGGATTGAGCATGGGAGATATCTACGTTCAAGTGAAGCGCACTGGGGCTCCGAAGACCCTGAGTTGGCTGGATCAGGAGCGGGTGCTTGATCATTTCATCGAAGTGTACCTCAAGCATCCCCAGGCTCGCTTCTTGATAGTGACGAGCCTACCTGTAAGAGGTAATCTGGAGGATTTGGCTCGTTACTGTCACGGCCAGATGCAGGCACTTCCCCTCTCTGTCGATCAGAAAGTGCATGCTATCGCCGCACGGGCGAACCTGGATGCCACCGCTCTCTTTCCCTTTTTACGGCGTGTCTCCTTTGAACATCTGACTGAGGACGAACTGCTTGACCGCTTGCGTGTCGCTGTTGTGCGTGCTTTTGATCTGAATGCGGGCAACGAGTTGCTCTATCTCTCTCACCTCCTGGGATGTGCCATCTCGTGGGCCGCCAACCGGGCCGTGTTGCAAAAACAGCACCTGAACGCAGAAAAGGTTCGCATCCAGGAGTGGATCAGCCTGGGGATCGAAAATCCGGCGGTACGTGACCGCCTCATTCAGCCGCTGGGCCTTGTTGAAGAGGAGGGGGTGGATGATTATTATGAGGGCAAGCAAACGCGGCCTGGTCATATTCTGGCTTCACTCGATGCGCCACGACCTGGCTGGCAACAAGCTATTGAGGAGGCCCTCAAGCGCGTCTCTGCGTGCATCATTCGATCGTCAAGCGGGCAAGGAAAGTCTACCTTGCTCTATCGCTATGCTACTGATCACTTCGCCCAGGACACGATCTATCGCTTGCAGGTCTGTACTCGTGAGGAACAGGTAGGCCCACTGGTGGATTACCTGCGCACCCGCCTTCTCTTGGGGCTGCCCTTGCTTGTTTTGATCGATAACCTGGGCTACCAGACTCGGCTCTGGTATCAGGTCGCGGCTGCGCTGGCGGGGAATCCTGTGCGTTTTCTTGTGACCACGCGTGAGGAAGACTGGTATCGCTACGGATTGGGGGCAAGTAGCTTTGCCAGAGAATTTGTCGAACCGCACTTGACCTCTCAGGAAGCCAGAGCCATCTACAATACCTTTCTCCAACGGGGTAAGATCGCTGAGAACGTTCCTTCTGCTGCATGGGCGTATGAGCAGGTCGCCGAAAGGCGTTTATTGATTGAGTTTGTCTACCTCATCACTCATGGACAGATGCTTGCTGAGCGAATTGAAGAGCAGGTCGCCGTCATCGAGTCGCATGGGGAGGATCGTGCCAAACTTGAGGTGTTGCGACTTGTAGCGACAGCCCAAATGTACGGTGCCCGTGTGAACATCGCCTCTCTGCTACAATACGTTGACTTTCAGCGTGATCCCGACTCCACCCTTCAATCCCTTGAACGCGAGTATATCCTTTGTAGAGAGGGTGAATGTGAGGGACTGCACTTCGTTCGTTCCGAGCACCTGGTTCGTGTTCTCCACACCATCGTACCCGTACAATATTCAGTGATCCGATTACTCAAGGTTCTTGACTCGACGAACATAATCGCTCTTGTCACCAGTGCCTTTGCAGATCCAGGGCTGAAAGGAAACGAATTACTTCCAGCTCTTATCGAGCGTTGTCAAGCCGCTCCGCCCTCCTTCGTCAATGCGATCATCGAGGCGCTCTTTCTTGCCAGTGAAACGACCTATGTACGAACCAACAAACACATCTTTGATGCAGCAGTAGAGCAATTGGGTGCCTGGTCTCTCACATTGTTAACCGCTTTAACGCTTCCGAGTGGAGAGGTGAAATCGCTTCAATCACTAGCACAGCAGTATCCCGACCGACCAGCCCTTCAGTTCCTGACTACGTTAGCACAGCAAGCCCGCTCACGGGAAGAGATCGGCTTGCAGCGTATTCCACAGGCCTTGCTGGGAGATCTGCTCAATATCTCTCCTCTGGAGGATCAGGAGTCGCTGGCAGATGTGGGGCAGATATGTGCCTGGTGCCATTTCTTCAACGTCTCGGCTCCTGCCCTCGACGAGTTTCTCCTCGGCACCCACTGGGAACCGAGGCTTCTCCAAAGCGATGGTGAGAGCATCGCCCTATTCCTTCACGCCCTTTATCAGCGTCTGCCTGAACGATATTCCCAGTTCATCGTGGCTCATCGAAGCACCTTATTTCACCGCTTTAAGTTGGGGTCAAAGACGCTCAAAATAGAAGAGAAAGGGAGTGACATCGAGATCACGTTCATTGTTGATGAGCGTGACGAGGCCGAAGCCCCTAATGACCAGGCTGTGGAGCGATTGAAGTTGCTCCATCGCTGGTTTCCATCCTACGATCGCTACCGTTCTCAGGGACTTTACCCATCAATCGGTACTCAGAAGCCTGAAGTGGAGGACTCGCACAAGGATATGACCGGGGAAACGCTCGACCTGCTCAGTCTCCACGCTCCGAAAAACAGGCTCTACCATCAACTGGTAGAGGAAAGGTACGCATCTGTGCTGGCGTATGACTGGGAAAAGCGGTGGGATGCATTGCGGCGAGCCGCGCTCCAGTTGGTGGGCTACATTACTACTCAGTACGAGAGCGCCTACCATGGACATCCGCTCAATATGCGCCAGGTAGGCGTACTGGTTCGTGAACTAGAAACAGCTCAAGGGAAGATACTCTCTCTACCCAATCGGCTCAAAGAAGCATTCGCTGCTCAGCAACAGATCATGAATGTATGGACTTCCTCCTTCCTCAACTTCGCGCGGCAGTTTGTCCAACACGACCCTCGCAACCCACAGCAGCAGGACTCCCATCCCATGCGGTCTAACCTCAAGAAGGCTGTGCAGCTCCTGCCGGAATTCCATCAAGCGTTCACAATCCTTTTCGAGATTGAACCAGATCATTTTTCGATGACTACACTGAACAAGCGAGAAAGCGAAGTGTATTCCTATCTGTCCAACCTGCTCGACTACTGGTTTGAGTATCATAGATATCATAGGTCACGCGGACAGGGTCTAGAGAACGCTCTCAAGAGATGGCGGGAGGAGCAACGTCAGACGTTTACAAGAAGAGTGCGAGAAGGACTTGCTCCCCTCATTGAGCAAGGGATGGAGTTTTTGTACCCCACAGGACCCCTGTATGACCATCCTCTCGTAGGACTCTGCCTTGGGTATGAAGTGAGAGATTTTACACGGCAGGCCGAGCAAGTCGCCCTGATAGTCAGTGCAGTCGCCTCTCTAGAGGTAGAGTATCATTTTCTCTACCTGGTACCCATAGTCAAGAAGCAGCAATTTGGTGTGAAGGCGACACGACTGGCGCAACAAACGATCAAGCAACTCGCCGCAGGAGAGACCGTTGAGACAGGTGTCTACCACGTGCCGCTTCCAAAGGATATCCAAAACGTTCTTCCTGATCTCGATACCACTCCCATGCCAGATGTGGCACTGGTACCGGAGGGCGGAGAGCTCCTGGCATCCCTTGTAGCGGAACGGAACAAACGAGCGATCTCGCGCGTGATACTCAATATGCAAGTAGAAGAGGAGGCAGAGCTATTCCACTACTATGAAGACGAGGTGGAAACGCGGCTGCAGCAACTGCGCGATAGGTGGAGCCTACTGCGACAAAAAGCACGCAATGAAGGCAGCGTGACAGCACAGCAGGAATGGCAACATCTGTGGGAACAGGCGGCGACGATGGTGGAGCAGCAGGTGAACCTCGACAACGAAGATATAGGCGAGATCCAGCAAGTTGCAGCACACCTATCATCGCTCGACATGTTTCTCAGTGAGTATATGAATCGGAAATATCTGAGAAAGGATGTTCAGAAAAGCTGAGCTATACGGATTTCAAGTACTCATTGCCAATTGCTCGCTTCTCTGAAGAGTGCAGAGGCCAGCAAGGCGGCTCTCGTGGCGATCTCTCTGGGGGTGTAGGGTCGCCCATGCTCAAGCCACCAGGTGATGGTTTCCACAAACATCGCCGATACCAGGTCTGGCACAAACTCATCAGAGAAGGTGTGAGCGGGACGCTCCCTGGCGTCCCGCCCGTGGGGAAGGCGTCCACGCTCCCTGACCAGGTCGGCCAGAGACGCTCGCATCTTCCTCACAAACCAGGGGCTGCCCTTTCTACCAAGTAGCGCTCGATAGAGCCGTTCGTACTGTGCGATATGCTCGAAGAACTTCACCCAGATCTCTGCCGGATGTTCTTGCCCCAGATCGCCGATCGCGCCCAGCAAGGCGCTCATGGCTTCCTCAAAGATCTGCTCCACCAGATCGTATTTATCCTGATAGTTGCGATAGAAAGCGGCACGGCTCACCATTGCGCGCTCGGTCAACTCGCCGATGGTCAGCGCCTCGAACCCCCGCTCCTCGATCAACGCAATTAACGCCTCCCGCAGCAGGAGCTTTGTACGTCTCACCCGTAAATTGTCCGCCGATTGAGTCATTTTGCGCTCCTTGTCTCATCTGAGACACATTTTCCTGATTGAGCCTTGTCTCTGTGCGATTGTTCAGCTACACTGAGAACGAGAGATGAGCGTTCATTTGAAACAGTATGTCCCGACTTGGTCGTTCTGTCAACAAACAGACCTGAATCATTCATGAGGCGGAAAGCCCCACCATATGCAATGAGAGATCTGCGCGTTCCATTCATCATACGTAGCAGGCGTAATCAACACACCTTTCTACAAAAGAGAGGTTTTTTCTGAAAGGAGCAACATCTATGCATTCGTTCGCACGTCACCGTCACAGAGAGTCGTCCGAGGCGTCGGCCAAAGAGACCAGAGGGCTGATTCTCAAAGGGGGCTGGCGCTATGACCTGATGGAATGGTTCATCGACACCTTCACATTCCGGGGCCAGATGCGGGAACTCAGGCAGAGGACCGCCACCCTGGCTCACATGCAACCCGGAGAGCGGGTACTGGATGTGGGCTGCGGCACAGGAACGCTAGCTTTGATTGCCAACGAACACGTTGGTCGTGGAGGCCGCGTCGTCGGCATTGACCCGGGAACAGAGCAGATCGCCCGTGCGTGCAAAAAAGCGGCTCGACGCAACGTGTCCATCGAGTTCCAGACCGGGGTGATCGAGCAACTCCCCTTTCCCGATCAGACGTTCGATGTGGTGTTCTCCACCTTAATGATGCATCATTTGCCGGCTCCACTCAAACGGCAGGGACTGGCTGAAGTCGCCCGTGTACTCAAACCAGGGGGACGGCTGATCATTGCCGATTTCAAGCGCAAGCAGGAACGCCAGGGCCGGGCCGCGCGCTTTCACGCCGGGGGGAGCAGCATACAAGGCTTGGTTGCCATAGTCTCGGACGCCGGTTTCTCAGAGGTGGAGACAGAGGAAATGCAGCCTCTGCGCTTCTCTGCTTTCCCAGGAGCAGGTTTCCTCTGTGCATACAAAAGTTAAGCTAGACTTTACACAAAGAGATCATGATAGGAGAGAGTACCTTCATGTCCTCTCCTCCTGAGTTTGCAAAGGAATTCATGAACGCACTCAAAAATGACCTCCTGAGCTAATGAGGGATCAGAGCGGCAAGCAATGAAGAGGCATGAGTAGCAAGCAGCGCCCATTCCTGGGGAAAGACGCCACTGACGAGCGTTCCAACGCCGAGCAAGACGAGAGCTACGCGCAGCGCCACTGGCGTACCCGGCAATGGTTTCTCGGTCGAGGAACGCAGGTACATTGGCTCAAGCACACGCACATAATAGAACAGTGAGATGGCCACGTTGACGAGCATAAGAACGGCTAGCCATGCCCAGCCAGCGGCCAGGGCTGCCCCGAAGAGATAGGTCTTGCCGACAAAGGCCCCAAACGGCGGAAAACCGGCGAGGGCGAGCAGGCAGAGCGCGAGAATCGCCGCAGGAACAGGAAGTCGCTTTCCAAGCCCTGCAAGCTGCTGTATCTCATCTGATTTCACGTGCCGTTCGATGGCATCCACCGCCAGGAACGCTCCCAGGTTCATGAAGAGGTACACCGCCAGATAGAGCAACATGCCTGGTACCGCCAGCGTACTGCGCTCTGCCGCTGCTACGCCGATGAGCATATAGCCCACCTGTCCAATCGAAGAGTAGGCCAGCAGACGCTTCACGCTGCTCTGTCGCAGAGCAAAGAGATTGCCTACCGTCATGGTGACTGCCGCCAGCACGGCAAAGAGTTCGGCCCAGTGGCCGAGGTTGTGAGGGAAGGCGACGACGAGGGTCCGCAAAAGAACAGCCAGACCTGCTGCCTTTGGGCCAACAGAAAGAAAGCCAGCGATAGGCGTAGGCGCGCCTTGATAGACATCGGGGGCCCAGGTATGGAAGGGAACAAGGGTGACTTCAAAGCCGAAGCCTGCCAGCACCAGCAAAAACGCCGCCAGCGTTGTGACCACCGGCATGGCTGGCAACTTCGAGGCCAGTTCTGGCAGACGCAAGGTGCCAGTCAGCCCGAAGAGCAGCACCATGCCGTAGATCATCACGGCCCCAACGGTCGCCGAGAAGAGAAACATCTTAAAGGCTGCCTCTGTCGCCAGGCGATTCTCTCTGGAAATGCCGACCAGAATGTAGGAACTGACCGTGACCAGCTGGATGAAGAGCGCGATCAGTGCCAGATCCTGGCTGGCCGCTAAGCCCATGATGCCCAGACAGGCGAGCAAAAGAAGTGCGGGAACAACGCCTTCATACGGGTTCCCTCGGAAGTGGCTTTGCGTTGCCAGCAGGACGAAGAATGTGGCGGCAACGGCAAAGAGCTTGAAATAGACGGCGAACGGGTCCACCGCATAAGTTCCCAGGAAAACCGACTGTGTCGCAAAGGTGAGCATGCGTGCGCTTTCTGCCGCCACGACGAGCAGCCCTACCAGGGCCAGCCACGTCGCCAGCCGCTTGTGTCTCTCAGGAAGAAAGGGGCCAAGTGGCAGCAGCAGGAGAATGAGTCCTGCCAGCGTCAGTTCGGGGACGATGGCCCATAGCTCCATGCCCATTTCGCCTTGCATCCCTCCCATAGCTCACCACCCTCTCCATAAGATACCGAGCAGCCCACTGTGCAGCGCGGCGTTGATGATGTGTACCAGCGGGCCGGGAAAAACACCGAGCACGATAATGAGTGCGACGAGGGGCAGCAGCGTGATAATTTCGCGGCTTGTGAGCTGAGGCAGTTTCTCCCATGCGGAAGGGGTCTTGCCCAGCAACACGCGCTGCAGCGTCCAGAGGAACATGGCCGTCGTCATAAGAATGCCGATCAGCATGCCGACCGCCGCCCAGCGATACACGCCAAGTGTGCCGAGCATGATCTGCACTTCAGCGGCAAAATCGGCCAGGGCGGGCAGACCGAGGGAAGCAAACATGGCAAAGGCGAGAATGGACCCGTAGAGCGGCAGCGCTGCCCAGATACCGGAGAGATGGCGAATCTCGCGTGTCCCCGTGCGCTCGGCCAGCATCCCGACCAGGAAGAAGAGCGCCCCGGTAATCAGGCCATGAGCCAGCAACTGGTAGGCCGCACCGCTGGCTGCTGCCGCCCGGTCTGCTGTACTTGCCGTGGCGACGGCGGCAACGGCCACGCCGAGCAGGACATAGCCCATGTGGTTGATGCTGCTAAAGGCGATGAGGCGTTTGAGGTCTGCTTGCGCCATGGCAACAGCGGCCCCATAAATGGCGGAAACCACCGCCAGAGCCGCAATCGGGACCGCCCAGTAGCTGAACGCGCCCGGGACAGTCGGTAGGGCGACGCGCAGCAGGCCATAGCCACCGAGTTTGAGCAACAAACCGGCCAGGATGACGCTGCCCTCGGTGGGAGCCTCGGTATGCGCGTCGGGAAGCCAGGAATGCAGGGGAAAGACCGGCAGCTTGATGCCAAAACCGATCAGGAACCCAAGCAGAACCAGCGAGGCGGTCACGCTCATCCCAGCAAAAGGCCGGGCGGCAATGATGGCTGGCAGATCGAAGGTATGTGGATTGGTGCCGAGGTACAGCGCCAGGATGGAGAGCAGCACCGCCAGACTACCCACACGGGTATAGAGGAAGAATTTGAGGGCGGCCTCAACGCGGCGCTCGTGGCCCCAGAGGCCAATGACGAAATACATTGGCACCAGCGCAATCTCAAAGAACACGTAGAAGAGCAGCAGGTCCATCGTGCTGAAGAAGCCGAGCAATCCTGTCTCCATCACCAGGTAGAGGGCGAAATATTCGCGGGGATACTTCTCCTGCTTCCAGGCGTACCACAGCGCCAGGAAGGTGAGCAGTGTCGTCAGCAGGATCAGGGGCAGGGAGAGGCCATCGATGCCGAGGTGGTAGCTGGCTCCCAGCGAGGGAATCCAGGCCACCTGCTGCTCGAATTGCAGGGTTCCGCTTTGCCAGTTGAAGAGCGCCGCCAGCACGATGCTGGCAAGCAGGACGAGACCACTGGTCACGACCGCGATCCAAGGCCACACTCTGCGCAGCGGCACCAGGTAGAGCGCCAGCGTCCCCACCAACGGGAGAAAGATGACAAGTGTAAGCATACTCCCAACCCCCTTTATCGGACAACGGCCGCCAGGACGGCGATCGCTATGACTCCCAGGCCCCAGAGAAACACGATGAGCAGATAATTTTCGACACGCCCGCTTTGGAAGACACGCACCCGTTGGCCCACGACCAGGATACCTCGGCCCAGGTCTCGTACCGCTGCATCAAGGCGACGTGCATCGAAGCGGGCGCTCGCTCGTATCAGGGCAAGCGTTGCCCCGGCAAGTGCTTGTGCGAAGGTATCAAAGACCAGGCGATCAAAGCGGCCAAGAGCTTCTACGAACCAGAAGAACAGGCGCGTGAGCAAGTAGTAGAGTTCCTTGAAGCCCAACTCCCCTCGCAGAACCGGCGCGACCGGCTCAAGCAGAGGCCAGTTGACCACGATGGGCCAGACCTGCCTTGCCCACAGTCCGGCTGCTGTCCCAAGCACGGCCACACTGAGCGCCAGGGCCGTGACTGCTGGCAGGTCTGGAACAGGTGCGTGTAAGAGCTTTGCGAGCGGATGCCCCAGAATTGAAGCGTTCGCCAGCAGTCCCAGTGGTATCAAGCCTGCCATCACCAGCAGCGGAATGAGCAATCCACGTTTGGCTTCCTGTGCCTTCTGCGCTGGCTCAGAGGCATGGCCCAGGAAGACCAGGCCGAACATGCGTGCGCTATAGAGGGCAGTGAACACGCTTGCCACGAGTACTGCTGCGAACAGCAGCCTATTAGCTTGCCATGCTGCCGCCAGCGTTGGATCCTTTGGCGGCAGTGCCAATGTCACGGGCAAGCCGGCAAGAGCGGCGGCAGCGATGGCGAAAGCAATAGCCGTGAAGGGCATGTGTTTCACCAGCCCTCCCATGCGCTCGAATGCTGTCCCCTCAACGGCATGGTCAACTGTCCCGGCGGCAAGAAAGAGCGTGGCTTTGTACAGCGCCTGTGCGAGCAGCAGCAGCAGACCGGCCAGCAAACTGCCGCTGCCCAGTCCGACAAACATCAAGCCGATCTGGCTCATGGTCGAGTAGGCCAGTGTGCGCTTCACATCGCGTTCCACCAGCGCGGCTGCGCCTCCCAGCAGGGCAGTGAACACGCCTACCCATGCCACCGCCTCAAGCACTGGCCCGGCAGCGAGGAAGAGGGGATAGAGCCTGGCAACCAGGAAGACGCCGACAGCCACCATCGTGGCTGAGTGCAGCAGTGCCGAAACAGGGGTCGGGCCAAGCATGACATCGGGCAGCCAGCCTTGAAAGGGAATCTGCGCCGATTTGCCAGCTGCTCCGGTAAAGACGAGCAGCGCAATCACCAACAGCAGTCCAACCGCAATCTTGCTGTGAGTAGATGCAGTCAGAACCGCATCAATGCGGCCACTACCGAGGGTGCCAATGAGCAGGAGCACGCCCGCCAGCAGGGCCAGGTCCGCCAGCCGCGTGGTAAAAAAAGCCTTTGATGCAGCCGCCGGGACTCTTGGCCGTTCGAACCAGAAGCCAATCAGCAAATACGAACAGAGTCCGACCAGTTCCCAGGCGATGAAGAGCGTGATGAGGTCAGCCGAGAGTACCAGGGTCAACATGGAGCCAGTGAAGAGGCTGAACTCGGCGAAAAAACGACCCAGGTGGCGATCACCAGCCAGGTAGCTGGCGGCATAGACAAAAATGATCAATCCCACGACCGAGACCAGTGTTGCCATGAGCGCCCCGAGGGGGTCGAGCCAGAGCGCGAGCGAAAGGACACGTCCACCAATGGAGAGCCAGGGCAAGGAGACCAAGGCCCGTTTCCCTTGCGCTGCAGCAACGAGTCCCAGAATGGAGACAACGAGGGAGCCAGCCATGGCGGCAATGGCCAGACCAGCAGCCAGCCGCCCGTAACGGGCAAGCCCGACAGCGGTGAGCGCGAAAGCAGTGAGTGGCAGGATGGGAGCGAGCCAGAAAAGGGTTATTCCACTCATCGTTTCAATTCCTTCAATTCGTCCACGTTGGCATTGCCGCGCTGTCGAAAGACGAGCAGGAAGAGGCCCAATCCCGCTGCCATCTCAACGGCGGCGATGGTGAAGATGATGATGGCAAACACCTGGGCATCGAAATTGTTCGGCCCCACGAAGCGCCAGAAGGCGACGAGCGTAAGAAGGGCGGCATTGAGCAGAATTTCGATGCTCATCAACACCATCAACGCATTGCGCTGCGAAAGCACGCCCACAATGCCAATGCCAAAGAGCAGTGCGCCGACGATGAGGTAGGCGACGAGTCCAGGTCCATTCATACATGTCCTCCCTGTTCTCTCTGATCTCCCTGTTCTTCGTGCGTTCCATGTGCATGGCTCTCCCCATGTGCGGCAGGGGTTTGCTCCACCGACATCAATGTCATGCCGCACTTTGGACAGGTCCCCGGTTGGCTCTGTCGCACTTCAGCGGCAACGGGTCCCTCGTGTTCAAGTTGTGCCTGTCCAGCTCGGCGAGCGCGTTGAGCAAAAAGCACGGCCCCGGCAATCCCGGCCAGGATCAAAAAGGCAGCTCCCTCGAAGCCAATCATGTAGCGCGAAAGCAGCAACTCGCCAACGGCGGTAGTGGCATCCTGGGTCGGCCCCGTATGTGCAAGAGGCCAGGGAGTCAGCACCACAAGGACGATGAGCAGCATGGCTGAGAGCACACCCAGCGCAATGGCCCAGGGCAACTGCGCCGTTGACATCGCCATATCCACCATCATCTCGTAATACTGTCCTGGCGTCATGCCGGACATGTTCATCTCATGCGACATCTCCATCGTGTGGCCGGTTTTCCCAGTTGTATCTTCCGGCATCTCCATATGCGCAGTATGGCTATGCTCCATAGCCATGTGCTGCTGCTCGTTCACTTCTTGAGACTCAGTGACAGGCTCTTGCTTGACAAGCTGCATCCCGCACTTTGGGCAGTTTCCTGGTTGATGCTGTTGGACTTCCGGGTGCATCGGGCAGCTATAGGTCGCTATCTCACCGACCTGCGCATGAGATGTCGGCTGTTGCTCAACAGCGATCAACGTCATGCCGCACTTCGGACACTTGCCCGGTTGCGCCTGCTGGACTTCGGGATGCATGGGGCAGCTATACACTTGCTCCTGAGAAACCATCTCATGAGACGATCGCTCATCGGCCACTTCCGCACGTGGGATGAGAGACATGCCACACTTTGGACAACTTCCCGGCCCCGGTTGGCTCACCTGGGGATGCATGGGGCAGGTCCACTCGACTTCCTGTCCATCCTGTTGTTGGGGCGGCTCCTCCTTCGCCGGCTTTCCCCAGGGCATGTGCATGGAAAAGGCCCCGGGACCGGGCAGATGCATATCTCGTTTCATCGCCCACATCATCTCGCCGCCTGGGTCCATCATCATCATGACCATGAACAGCACCATCACCAGCATGCCGCCGACATTCATCATGATCTGGATGGCGGCCAGCAGGTCAGCGCCCAGCAGAATGAACAGGCCCGCCAGCGCGACAAAGCTGGCCATGAGCGCCAGACCGGCCCGGTACATGCTCATGGTGAGCAGCATTCCTGCCGCCGTGACAATGGCGACCAGAGACAGCGAGAGGAACATGATCCACTCAAACACTCCGCTCATCGATTTCCTCCCGTCAGCAACAAGGTGAGAATGCCAACCAGCGTGATATTGACCAGCGAGGCCGGCAACAAGATTTTCCAGGACAGGGACAAGATCTGGTCAGGCCGGAGGCGAGGCACAAAGCGGGTAGCCCAGAGAACCAGTGCAGCCAGGGCAAAGGTCTTGAGCACCAACCAGAGCGGGGCAGGCAGCCAGGGACCTTGCCAGCCCCCGAAGAACAGGACGACACCCATGCCCATCAGCAGCAAAAAGATGGCGTTGAGCGCAACTTTGAAGAGCAGCAGGCGCGGGCCGGAGTACTCGGCCAAGACGCCGCCTTCCAGCTCGCTTCCCGCCATCGCACTGTCGAAAGGGTGGCGAAAGGTCACGAAGAGCGCCGCAAACAGGTAGATAATCAGGCCAAGTGGTTGCCAGACGACGTACCAGAGGCCAGCCTGAGACTGAACAATCCGTTCGGTGGAAAGCGACTGCGCGGCCATCACCGGGCCAATGGCGGCAAAGCCAATCGGCACCTCATAGCTAATCAGGTAGGCGGCAGCGCGAAAGGTGCTAAAGAGACCCACTTTGGAATTCTGGCTCCAGCCGGCGTTCATCATGGCGACCACAAAGGGGCTGAGCAGAACCAGAAAGTAAAAGAGGCCGATGGAAGGGTCAAAGCCAATGATGTTGGGGCCAAGCGGCAGCACAAGAGCGGTTAATGCGACCACCGCCAGAGCAATAAACGGGGCCGAGCGAAAGAGAAAGAAATCGGCTCCGGCAGGCAGGACATCCTCCTGGCGCAGGAGCAGGAGGGTCTGTGCAATGGGCAACTGAAAAGCCGCGACAACCTGGCGCGGCCCTGAGAGCACAAGCTGCTGCAACACCGCGATGGCATACGCACCAACAAGCAAGCCGAGCAGAACGAGCAACGAGGTCGCCACTGTATTCATCCATCCGCCTCCTCCATCGCCAGGTCGAGACTGGCAACAATCACTTCTGCATCGGCCAGCTTCTGGTCGTTGAGCATCTGTGGTAAGAGCGGGAGCAGCACAGCCGATGGCCGCTGCCACTGCACGTTCACCGCTTTCTCGCCGCCGGAACTTGCTATGTGTAGGCCAATCACGCCTCGTGGTCCCTCGACTGCCGCGTGAGCCTCTCCAGCAGGCACATTCCAGGTCGCCGCATGGGCCACCATGCGCTCTTTTGACTCCAACGCTCCTGTCACAGCCTGGGTATCGCGTGAAGCGGCTTCTAGACGGGTAAGGATGCGACTCTGCACATCGCCAGATTCCCGTTCGCTTGCCAGCAACACCGGCCCACTCACTCCTGCATCTTTGAGACGATCTGTCTCCAGCGTGCCGATCCCGCGAGTGCGCAAGGCCAGCAGTCGGTTGCGAGCAACCGCGCTTTTCAGGGCATCGATGCGGCTCGCAAGCTGTTGCAGAGGAGCAGAGGGAGGAGTATTCGCTATCGCTGTGGCGATCACATACTGTGGCAAAATCCACTTCGAGGGAGACTGGCACCATAAACCAGCAATCTGTTCAGCAAGCGTCGATGCCAGGTCATAAGCCCGGTCTATGAGTTGGGTATCGGTCAGCACCTGTGCGAAACGCAGTAGCCACCAGAGATGATTTTGCGCACGTTCGAGGGCCACAGCAGCCTCGCGTAAGGCTGTGAGCGGTGCAGGAGGTTGCCAGCGTTGGAGGTATTCGATGGCCTGGACGTACGCAAGTTGGCTGGCAATGGGAGCCAGCGGGTCAAGATAACGGGCCAGCACCAGGGCCTGTTGCCAGTCGGTTTGCCGCATCGCCTCCGCTATCCCTCGATGGGCATAGCCTGCTTCCACCTGTGTCGAGAAGACCTGCTCCCCGTCGCAGATGAGATAAAGGCGCAGTGGCCCGGCAGTGAGCGGTTGAATGGGACCCAGACTAAGAACGGCCAGTTCAGGAGCAATCTCTTGCTCCTGTCTGTGCGGAAGCTGGATCAGGATCGGCTCGGGTTCCCCTTGCTGGGAAAGCGCCAGCTCGGGCCAGTGCTCTGGAGCAAGCACAGCTTCAAGAACGGCCTCCACCGTTGGTGATGGAAGATGGAGAGCGTCGGGCAAGAGGTCTTCGACGCGGGCGAGATCCAGGCCGGAGAAGTGGTCAAGTTTTCCTCTGTCGGGCGAGCCAACGAGCAGGACGTGAGCAGGTCGGGCGAGCGTTCGCGCCGTTTCTTGCACAGACGGAACCAGCTTGTGGCTGATCGGCTCGACAACGATGAGCAGGTCAGCGTGACGTGGGCTGTAAACCTGTCTGGCATAAGGACTCTGCCGACTGAGGGCGGCGAAGAGGTGAGCGCCGCTGCCTCCGTCGAGCGCAAAATACGGGTGAGGGTGTTGCATCAACTGCGCAAACCATCCCAGGTGTTTGGTTGTCGCCGGTTTAACGTTCCCAGTCAAAAGCTCCTGCCTTCCAGGCAAACAAGATGGCCGATGTCAGAATAGCGACGAAGACAAACATATCGAAGAAGGCGACCAATCCCACGCGCTTGAAGACCACCGCCCAGGGAAACATGAACACCATCTCCATATCGAAGGCGACAAAGAGCAACGCCAGCACCGCGTAGCGCAAGCGAAACTGCACCCAGGTTTTGTGGTCGGTTCGCCCGCCAAACTCCGCTGGGGGATTCTGTTCGGGTGGGCGAGCAGCGGGACCAAAGAGCTTCCCCAGCCCCAGGGCGAGCAGCCCCAGGAGCAAAGATGCCACCAGCATGATGCCTGCAACAGCGTACTGCCCAGGAATATCCATCATATTGTGCCTCCTTTTGAGAACGTTTGAGACTGGGGAAACGGAAACAGAAAGTCCCTCTCTTGTTTACGAAGTAATACTAATCAGCAGATACATTGCTGTTGAGAGAGAGGGAAAAGCAAGGCTTTGCAAACCTCACCATTCCCTCACCCTCTGGCAGAAATTGCTGAGCTTATTTCGCGACGGTATAGCCGGTGTCGTCGAGAACTTCCTCGATCTTCGGCAGAGAAACCTGCTGTGGGTTGTAGGTCACCTGCACCGTTTTCGTGGGAATATCCACCTTCACCTTGCTCACTCCTTGCAGTTCGCCGAGCGCGCCCTCGATGGCGTGCTGGCAATGCTCGCAAGAAATGTCTGGCGCGACAAGCGTTGTTGTTTCCATGATAGTGTTCCTCCTGATTGTACGTTGTTGAACTGCTTCGCTCGCACGATATGAGCTAGCTTCCCTGCCTGCTGGACAGGGGAAACCGAAAACACATGGCAGCTAGCGATTGCCGGCCACCGTGTAGAGTTGGATGAGTTCCTGAATGACTTCCTCCTCACGATCACCTTTGATCCCTTCTGGGACACAGGTTCGCAGATGGCCTTCCAGGATCATGGCCTCTAATTTCTCCAGAGCTTTGCGTACCGCATAGGTCTGACGTAAGATGTCGATGCAGTATTTATCCTCCTCGACCATCTTACGGATGCCGGCCACGTGTCCCTCAATATAGGAGAGCCGTTTGAGAGCATCCGCTTTACGCTCTTCTTGCATGTCCGTCTTCCTCCTTCCTTTCCTTGCTTTCTCACCTCAGTCTATCGTCCAAAGCGGCGCAGACGCAGCGAGTTGCTGACCACTGTGACGGATGAAAGCGCCATCGCTGCCGCCGCGAAGATGGGGGCCTGTTCCCGCAAGAAGGGGATCAGCGGCGAGAGCATCGCCAGCGGGATGAGAACCGTATTGTAGGCAAAAGCCCAGAAGAGATTCTGTTTGATCGTGCGCATCGTCGCCCGCGAGAGCGAGAGCGCCGTCGCCACGCTCTTGAGACTGCCTTTGACCAGGGTAATGTCAGCAGCCTCCATCGCGATATCCGTGCCGGTTCCCATCGCAATGCCGACATCTGCCTGCACAAGGGCAGGGGCATCGTTGATACCATCGCCAACGAATGCCACGACCAGCCCTTCTTCCTGCAATCGCTTCACCGAGTGGACTTTCTCCTCTGGCAGCACCTCTGAGAGCACTTGTTTCGTTGGAATGCCTACCTGCGCCGCAATGGCCTGCGCGGTACGCTGGTTGTCGCCCGTCACCATCCAGACCTGTATGCCTTGCGCTTGCAATTGTTGCACCGCCCCGGCAGAACCCGCTTTGACCGTATCGGCCATCGCCAGCAAGCCCGCCAGCTCGCCATCGACGATTACCACCATCACCGTCTTACCCTGATCTTCTAACGCTTCAAACGTTTCCCGCACCATTTCAGCATGCAGAGCGCGTTCAGTGAGCAGACGCCTGTTGCCGATCAGCAACGTGTGTCCCTCAACCTGCGCTTGCAGGCCGCGCCCGGCCAGAGCGGTGTACTGTTCTGGAAAATGATCCAATGGCATTCCTCGCGCCTTCGCGCCTTCCACAATTGCGGCAGCCAGTGGGTGTTCGGAGCCGCGTTCCGCCTCGGCAGCCAGGCGCAGCATCTCATCGGCTGATTGGCCTGGCAGTGGAATCACATCGGTCAATTCCGGTTTGCCGCGCGTGATGGTTCCCGTCTTATCTAGCAGGACGGCCTGCACGGCCTGAACGCGTTCCAGGCTCTCGCCGCCCTTGATGAGAATGCCCTGTTCCGCGCCCTGGCCCGTTCCGACCATAATGGCCGTCGGCGTTGCCAGCCCAAGGGCGCAGGGGCAGGCAACCACCAGCACCGCCACGGCTGCCACCAGCGCCACAATCCATGGCGTACTTGCTCCACTCATCGTGCCACCGGCAGCAACGTCACCCATCAGGTAGCCCACAATCGTCCAGCCGATAAAGGTCAGTGCGGCAATCAGCAGCACCGATGGCACAAAGACGCTGGCGATACGGTCAGCCAGGCGCTGGATGGGAGCCTTGGAACCCTGTGCCTGCTCCACCAACCGAATGATGTTCGCGAGTACGGTATCAGCACCAACTTTAGTCGCACGCATCGTCAGCAGGCCGCTCTGGTTGACGGTGGCCCCGATCAGCGGGTCGCCCTCGCTTTTCTCCACGGGCAGGCTTTCACCAGTAATCATCGCCTCATTGACCGCCGAGTGGCCGGAGAGGACGACACCATCCACGGGAATCTTCTCGCCCGGACGCACGATTAGTTCATCACCTACGCGCACCTGCTCAACCGGAATCTCGCTCTCCTGACCGTTGCGCAAGATGTGGGCGGTACGCGGCTGCAAGCCGATCAGTTTCTTGATGGCCTCGTTGGCCTGCCCTTTCGCCCGCGCCTCCAGGTACTTGCCCAGGAAGATCAGGGTGATGATCAGGGCCGCCGTATCATAGAAGGTGGTAGTGCCGACCACGTTGGGCAGGAAGGTGGCAACCACGCTCATCAGGTAGGCAGCGGTTGAGCCAACCGAGATCAGCGTATCCATGTTGGCGCTGCCGTGACGCAGATTCTTGAGTGCCCCCTTGTGGAACTCCCAACCGACAACGGCCCAGACCGGCGTCGTTAAGGCGAGCAGGAGCAGGTTTTCTCCAGGAAAGCGGTTCATGAAGAACATGCTCAGGATCACCACCGGTAGGGTGAGGACAATACCCAGGATCAACAGGTTGCGCTTGTGCCTGATCTCAGCCTGCCTGCGCTCGCTCAGTTCATCCGTCTGACTGGCAGCCGGAAGGGTCTCTGCGGCGTTGGAACCGGTGGAAGCAGCAGCCGATACGCCCACTTGCACGACAGGCGCAACCAACGGGAAGGCATGGTATCCCACTGCCTCTACCTTCTGCACCAACCGGTCGATATCGGTTTGCTGCGGGTTATACGTCACCGTAGCCCGCTCGGTCGCCAGGTTCACGCTGGCATTGTCCACCCCCGGCACCTTCTTGAGACCCTTTTCGATACGCATGGCGCAGGAAGCGCAGGTCATGCCCTCAAGAGCCAGCATCACCTGCTGCTCCTGACTTCCCTCAGCCTGCGGAGCATTTTCTCTCTCTGTTTTTTGTTTTGTTTCTATCGTCATATCCACGACCTGTCTGTTGTTACTTGACACTGACCCATACCCCCTGGTGGGGGGTAATCATAATATAGAACACAGGGAGGGGATCTGTCAAGGGTCGTGACGGACATCCACTCAGAAAAGGGAAACTGAAATTGTTAACAAGGAGGCGTGTCATTGATAAGCTTTTTTCCGGGTACTATCATGATGACCGGTCTCTGGATGCTCGTGGAGCATATTGCTTCAGGAACCAGCTCAGCACCAGCCACAACTCTCCCCCTATCAGTAAGAGGCCCAGCAAGCCGATGCCAATTGCTAGCAGCAACGAAGTGAAGAGCAGATTGTAGAAGTTGAAGACGGCCTGTTTCAGAGCGTCGAGCACCCCGGCAGGCTTCTGGAATGGGATGGGATCTGTCGTGTAGTTGATTACCAGTACATCACCATCACTCTCATAAAAATCTCCTCCTCCATTGTGGGCTGCAAAGATGGGAGTTGTAAATGTGGCAAACGCTTCACTTTTGACCTGACCGGTTTTGTCCAGGTCAGCGCCGATGACATTTCTTTCCAGGTCAACGGTGGGAGCAATATGATGGGTGGGAAAATGGGTAGTGCCACTCAGCTCAATGCCGTGATCATAGGAGGCTGCTCCAATCCAGATGGGATATTCTCCGATGAGCATGCCGGTCTTCCAGAGCCGAATATGCCCGCGATTTTGCACATCGTTGGTCGGCTTTTCAAACGCGAGATCCTGCGCTCTGCCAAAGACATAGAGAGGACAGACCGGCGCAGTGGGGTAACTGGTGTGAGCAAGACTGGCCAGCGCAATTTTCCGCGAGGTCAGGGGGGTAATGGGATCAGGAATGAGCCATCCCGCCCGCTGAAAGCTGTGCAGTAGTTGCTCTTTTGTTGCGGCAAAGACCATGTTGATCGGGTCTCCATCTGCCCCCGCTTGCGTGTGGGTGATTCGTGGCAAGGCCGGGAAATTCGAGGGATATGGATACACACGGACAAGCGCCAGGCAGGCGATCACGAGTAGCAAAACTGTGCTGGTGACGCTCAGCAATAGACGTCTCTGCTTGCTCATACCGTTTCTCCTTCGCGTTCCCGGTCCACCCACATCCTTCCTTCTCGTTGTGGCGTAGTCATGGGAAGTGTCAGCGCGTACTGCATGTGCCAACAGCAGCCCTTTTGCATGGTGCTGAGCTGCTTCATCTGGCGTGATCGGGGAAGAAGAGGCGGGAATAGAAGCCTCTTCCCGTTCCCCTTTGCCTGTCAAGCCTATGTTTATGTAAACTGTAACATTTTTTTCCTTGCAATCATGGGCTACATGTGCTACACTCATTTACATTAGGAGCGCTTGATTGTCAGATGGTCTCATTGTAGAGATTAAGGAGGTCAGAGCCATGCAAAGAGCGCGTATCCTGGGAATTGTTCTATTTTTGATCGGCCTCTGGGTGTTCCTTGCACCCTTCATTGGCCCGGCAATCCACCTCTCCCTCATCCCCCCCGTCGCGAGTAGTGGTATGCATATGGGCGGTATGGGCGGCATGAACGCAAACGCCGTCGTACTCGACCGGGCGATGGTCTTCTTCAACTTTTTGCCAGGAGTCATACTTACTCTCCTCGGCGTCTACTACATTTTCAAAGGGGAAGTCACCGTCACCCGTTAGCCCTCCTTGCTGCCAGCTACGCGGAATATTTCCGTGATGGCAGTGTTTGGACAGCTTCGTTTCTATTCGTTGCTGTGGCGATTCGTCCTTTGTATTGTCTCATCATTTATAATGCGTGTCCTCTATTTACGGTGTAGGGGCTGCCTTCATTGAGGGGAGCCTATGCTGAAGAAAGGGAATCATATGGCTGAAGTAGCTGAAAGGGACGCAGTGTACACTGCGAATCCCGAGGGATCGAAGAAATCCCAGGCCTGGGCCGGTGTCGTGGCCGGACTCATCTCCACCGGCTGTTGAGGCACGAGCGCAGTGACTCTCGGTTTGTTGGGAGTCAGCGCTGGATCCCTGTCAGGGATCGTAGGAGGAATGGGAACCTGGATGAACATGCAGTTCCTGGCGCTGTTCGGACTGCTGTTAAGCGTGGTCATTCTTCTGGGCTTCACTTATCTCTCGGTACGACAGTTCAGGCGACATATGCCAGGTGAGGCGTTCAAGCGGCTGTATAAGCAGAGATTGCTGCGGAGTGCCAGCTGGGCCGTGGGTACCTACCTGATCTCGTTCATTCTGATCGTACCAATCATCGACCTCGTCCTTCACAACCTCCACGTCAAAGGCTTCTAAGAGAAAGGAGATAAGAGATGGCCGATATCATGAAGCAACCCCAGGTACAGCCTCAACCCGTGCCAGTGACTGGAGTTCAGGAAGGCTTCTGTGTCAACCGGGGAACCATTGCATCTGTAGGCTTTATCGCTGGTTGGCTGCCGATCAGCTGCTGTAGCATTGGTCTGGTGCCTGCTGTGTTCACCGGCTTAGGCTTCGGTACTGCCTACTTCGCCCTGGGCAAAACGCTGCTCTTCGGATTGGGCTGGACGCCAATCTGGGGGCTTGTTTCTGTTGCCCTGGTGCTGGTCGCCAGCTACTTTATTGCTCGTCCCGCCTTCGCCACCTATTCGCGTGAGGTGGCCGTTCGTTCTTACTGGAAGACTGCCGACCTGATGGGACTGGCCGCCGGGATATCCTTCATCCTCTGGATGGAACTGATTATGCCGCTCCTCTTCCTGTTTGGCGTTCCGATGGGCGCTCTTTCCCACTAGTGAGAACAGAGGAGGACACAGACCTCTGTGTTCTCCTCCCTTCCCTGGTCCTCCTCTGACATATGCGATCATTACCGCCAGCGTCTTTCACCTTCTTGGGAGACTGGTTGTGGGTATTCACACTTTATTACCTGAAGTATGCCGAAGCAGCCTCACAGTCTCATCACTCTGTGTTACTCCACCGCCTAGAATCCTCGCAATTTCACTTGTTCTAGCTCCCTGTTCTATATTCGTTTACAGAGGTGAACCTGTTTGGTGAAAAAGAGCTGGTGAGAAGCAGCCACTCTGAATCAATACAGAGGATATATGCCCATCTGTGAGCCGGTAGTGATATCAGGGGCCGGGTTTGTGATGTATATGTGACATGAGCGAGTCATACTTTCAGTAGGAAAGAAATCGTGAGGGTTAGCTGGTGGGTATCATCCCACCAGCTAACAAAGAAAGTGAGGATACTCTTATGATGCGGGGATATGGTTACAGTTGGCCTGGGATGCCAATGATGGCATTGGGCGCACTTCTCTGTATTGCATTCATTGTTGGCATTGTCTGGTTACTGATGTCATTGTTGCATAGTCGGAAAGCGCCAATGGTACCGTACACTGCCCGGTCGCAGGATTCCTATCAAGGATACGAGCAGGGATATCACTCACAGCGACTTGCAGGTCAACCGAGGGAGACTGGACAGCAGTACGAGTACCGGCAGCCAGAGGCTGAGCAACCACAGACGGCCTATCCACAAGAGATGCCAGGACAATGGTAAGAGGTCAGCGGCTGTTTTCGGCGGCACGAGAGAGCGGTGGAGATACCTGGGCCTGGGTGCCATCACGCTTAGTAATGAGGTGACCATCCAGGTCTGTATCTACATCGACCACCACACGACCCCCTGAGCGAAATTCTCCGGCTACGATGCGCCGGGCCAGTAAATCTTCCAGTTCTCGCCGAATCAACCGTTTCAATGGCCGGGCGCCATACTCGATATCGTATCCCTTAGCCGCCAGCCAATCACGGGCGGCCAGGGTTAATACTAATTCGATCCTGTACTCCTCTGTCAATCGCTCCTGCAGTCGGGCTATCTGGATGTCGACCACCTGGCGGATCTCATCACGTCTCAACCGTTGGAAGACAATGATCTCGTCAATGCGGTTCAGGAACTCTGGTTTGAACTGAGCGCGCACATCCTCCATCACCCGTTCCCTAACCTCTTCTTCAGAGGCTGTAGTGAGTTCGACAATGTGCTTCGAGCCACAGTTAGAAGTCATGATGATTACTGTATGCCGGAAGTCAACTGTCTGCCCGAGTCCATCCGTCAGGCGTCCATCTTCCATGATCTGGAGTAGCAGGTTGAAGACATCCGAATGGGCTTTCTCTAGCTCGTCGAGAAGGATGATGCTATACGGTCGCTGGCGGACGGCATCGGTCAACTGGCCGCCCTTATCATAGCCCACGTAGCCAGGAGGTGCGCCGATAAGACGAGCGATCTGGTGTCTCTCCATGTATTCTGACATATCAATGCGCACCATTGCTGCCTCATCCTGGAAGAGCAGCGCGGCCAGCGCCCGTGCGAGTTCGGTTTTGCCCACGCCGGTGGGGCCGAGAAAGAGGAAGGAACCCACTGGACGACTCGGATCTGCCAGCCTGGCCCGTACCCGGCGTACAGCGTTCGCGACAGCTATGACAGCGGCATCCTGCCCCACGACTCGTCGGTGAAGCACTTCCTCCAGTCGGGCAAGCCGGGCCGCCTCCTCATCCAGCAGATTCTGCAACGGTATGCCCGTCCAGCGGGAGGCCACCGCTGCCACCTGCTCGGAGCCTACCACTTGACTCATCGCCCCTGTCAGTCTGGTGGCGGCTGCAGCCTGGTCAAGCAGGGAAAGAGCGGAATCTGGAAGCGCTCGCATCTTGAGGAAGCGCCGGGCGAGATGCGCGGCGTGTTCTAGCGTAGCAGGCGGAATGGAAACGCCATGATGAGCCTCAATCACCTTCACCCAGAACTCAAGCATCTCGAGTACCTCAGAATGCCCAGGCTCATCAATCTGTATTGTTTGAAACTGTGCCTCCACCTGGCGCTTGAGTTCGGGATGGCTCTGCAAATGCTCGCTATCGGCAGTAGCCAGGCTCGCTATCTCCGATGACTCAAGCACTGGCCCGAAGAGGCGCAGGAGGTCCACTCCTCCTATTGAGGCATTGGCAAGCAGAGCCGGAAGATCGTCGAAGACGATGACCAGCGCGCCACGATAACTCTGAAGTTCGCGCACTATGGCTGTCGCCCGCTCTTCAATCTGTCCGCGCATAGTCGCGCCTGCGACCAGCGCGCGCATGTTGAGTTCCACCATCCCACAGCCCTTCAGTCCAGCCGGTGCGCCTCCCAGAGCCATCTGCCGGGCTACCTCAACTACCACTGAGGTCTTGCCCACCCCAGGCCGACCGAGAATGAGAGCATTGTTGTGCCTCCATCGTAGCAAAACTTCGAAGACCTCCGCTATCTCGGATTCACGACCAACCAGGGGGCGGCTCGCTATAGCCACCCGCGTCAGATCCCTACCATAGCGGCTGAGTGTCGGCCCAGGAACGGGAAAGTCCGCCGGACGAACCTCCGCTTTACCGTTATGGCCTTTCAGTAGCACATCCCATGGTCTCGTCATAGTCTTTCCCTGGCTCAACGAAAATCCTCTCAGCTGCAAACTATTTGCAAGAGGAGACAAAATTAGCAGCAAGGCCCTAACATATCTGCCATAGCACCTCTATTATAGCATGATTGACGTACAAGCGGTTGGTTAACTACAATAGAGTATCAGATACATCACTGCTAACTGAAAGGCAAGGGCAGGGTCATGTGGGCTGCACTGGCACTCGCGGCTACCGTTCTCACCTCGATACTTCCGATTCTCAATAAGCAACTGCTGCGTGATGCCCGGCCAGCACTTGTAGCATGGGCTGTCAATGCGGCCTCACTTCCTCTGCTTGCAGCAGGCACAATATTCTTCACTCAGTGTACCGTTGGAGGACTGCCCAGGAGCATATTCCTCGCCTGCACAGGGCATTTACCACGGATAGACGGGATTTTTCTTGCCGCACTCCTCGGTTCAGCCCTCCTCAATTGGGCAGCAACGCTGCTCTCTACACATGCGTTATCTCAAGCGGATGCCTCACTCGTTACGCCCTTGCTCACGTTTAACCCGGCTTTCACGCTGCTCATCGCACTGATAGTGCTGGGTGAAATTCCTGGTCTGCAAGAGGTTCTCGGTATTGCTATCATTCTCTTCGGTGCCTACCTGTTGGAGGTGCAGGAAGCCCGCACTGGACTGCTGGCACCTATACTCATCCTGGTACGAAGACCAGGGGCAGCACTGGCAATAATCGCCAGTATGCTCTGGGGAAGCACGACTGTCCTCGAAAAACTCGCGATCGAACATGTATCTCCTCCAAGTGGCCTCCTTGTGGCCCTCGTAGGAACAGGCATCACGGTTGTCCTGCTCACTCCCAACGCGCTGGCCCCACTTTTTCGTACTCATGCCTCTATGCGTGAAGTTGGTACATCCAAGCGATATACGCCCTTTGGTGGCCTGAGTACACATCCCCGTGCCTTTCTTGCGGCGAGCATTATCGCCGGAGTAGCCCCTCTCTTCGGGTTTACCGCCATCGCCCTGGGCCTGGTGGGGTATGTGTCGGTGCTCTTCAAACTGAGCGCCATCTTCACCGTTCTCTGGGCGTGGTTCTTCCTGCATGAAGGCAACCTGCGCCCGCGTCTGCTTGGCGCTCTTGTCATGATACTCGGTGGTGTACTCGTCGCTGTATGACGAGGTTGAAAGGAGCCATGATGTCACGAATTCTTTTCCTGTGCGCCTGTGCTTCGGCCCGTTCGATTATGGCTGCGAGCCTGCTGGCAGCCAAAGCAAGAAATCAGTGGGATGTTTGGAGCACACCAACGCCCGATGAGCAGGGGCGTCTGCTGGTAGAGCGAGCCTTACGCGAACAAGGGATTGCTCCTCTTCCATCCGATCATCTCATTGAGCCGACGTTTGGGATGCAGTGGGATGAGGGGGTAATCCTCTGTAGCGGCGCAACCAATACCTGACCGATCATTCCAGGTGCCGGTCGGCATCAGCTCTGGTTAGTGGAAGACCCACCATCACCTGAACTGCCTCTGCAAGAGCAGATGGCGGCGTATCGTCGTCTGCGTGATACCCTGACATACGAGATCAAGATGAGACTGCTCTTGCCCCTCCATCTCAAGATGGTCCCTTCACGGAAATAAGCAGGGTGGGCAATACTCTCCTGCATAGTCTTGACAATGAGCAGTACAATAGAGGGTGGTATATGTAAAATACATATAGAGACTAGACATATACTTATGGCGAATGCTCTTGAAGAGATGATACTGGGATGGGTTCAGAAAGGTGTCAGCAATGACTGAAGATACAAACGAACACATCACGACAACTGCAAAAAGTACCGGTAACCGTACATCGGGCGAGAAAGAGCAGCGGGAGCGGCCACGAGTACACCGCAGTATATACCTGGAGCGCACTCTGTATGATCGGCTTGGTGAGGCATATAAAACGACCAGCCACGAACTGTATCCCCAGGAAGTGCGAAAGTCCACTTTCATAGAAGCCTGCATTGCCTATGCCCTCGACCATCTTTCCGACATCAAAACCGTTTTACGTAAGGACCAGTAACAGACCCGCCGCAACTAACCTGCTTCTACGATTCCTCATCTCAGTATATCTCATTCATGGCTGGAAATCGCCTTGCAAGAGAGATATAGATGGTTGCTATGTTCCATCCAACAGCCATTCTTGCTATACTATCCGCAGGCTTTCTATACCTCTTCCTCACATTGATATTGGCGGCGAATTGTAAAGCCGAGCGTGATACTGAACTTTTCTCAGCAGGTTGGTGAGTGGACACCATCTGATACACTTGGTACAGAGAAAAACGGATTTAGATGGCAAGGAAAGGAAGCACATCATGCCAACTATCACACCACATTTGTGGTTTGACAAAGAAGCGAAAGAGGCTGCCGCGTTTTACACCTCTTTACTGCCGAATTCAAAAGTGACCACTATCACCGCGCTGCATGATACCCCTTCGGGAGATTGTGATGTCGTTTCGTTCGAACTGGCTGGACAGCCGTTCATGGCCATCAGCGCCGGACCGCTCTTCACCTTCAATCCTTCAGTTTCCTTTATCCTCAACTTTGACCCATCAAGAGACAACCAGGCGCGAGTGCATTTAGAACGGCTCTGGGAGCAGTTGTCAGAAGGCGGTATAGCTCTGATGCCTCTTGATTCCTACCCGTTCAGCCAACGCTATGGATCGATCCAAGACAGATATGGACTTTCCTGGCAGCTCATGCTCACGAATCCCACGGGCGAAGAGCGGCCCTTCATCATTCCGTCGCTGATGTTTACAGGCAACATCGCTGGTCATGCCGAGGAAGCCATTGATTTTTATTGTGCGGTCTTCAATGAGTCCAGGCGAGGACTTACAGCTCGTTACCCCAAGGGGATGGAGCCGGATCAGGAAGGAACGCTGATGTTCGCCGACTTCTCTCTCCTGGGAGCCTGGTTTGCCGCGATGGACAGCGCAGGAGATCATCATTTTACCTTCAATGAAGCTATCTCTTTGCTTGTGCCCTGCCAAACGCAAGCAGAAATCGATTATTACTGGGACAAGCTATCTGCTGATCCACAAGCCGAACAATGTGGCTGGCTGAAAGACCAGTTTGGTCTCTCCTGGCAGATCTGGCCAACGGTGATTGGCGAGATGATGCAGAACGGCACGCGTGAGCAGATTGACCGGATCACGCAGGCCTTCTTGCCGATGAAGAAATTTGATCTTGCAAAACTACAGAGAGCCTATGAAGGAAAAGAATGTTGAACAACAAAGAGATGGCTATCTCATTCTTGCTCCTTGCTTCCTCCGGGAATGTGCGAGAAGCCTACGAAACCTATGTCCATCCCCAGTTCCGTCATCACAATCCCTATTTCCCGGGTGATCGCGCCTCGCTTTTATCCGCGATGGAGGAAAATGCGGCCACATTTCCCCAGAAGGAATTTGAAGCGGTGCGCGCTCTTGAAGACGGAGATCTGGTCGCAGTTCACGGGCGAGCGAGGCTCACACCGACGAGTCCCTGGATCGCCCTAATACACATCTTCCGCTTTGAGGACAATCAGATTATTGAGGAGTGGGAAGTCGGTCAAGAAGTGCCGCAAGACTCACCAAATGAGAATGGCGTTTTTTGAACATGCAGATCGAGAAAGGAACATGAACAATCTGCCGCCGAGTTTTTTGAGCAAGATGAATGGGGTTCTTCCGCATCTTAGTGGTGGCGAATGGGCAAACTGAGTCTGGTTGCCAGCCTCCTACCTCAGAACTCAAGCTCGGCTTTACAATTCGTCACCAATACACATACATAAGCGAGCCTGCTTGCTTGGAAATGCAGGATCAGAAAATAGCGACGATAATAGGTATTTCACCATGTGCTACAGCAACCCGTCTTTCACAAGCAAAAAGGATGTTTGTAGAACGGTATCAACGGCTCAGTAAAAACTGCGCGGGAAAATGATTGCTTTTCTCGCTCACTTTCTGTAATCTATAGGCCATACAAGGGGCGTATTATATAGTTGGATGCGGTATTTACAGAGAGTTTCTCCACTTAGCTGCTGTGTAATTCCGTCGCTGACTAAAAAGTACTCAAGGCAAGAGGAGAGGATATTTCACATGAAAATTGCGCTCACTGGCAAAGGCGGTTCGGGTAAGACGACCTTGACTGCCACTCTCGCACGCTTATCTGCACGGCATGGTTTCTCGGTCTTGACTATCGATGGCGACCCCAATCCAAATCTGGGGGTGGCTCTCGGAGTGGAGGAAGCGAAGCTGGCATCGCTGCATCCTCTACCGGAAACCATCATCAAGAGGCGTACTGATGCATCAGGTGAGAGTCAGGCCGTTGGTCTGGCCGAGCCTATCGAGGCCATTACCTCGGAGTATGGCGTGCTTGCACCGGATGGTGTCTCTTTGTTAATGAACATACGACTCGATCACGCTGGCGAAGGCTGCCTTTGCACCGAACATGGCACGATGCGTGATTTAGTTGGCTACTTAGCCGAGGAAACAAAGCAACTCACTATCGTCGATATGGAAGCATCAGTCGAGCATATGGGACGAGCCACCCCTCGCTATGCCGATATCATGCTGATCGTCACGGAACCCTACTATCGTTCTCTCGAAACTACTGGCCGCTTAGCGCCTATGGCACGAGACCTGGGGATCAAGCAGATTTACATTGTGGCCAACAAAGTGCGCGGGCCACGCGATGAAGAGGCCATTCGCCGCTACTGTGCCGAGCATGGACTTGAGATCATTGCCATACTACCCTTTGATGACGAGGTACTCGAAGCAGAACGATCCGGCATCCCCATTCTGGATGCTAACCCGGAGTCAGCCTATGTCTCTGTGGTCGAGCAACTCTTAGAGCCTGTTTGAAAAGGGGTGACAGCCGGGAGATGGAGGAGGTACACTTGGAATATGAACACAAACCAATTGTACCCAACCGATCTGACCGACCGTCAGTGGGATTGTATCAAAGA
>Ga0070739_10000745_pt1 | contig 56392 bp, 50 predicted proteins | sample Coa_R1_7_FD_66445 | JGI IMG/M metagenome (GOLD analysis project Ga0070739, IMG submission 66445) | Surface soil microbial communities from Centralia Pennsylvania, which are recovering from an underground coalmine fire - Coalmine... | ecosystem: Environmental > Terrestrial > Soil > Unclassified ...
TACCAGGTGACGTTCATGCTGCGGGAGAACCGCCAGGGGCTGCGCGCGGAGTGGGAGGCGAACCTCGCTACGGGCGAGGTGCGCCCGGTCAACGCGGTCGCCGAGGTGCTCGAGGCGTCCTAGCCGGGCTGCCGGCTGTCAGCTGCGGCGCACGAATCTACGCCGGGCGCTCCGGGCCGTCCGCTGCGCGCGCCGCGGCCAGCCCCAGCTCGCCGGTGAGGTAGTCGATGAACTGGCGCGCTGTGCGCCCGGAGCGCCCCTTGTGACGCATGGCCCAAGCCAGCGCCCGGCGGCGGAGCTCGTCGGCGCCGATCGGCAGGCCGCGCGCGGCCGCCAGCGTCTGCACGATGTGCAGGTAGCGCTCCTGGTCGGGTGCGAGGAACGTGAGCGTGATCCCGAAGCGATCGCTTAGGGACAGCTTCTCCTGCATCGTGTCGGCGGCGTGTAGCTCGCCGTCGCCGGGCAGGCCACGCTCGTCGAAGCGCTCCTGAACGAGGTGCCGCCGGTTCGAGGTGGCGTAGAGCAGGACATTGGGGGGACGCGCTTCCAAGCCGCCCTCCAGGACCGCTTTGAGCTCCTTGTAGTCGGTCTCGCTCTCGTGGAAGCTCAGGTCATCGATGAACAGCACGAAGCGCTCGCGCCGGCCGCGCAGGAGCCGGAGGAGCTGCGGGAGGTCGGAGAGATGCGCCTTCGAGACCTCGATGAGCCGCAGCCCCCGGTCGCCGTATGCGGTGAGGAGCGCCTTGATCGTCGACGACTTGCCGGTGCCGCGGTCGCCGTACAGCAGGACGTTGTTGGCAGGGTAGCCGGCCAGGAAGTGCTCTGTATTGCGGAGCAATAGCTCCCGCTCGGCCTCGTAGCCCACTAGCTCCTCGAGCCGGGGCAGATCCGGATGGGCGATGCCCTCCAGGCGGCCCTGGTCGCCCACACGCACCCAGCGGAACGCCCGGTAGCGAGCGAAGAGCCCCGTGCCGGACTGGGCGTAGTGCTCGGCGAGCGCCGGGAGCGCCGCGCCCCAGTCCGCGGCGGCAGCCAGCCGGCGCTTCAGCTCCTGCGATGCCACGGCGGGCGGTGCGGCCCCGCTGCCGAGCGGCCGCAGCCCGTCCCAGGCGATCCAGCGCTCATCCGGCGCCAGGCGCAGCGCGGCGGCTTGCAAGCGGAGGGCGTCGAGCTGGTACAGGCGCTGGAGGAGGCGTAGCTCCGCATAGGCCTGAGCGACGAGGGAGCTGCCTATCGCGTCGAGCGATGCGTGCTGGGCCTTCTGGCTGAACGGGTTCTCGTCGACCAGCAGGCGATCAAGTAGGTGGTTTTGCCAGGCGTCGCCGACCAGCGGGCCGGGGTAGAGCTCGGCCTCCGCGGCCAGCAGCGTGAATAGCTCCCCCCAGGCCGCGCGCACGGCCCGGCGATCGCTGCGGGCCAAGCCGTCAATGAGCGCCCGGAACGCCGCGCCCACCTCGTCGGCCAGCACCCCGCGGAACAGCGCGAGCTGGTCTAGCTGGGCGCTGAGCGCACTGAATGCCACCTCGTGGGTAACAGGTACGCGTGTTGTCGTCGTCACACCGCCCTCGGCGCCGTGTTACTAGCGATTCTACACCGCTCCTTGCTAGTATCGCATCAATCCCTCCGGTCTTCACGCGGGTCGGCGACGGAGGAAAGGGGGCCGGCAGCGAGACTGGGGGGCGAGGTAGCTGTGTGGAGGGAACGCGCATGCTGACGACGCGCTTTACGACCTTGCTGGGCATCGAGCATCCCGTTGCGCTCGGGGGCATGGGGGTAGGCACCTCGGCAGCGCTGGTCAGCGCGGTGTCGGCGGCGGGCGGGCTGGGAATCCTCGGCGCGACGCATCTCACCCCCGCCCAGTTGCAGGCCGAGGTCGCGGCTATCCGCGCGCAGACCGATCGGCCCTTCGGCCTCAACTACCTGCTCGCGTTCATCGAGGAAGAGCGCTTCGCGGCCGGACTCGCCGCTCGGCCGGCGGTGCTGTCGTTCGCCTGGCCCTGGCCCGAGCAGGACCTAGCGGCATATTTCGCTCGCGCGCACGCCGTGGGAGCGCTGGTCATCCACATGGTCTCGACCGCCGCGGAAGCGGTGCGGGCGGCCGCTGCCGGTGCCGACGTCATCGTCGCGCAGGGGACCGAGGGGGGCGGGCACGTCGGCCAGATGGGGACCATGGTCCTCGTGCCGCAGGTGGCGCGCGTGGTGCCCGACCGGCCGCTGCTCGCCGCCGGCGGGGTGGCCGATGGCCGCGGCCTTGCCGGGGCGCTCGCCCTGGGTGCCGATGGCGTGCTGCTCGGCACCCGCTTCCTGGCGACGCCCGAGGCGCCCATTCCGGCCTCGTTCAAGCAAGCGATCCTCGACAGTGACGGCACCGATACCGTGCTAACCGAGATCCCGGACATCGCTGTGGGGCGCGTGTGGCCCGGCGCGCTGAACCGCGTGCGGCGCAACCGGCTCATCGCCGAGTGGGCGGGCCGCGAGTGGCTGCTGCGCCAGCGCCGGGCCGAGGTGGGCGCGCTCCTCCAGCGGGCGCGCGAGATCGGCGACGCCGAGAATGGCTCGCTGGGCATGGGGCAGACGGCAGGGCTGATCGATCGCCTTGAGCCCGCTGGCGACCTCGTTCGGCGGATCGCCGCCGAAGCCGAGCAGATCATCACCGGCCGGCTCGCCGGGCTGGTGACGGCCTCCACCGCCCCGGCCCCACGCCCGTAGCGGCGCGGCGCCGGCCGGGGGCCGGTTCGCCACGCGCTGTTGTCCTCGGGCGTGGGGCCGGGGCCAGGCTACCACGCCGCGGGTCAGCGCTGGTCGTCACCGCGGGCAGAGGGCGCCTCTTCCGGCAGGGCGACGGCGAGCCAGAGGAGGGCGGCGTAGAACCAGAACAGCGCCAGGGAGTGGGGAAAGCGGAAGAAGTAGTGGTCGAAGATGCCGGCGGTGAGGCCGGCGGCCAGACACGCCTGGAGGGTGAGCGCCAGGCCGTGCGCGCGCGGCGTGCGCAGCACGGCGAGGCCACGGAGGCCGTGGCCGAACAAGACCGCCATCATCACCAGGAAAACCGCCAGGCCCGTTAGGCCCATCTCCTCGGCGATCAGCAGGTAGAGGCTGGACACTCCGAGGAAGAGTTCGACATTGGGCCCGGTGCCGAAGCCGACGCCGAACCACGGGTACTGGCGAATCAGCTCGATAGCCGTGTGGTACTCCACCAGGCGCAGAGCGGTGGCGGGATCGCGGCTGCCGAACGCCTCGAGGAAACGGGTGAGTACGACCTGCCCCTGGGGCAGGAACACGAGCGCGAGCCCAGCCAGTCCGGCCACAACCCAGGCGCGGCGGTAGCGGAAGGTGCCCAGGTAGAGCACTGCCACGGCCAGCCCCACCCAGGCGGCGCGCGAGTAGGTGAGCACGAGCCCGACAACCTGCACCGCGAGCAGCACCACGAGCAGCACGCGCGGCAGCACCGGCCGCGGCGCCAGCGTCTGTCCCACGGTGAGGGCCGCGCTCATCATCAGCAGGCCGCCGAGCAGGTTGGGGTCGATGCTCGTGCCGATGGCGCGGAGCGTCTCGGTGCCCGGGATCGTGCGCAGCACCTCGGGCCCGCTCGGATAGCCCAGGGGCCGGAGGGCCGAGAGCACCTGGATCGCGGTGTTGCGCGGCAGGGCGTAGATGACCAGGGCGATCGCGGCGGCCAGGCCGCCGGCGAGCAGCAGGGCCTGCACGAGCTGCTCGAGCTGTGGGCGGGTGCGCACAACGTTGACAACGGTGAAGTAGAACAGGAGGCTGTTGGCTAGCTTGAGGAAGTAGCGCACCAGCTCGGCGGAGAAGGCGAAGCTCGTGCCCAGCGTGAACGAGACACAGGCGAGCCCGATGAATATGGCCAGCAGGCCATTTAAGGGCGAGGCGACGAGGTGCAGGCGCTGACGCAGCAGCCCGAAGAGGGTGACGAGCAGGGTAAGGGTGAGCGTCGCGTCGAGCAGCGTGAGCTGCGCGCCGAGCTGCAGTGGGATCACGCCAAAGGGGAGGAGCGAGACGACCGCGACGAACACCAGCAGCGCTATTTGGGGGCTGCGCAGCATGGCGGCGAGGACGGCCAAGCCCCCCAGCACCCCGAACAAGACCGGCGGGGAGGCGGCGACCAGAGCGATCCCGCCAGCTATCCCTACGGCCGCGCCGATTACGGCGATAGCCGGGGGGTGCCACCAGCGGCGGGCTGCCAGCGCGGTCAGCATCGCTCCGCCTCCCTGCCTCCGGTGGAGTCCAGCGCGGCCAGGGCCCCTCGTGTCCGCGCTGCACCTCGCCTTCCGTCGTGCCGACCGATGACCTGATGGAGGGTCATCTCAGGGAGTGGCCGTCGCCTGCTCGAGGTAGTGGAGCGCGAGGAACTTCTCCGGCGCCGGCAGGGGCGGAGTAAGGCGGCCCATCTCGGCCATAAGCGCGATCACGTTCGCCACCCCGGCGGTTGTGATCGCCCCGTCAGGCGTGAGCAACCGCTTCTCCTCGATCAGCGTCTGGTAGGTCTGGCGTGCGAGCGCCTCCTCGCTCCGGGTACGCTCTCGCAGGATGGCGATGGCGGCAGCGGCGTTCGCGGGCTCGTAGAGCCACTGGTGCCCCCGCCGCGTGGCGTGCAGGAAGCGCACGAGCAGGCCCTCGTGCGCCGTTGCCCAGTCGCGGCGCACGGTGTAGGTGGGGAACGGGTAGTCGGTCACTACCGCGGTGGAGTCGCCGAGTCGGCGGAAGCCCTCGCCGGCGATCATGAGGTCGAAGGGCTGGGTCAGCATCGCCGCGGTGACGGCACCCGAGCGCAGCGCCGCGTAGCGCTCGGTGGAGCTACCGACGGTGACGAGATCGACCGCCGCCGGATCGAGGCCGTGCAGCGCCAGCAGCTTGCGGGTGAACAGCGTCTCGGCGACCTGCGGGCCGGAGACCGCCAGCGTCTTGCCGCGGAGGTCATTCCAGTCGCGCAGCTCGGGCCGGACCATCAGGCTCATGAGGGGGGCGCGCATCTCGGCGCCCACGATGACTAAGTTGGCCCCGCGCTCCACGGCGTCGATCACGAAGTCGGTGCCGATTGTGCCAACCTGCGCGTCCCCGCTGATCACGGCTTGCGCGGTCTTCGGTGGGGATTCCGTGACCAGCCAGTCGGGTTGGAGCCCGACCTCGGCGAAGAAGCCCTGAGCCTCAGCGGCATACAGGGCCCAGTTGAACGCCGTGAAGCCGGCGGTAGCGATGACCACGGGCTGCGGTGCAGCGGAGGAGGGCACCGACTCGCCCGCCGGCGCGGCGCTCGGTCCCGTGGGAAGCGACACTACCGGGCGGCACGCAGCCAGCAGGCTCCAACCGAGTAGCAGCGCAAGCAGCCTGGCGCGCATCGGACGCCTCCTCTTCCCTGACCTATATGCCACCGCCGGGCACATGGCTGCCCCTTATGGTACCATCGCGCTCCCCCGCTGCAGCACAGGCAGTAGTACCGTATTTTCCCCACCACGCGGCGCTGGACGAAGTCACACGTTCGACCTATACTCCCTCGAGCCAGTGGCCCCGGTAGAGGCTGTGCTCATCGCCTAAACGCTGCGTAGCTGGAGGCGTGCGCTACCTGGGTATGCCGCCGCCGCGCCCTTCCAGACGCTGTCAGGGGGTGCATGTGCGCAACGCCGAGACGCAAGCCGCCTGGGAGTACCACAACGCGACGAAGCACTCGCCGGAGAGCGTTCGGCGGAGCCGCCACTTCCTGGACTGGTCCAACCAGCCGCGGCCCTACAAGCTCTACGCGCACCTGGAAGGGCAGCCCTTGCCCCCACCCCGTGTGTCAGCCGCGCCGGCGCTACCGGCGATCGCGACGGTCGGCATGCCCCGCGATCAGGAGCGGGTGCCCGACCTGCAGACTCTGGCGGCGGTCCTGCACTTCTCCGCGGGCATCACCAAGCGGCTGCGCTACCCGGGCGGCGTCATGGCCTTTCGCGCCGCCGCTTGTACCGGCGCCCTGTACCACATCGAGCTGTACGTGATCACCGGGCCGCTCCACGCCCTGGAGGCCGGGGTCTACCACTACGGGGTGCACGACCACGCACTGCGGCGCCTGCGCGCGGGCGACTACCGCGGCGTGCTGGTAGAGGCCACGGGGCAGGAGCCCGCGGTTGGGACCGCGCCTACGCTCGTGGCTTACACGAGCACCTTCTGGCGTAACGCCTGGAAGTACCAGGCGCGTGCGTATCGCCACAGCTTCTGGGACAGCGGCACGATCCTGGCCAATACGCTGGCGGTTGCCGCCGCGCATCAGCTGCCGGCGCGGGTTGTGGCGGGCTTCGTCGATGCGACGGTGAACCGCCTGCTCGACGTGGATGGCGAGCGTGAGGCCGCAATCGCCCTCGTGCCGCTCGGCTATGCGCCCGCCCGGCGCGCAGGCGCCGCGCCCCCGGTAGACCTGCTAGGGCTGGAGACGGTTCCGGTCTCGCCGCGCGAGGTCGACTACCCGCTCATCCGGCAGATGCACGCCGCCTCGGCGCTGGTCCGACCGGATGAGGTGGCGGCGTGGCGCGCCGCAGCACCGCGGCTTCCGCGCCCCGCGCCGGCCGGCCCGCTGATTCCGCTGCGGCCACTGGAGGTGCTGCCGCAGGAGCCCATCGAGACGGTCATCCGCCGGCGCGGCTCGACACGCCGGTTCGCGCCGACGCCTATCACGTTCGAGGCGCTCTCGACCGTGCTTGCCGTGGCGACGCGCGGCATCGAGGCGGACTTCCTCCCCGCCCCCACCGCCGCCCTGACCGACCTCTACCTCATCGTGAACGCGGTGGAGGGGCTGCCGAGCGGGACCTACGTCTTCCACCGGGAGCAACAGGCCCTGGAGCAGCTCGCGGCTGGCAGCTTCCGCGAGGAGGCGGGCTTCCTGGCGCTAGCACAGCAGCTCGGCGCCGATGCGGCCGTCAACGTCTATTTCCTCGCCGACCTGGCCCCGATCCTCGCGGCTCTGGGGAACCGCGGGTATCGCGCCGCGCAGCTCGACGCCAGCATCGCTGCCGGGAAGCTTTACCTTGCTGCCTATGCGCTCGGGTTGGGGGCTACGGGGCTGACGTTCTTCGATGACCTCGTGACGGAGTTCTTTGCGCCGCATGCGCGGGGGAAGAGCGTGATGTTCCTCATCGCCCTCGGCCAGCCGGCCTATGGGCGCTCCCGCCAGGCCGGATAGATAGCAGTTGTGCAGAGGGCGTAAAGTAGCGGCGGCGGACCAGGCGATGAGGGCAAAAAGAAAGGGTCGTGCACCCGTTGTCGACCCGAAAGCCTGTCGCGGCCCCTGGCTAGCTAGCTCCGGACCGGCTGCCCTGCGGCACCCGAGCGGTCCCTGCTTACCGTTGCTTCCTTCCGGACCTGGCGGGGTTCACAGGCCGTCGCCGCGCAGGACCGATCCATCGACACCGCTCGGCCAGAGCCTGGCCGAAGACCTCGGGCCTCGAACGGGAGTTCAACCCCGCTATAGCGGATTGCGGGTACAGGGCACCGCTAGCTCCCCGTCTAGCACGACCCTCTGAATTGTAGCGCCCCCCTCTGACCGGCGGCAAAGGCCACCCGCGCGGTGCCCTGTGCCGGCCTGACTGCCTGGCAGGCTAGACTGGAAACGGCGAGGTCGGCCGCCCTACCGAGGAACACCTTATGCGCGCGTGAGGAGCAAGACCAGCATGGCCTCCGCACGAGCCCCGCTGGCAACGCTCGTGGCCGGCGCGACCGCCCTGGGCCTGTCGCTCAGCCCGGCCCAGGTGGAGGCCTTCGTGCGCTACCGCGAGCAGCTCCTCTGTTGGAACCGGCGGGTGAACCTCACGGCAATCGTCGCGCCCGAGGCGGTCGAGGTGCTGCATTTCCTCGACTCGCTTACCTGCGCCGTGCCGCTACTCCAGCGGTGGGGTGAGGGGGCAGCGATCCCGCCCCTGCGTTGCATCGACGTGGGAAGCGGAGCGGGCTTTCCTGGTCTGCCGCTGAAGATCGCGCTGCCCCAGCTCCAGATGGTGCTGCTCGAGGCAACGGGCAAGAAGGCGGCTTTCCTGACGGCCATCGTCGCGGAGTTGGGGCTCTCGGGCGTGGAAGTGGTGGCCGAGCGCGCCGAGACCCTCGCCCACGCGCCGGCGCACCGCGAGGCCTATGATGCGGCGTTCGCGCGCGCGCTGGCGCCTCTCCCCGCGCTGTTCGAGCTAACACTGCCTTTCCTGCGGCTCGGCGGGCTACTGGTGGCTCCTCGGAAAGGCGACGTGGCCACTGAGCTGGCCGCTGCCGCCTACGCCTGCGAGGTGGTGGGCGGCGGGACGCCAGCCGTGGTGCCGGTGACCGTTCCGCCCCTCACCGATGGCCGCGTGCTGGTGGTGGTCGAGAAAGCCCGCCACACGCCACCGGCCTATCCGCGCCGCCCGGGCCTGCCGGCCAAGCGCCCCTTGCTCGCGCGAGCGCGGTAGGCCTGCTTGCCCGCGCTGTTCAGGGCCTTGTTCCGCCGCTGCGGCCACGGCTAGAATGCCGGGCGGTGCGAAGAGCTCTCTGGCATGGCAGGGCCTGCGCCCCACGCCAACCTAGGGCAGGTGATCGGGGCGAGAGTGCGTGTGCGCGCTTCGCGTTGCCGTCCGCCGCGGGCGGGGCGGCGCCGGCCTGGCGTACGGCTAGGAGGCTGCTGCCTGGCTGGCTAGCGGCGCTCGGGCTCGTGGTGGCCTGTGTGCCCCGCGAGCGCGAACTCGCTGGCCCCCCCGCAGGAGAGCTGGTGGCGCCGGTGGTCCGGATCGGCGTCGCAGCTAGCCCCTACGACGTTCCCTTCCATCTCGCGGTGAGTCGCGGCTACTTCGTGGGTCTGGGGCTGGACGCTGAACTCGTTCGTCTCTCGAACGCCGACGCCTTGCTTGCAGCGGTGATAGCCGGCCAGCTCGATGCCGCAGCGGTGGCTCCCAGCGCGGCGCTCTTCGACGCCCTGGCCCGGCCGTGGGGAGCGCCGCGCATCGTCGCCACGGCGGGCCAGGCACTCCCGGGCCACAGCCCGGCGGCGGTGCTCCTGCGGCCCACACTTTCCCCCCCTCCCGCGCTCGATCTGCGCGGTCGCCTGGTGGGGGCGGAGCTGTATGGGCCCGGGGGGCGGAATATGGCGCTGGCGCTCGCGCGGCTGGGCTTGACCCCGGACGACGTCCAGCTCGTCGACTTGCCCCCGGAGGCGGCGCTGCAAGCGCTGGCCGCTGGCCAGCTCGACGCCGCCTATGGGGTGGAACCGCTCGCGACCGCGCTCGTGGTCCAGGGCCGTGCCGTGCGGTGGCTAGGAGTGGACGTGCTCGAGCCGGGGCAGGAGCTGGCCGTGCTGCTCTTCTCGCCCAACCTGTTAGCCCATCGGCGCACGGTGGCTATCCGCCTGCTCGCCGCCTATCGGCAGGCGCAGGAGACCTATCGGGCGGCGGTGCGTACCGCCGCCGGCCGCGAGGCGCTGGCAGGGGAGCTGGCGCGGGCGCTCGGGATCGCCGATCCGGCGGTGACGGCCCGGCTGAGCCCGGTCGGCTATCCCCCCGATGGGGCCCCCAATGTGGCGAGCCTGGCGGCCATCCAGGAGCATTTCCAGCAGGCGGGGCTGCTGGAGCGGCCGGCTGATCTCACCGCTGCCCTCGACCTGAACCTCCTGGCCGCCGCCGAGGCTTACCGCCAGCCATGAGCCGGTGCGCGCCCGCTCGGCGGATCTCGCGGGCATGGCGAGGCCTGGCGCAGGCCGCGTTCGTGGTGCCGGCGCGCTGCTCTGGCGGCTAATATTCGCGGGCACGGCGCCCACCGAGCCCAGAGGCACAAAAACCGCGGGCGCCCGACCGGGCGCCCGCGGTGGACGTGCTCGGGATATGGCTTACAGGTGCCAGGGGATGAGGATGCGCTCCAGCTCGTCCAGCAGGAGCGAGACCAAGTAGCCCAGGATCGAGATCACTACCAGGCCGACGTACATCGTCTCGACGGAGAACGTCTGCCAAGACTGCCAGATCATGTAGCCGATGCCCGTCTTGGCGCCGACGAACTCCGCAGCGACGATGATCAGCAGCGCTACACCAGCGGCCAGCTTGATCCCGGTGAAGATCAGCGGCATCGCGCCGGGCAGCGCGACGGTGCGGTAGAACTGCAGCCGGCTGGCGCCGAAGTTCTTGCCGACATCCAGATAGATGTTCGGGATGTTCATCACGCCGGCCATCGTGTTATAGAGGATGAGGAAGAAGACACCGATAGCGATGATCACCCACTTGCTGGCCTCGCCGAGGCCGAAGATGAGCATCACCAGCGGCAGGATAGCGATCTTGGGGATGGGGTAGAGCGAGGCCACCATGGGCATCAGGAACGCGCGCACCCACCTGAACAGGCCCATGGTGATCCCCAGAATCAAGCCGGGGATGAAGCCGAGCAGGAAGCCGACGATGATCCGGCTGATGCTTGCCTGCAGGTGTCTGAATAGCTCACCGGTGACGATGAGGTTCCAGAACGTGCCTACGATCGAGCTGGGCGCCGGGAAGAAGCGCTTGTCGAGCAGCCCGAGCTGGACGAGCACCTCCCAGAGGATGAGCAGCAGCATCGGGGAGAAGATGGAGAGGAGCCGCTGCTTCATCTCGGTACTGAGGCCCAGCGCGGGGCGCTCCGCCTCCGCTGCCGTACGATCGAGGGCGACATCCGCCACCGGCTGGCGGATGATGAGGCCTTGTACATCCGCCGTGCTGACCCGCTCCTGACTCATCGACGCTCCTCCTCCCTACCGAAGGGCTATAAACGGTCTTCCCGGGGCCCTCAGTCTACCAGCCCGCGGGTCGTGGGGGCAGCAGGCCGCTTGGGCTCCTCGACACCGCCTGCCTCGTCGCGCTTAGCCCGCAGGACCTCGTCGCGGAGCAGCTCCCAGATGCTGTACATGAGCTGGCCGTACTGGGGCGTTGCGCGGATCGCGTAGACCTCCCGGGGGCGCGGGAAGGGAACCTGTACGAACGCCTTGATCTGGCCGGGGTGCGCGGTCATGACCATGATCCGGTCAGCAAGCACGATCGCCTCGTCGATGCTGTGCGTGATGAAGACCACCGTCTTGCGGTGCTCCATCCAGATGCGCAGCAGCTCTTCCTGCAGGAGCAGCTTGTTCTGCTCATCGAGCGCCCCGAAAGGCTCGTCCATCAGGAGGATCTCGGGGTCGTTCGCAAAGGCCCGCGCGAGGCTCACGCGCTGCTTCATCCCGCCCGAGAGCTGGAACGGATAGGCCTTGGCGAACCGGCTCAGCCCCACCTTCTCGATGTAGTACGAGACCACCTCGTCGCGCTGCTTCTTCGGCACTCCCCGCATGGCCAGGCCATAGGCGACGTTGTCGTGCACGGTCATCCAGGGGAAGATCGATTGCTCCTGGAAGACCATCGAGTTGACGGGCTTGTTGCGGTCCGCGCGGCGAACCTCGAAGGTGCCCGAACTCTGCTTCTCTAGCCCAGCCAGGATACGCAGGAAGGTCGTTTTGCCGCAGCCGCTCGGGCCGACGATGGCTAGGAACTCTCCATCCGCGACGCTGACGTTGATGTTCACCAGCGCCCGCACGATGCTGCCGCGAACCGTGAAGGTCTTGTACAGGTTGCGGACGATGATCTTATCGCCCACGCTCCCGGCGCCGTCGCCGAGAGGCGCCCCGGTTACCCGCTCGGTCGTGGCCATCACTAACGCCTCGCCCCCTGAAACACGGTGTGCGCTGCTTATAGCACACACACGGGGTGTTGTCGAGTCTGGAACGGTTTAGACTACTCTACGCGAACCCGCCGCCGGACGCAAGGGGATAGAGCCCGCTCGATTGACCGAACCGGCAAGCTCGCTCGCCCTGCTCCTTTATGTTAGTCGGTCCTGCCTGCCGGCTGCCACCGATGCGCGGCTCTGCACGCTCGCGCGTCTACAGCATACCGGGCCTGCGGTACAGGCATCCAGGCCGAGTATCCCCGTGGTCGCTGGTCCCCCGGGGGCGCGCTATCGCGGTGGTGTGGTGCTAGCGGTCGGTGGCTCGTCCCTGGCCTAGGACAGGGCCAGGAGCCCGTCTGCCTCTACGGCGAACGTGTCGCCGTAGAGGGCGCGGCGGGCCGGATGCAGCGCGAGCACGGCCACGATGTTACCCACCGCGAGCTGCTCCCCCGCGCCCAGCGCGGTGAACGGCGTGCCGCGCTCGCTGCGGTAGAGGTAGACTGCGGTCCCGTCGTGGGCCTGCGCTGCGTCGACGATCGCTCCGATGCGGCGGCCTGGCACACACCAGGTCCGCAGCCGCTCGGCCAGGTGACCGTTTGCTGCAGGTGGCCCCCCAAGGGTGCGCCCGAGCTGCACCCAGTGGCCCTTGTACTCGACCTGCAGGATCACATGCGCCCGCTCCCCGAGCGGTGCGCCGCGGGGCAGGCCGGGCCACTGGCCGGCGGGGCCCACCAGCACAAGCGTGTCCTCGGCGCCGGCGAGCCGGAGGGCCCGCTCGAGCCGGCCGGCCAGCTGGCAGTCGGTGAGGCCGGCGACCGTGGCGCCCACCTCGGCGAGCGCCTGGATGGCCAGGGCACCGGCGCGCCGGCGCAGCCGCCGCTCGTCGGGGTCCTGGCCCAGCGGCAGTGTCGCGCCCAGAGGGGGGAGGTCGACCCATGCGCCCGCCGGGAGCTGGGCCCTCAGCTCCTCAACCAGGCGGTACGGGAAGCTCCCGCGGTCGACCAGCCCGATCCGGGCCGCGCCGCGCTCCTGGAGGTAGCGAGCGGTGTCGCCAGCCAGGCTGCGCGCCGCGCGCACCTCCCGCAGCGTCGAGCTCCCCTTGATCCAGGGCACGACGCGGTTGGACAGCGCTACGAAGAGCGCCGGCTCGCCCGCGCGCGGCAGCACCAGCACCCCCTCGTTCCAGTAGGGAAGGAAGTGCGTCAGGTAGCGCACGGCGACCGGCTGGGCGACGCTGGTGTAGAACACGGCGGCGTCTAGGCCGCGCTCCGCCAGCAGCGCTTGGTACCGCGCCACCCGCGCCGCGAGCGCCTCCCGCGACAGCTCGGTCGGATCCCACTCCACCAGGCCGCGTTTCATCAGCTCTCCCCCGCCTGGAACAGGATGCGCTCGGTCTTGGTCAGCCGCTCGCAGCCGGTCTCCGTGACCAGGAGCGCATCGCCGAACACCATGTAGCCCGCAAGGGGCAGGTAGGTGTTCGGGTGCGCGATCAGCACCATCCCCGCGCGGATAGGGAAGTCCACCTCTTCTAGGATCATGGGCTCCTCATCGAAGTGGAGGCCCAGCCCGTGGCCGCGGACGCGCGTGTACTGCGCGGTGCAGTACTCGCCGTAGCCCTCGGCCCGGAACACGTCGTTCTGGACGCGAGCGATGTCTGCGGCCGTCACGCCCGGCCGGATCAGGGCCAGGGCCGCGTCGGCGGCGCGCTTGAAGAGCTCGAACGCGCGCCGCTGTTCGGGGCTGGGCGGACCCACGGTGAGGGTGCGGCAGAGCTGGGCGTAGTAGCCGTCGACCTGGGGCGTGAACTCCGTGAGCACGTTGTCGCCCCGCTCCAGCCGGCGCGAGGAGGGCGGGGTCATGCCGTAGACGTCGGTGGTGCCGGAGGCCATGAGCATGAAGTTGTCCTCGGCGCCCAGCTCGCGCACGAGCCCTTCGCAGCGCGCCGTGATCTCGTACTGGGGCACGCCGGGCCGGCAGGCAGCCACGAACAGCTTCCAGCCTTCGTCGGCGATGGCGGCGGCACGGCGGATGGCCTCCAGCTCCGCCTCGTCCTTGACATAGCGCAGCTCCATGACAGCCTTGGAGGCCGGCACCAGGGTGATGGCACCTAGAGATTCGCGCAGGATGTCATAGAACGCGGCCTCCATCACCTCGCCGCCCGCGAGCCCCAGCCGCGGCCCGACGCCGAGCTGGCGGGCGCGGCGGGCCACCGCCCGCGCCACCTCGGCCGGGCTGCGCGCTCCGATGACCTCCTGCACGGTCTCGCCCGGCGGCAGCTGGTCCCAGGGGGCCTCTACGAACAGCGTCACATCCTGGGGCGTCAGCAGGCAGAACCCGTACGGGGAGGGGGTGGGCGCCGGGTTGACATAGCGCAGGTAATCTTTGCGGAACCCGTTCCCGAAGCAGAGCAGGCCGTCCAGACCCTGTTCGGCCATCATCTGACGCAGGCGGGCCAGACGTGCGGCATAGCGCCCGGTCTGTGGCATGGCCTCCCTCCCAAGCGGCGTCCCGCCCAGCGCGTGGCGGGACGGCTCAGCATGTCGCGCATAGAGACACCTCACTCAACGCTCAAAGCATGCCGGCAGGGCCTTGACACCGCTGCTCCCGGGACAGCGGGGATGGTCGCGTGGTGGTTCCCGGTGTCGCCGGACAGCCAGGAACAGGAAATAGTAGCGGCGTGGTTCAGGGCCTGCCCCGGCGCCGGCACAGGTGGGCTTGTGCCAGCAGCGCGCTGCACCGGCACGGCAGCCTCGGGGGTGAGGACGCATATCACTGCTCCCGCCCTCCCGGCCTGGTGCTCGCATTATAGCCCGCTAGCGCGCGGGGGCTGTCGACACTGCTACGCGCACCGGACTACAATGCTGGCACCAGCTAGGAAACTGCAGAAGGGGTGTGTGCCGTGCCGAAGGATCTTCGCACTTTTATCGCCGAGGTGGCCGAACGGTGGCCTGATGAGGTGAAGCTGATCACGGAGGAGGTGGATCCGCGGTTCGGAATCACTGCGGTGGCGGCCAAGCTGGAGCGCCAGGGGCGGTTCCCGGTGCTGTTCTTCGAGCGGGTACGCGGCAGCGAGCTGCCCGTGGTGATCAACCTGACGGCGACCTACGAGCGGCTGGCGCTGGCGCTGGGCACCACGGTCCAGGAGATGGTCCCCACCTATGCTGAGCGCCAGGCTCATCCCATCCCGCCCCGGGTAGTGGACACCGGGCCGGTAAAGGAGGTCATCTGGACGGGGGCAGAGGCCGACCTGACGCGCCTGCCCATCCCGACGCACAACGCGCTCGACGGCGGGCCCTATCTGACGGGGGCCAGCCTGGTGGCGCGCGACCCGCACACCGGCGTTCTCAACGTGGGCCTCTACCGCCACCAGGTGCATGGGCCGGACCGGCTCGGCGTGTGGTTCATGCTCGGCCATCACGGGCTCTACATCCAGCAGCGCTACGAGGAGATGCGGCTGCCGATGCCCGTGGCCATCTTCATCGGCCATCACCCCGCGGCGGTGATGGGCACCATCTCGCGCATCCCCGGCATCGGCGGGGAGTACGAGGAGGCGAGCGCCCTGCTCGGCGAGCCGCTCGAGCTGGTCAAGTGCGAAACGTCTGATCTGCTCGTGCCCGCGCGGGCGGAGATCGTGATCGAGGGCGTGATCGAGCCCGGCGTCTACGTCGAGGAGGGGCCGTTCGCCGAGTGGCCGGGCCACTACACCGAGCGCGGGCCCAAGCCGGTCATCAAGGTGACGGCCATCACCATGCGCCGCGACGCGATCTTCTACGACGTGTTCGCCGGTCACCGCGAGCACTGCGTGCTAGGCAGCCTGCCGCGCATGGGCAGCATCTTCCGCCGCGTCAAGCAGGTCGTGCCGGGGCTCAAGGCGGTGAATGTGCCGGCGCACGCCCGCATGCACTGCTACATCTCCTTCACTAAGCGCAACGAGGCCGAGGCGAAGAAGGCCGCGTTCGCCGCGCTGCTCACCGAGCCGGAGAACCTCAAACTGGTGATCCTGGTCGACGACGATATCGATGTATACAACGAGCAGGAGGTGATGTGGGCGGTCGGCACCCGCTTCCGCGCCGACCGCGACCTGCACGTCATCCACAACTGGTCGGGACCGGGCGGGCTGAACCCCTCCGGCTGGGACTACTTCCCGGACGGCCACAAGGAGCCGCGCATGATGAGCGCGATGATCATCGACGCGACCAAGCCCGCGCCGCCGAACTGGTGGCCGCCGCGGGCGCAGGTGCCCGAGGAGATGATCGAGGCGGTGGATCTAGAGCGGCTCCTCCAGCCCTACGCTAGCCGCGCTGAGCGGCGCGAGCCGGCCGGGGTCCGGTAGGCAGGTGCCGCGGCTGGCAGGGCCCCTCGGTCCACCGCCAGCCCCGGGCTAGGGCGTCCGCAGTCCGCGGGGGCGAGGCTATAGCGGCCTCGCCCCCGCGCGCTTTAGCGGCGCGGGCCCGGTGTGGGTGCAGGAGGCGCGGCGGGCGGGCGAGTAGGCGTCGGGCTTGGCCCGGGCGCGGGCGGGGTGGGCCCTGGGGTCGGCGTCACGGCGGGCGCGGCACCGTCGCTCAGGGTCACGGTGAGCACGTAGGGGCCGGCGGTATCGCCCAACCCCCGCGCGACGACCGTGTAGGTTCCCGTCTGCGGGAGGGTGAGCTGGATCAGCGAGTTGAGTTCGCCGCCACTGTCGTCGTCCTCGGCGATGGTGCGCCCGTCAGGACCGAGTAGCTCGAGATAGGGGTCGAGCCGGCTGCGCCCCGGCCGGTCGAGGGTGATCCGCACCTGTTGCCCCTGCCGGCCCTCGAAAGTGTACAGGTCGCGCCCATCGACGAAGCGGATCTCGCCGGCCACCGGCTGGCCGAGTGGTACCGGCCCCTTGTTGGCCACGAGGCGCCCGTAGCCGCGCTCGAGCGTGAGGCTGTAGGTGATGGGCCGGCTGGTGTCCACGAAGACCACGGCGTCGTAGGTCCCGCTCTGCGCCGGGACGAAGGAGAGCCCCAGCGGCTGGCCGCCGGTGCTCCGTACCTGCTCCCAGTCGCCGTTCGGCCCGGCGACCTGGAGGCGGGTGGGCCCGGTGGTCTCGACCGTGAGCGTGACGCGCTCGCCGGCAGTCGCGGGGAAGGTCCAGATGTCGCGGCGCGCCTCCGTGGCCGCCAGGCTGCCCGAGACCGCCTCGTCGAAGGTCAGTGGCCCACGCAGCCGGCTCTGCTCGCCCCAGCCCGGCTCCACGCGCAGCGTGTACTCGCCGCCGCAGTTCACCCGCGCGGCCTCCGTGACGAGGGTGTAGGTGCCGGTCTGAGGCAGCACGCCCTGGAGGAAGGCGTTCAGGCCGCCGCCGCTATCGTCGTCGCGCGCCAAGAGCTGGCCGTCGGGTCCTAGCAGCTCGATAAACGGGTCGAGGCGGCTGCCCACGTTGCGGGTCGTGTAGAGGATCAGCTCCTGGCCGGCCTCGCCGGTGAACGTCCACTGCTGGCGCTCGTCGAATTCCCGCAGCGAGCCGCGGAAGATGAACGTGGCGTTCTCGCCCGACGGCAGGGGGCCGCGGTTAGGATCGCTGCTGCCCGGCGGCCCCATCCAGCCGAGCACGACGTAGTCGCCGGTGCAACCCTCGGTGCTGAAGGGGCGCACGACCACGGTGTAGGTGCCAGTCTGGGCGAGGCGGCGGCTCAGCCAGGAGTTCAGGTCCGGGCCGCTGTCGTCGTCGAGGTCCTCGCGCGTGCCATCGGGTGCGAGCAGCTCCAGCAGCGTATCCCAGCCCGTTTCGGCGTCCAGCGTGATCGCCACCCGCTCGCCTGCCGTGCCGTCGAAGGTCCAGCGGTCCGCCTGGCCGCTGGTGGCGAGCCGGCCCGTGGCCGTCTCGCCCAACGCGAGGTGGCAGCTCCCTACCGTGATCGGGATGGTCGCTGTGGCCGTGCGCCCACCCGGGCCGCTACTCCGCGCGCTCACCGTGAGCACGGTGGGGCCCGGCGGGGCATCGCAGCTATTCCAGAAGAAGCGGAAGCCGGCGGGCGTGAACCGCGCTTGGCCGAACTGCTCCGCCAGGTCGGGGCGCGGATCGCCATAGCCCGCGTTGCCGAGCCACTGCCCGCTGCCGGCGGGACCGAGCCACACCTCCACCGAGTCGGGCACGATGCCCGTGCCGCTGGGGCTAGTGGTATCTACCGCCCAGCCGCCCACCACGACCGTCCCTTGTACCCAGCTGCCCTCGGCCGGCCGCTCGATGGTGACTTGGGGACCCGGCGCTTGGGCGGTGGCGGCGGTGGGCCGCAGCATGGCCAGCGGGAGGGCGAGGCTCAGCGTCAGTGCGGCAGCGAAGAGCACAGGGCGCCGGGCACAGCGGCGCATGGCAGCCTCCTAAGCGGAAGTCACGCCGGGCAGCGCGCGAGGGCCCGGACGTCGCTCCATTGTAGCACTTGCGCTGCCAGAGGCTGGAAAGCACGTCTATGGCGGCGCTGGCGCTACGCGCCGACGAACTCGTTGGTGAAGGCGGCCTCGACGTCCAGACGGTTTTTGATGAGGCCGAGGTCGTAGAAGACGCTCTCAACCTGCCGCAGCACGTCCATGTCGAACCACCCCAGGCCGTGGCGCCGCGTGCTCTCGTTCACCGTCGAGGCGTTCCGCAGCTTGATGATCTCCAGGTTGCGCGCCGGGTCCTGGCCGTCGGTCGCGTACTTGGTGGCCAGCTGGGCCGCCTCCTCGGGATGGTCGAGCATCCACTGGGTCCCCTGGCGGTAGGCGCGGAGGAAGCGCCGCAGGACCTCTTTCTGGGTCTGGTAGACCTCCTCCGTGACGATGAAGGCGTCGGTGGGCGTGTTGAGGTAGTCGCGCGCCCAGATGACGTTCACCTCGCCCAGCCCCTGCTGCTGGGCGGCCCACAGGCCGGTGTCGGTCGCCGCCATGGCGTCGATCTTGCCCTCCATGAGCGGCGCGAAGTTGCCGATACCCACCGCCACGGTCTCCACGTCGCTCTCGCGCAGGCCCACCGAGCGCAGGATCACCATCAGGTTGTAGCGCGTGCCGCTGGCCTGGCTGTACACACCGACGCGGCGCCCCTTGAGATCCTCGGGCCGCGTGATGCCGCTGGAGCGCAGCGCCACGATGTTGAACACGTTCTCGGGGTAGATGTTCCACACGGCGCGCAGTCGTGTGCCTTGGTCGAGCGCGAACAGCATCGGCTCGAGGTTGGCGAAGGCGATATCGGCGTTGCCCGCCAGGATGTGTTTGAGGGCGTCGCCGCCCCCGGCGCCGGGCACGAACTCGAACTCGATGCCCTGCTCGGCGAACCAGCCGAACTCCTGGGCGGCGAACACGTTGGTCTGCTCAGACAGCGGCGCGCTCCAGCAGGCCATGCGCACGCGGGCCCGCGGCTGCCCGGGCGGCCCGCCCGGGCCACGGCATGCCATGAGCAGGCTGCCCGCGGCCCAGCCGAGCCCCGCCCAGGCCGCGCCGCGCAGCACGGCCCGCCGCGAGAAGCGACGCGGCCCATCAACACGCGAGATCGCTGTGGTTGTCCGGTGCTGCCCCCTCGTCATCGCTCACTCCCTCGCTCCGCTCTCCCAGCGCCAGGCGAGAATCAGCCGCTCCACCGCGGCGACCAGCAAGTAGAGCCCTACCCCCAGCAGGGTGAGTAGTACGAAGACCGCGAACATCAGGGGGGTATCCAGCGTGCCCTGCGACGCGATGATCAACGCCCCCAGGCCGCGGTTCGCCCCCACGTACTCGCCCACTACCGCCCCGACCACGCTCAGCACCATCGCCACCCGCAGGCCAGCGAAGAGGTAGGGCAGCGCCGTCGGCAGCCGGAGCTTGACGAAGGTCTGCCAGGTGCTGGCGCGCAGCATACGGAATAGCTCGAGCTTCTCGGGCGCCACATCGTTCAGCCCTACCACCGTGTTCTCGAACAGGGGGAAGAAGGCGATGAGCGCCGTGATCACGACCTTTGGCGTCAGGTCGTAGCCCAGCCAGAGCACGAACAGCGGCGCCAGGGCCAGCTTCGGCATGGCCTGCGAGGCGATCACGTAAGGCGTCAGGATGCGGCGTGCCAGTGCCGAGTGGGCCACCAGCGCGCCGGCGCCAGCGCCGAGGGCCGAGCCGAGCAGGAAGCCCAGCAGCACCTCAGCCAGGGTGGTGCCCAGGTGGGGCAGCAGCATGCCGCTGCCCAGCTGCTCGGCGAGCGTCCGCGCTACCGTGCCGGGCGGCGGGAGCACTAGCGGCGACAGCCCCCGCAGCCGGACGAAGGCCTCCCAGGCCGCGAGCAGCGCGACGAGCAGCGCCAGCGAGAGCGCCGCATCGCGCAGGAGGTGGCGGCGGCGAACAGCAGGCAGCGGCGCGGCCACCGCGTCGTCCAGGGCCGGGTCGCGGGGCGCGGCATCGGTGACGGCCATGTCTCCCCTCACCCCATCGCCATGGCGTACTTGATCGTGCGGCATAGGTCGCTAAAGGCGGCGCTGTAGCGCTGGTCGAGCGTGCGCGGCCGCGGCAGCGGGACCGGGAACTCGGCGGCCACGCGCCCCGGACGACGGGTCAGCAGCACCACGCGGTCGGCCAGGAAGACCGCCTCGGCCAGGTCATGCGTCACGAACAGCACCGTGCTACGACGCGCCTCCCAGAGATGCAGCAGCTCCAGGTTCAGCTGCTCGCGCGTGATGGCATCGAGGGCGCCGAAGGGCTCGTCCAGCAGGAGCACGGCTGGGCGCAGCAGCAACGCCTGGGCGAGCGCGACCCGCTGCTGCATCCCGCCCGAGAGCTGGCGCGGCCGGCGGCGCTCGAAGCCCGCTAGGCCGAGCAGGGCCAGGAGGCCCAGGGCCTCGGCGAGGTAGGCCGCCTTGGGCAGCCGACGGATCTCGACGGGCAGGAGCACGTTGTCCAGCACCGTGCGCCACTCGAGGAGTACCGAGCGCTGGAAGACCAGCGCGACGTCCTCGCGCGGCGCGCGCACCGGCTCGCCACCGAGGAGCACGCGACCCGCCGTCGGCCGCAGGAGGCCCGCCACGAGCCGCAGGAGTGTGGACTTGCCACAGCCGCTCTCGCCGACGAGTGCGACGAACTCGCCGGTGCGCACCGTGAGGTCGAGGCCGTCCAGCGCGACCAGCGGCTGGCCATCGGTGGCGAACACATGCCGCACGCCCTGGAGCACGATCTCCGGCGCTCCCGCCGGTGGGGTGACCGTTAGCGGCGCGGCCTGGGAGGCGGCGATATTCATGGCGTCATCTCCGTCCGGCGGGGGGTGGCGAGGGGGGCGCGCTCCAGGGCAGGGACCCGTGGGCGTGAGCGGGCGGGTTGCGGCTGGCCATAGAGGCCGGCGTCGGGATGCTCGAACTCCCAGCGCCCCGCGCTGGTGGGCGCCTCAATGTCGGTCCAGCGCAGCAGGTCCAGCACGTTGTACCGGCCATCGTGGTGCCAGCCCGGCGAGGGGTCGGGCATCTGCCCCAGCGGGCAGACCCGGTCCAGGCCCAGGCGGCCCAGGCGGTCGGCGAGGGCGGTGAGGCGCGGCTCGGGCAGCGCCACTCCCGCGGTCTGGAGGTAGCGCCGCACCGGCTCCAGCAGCGCCGGCACGGCCAGCACATCGTCCACTGGCTTCACGCGCACCGTGCGGTTGAGGCAAGAGGCGACGAAGGTGGGATCCTCGTCGTAGATCACCGTCCACGCGGTACCTTCCGGGCTGGCATGGACCTCCACGCTCTCGCGAAACTCGGCCGCCGCCCGCGTCTCGCGGATGGCCGCCGCCTCCTCCAGCGTGAGGCGGCCGCGCGGCATGCGCGCCTCGGCAGTGGCCATCGCCTGGGCGAGCGCGGCCGCGAAGGCGCGCGGCGAGGTCTCCCCGCCCCGCTCCACATAGAAGAGATGGGGCGAGAGGCAGCCCTGCTGGTCGTACTTGGCCGCGTCGTAGGCCGCCCGGGCCGCGGTCTCCGCGACGCAGGCTGCGGCCAGCGCCTCGCGCCCGATCACCCCGAAGCTCAGCTTGTGGCCGTAGGGGATAAAGCGGGTGCCCTCGGGCAGGCGGGCGCGGATGCTGCCGATGGCCGCCTCGGTCCCGTAGGCGATCACGGCGTCGGCGCGGCCGAAGGCGACGGCCTCCAGCGCCTCGGTGCCGCCGGGCCACCAGGTGATCGCCAGGCAGGCGCCGAGCCGGGGGTCCACCTCGGCCAGCGAGGCGGCGAACAGCGCCGGGAACAGCGGCTCCTCCGAGGCGGCCTTGCCCAGGCAGGCCGCTTTCGCGAGCAGCGCGCAGACCAGGCTCTGCGCCGGTAGGCCGGGCACATTGCCCGCGAAGACGTGCGTTGTGAGCCGCGGCCCGTAGGCGCGGCTGCGGCCGCCCAGCCGCCCCCGCGGCCGGAACGCGTCCAGGTAGTGGGGATCGCCCAGCTCGGCCTCCAGCAGCCGCCAGAGGTTCTCGCGCCGGAAGGTGGCGAGGTAGCCCGGCAGGCCCTTGCGGATCATGGGCGGGCTGTAGCCGGTGATAGCGGGCAGGACCCGTTCGGCCAGCCGCCGCCAGCGCGAGTAGGGATCGAGCCAGTGGCTCACCGCCCGGTCCACCGCGGTGATGATGTGCGCGACCGGCGCCTCGGCCAGGTAGGCGTCGCGCGCCCGCGCGATCCGCTCCATCACCGCCGCTAGGCCGGCCGGCGCCAGCACCGGCACGCGCAGCTCCACCTCGCCCTGGGCCCCAAACACCAGCGTCTGCCACGTCGCGACCTCGGCCGGGGCGAGGCCCGGCAGCCAGTAGGCATCTAGGCGCAGCCGCGGGGCGGGGCAGCGCGCCGGCGCGGGAGCCACGGCCGCGGCGATGCTCTCGTCCACGTCAGCCCTCCCCACGCGTGGCGCTAAGCAGCTCGTCGATGGCGATGGAGCAGCCGCGGGCCTCGGACCCCCGCGCGCGGCCAATCAGCTCGAAGCCCTCGCCCAGCAGGTAGCCGATGTCCTCGGTGAGCACGGCGAGCACCGACGCGCGGTTGGCGAGGTCGTAGTGGCAGAGCAGCCCCATCTCGCCCGGCGGCAGCTCCTCCAGCGTCTCTGGGTCGAGCACGCGCGTGCGCGCCCAGGGGGGCACAGTCTTGTAGCGCGGGGCGACCACGCCGGCCAGATGGTTGCGCAGCACGGCGTCGAGGAACTGGGTGCTGTGTTCGGTCAGGCCGTACATGTTCACGCAGTACTCGCGCGGGATGCCGAACGTGTCCCGCAGCATCCGGTACAGCTCCCCGCGCGATACCTCGCGCGAGCGTCCCTTGAAGCCGCCGGTGTCCATCACGCGGCTGCCGGGCGGGAGCTGGAACCGCTGCCCGCGCGCCGCCAGGTCGTCGAGCACGTGGACGAAAGCGAAGCTGGTGCCCAGCAGCGCCACCGGCTCGCCGCTCGCCTCGCTCGCGCGCAGGGCGGCGACCAGCGCGTCCAGGTCCAGGCGCCCCTCGCGCAGGAAGAAGGCGCTGCCCGGGGCGCCGTAGCGCTCGACCATGAGGCTCAGGTAGTGCGCCAGCGACGAGTGCGGCAGCTCCTCGCGCGGCGGGCTGATCACCAGCAGGCGCATCGGCCGGCCCTCGGGCAGCACGTGGGCCTGCCAGTTGAGCGTCGCGGAGAGGTCGTACACGGCGAGGCTGGGATGGTAGTGCCGGCTGCGCTTCTCGCCGGTCGTGCCGCTGGACTGGAAGCAGGCCACTGCTCGCTCGGGCGGCTCGCAGGCCAGCACCGTTTCCTTGAAGGCGCCGATCGGCACGGCAGGGATGTCCTGCCAGCGCGTCACGTTGTCTGGCGTGCGGCCCTTCCGCTCGCAGTACTGCCGGTAGGGCCGGTTGTGGCGGAACTGGTAGGCGAACAGGCGCAGGGCGAGGGCGTTGAACTCGGCCTCGTCGCGCGGCGCGTCGACGCCACGGCCGATGAAGGCCAGCAGCTCCTCCTCCATCTCGGGCCGCGGCGGGCGCGCTACCACCGTGGCGGCCGGGGCGGGCTGGGGGGCGCTCCCGAGGGCGGCCGGCCCATTGGGCAGCAGCACGGCCCGCCCAACGACGCGCCCCTCGCGTAGCGCGGCCAGGGCGCGGTTGACCTCCTCGAGCGGAAGCCGCTCGGTGACGATCGGGCGCACCTTGCCGCTGGCAGCCAGCGCCACCGCCTCGCGCAGCTCCTCCAGCGTGTTGCCGACGGAGCCCAGGACCTGCGCCTCGCGCAGCACCAGCAGCAGCGGGTTGACCGTGAAGGCGTCTGCGCCGTAGCCGATGAACACCAGGCGGCCGCGCCGGCGCAGCAGGCGTACGGCCTGGTCCATCGTCTCGGCGCTGGCCACGCACTCAAACACCACGTCGGCGCCCTCGCCGCGGGTGTCGTCGAGCACGGCGGTGACAGGATCATCGGTCGTGGCGTTCACCGTCAGATCCGCGCCTAGCTCGCGGGCCAGGGCCAGCTTCTCGGGCGTGCGGCCCACGGCCACGACACGGGCCCCGGCCAGACGGGCGAGCTGGACCAGCGCGAAGCCGACGGCGCCGACCCCGTAGACGACCACTGTCTCGCCCAGCCGGACGTCGGCCACGGCGCGCAAGGCGTGCAAGGCGGTGGCCACCGCGCAGCCCACGGTGGCCGCCTCATCGAGCGGCAGGCTAGCAGGCACGGGCACCAGGCTGCGGGCCGGCACCCGCACGTAGGGGGCGAAGCCGCCATCGGTGGTGAACCCGACCTGCGATGCGGGCTGGGGGCAGAGATTCTCGTGGCCGCTGGTGCACCAGCGGCACTCGCCGCAGGGCGCGTAGTAGTAGACGACGACGTGGTCGCCGACGTTGGGCGCGCGCACCTCCTGCCCCACGGCGACCACCTCGCCGGCGATCTCGTGGCCGAGGGTAAGCGGCGCCACACCGAGGTTGAGCGTGCCGGCGAGGAACTGCAGCTCGGTGTGGCAGATGCCAGCCGCTGCGACACGCACGACGGCCTCATTCACCGCGGGCGTCGGCACCTCGACCTCCTCAAGCACCAGGCCCGCGCCCGGCCCGTGATAGCGCGCGGCGCGCATGGTGGCCCGCCCGGGCGCTGCGGCGAGCGGCGAGGCCTGCCGCTCGCCTGCCGCCCTGCCGTTGCTCTCCATTGCGGGGGCTGCTTGCTCGTTCATCACCTGCCTCACACGCTAGCCATTTACAGGCGTGCAACTAAGTCATTGGTGAAGTAGCGCTCGACAGCAATCGGCGTTTTGACTAAACCGGTCTCTAGGTAAAGCCGTGCACCGTCTTGTAACACACTAAAGTCGAAGGCACCTAGGCCCAGAGTGCGGGTCGTTTCGCTTTGAGAGGCTTCCGCAAAGACACGGATGATTCGTTCCGCCACAACCGGATCCTTGATGTCCATAGCATGCCGAACTGCTACTTCTGCGGCTTCGGTAGGATGCTCGATCATGTACACTGTACCCTGACGCACTGCACGTAAGAAGCGCAGGAGCATATCAGGCCGCTGTGTGTAGATCTCACGCGTAGTGGCGAGCACATCTGTCGGTAAGTTCAAATAGTCTCGTATGAAGAGCAGATCAAACTGCTGACTAGTTTGGCGTTGTAATTCCATAGCGGTGGTTGCGATCGTCGACCAAGCATCGAGTTTCCGTTCCAAAAAGGGTGCCGGATTGCTCCCCGTGGTAATAAGCGTGACATCGGTCTCCTTCAGACCGCTTAATGCGAGTAACGTTAGAACATTGTAGCGACTGCCGCTCGCCTGGCTGAGCACACCGATAGTCTTGCCTCGGAGATGAGCAGGCTGTTGGATGCCAGCATCAGGCCAAGCCATGATGACGAAGAGACTCTGTGGGTAGATATTGTAAATTGCAATTGGATCGCCGCCTTGGTCGGCAGCAAAGAAGATCGCTTCAGGGCCCACAAAAGCAACATCGCCATTGCCAGCAAGAAGCTGCTTCAAGGCGTCGCCTGATCCCTGTCCCGGTCGATATTCGAATTCGATCCCTTGTTCACGGAAGTAGCCAAACTCTTGCGCCACAAAGAAGTTCGCTTGCTCCACGCGGGGCTGGCTCCAGGAGATAAAACGTATGCGGTCTGGTTCTGTGCTCTGAGGGTGGATCGATGTCTCGTGCCGCCCACATGCAGTGGCAAGGAGAGTAGCGCATGCGCCGAACATTCCGGCCATGATCAGCCGGCGACGAGTAATGTGAAATGCCCTCCAATGGCTAGGACTCACTAGTATGGAGTCGCCCATCGGTTTCATCGTCTTGACTTTCACCATGACTACCAGTGTTGGTTAGCTGACCACATCCACATAGCGAATACCTGGGCGCACCAGGTCATGGGCACGCATCCAGGCATAGCATTCTTGAAATGCTGCCTCGTCATAGTCCTCCGGAGGATAGTACTTAGGCATAACTAATCGCTCTTGCACCTGGGCGATGAGTTCAGGGGCGATGCCCGTGCGAGCTAGTGGCTGCACGAGCAGAGCCTTGTAGCGCTCGGGATTGGCGTTGAGGCGTTCCGTGGCGCGCGCTACAGCGCGCCGAAAGCGCTCGCGTACCTCTGGAGCTAGCCGCTCAGCAGCGATGATACCGCCGCGACCAGGATAAGCGAGCAAGCAACGCGCGCCTTGAATCTCTGCTAGAGTTGAGTACGGCTCAAGGATGAAGGCTCCATCGACTCGGCGCTGGATGAGCGCCTCGTAGCGCGCAGCGGGCTGTCCGATATGGACTAGACGAATCTGCTCGCGTGGCATATATTGCTCAAGCGTTTCGATCGCTACATAGTGCGATCCGGAGTTCTCATTGATGGCGACCGGTCGCCCCGCGAGGCCTGCAGGATCTTCGATACCGCTTTCAGGCATGACGAAAAGCTTCATTGGCATGCCCATTTGTCTGCGCATGCCAATAATTTTCCCCTTTCCAAGGTCGGCGATGCGTTTGATCAGCCCCCATTCACAGGCGCCATAGATATCGATCTGATCGTCAAGAAACTTGCGTTCCTTCTCCGCTGTTGCTAGATCTGCTGTGCCAGCGGCTAGCGCCTCGGGAGAGGCATCCCAATCTAAGATCTCTACCTCGAGCCCCTCTGCGGCGAAGTCTCCCTCCAGCTGGGCGACACGCCAAGGTAGCGCCCAGCCGCCGTGGTCGAAAATGCGTAGTTGGATGAAGCCGGCGTTGGTGGTTGTCTGATCCATGGGTGGCCTCCGTAGCGGGTGGATGGGGAGGGGATGACAGAGAGGAGGAAACTGGGCAGTTTGCCCATAAAAAAGAACCACTGCGCACCTCCAGCCGGGCACAGTGGTCCCGTCTTTCGTGCGCATTCCCTACGCTCGTCCTCCGCTCCGCGAGCGCCCTAGCGCTCCGTGCGGCTTACCGAGATCAGGTTCGAGGGGTTGGTGGGCCTGACCCCGCCTCTCAGCTGCACGCTCCCCCTGCGCACCGACCACGCTATTCAGTTGTCTGAGGGCAAGTATAGTGAACGGGTGGCCTGGGCCGCAACCGTGCCCGGAACCCGACCGGTCGCGCGTGGGCAATGAACTAGGTCGGGCAGGATGGGCTGCCCCCCACTAACCGTACAGCGCTGGACCCAAGCGCGCTAGTCGAGCACGGCGATGGCCTGGATCTCGACCAGCGCGTCAGGGTTGGCGAGGTGGCTCACGCCGATGAGCGCACTGGCGGGGAAGTCGCGGCCGAGGATCTCGCGCCGCAGGCGCACGAACTCGTCCCCGTAGCGCATATCGGTGATGAAGACGGTCATGGTCACGAGGTTGTCCAGCGTGCCGCCGGCGGCCTCCAGCACCGCTTGGATGTTGGCGAAGGCGCGGCGAGTCTGGGCCTCGAAGTTGCCCGCCTCGACGCGGCGCTCGCGGTCGACGCCGGTCTGGCCGGCCACGAAGAGCAGGTTGCCCACGCGCACGCCGTGGGAGTACGCGCGCAGCGTCGGATCCGGGAGGGTCGGCGGCTGGATGATGGTCTTCTGCATGGCTGCCTCCTCGCTGCTGCGGGGTGCCTCATCCTAGCGGAGCGCCCGCCGCCGCTACAAGCCTGCCGGTGCCGTCAGGGCTGCCTCCCGGAGGAACGGGGGGAGCCCTGGGTGCGCTTTCCACCGGCGCGGAGCACGCGCCGCGGAGGGACCCGGCAAGTGGCTCACGGCGGCCCTGATCGAGCCGCGCCGGGGGCGCGCCGCAGTGCTATAATGGGCGCCGCACGGAGGGCGACGCAGTCACCAGACCGTGACCAACGCGTAGACCGGAGGTGAGCCATGCCTGTTCCCAGGCTGATGGGGGTCCTGGCAGCGCGGCGGGCGTTGCTCCGGCGGCTCCTCCCGCTGCTAGCCGCTGGAGGGCTGGCGTGGCCGCTGGGCGGGGCTGTGCTCAGCCAGGCCGCTCCGCTGGCCCAGCAGGAGCCCCCGCGCACGGGTGGGGCGTACTGGGCTGGGCGCTACGGCTGCGTGGCGTGCCACGGCGCGCGGGGCGAGGGCACGCCGATCGGCCCGCCGCTCACCGGCCGCCCGGATAGCCCGCTGAGCTACGAGGTCTACCTCCATCAGGTGCGCACGCCGCTCCTGCTGATGCCGGATTACCCGCCGGAGGTGCTGCCCGATGAGCGGGTGCTGGCGATCGCCGAGTACTTCTGGTCGCAGGAGCCCGCTCGCTAAGCGCTGAGCAAGGGAGGAGAGAGCGATGGCACCGCTTCGGATCGGGCGGGGGTTCTCGGAGAGGGGGCTGAGCCTCGGCGCGGCGCTGCTTGCCGCGAGCGTGCTGCTGTTCTTCGGCCCGGCGCGGAGCACGCCGGGCCTAGCGCAGACGGCTGCGCAGCCCTTAGATGCCCCCTTCGTCGTGGCCGACCCGTCTACTTACGATATGCGCGAATATCCCTTGCCCGAGAGCCAGACCAACCCCTCGCCCGTTGGGCGCGCGCACAGCATCACGGTGGCGCCCGACGGCCGCATCTGGTACTCGGGGCTGGTGCAGCACAACCTGGGGATGTTCGATCCGGCCACCGAGACTTTCCGGACGTGGGACACGCCCACCCCGCGCTCGCGGCCGCACGGCATCCAGGCCGCGCCCGACGGCATGATCTGGCTGACGCTCACCGGCATCCCACAAAACAAGATCGCGCGCTTCGATCCGGTGACCGAGCTGTTCACCGAGTACATCCTGCCGCGCCCGGCGCCCTACCCGCACACCGTCTGGATCGCGCGCAATGGTGATGTCTACTTCACCTACGAGTACGGCGACGGCGTTGGCCGCATCGATCGCGAGCTGCAGCGCGTGACCGACTTCGCTATCCCGACGAAGCGCTCGCGGCCCTACGGGATCCAGGAGGGACCTGACGGCTACATCTGGGTGGTGGAGTTCTTGGCGAACAAGATCGCGCGCCTCGACCCGCGCACCGGCGAGGTGCGCGAGTGGACGCACCCGCGCGCCGCGGAGGATCCCGGCCTCCGCCGGCTGGCTATCGACGCCCAGGGCCGCATTTGGTTCGTCGAGCACGAGATCGGGGCCATCGGCCGCTTCGACCCGCAGACCGAGACCTGGCAGAGCTGGTGGATGCCACGCTACAACGGCCGCCGGGACCAAGCCTACGCGCTCAACTTCGACTCCAAGGGGCTGCTCTACGTGAGCAACTTCGGGGGGAACTACATCGGCCGCTTCGACCCGCGGACCGAGAGCTGGACCATCTACCCCCATATCAGCCAGCCGGTGAACTGCCGGCTGATGGCGATCGACGCGAACGACGTGCTGTGGTGCGCGGGCTCGGCGACGCCGGTTCTGGTACGCCTCGAGGCCCGCTAGCCCGGTCGCCTAGCTACTGCTATAGAGCCGGCTGATGAACCCGGCCGCGTCCAGCTCCCGCAAGAGCCGGTCGTCAGCGACCTGGGCCGGCGTGAGCTGCCGCGCGGCCGGGTTCTCGGCCGCGCGCTGGTCGATGACCGTCTGGATGCTCGCTGGTGTGGGGTAGGGGACCCGCTCTAGCAGCGGCGTCAGCACGTCGTAGGTGCGCTCCAGCAGCTCGCGGTCCTCGCTCTTGAGATTCCGCGCCAGCACCTCGATCGCTGTCGCCTTGTCGGTATGGAAGCGCGCGAGCCCTTCCAGGTGGGCCATCAGGACGCGCCGCACTAGGTCCTCGTTGCGCTGGAGGTACCCCCGGGTGGTGGCCAGCCCCGTCTGGAGGTAGGGGATGCGCTGCGCCGACAGGTCGTGCAGGAGCGGGAAGCCGCTGTCCTGGGCCTGGAAGTTCCAGGGGATCGACAGGATCGCAGCGTCGACGGCGCCCGCGCTCAGGGCGCCGAACACCTCCGGCATCCCGCCGAGCTGGAGCACCGCCACGTCGCGGTCGGGCTCGAGGCCGAAGCGCCGCAGCATCTCCACTGTCCCAAGATGCGCGCCCGAGCCGATGCGTGTCGTCCCCACGCGCTTGCCGCGCAGGTCCGTGACGCTCCGGACCTCTGGCCGGCTGTGCACCCAGAAGTTCATGTAGTTCTGGTAGCCGGTGAGCAGGATCTGGTCGTCGCCGGCCAGCACGGCATCGACAACGCCCGCGGCCGCCGAGAGGGCGATGGGGATCTCGCCGGCGGCCATTACCTTGGCGATCTGCGAGCTGGTCTGGAGCGTGACCAGTTCGACGTCAAGGCCGTACTGCTCGAAGAGGCCCAGGTCCTTGGCGATCCACATCGGCCCCATGCTCGCGCTCACGGCGTTGAGCGCGATGCGGAGCGCCGTGCGCGGCGCGGTCGCCGGCCAGGGGGTGGGATCGGCCACGGCGGCCGGCGCCGCGGGCGCGCGGCTCTCGCCCGCGCCGCGCTCGCTGCCGGACGGCGCGGCTGGCGCCGCACAGCCCACAAGGCTCAGCAGAACAACCATCGCGAGCACGTGTTGCCAGCGCATTGCTGTCTTCCTCTCCTGCTAGCAGTTCTGGAACAGCTCGGCCAGGCCCCAGAGGTCGCGCCAGATTTGGTCCGGCTGCACCCCGGGCGGTAAGGGCTCGCCATGGCGGTTGACCCAGGCCGTGCGGCAGCCCAGCCGCTGGGCCGGGCCGAGGTCGTACTGGAAGCCGAACGCGACATGGAGCACGCGTTCGGGCGGCTCCCCGAGGCGCGCCAGCGCCTGCTCAAAGACCGTCAGGGCCGGCTTGTAGGCGCGGCAGTCCTCTGCGGTGATCACGTCGTCGAAGGCCACCTCGAGCTGGCGCAGCGAGTGGGCGATGATGTCCCGGTCGGTGTTGGAGACGATCACCAGGCGCCGGCCCGCCGCGCGCGCTCGCTGCAGCGCTGGCCGGGTGTCGGGGAACGGTTGCCAGCTCTGCATGGCGCGGACTAGCGCGGCCCCCTCGGCCGCGTCCCAGGCGTAGCCGCGCTCGGCCATCCAGCGGCGCAGGCTCTCGGCGAGCACCTCCCGGTAGGGCCGGTAGGGCCCCTGGATAAGCTCGAACTGGATGGCCTCCCAGCGCTCGCGGAGCAGCCGCCCTGGCGCAAGGTGCGGCTCCTGGTGGCGCAGCGTCAGGTCATAGAGGAACGTCCCGACACCCCCCTCCCAGTCGATGAGGGTGCCGTAGCAGTCGAAGGTGACGACGCGGATCTGCTGCTCCCACATCGGGTCCGGCTGAGCTCCGCTGCCCTAGCGCCAGAGTGCAGGCAGAGGTAGAGTACCATAAACCCAAAGCACGCTTGCTGTGTCGTTTGCTGGCGGGACCGCCGGGAGGAGACCGATGAGCCTGCTGGACTGGGACTACGAGGAGATCGCCCATCGGGTGCAGCGCGGCCTCGACCGTCTGAGCGTCAGCTTCTTCCGTCGTCACGGGGCCCGCATCCTGCGGGACACGGTGGACTTCCATGGTTACGAGCACCTCGAGCTGGAGGTCGCGCACGGCGGCCATCGGCTGCACATCCGCCAGTACGCCCCGGCGCGGGGGCTCGACGGGACGCCGGCCGCTGCCACGCCAGGCGTGGCGGAGGAGTTCACCAGCACGTTCGATGGCCGCCCGGCGGCGGAAGTGCCCGTAAAGGCGCTGGCGCGCTGGCTGGCAACGCTGCCCGTGGGCGAGGCGCCGCCCGAGCCCGCAGCTACCGCGCCGGATCCCAACAACCCCTTTGCCGCCGCGCGCGACGTGCCGGAGCGGGCCGCCGAGCCGCCGCTCCCGCCGGAGCGCAACCCGTTCCTGCGCGAGCGCCCGCGCCAGCCGGCACCGAACCCCTTCGCGCCTCCGGCCCCCGAGGAGCGGCGCCGGCGCGCCCTCGAGTGGCTGCGCGGCGAGGACGCCTGAGCCGCTGCGCCATCCTGCGCGGAGGGGAGGGGCGTGCACAACCCCTGGACGCGGCTGGCCTCGCGTATCGTGCATGCGAACCCCTGGTTCCGCGTGCGCCACGACCGCGTGCTGCGCCCCGACGGGCGCGAGGGAGATTGGTACGTGGTGGAGGGGAAGCCCAACGCGGGCGCCGTGGCGATCGACGCGACCGGCGCGGTCGTGCTCGTCGGGGAGTGGGTCTACCCGATCGAGGCGTACAGCTGGGCGATCCCCTCGGGCAGCGTCGAGCCCCACGAGACGCCGCTCGCCGCAGCCCAGCGCGAGCTCCGCGAGGAGACCGGCCTCGAGGCCCTCCGGTGGGAGCCGCTTGGCACGTTCTACCTCAGCCAGGGGCTGACGACGCAGGTAAGCCACCTCTATCTGGCCACGGGACTCCAGCAGCACCCGGCCGCGCCGGAGGGAACCGAAGCGCTGACAGTGCTCCGGCTCCCGCTCGAGGCTGCCTGGGCCCGCTGCTGCCGAGGAGAGCTGCAGGACTCGGTCACCTTGGTTGGGCTGGCCTGGGCGCGGGAGCGGCTGCGGCGCAGCGGCTAGCAACGCCCCCGGCGGACGGCGGGTGCGCGGCTAAGCCACCTGCAGCACGATCTTCCCGAGGCGCGTCTCGTCGGCCAGCGCGGCTAGTGCCGCAGGGGCCTCGGCGAAGGGATAGGTCCGCCAGATCACGCTGCGCAGTCGCCCTTGGGCGAGCGCGTCAAGCACCTGGAGCAGCTCGGCCCGCGTGCCGCCGGTCGAGCCGACGATCTCCTGCTGCTGCGCGTATAGCGGCGCGAGGTTCAGCTGCACCTCGGCGCCGGTGAGCACTCCGCAGGTCGCGTAGCGGCCGAGCGGCGCCAGCACCGCCAGGCTCGTGTCCCAGGTGGCGGCGCCCAGCGGGTCGATCACCACGTCGACCCCGCGGCCGCCGGTCCACGCGCGCACGCGCTGGACCACATCCTCCGCCGAGCGATCCACGACCAGCTCGATGCCGAACTCGCGGAGCCGCTGCGCCTTGGCGGGCCCGCGGGTCAGCGCCGCTACCCGTGCGCCGTGCAAGCGAGCGATCTGCAGCGCGTAGAGCCCCACCCCGCCCGTGGCTCCGACGACCAGGACCCGCTCCTCCGGCGCCAGCCGGGCGCGGGCGAGGAGGTGCCAGGCAGTGGCACCGTCGACCACCGCGGTGCAGGCCGCATCGGGGGCGAGGCCCGCGGGCAGCGGCAGGCAGTTGCGCGCGGGCACACAGACGTACTCGGCGTAGCCCCCGGGGGTGACGACCCCGACGGCCAGCGGGGCGTTGGCGCCGCGCGGGTCGGCGATGCAGGCCTCCTCCTGCCCGCGCAGGCAGTAGTAGCAGCGGCCGCAGAACAGCCGGAAGGCCACGGCCACCGGCGTGCCTGCGGCGGGCGCCGTCGCCTCCGCCAGAGGGCCTACGGCCTCCACGACGCCCACGATCTCCGTCCCCGGCACGTGGGGCAGCGACAGCCAGCTGAACCGTCCGCCGACGACGCTGCGATCGATCGGGTTCACGCCGCAGTAGGTCACACGCACCAGCGCCTCGCCCGGCCCGGGGCTAGGGCGCTCCACCTCGCGCAGCTCCAGCCGCTCGGGGCCGCCGAAGGCCGCGAACTGCCACACTCTCATCGGCCGCCTCCCCTGGCGTTTTCATCCAGTTCCTGGCTTTCCCTAAGCTTGACCGCTCCCCAGGCGTCTCGAAGGCGCCGGCGGTCGGCGCGCCGACCGCCGGCGCCCGGTCGCTCGCGGGGGATTATAGCGGCGCGCCCGCCGCGGCCGGCGCGCGGCCGCACAGGGCTAGCCCGCAGGCGGGCCGCGCGCTAGGATGGAGGAGGCGACGCGAGCGAGAAGGAGCGGCGCATGAGGCTAGCCACGTTCCGAACCCGAGAGCAGCCCGCAGCGCAGTTCGGCGCGCTGCTAGAGGACGGGCGCCTGCTGGCGCTCCGGGCGGCGGCGATGACCCTGCTCGCCGAGTACCCCTTGCCCGAGCGCTACGAGGCCGCCCGCCTGCTCCGCCATGCTCAGGCGTTCCTGGAGGGCGGCGAGGAGGCCTTCGCGATGGCCTTCCAGGTAGTGGAGCGGGCCGAGCAGCTGCTGCGCCAGGGGCGCGAGCCCCGCGGCGAGCAGGGCCAGCCAGTGCTCTATCCCGTGGACCACGTCGAGTTCCTCCCGCCGGTGCCCCGCCCCGGCAAGATCATCGCCGCTGGCCGCAACTTCGCCGAGCATGCCGCCGAGATGGGCGGGGTGACGCCGCGCGAGGCGCCCTCGGGGTTCATCAAGGTCAGCTCGACGCTTGTGGGGCACGACGCCGCGGTGATCTATCCGCAGTTCACGCGCCAGCTCGACTACGAGGTCGAGCTGGCCGCCGTCATCGGCCGGCGCGGCAAGAACATCCCGCGCGAGGCCGCGCTGGAGTACGTGGCCGGCTACACGATCTTCAACGACCTCACCGCCCGCGACGTGCAGCGCGCCGAGAGCCAGCGCGGCAATCACTTGCTCGGCAAGAACTTCGACACGGCAGGCCCGCTGGGGCCGTATCTCGTCACCGCCGATGAGGTGCCCGATCCGCAGCGCCTGGAGCTGGAGCTACGCGTCAACGGGGAGCTGCGACAGCGCGGCAATACTGCTCAGATGATCCACGACTTCCGTGCGCTCATCGCCCACTGGTCGCAGATGACGCTGCTGCCCGGCGACATCATCACCAGCGGCACTCCTGCCGGCGTGGCGGCCGGGCGGGGCGACGAGCGCTGGTACCTGCGCCCGGGCGACGTGATCGAGGCGAGCATCGAGGGACTGGGCACGCTGCGGAACACCGTGCGCCCGGCCTGAGGGCGCACTAGCTGGGCTGCAGCCCGGCGAGCTGGCGCGCGCGCTGGATAAAGCTGCGGTCCAGCCACTGGTCCTCGGGCGGGAGGGGGCCTAGCCCTTCCATATCGCGCAGGATGCTGATTACCGCCTGCACCGGCCCCTCGCGCAGGTCGGAGACATCCACCAGCCCCGGATGCCGCACCATGTAGAACTCATAGATGCGCTCGGCGATCGTGGGGGTGGTTCGCGCGTACCGCACCAGCACGTCGATCACCGCGTCCTTGTTGGCCGGGTCGTGGGCCCAGCGCTGGGCGTTGATCTGCCCGGCCTGGAAGCTCACCAGCGCCTCGCGGTTGGCCGGGTCCTCCAGCCAGCTGTTGGTGACCCAGTGCGACACGAAGGAGTAGAGCGGCACGACATCGGAGAAGCTGAGCAGCACTCGGTAGCCGTCTTGCATCGCCGTGAAGTTGACCGGGTCCGAGAGGAGCGCCGCATCGATCCCGCCGGACTGCAGCGCCGTGTAGCGGGCTGGGTTCCCCCCGGCCTGCACGAGCTGGTAGTCGTCGGGCCCGAACCCTTGCGCGCGCAGCATCACCTTCGCCAGCGAGCCGGTGCCGGCCGAGAGGCTGGAGACCCCGACCTTCTTGCCGCGGAGGTCCGCGATGCTGGTGAGCTCGGGCCTGGCGATGAGGTCGTAGGGGGCCTGCGAGGTGTAGTCGTTCACCATCCGGATCTGCGCCCCCTTCGAGAGGGCGGTGATGCAGGAATCGGTCGGGCAGTGCAGGATGTCGAGCGATCCGCTCACCAGCGCGGCCACGGCCTCGTTCGTCTGCAGCGTGGTTAGCTCGACGTTCAGCCCCTGCTGGGCGTAGAAGCCCTTGTCCACCCCGATCCACATCGGGTAGAAGTAGGCCGCGAGGGCCACCACGCCCAGCTCGATCCGCCGCAGCGGCCCCGGCTTCGGCGGCACGGCGGCGCCGGGTGGCAGGGCGGGCGCGGTCTCGGGGCTCGCGGCGGCCGGAGCCCCGCCGGCGGCCGGTGGAGGCGCCGCGCCGGGCGCGGCCGCTGGCGCCGCGCAGGCGCTCAAGACGGCAAGCCCGAGCGCCACACCTAGGACCACAGAGCCAAGGCTACGGCCGAGCCGGACCATCGCTCTCTCTCCCGCCAGCGGCCTGCGACGCTGGCCTTCCACTCCCCCGCTATGCTTCTAACGACCAGTGTGCCGGTGGCCGAGGCAACGGAGCTCCCCGCCCGAGGAGCATCCCCTCGGTGCTCACCGCCGCGTGCAGCCCTAGCATGGCACCGATCGCGACGGATGTCAATCGCTGCACGGCGGCGAGGGGACAAGCAGACGAACATGGTATAAGCATGGCGGAGGCATTCCACCGTGCAGAGCGAGGGTGTGGCGGAAGCCCGTCACTCAGCATGCGTGATCCTCGTGCGGCCGGCGCCCGCGACGCCCGGCGGGACCGACTACGAGGTGTACATGGTCCGCCGGGCGGCGGAGAGCGTTGTCGCCCCTGGAGTCTATGTCTTTCCTGGCGGAACGCTGCGCGCCGATGACTACCCGCCGGCAGGCGCGCTGCCCGCCGGCCTCGCTCCAGCGGCGGCGCACGCGCGGCTCGGTGGGGCGTCCGGCGCCGGCCTGGCCACCCCGCGGGAAAGCCTCGCGCTGTGGATCGCGGCGCTGCGCGAGCTATTCGAGGAGGCCGGGGTGTTGCTCGCCCGAGAGGCCCATGGCCCGCTCGTCCGGTTCGATGCCGCCCGCGCGGCGCGCCTCGCCGCCTATCGCCTCGCGCTCCAGAGCGGGGAGCTCTCGCTGTGGGAGCTGGCCGCGCAAGAAGGCCTGGTCCTAGCCCCCGAGTGCCTCCGCTACTGGGCCCACTGGATCACCCCCGAGGGGATCGCCCACCGGTTCAACACGCGCTTCTTCCTCGCCCTCCTGCCGCCAGGGCAGGAGGCGCTGCACGGCGCTGCCGGGCGCGTGCCCGCCGACAGCGGAGCGTGGGAGACTACCGATGGAGTGTGGATCACCCCCCACGCCGCCCTGGCCCGCCACGCCGCGCAGGAGTTCCCCCTAGTATTCGCTACCCATGCTCACCTCGAGCGGCTCGCGCGATTCCGCACGCTGGCGGCGCTCTGGGCCCACGCGGCGACCAAGCCCGTGGTTACCGTGTTGCCGCGGCTACAGCGGGATACGACGCCCCCACGGATCGTGATTCCTGAGGAGGTGCGGGAGTGCTGGTAGCGCCGCGCGTCCGTCGCCTGCTGGCTCCGAATCCTGGCCCCTACACCGGGCCCGGCACGAACACCTATCTGGTCGGCGAGCGCGAGCTCGTGGTCATCGATCCGGGGCCCGACGATCCCGTCCACACCGACCGCATCATCGAGGCGGCGGGGGCACTGAACGCCTCGATCGCGCTCATCCTGGTGACCCATCACCACCTCGACCATCTCCCCGGTGCCGACCGGCTGCGCCGCAAGACCGGCGCGCCCTTGGCGGCGCACGCGGGTATCCGGGGCGTCGACCGGCCGCTCGCGCACGGGCAGGAGGTGCCCGCCGACGGCGAGACGCTGGAGGTAGTGGCCACGCCGGGCCACGCCAGCACACACCTGTGCTTCCTGAACCGCGCGCGCGGCTTGCTGTTCTCGGGCGACCACATCGTGGGCCAGGGCACGGTCGTGGTGAACCCCCCGGACGGCGATATGGGCGCTTACCTCGACTCGCTGGCCCTGCTGCGCCAGTATCCGATCCGCCGCATCCTACCCGGCCACTGGGACCCGGTCGAGGAGCCGGCGGCCAAGATCGAGGAGTACATCGACCACCGCCTGCTGCGCGAGCGGCAGGTGCTCGCGGCCCTGCAGCTCGGCTGCGAGACCGTCGAGGCGATCGTGGCCCGCCTGTACGCCGATGTCGACCCGCGGCTGCACCGGGCGGCCGGCGGCTCGGTGCTCGCGCACCTCCTCAAGCTGGAGCGCGAGGGGCGGGTGGTCCGCCACGGCGACCGCTGGCGGCTTGCCGCGGCGGGGGCGGAGGGAGCGACATCCCCGCCCTGCTGAGCTGCCCCGGCCGGGGCCCGTGCCATAATGGAGAGAGGGACTCAGGCCGCCACTGGGCCGACGGGTACCGGTGTGCATCTCGGCGCGGGGTGCCGCGAGGCCTAGTGGCGCGAAGGAGGCGTGATGGCCCGCGAGCGACGGCAGTTCGTGAAGTTCGCGTTCTTCAAGATCGATCCGGCCTGGCGGCGGCTGCCGGCCGCCGAGCGCGAGGCGGGGAAGCGCGCCTTCCAGGGGGTGCTGGAGCGCTACGCGGAGCAGATGATTCTGCGAACCTACACGCTCGTCGGCATCCGGGGGGACTGCGATTTCATGCTCTGGTGCATCAGCGAGGAGCTCGAGCGCTTCATCCGCATGACCGCGGAGCTGCTCGCGACCGGGCTGGGCGCCTACGCTACTCTCCCCTACTCCTACCTCAGCATGACGCGGCGCTCGATCTACGTCGACAAGCACCGGCACGCCGGCCAGGAGGGCACGCGGCTCACCGTGACGCCGGGCAAGGCGAAGTACCTGTTCGTCTACCCGTTCGTCAAGACCCGCGCCTGGTACCGCCTCCCGCTCGAGCGGCGCCAGGAGATGATGGACGAGCACATCCGGGTGGGCCACACTTTCCCGTCGGTGAAGCTCAACACGACGTACTCCTACGGCCTAGACGACCAGGAATTCGTGCTCGCCTTCGAGACCGATCACCCCAGCGATTTTCTCGACCTCGTGATGACGCTGCGGGAGACCGAGGCGAGCGCTTATACCGAGCGCGACACCCCGATCTTCACCTGTGTCGCGGTGCCGCCGGGCGAGATGCTCGACCTGCTCGGCTGAGGCGCCCGGCGGCGTGGTCTGACCATTGAACCCTGGGTGCTACCTGCCGTACGATAGGGGCGGTTGCCCGGGGTCATTGCTTCACAGAGCCGCAGCTTGTTACGTTGCCCCAGGCGCGGGGCGCCCGGGCGAGGAGGTGCGTGATGATCGCAGAGCCCGCTGGTGTGGCTGGTGAGCTGGATGCCCTCTACGCCGAGATGGCCCGGCTGCATCTCGAGGGGCTGTGGCGCCTGGGTGACGAGGTGCAGGCGGAACGCCCGCGCGTGACAGCGCAGCCTTATGTATGGCGTGGGGCCGACATCCGGCGCGTGTTGGAGCGGGCCGGCGAGCTGATTCAGCACTCGGCGGCGGCGGAGCGCCGCACCCTCCGGCTAGTCAACCCCGGCCTCCAGGCGCAGCACTGCGCGACCCACACGCTGGCGGCCTCGGTGCAGCTCCTCCGGCCCGGCGAGGTCGCGCCCACGCATCGGCACACGCCGGCGGCTATCCGCTTCGTCATCCAGGGCCATGGGGCCTATACCACCGTCGCGGGCGAGCGGTGCACGATGGCGCCCGGCGACCTGGTGCTCACGCCGCGCTGGGCCTGGCACCACCACGGCAACGCGGGCGACGAGCCCGTGATCTGGATGGACGGGCTCGATTTCCCCCTCGTGATCCTGCTGCAGGCGAACTTCTTCGAGCGCTATCCAGCGGGGCAGCAGCCGGAGGACCAGCCGCCCGACGCGTCGCTCCGGCGCTATGGGGGCGCCCTGCGACCGGCCTGGGTGCGACCAGCCACCGCGGCCCCTCCGCTGCTCATCTATCGCTGGGAGCCCACCTACACCGCGCTCCAGCGGCTGGCCCAGCTCGAGGCGAGCCCCTATGACGACGTAGTGCTGGAGTACACCGACCCGCGGACCGGTGGCTCGGTCCTGCCCGCTCTGGGCTGCTGGATCCAGCTCCTGCGCCCCGGCGTGCGCACGCGTGCTCACCGCCATACGAGCAGCGCCGTCTACCACGTCTTCCGCGGGCGGGGCTACAGCGTGATCGACGGGCAGCGGTTCGATTGGGAGCAGGGCGATTTCCTGGCGCTCCCCGGCTGGGCCTGGCACGAGCACGCCAACCCCGGCGAAGAGGCAGCCATCCTGTTCTCCATCACCGACCTGCCGGCGCTGGAGGCCCTCGCCCTCTACCGCGAGGAGCCCTATCCGGGCGACGGTCACCAGCCGCTAGCGTAGTAAGGGCTCTCGCGCTGCCCGTTGCGGCGCAGCCGGGTCCTTTTGTCTCCCCGGGAAGGAGCGGGGAGGCCGTGAGGGAAAGGGCGCCCATGAGAGCCGAGACGATCAAGGTGCTGGAGCGCGCGCTCGAGATCATGCGCTACCTCGCTCAGGACCCCCGGGGCTACTCGCTCAGCGAGGTGAGCGCCGGCCTCGGCCTGGCCAAGAGCACGGCCCGCCGGTTCTTGGTGACGCTGGTGCATCAGGGGTTCGTGGAACAGGACCCTGAAACGGAACGCTACCAGCTGGGACTGGCCATCCTCGACCTCTCCCTGGCGCTGCAGCGCAATAGCAATCTCGTCGCGATCGCCCAGCCCGTCCTGGAGCGCCTGCGCGACCTGACGGGGGAGACGGCGGGCCTGCACGTGCGCCTCGGCGATCGCCAGGTCTGCCTGGCGGCGGTCGAGAGCCGGGAGCGCATCCGCTATGTGTTCGACCTCGGCCAGACGACTCCGCTCTACGCCGGCGCGGAGAGCAAGGTGTTGCTGGCAGGCATGACGCCGGAGGAGCGGGCCGACTTCCTCGCGCGGGTACCGCGGGTGCCATTCAGCGAGACCACCCTGACCGATGCCGAGCGCCTCCGCGAGGAGGTCGAGCGGGTGGCGCGCCTCGGCCACGCGATCAGCATCAACGAGCTAGGCCGCGGGGCGGCCGCGGTGGCGGCCCCCGTGCGCGACCGCTACGGACGCATCGTCGCCGCCGTGAGTGTCGTCGGGCCCCTCAGTCGGATGACCCCTCCACGCCTGGACGAGCTGATCCCGATCGTGAAGGAGGCCGCCGATGAGGTCTCGCGCCGCCTGGGCTACTCGATGGCCTCTCTGTCACCGAAGCGGCCCTGACTCCAGGGAGAAGCGCCCCCTCACGCCCGCGGCCCTGAGCCTGGCGCAACCCCTGATACTTCAGGGGTTGCGCCACCCAGGGTTCGACCCGCTCATAAGAGCCGCCGCAGGAAGCGCCACGGCTTGTGGGGCGGGTCCGGCGGGAGCTGGCGCGGCAGCAGCGCCCGCACCGCCTGCTCACAGAGCGCCGTGAGCGCGGCCTCGGCGCGCCGCCCGCGGGCGGCGGGCGGCCAGATGGGACGTCCCACCCGCACGAGGATCCGCTTGCCGCGGTAGAGGTCCTGGGTGCCGGCCAGCGCTACCGGCACCAGAGGGCGGCCGGTCCGCAGCGCCAGGAACGCGGCGCCGCGCCGGAAGGGAAGCGGGTCGAGTTCGCGCGGCCCCACCCGCCCCTCGGGGAAGATCACCAGGTGCCAGCCGGCCGCCAGGGCGCGCAGGGCGCCGGCTAGCGCTGCCCGGTCGCCTTCGCCGCGTCGCAGGGGGATCACGAGACCAGAGGCGTTCACGAGCGCCGCCTTCCACGGCGCCCCGAAGACCACCTCGCGGGCGCCGATGAAGCGCAGGCGCTCGGGCTGGGGCCAGACCGCGATCAGGATGAAGGGGTCGGCCCACCCCACGTGGTTGGCCACCACGAGGTAGTTGCCCGCGGGGAGCTGCTCCAGGCCCGCGACGTCCAGCCGGAAGAGTGCGTGCGCGAGCAGCCGGATCGCGCGGCAGGCGAGCCAGCGCCGGAGAGCCAGCCCGCGGTTCGCGAGGTGGGAGGGCCGATGGGCAGCGGCGAGCTCCGTGGCGCGGTCCCCGGCGATAGCATCGCGGGCTCGCATCGCGTCGCTGCGCCCTTTCTTGAGGAGGCTAGCGCGGCTCCGGCGCTTCCGCGCGATAGCGCTCCGGCGCGACCCCCAGCTCGCGGGCCAGGCGTGCTACCTCCTCCCAGACCCCGTCGGCGATCGGGATGCCGGCTGCCAGGCGCTCGCGCCGCGTGCGGTACGAGCGCTCGCCCGGCACGAGGATTTCCGTGAAGCCGGGCGCCAGCCGCGCGCGCTTGATCTCGGCCAGGTACGCGCTCACGGCGGCCTTGAAGGCGGCCACGTCGGTGAACGCTGCGGGGTCGAGCACGACCACGAGTGCGCCCCAGAGCTTGCGCCAGCCGCTGGCGTCGCGCATCACCCCCGCCCCCGCGCCGGTCAGCACGCCCGCTAGCAGCTCCACGGCGAGCGCCAGGCCATAGCCCTTCGCCCCGCCGACCGGCGAGAGCGCGCCGCGCAGCGCGGCCGCCGGGTCCGTCGTCGGGGCGCCGGTGGCGTCGATCGCCCACCCTTCCGGCAGGGGGCGCCCCGCCGCGGCCGCCTCGCGCAGCTTGCCATGCGAGGTGGCGCTCGTCGCCATGTCGAGCAGCACCGGGTCGCCGGTCGTGGGGACGGCGATGCTGATCGGGTTGGTGCCGAGCAGCGGCTCCGCCCCGCCATAGGGATGGACCATCGCCTCGGCCTTGCCGAACAGGATGCCAATGAGGTCCTCGCGCGCCGCGAGCTCGACGTAATAGCCGGCCAGGCCGATATGGCCGCAGTTGTAGAGCGCTACCGCTGCCACGCCGGTGCCCCGGGCACGGGCCATCGCCTCGTAGGTGGCGATGAGCGCCGCGTAGGGGCCGAGCGCCCGATCACCGTCCATGAGGAGGGCAGCGGCCCGCTCCTGGACGATGCGGGGACGCGCCTGGGGCTGGAGGCGCCCGCTCCGCAGCAGGTTCACGTAGAGGGGGACCCGGATCAGCCCGTGCGAGCTGTGCCCTCGCAAGTCGCCCTCGGTCAGCGCCTCCGCTACAGCGGCGCCCTCCTCCTCGGACGCGCCGAGGGCAGCAAAGATGGCTTGGATGTAGCGGCGCTCGGCCTCGGCCGTCAGCAGCACACTCATCGTCCCTCCCGCGGTGCCGTCATCGCCCAGCGTGCGTCTTCCGGGCTTGGGGTGGGCAGCGCCAGCCGTTCTCATGGCCGACGGCCCACACCCCGGGGCCGGCGGGCGGTCACCCGACCGGCTAGGCGCCGTACTTCGCGAGCTTGAGCGCGTGAGCCAGGAGGAGGCCCATCACTTCCTGAGCGGGAAACCTCCCCAGCGACCCCTGGCGCGCGGCGCGCTCGCCCCACTTATCGACGTGGTCAGGGAAGCACCAGCGCGAGTGCAGCAAGAAGGGGACCGGGTGCCAGGAGTGCGCCGCCAGCACCGAGGGCGTCGAGTGGTCGCCGGTCAGCGCGAAGACATCGGGCGCGAGCGCCAGCACGGCGGGGATCAGCTCCCGGTCGATCTGCTCGATCACGGCCACCTTCCGCGCGAAGTCCCCGTCCTCGCCCGCGCTGTCTGTCCACTTCACGTGGAGGAAGAAGAAGTCGTACTGGTCCCAGACCGCCCGCAGGCGCTCGATCTCGTCCGCCAGGCTGTGGCCGCCGTCGAGCACATCCATGCCAGCGAGCCGGGCCAGCCCCTTGTACATGGGGTAGACGGCGATCGCCGCCGCGCGCAGCTTGTAGAGCTCGGTCATCTTCGGGATGTGCGGCGGCTTCGCGAAGCCGCGGAGCAGAACGGCGTTGGCCGGGCGCTCGTCGCGCAGCAGCTCACGTGCGCGAGCGATCCAGGTGTTCACCAGGGTCGCGGTGCGCTCGGCCGCCGGCTCCAGCGCCCGCACCGGCAGCGGCGGCACGCCGGTGCGCTGCGGGTCGGTGTCGCTGAGCCGGTCGGAGAGGTCCGGGCCCCGCAGGACGAGCACGGCGCGGTAGTCCTGCTCGGGCTCCACGAACACCTCCACGCCGTCGAGCCGGATGTCGCGGAGGCGGGCGCAGAGGCGCGCCGTCAGCTCGGTGGGGATCCGCCCGGCGCGGCGGTCGACGATGTTGCCGTCCGCATCGACGGTGGCGAAGTTCATCCGCGCGGCGACATCGCCGGGCTGCAGGGGAAAGTCGATGCCCAGTGCCGAGAGCGCGCCGCGCCCCACGTCGTAGCGGATCGGGTCGTAGCCGAAGAGCGCCAGGTGGCCAGGGCCGCTCCCCGGGGTGATGCCCGGCCCCACCATCTCGATGACACCGCACTGCGAGCGATTAGCGAGAGCGTCGAGGTTAGGGGTGCACGCGGTTTCCAGCTCGCTGCGGCCCGTCTCCGGATGCGGCAGCCCGCCGAACCCGTCGCAGACGGCGAGCACGATCTTCGAGGGGGTGGGCTGGGCGAGCGTCGCCAGTAGCTCCATCGGTACCATAGACGCCTCCTCCGCGACTTCCCTCCGCAGGCCATTCTAGCACGCGCCAGGGCGCCCCGCCGCGGCGCTACTCCGCGAGCAGCTCGGCCTCGATGCGCCGGCGGATGGCGTCGCGGACCGCCCGGAAGACCGCGAGTCGCTCCGCGTCGCTGCCCGCGGCCCGGCTCGGGTCGGGGAACGGCCAGTGGCGCCGCTCCGCGGCCGTCGGGAAGACTGGACAGGCCTCGCTCGCCTCGTCGCAGAGCGTGATCACGAGGTCGAAGGGCGTCTCGCGGTAGCGGTCGAGCGTTTTGGACGTCTGGTGCGTGATGTCGATACCTAGCTCGGCCATGGCCCGGATCGCCAGAGGATGCACGGCGGTGGCCTCGGTACCGGCGCTGTGCACCTCAAAGCGATCGCCACCGAGCTGGCGCAGCAGGCCCTCGGCCATCTGCGACCGCGCGGCGTTGTGCGTGCACAGGAACAGGACGCGGCGGGGCCGGCTCATGCGGGCTTCCTCGCGCTCACGAACGCGCTGGCGAGCTGGGCGGTCGGCCCCGCAGAGGGCTGCGCCGCGGCACACGCGGGAGCCCGTGCTGGCGTGCAGCAGGCGGCAGCCTCGGCGGCGGGGTAGGAGTGGGTGAACGTGATGGCGATGTCCGTGAAGCCGGCTGCGGCGAGCAGCTGGCGGTACTCCTCTTCTTCCAGCGCCCCTGCGACGCAGCGCGTCCAGGCCTCCTCATCGGCCCGCAGGGCAGCAGGCAGCGGCTCGCGAGCGACGACGTCGGCTACCGCCAGGCGGCCGCCGGGCCGCAGCACGCGGAACGCCTCGCGCAGCACCTGGGCCTTGTCCACAGTGAGGTTGATGACACAGTTGGAGATCACCACGTCCACGCTGGCGTCCTGGAGCGGGATCGCCTCGATATCGCCCTGCAGGAACCGCGCGTTGGTGACGCCCTGCGCCTGGCGGTGCCGCTCGGCCAAGGCCAGCATCTCACCGGTCATATCCAAGCCGTAGACGAAGCCGGTCGGTCCGACCTGCTGCGCGGCGAGCAGCACGTCCAGGCCGCCGCCCGAGCCGAGGTCGAGGACGATCTCGCCAGCGGCCAGCGCTGCCAAGGCCGTCGGGTGCCCGCAGCCGAGCGACGCGGCGATGGCCGCAGCGGGGTAGAGCCCCGTGGTGGTCAGGTCGCCCTGGGATGGTGAGGTGCAGGCGCCGTCGCCCGCAAGCTGGCGTGCCAGCGCCGCATAGCGCTGCCGCACCGCAACACGGAGCTGCGCGGGGTCACGAGCGTGTGCGGGAGCCATGTGGCCTCCTTGTATCGATCGGTGTCTATATAAAGAGCCAAACAAGCAGCCCTCAGCCGGCTGCGGCCAGCCGCTCGGACGCGAGGCTGGCGACCGCCGCCTGCAGGCGCTCCAGGCCGCGCGGGTCGGGGGCGTAGTAGGCCCAGGGCCCACGGCGGGTAGCGGTGACGAGCCCGGCCTCGCGGAGCACCCGCAGGTGGTGCGAGATGGTCGGCTGCTGCAGCGGGAACCGCGCGACCACGTCGCAGACACAGATCGGCGCGGGCTGGGCGGCGATCAGCCGGAAGATCTCCAGCCGCGTCGGCTCGCCCAGCGCGCGGAAGAGCGCCACCCACTGCTCGCGCGTCGCCGGAGGCAGCGGGTCCACAGGCGCCGGCGCAGTACAGCATTCGGTCGGGCGCGGTGGCCGTCGCATGCCTCTAGCATACCACTTTAATCGATATATATCAATATATTGCGCCTAGCGGCGGCGCCTGTTAAGATGCCCCAGTGTGCCCTGCCGGCTGACGGCACGCGGCCGGCAGCGAGCCGGGAAAGGGGCGATGGGCAAGCTCGCGTTCGTGTTTCCGGGCCAAGGGGCGGCGGTAGTGGGGATGGGGCGCGATATCGTTGCCGCCTCGCCGGCGGCCGCGGCGCTCTGGGAGCAAGCGGTAGCGGCGCTGCCCGCGCTGCCGCGGCTCTGCTTCGAGGGGCCGCTGGCGGAGCTGGTGGAGACGGTCAACGCCCAGCCAGCGATCTTCGCGGTGGATTGCGCCTGCCTGGCAGCGCTCACCGCCGAGGGGATCGTTCCGGCCGTGGTGGCGGGCCACAGCCTCGGCGAGTACGCCGCGCTGGTGGCGGCGGGCGCGCTCGAGTTCGCCTCGGCGCTCGCGCTGGTGCGGGCGCGTGCGGCGGCCATGCAGGCGGCCTGCGCTCGGCCAGGGAGCATGTTGGCCGTCACCGGGCTGGATGCCGCGCGTGTGGAGGCGCTGGTGGCCGAGTGGCGAGGCGATGGGCTGCTGGTGGTGGCCAACTACAATTGCCCGGGCCAGGTGGTCGTCTCGGGCGATGTGGCGGCCATTCGGGCAGCCGCTCCCTACTTCACGGCCGCCGGCGCCCGCGTCACCGAGCTGGCGGTGGGCGGGGCGTTTCACTCCCCGCTGATGGCCCCGGGAGAGGCGCGCTTCCTGCCCGCGCTCGAGGCGGCGCCGCTGCGCGACGCGCGCCTTCCCGTCGTGCCGAACCTCACCGCCCGCCCGACCACCGCGGCGGAGGAGCTGCGCGCGGCGCTGCGGCGGCAGATCACGGGGAGCGTGCGCTGGCAGCAATCGGTAGAGGCGATGCTAGCGCTGGGCGTCGACACCTTCATCGAGGTGGGGCCGGGGCGCACGTTGCTGGGGCTCGTGCGCCGGACCGCAGCAGAGCGCGGTCTGCGTCCCCGCCTCCTCAATGTGGAGGATGCGGCCTCGCTGGCGAGAACCGTTGCCGCCCTGCGCACGAGTGTAGACGAGGAGGTGGAGGCCGTTAAGTAAAAATTGGAAGCGCCTTGCGCGGAGCGAATGTCGCGCCGGTGACAGACGATTATTTTGGGCGGTCAGTAACCTATAGTCAGGCTGCGGTGATTGCCGGTCTCGTGCAGCGCTAGCAATCACCGCGCGATATCGGCCGGTGCAGCCGGCCTAGAGGAGGGAGAGGATGTCCCAGCCGCAGGTGCCCACCGAGAGCGAGCGCAAGGCGTTCATGGAGAAGCTCGGCCAGTTCCGGAGCACGCTCACCCCGAACGAGCAGCGCCTCCTCGATGGGATGGTGCTCGCCGCCTTCACGCCCCAGGATCAGGGCGATGTGAAGGGCTACGCCTGGATCTGGACAGGGGCGGGCTACGTGTGGCAGCCTGATCCCCCGCCCTGGTACTTCACGGTGCCGGTGTACGCGCCCATGCCGGTGGTGCCGGTGGGGCGGTGGGTCTTCATCCCGTAAGCGCTCGTGGCCTCGCAAGCGGGCTGGCGCGGCCGCGCCAGCCCGCTTTGGCTTTGCCCGCGCCGCCGGCGCTATCGCTCGGCGGCGACTCCGCCCTCGACTTGGCGCGGGAGCTGGTGGTTGCGCACGTTCCAGGCCGTGGCGCGGAGGATCGTCTTCACCTGAAACGGGGTCAGCCCCGGGTGCTTGCTCAGAATGAGCGCTACGATCCCGCTGATGTGGGGGGCCGCGAAGCTGTTGCCGGTGGTGCTGATATACCCCCCGCCGCGCCAGGGGACCTGGATGTCGATGCCCGGCGCGCCGAAGTCCACCGGCGGGGCCGGGTTGTAGTAGAAGAGGAACGGGTCCTTCTGGTCGTGGCAGGCGACCGAGATCACCGAGGCGTACACGGAGGGGAAGCTCGGCTGGGGGAAGTTGTTGGCGGCGGTAACCAGGATCGTGTTCTTGAAGTAGGCGGTGTCGGCTAGCTCGTGCAGCGTGGCGTAGAACTCGCGCTTGGTCGTCCCTAGGCTTAAGTTGAGGATGTGCATCTGGTGCTCGATGGCCCAGCGCAGCCCGGCGGCGAAGGCGCTGCCGGTGCCGCTCAGGGTCGGGCCCAGCACTTTTACGCTGTAGAGCTCGGCCTCCGGCGCGATGCTGTGGATGATGCCGGCGCAGGCCGTGCCGTGCCCGAAATCGTCCCCATGGGGCCCATCGTCGTAGACGACCTGCCCGCCCCGCTCGACGACGGCCACGCCGCCCCGGACCATGCCTCCGAGCGCGGGATGGTCGGCCTCGATCCCGCTGTCCACCACGGCCACGCGCACGCCGCGGCCGGTGCTGCCCCCCCAGGCCCAGTCGGGGGTGATCTCGTCGAGCACGGGGATCGGCGTGGGGAAGGCGAGCCCCTCCGGGGTGAACGCCGCAGTCCAGGCCGGTCTCACCGCAGCCACCCTCCGGCGGCGTTCTGGCTGGCCTGGCTCCGCACATAGGCGGCCACGCTCGCTAGGATCTGCTGGCAGAGGTGACGCGCCTCAGGGCCATGGCGGCTGATCTCGCTCACTAGGTGGGTGATCTGGAGCGTCTCGCGGTACCACTCGCTCTGCACCGTGCGCTCGGTGAAGGCCGCCGCGTGGGTCTCGAGCGCGCGCCGGAGGGCCTCCTCCTCGGAGCCGCCGGGCAACAGCCCCTGGAGCACGGCGCTAAACAGCTGCGTCAGGTCGCGCACGATGCGCGACTGCTCGATAGCCACGGCGGCTTGGGAGGCGAACTGGCCAAGCAGCTCCATATCGGCCGCGGTGAACGGCTGCCCGTTGGCCTTGTCGAATAGCTCGACGACGCCGATGATGGCCTCGCCGGACCGCAGGGGGATGCACAGCACCGATCGCGGGATGTAGCCGATGCTGCGCGCGATAGCGGCGGCGAACCGGGGGTCCTGCGACGCATCGGAGACCGCCACGGGCTGGCCCGTGGCGGCGACCCAGCCGGCGATGCCCTCGCCGAGGGGCACGCGGAACCGTCGCGCCTCGGCCGCCGACTCGCCCAGCGCGACCTCGAAGACCAGCTCGTTGGTCTCGTGGTCGATGAGGAAGAGGGAGGCGGCCTGGGCCCCGAGCACGTGGGCAGCCGTGCGGACGATCAGGTCCAGCAGCTCGTTGTGGGCGACCGGGGCGGTGAGCTGGCCGGCGGCGCCCATGCGCACGAGCGCCTGGCGCAGCTCCTCGGCAAAGGTAGCATCTGCGAGCTGGTCGCGCAGCTCGGCGATCTCGCGCGCCTGGGCGAGGATCGTCGCCTCGGCCTGGCGCAGCCGGGCGGTGAGCGCTTCGGGCGTCAGGGCGTCTGCCGCGTCTTCGGTCATGGCCTCTCAGTCCTTACTCGGGCAGCGCAGCCGCGGGGTTCCCCAGCGACTGTACACCAAACCTGTGGCGGGGTCCACTCCCCGGCGCGCTGCCCGGGTCCTCGAGGGGGAGGCTATACTTGGGGCTGCAGTGCGATCGCGCGGCGGCCGCCAGTGCCGCGCGGCGAGCAGGAGGTGAGGGCATGGCGCGGATCGAAGAGGCGCACGCCACCGACGTGCGCACCAATGCGTTCGCCGACGAGGATGTGGGCAACATCGTCTCTCTGGAGCACGTGAACGTCACCATTCCCGACCAAGCGACCGCGACCCTGTTCTACATCCTGGGGATGGGCTTCACGCGCGACCCCTACTTGAACGTCGGGCTCGACAACATGTGGGTCAACGTGGGGGAGCAGCAGTTCCACCTCCCCACCCGCGACCCGCAGGTGATCCCGGGCCACATCGGGATCGTGGTGCCCAGCCTCGAAGCGCTCCGCGCGCGCCTCGAGGCGGTGCAGCCGCGCCTGGCGCACACTCAGTTCCGCTACGCCGTCGAGGACGGCTACCTCGCGGTTACATGCCCGTGGGGCAACCAGTTCCGCTGCTACGCGCCCCAGCCGCGGTTCGGGGACATCGTGCTCGGTATGCCGTACGTGGAGTTCTTGACGCGGCCGGGCACGGCCGCAGGCATCGCGCGCTTCTACGCCCAGGTGCTGCTGGCGCCGGCCCATGTGGAGCAGGATGCGCAGGGGGTGGCGGCGCACGTCCGGATCGGCACACACCAGGGGCTGATCTTTCGCGAGACGGACGCAGCGCTGCGGCCCTACGATGGCCACCACATTGCGATCTACGTGGCCAACTTCTCCGCGCCCTATAACTACCTGAAGGCGCGCGGCCTCATCATGGAAGATGTGACCAACCACCAGTTCCGGTTCAAGGACCTCGTCGCGCCGGACTCGGGGGAGCTGGTGTTCACGCTCGAGCACGAGGTGCGCAGCCTCCGCCATCCCATGTACCGGCGGGCGCTGGTCAACCGGAACCCCGATCAGACGCTGCGCCACTACCGGCGGGGCCACGATGCCCTGATCCCCTTCAGCGGCTGAGCCCGTGCTAGTCGCCCTCCGCGATCGCGCGCAGCCCGGCGGGGTCGAGGATGAGTAGCTGCTCGCGGCCGGTCGCGATGTAGCCGTGGCGGCGCCAGGTGTTGAGCACGCGGGTGACCGTCTGGCGCGCCGCGCCGGTCATGGCGGCGAGCTCCTCGTGGGTGGCGCGGACGATGAGGCGGCCGTGCTCGTTGGCGGCGCTGGCGAGCACGGTGCCGGCCAGCCGGCGGGCAACGTCGGCGAAAGCCAGGCCTGCGATCTTCTCGTTGGCGAGGCGCAGGCGGCGGCTGAGCGAGCGCAGCAGGTAGCGAGCGATCGACGGGTGCTGGTCGAGCAGCGCCAGGAAGTCGTCGCGGCGGATCAGGACGAGCTCCGTCTTCTCGCGGGCCACCACGGTCGCGGAGCGCTGGCGGTCGGTGTCGTCAAGTAGCGCCATCTCGCCGAAGTACTCGAGCGGGCCGAGTTCCGCCAGCACGAACTGGCGGCCGTCCGGTGCACAGACGGCGATGTCGACGCTGCCGCTGAGGATGAGGAAGGCCACCTCGCCGACCTCACCCTGGGCGATGATCACTGCGCCGCGAGAGAACTGCTGCCGGCGCACGATGCGCGCCAGCGCCGTGAGCTGGGCCGGGGTGAGGTCGGCGAACAACGCGATGCGCGGCAGAACGGTGGTCAGGTCTGGCGCGGAGGGGCTGGACTGGACCATAGCACTATCCTGATGGGGGAGCCGCCAGTGGCTGCTGAGCCAGGCGGCTCTGAGCGACGGAGGCCACCCGCGCGGCGATCTCGGGCTGTTGGGCCAGCAAGGCGAGGAAGTCGGCCTTGCTCAGCGCCAGGAGCTGCACCGGGCCGAGCGCCCGCACGGTCGCGGTGCGCGGGGTATCCATGAGCAGGGCGATCTCGCCGAAGTAGTCGCCCTCGTGGAGGGTGTTGAGCTGCTGCTCGCCCGCAGGACCGCCCGCCACGACCACCTCGACGCGGCCACGCTCGATGAGGTAGAGCCGGTCGCCGATATCGCCCTGGCGGATGATCGTCTCGCCGGGGGCGTAGCGCTCGAGCTGCAGGCGGGAGGCGAGGAGCGCGAGCGCCTCCGCCGGCAGGTCGGCGAACAGCGGCACCCGGCGGAGCCGATTCGCCTCCAGGCCGAACGGCACGCCGGCCTGGGCAGCCCCCTGCTGCTCCTCGTACAGCCGGGCATATAGCCCGCGCGCCGCCAGGAGCTCCGCGTGGGTTCCCTGCTCCACCAGCAGGCCGCGGTCGAGGACGAAGATCCGTTCGGCGCTGGCCGCGGAGGAGAGGCGGTGGGTCACCATGATCGTCGTCAGGCCTTTGGTCACGCGCGCGAGCGTCGCCTGGATCTGCGCCTCGGTCTCGGGGTCGAGCGCCGAGGTTGCCTCGTCGAGCAGGAGGATGGCCGGGTTGCGCAGCAGCGCGCGCGCGATCGCCAGGCGCTGGCGCTGGCCGCCCGAGAGCGCAGCGCCGCGCTCGCCCACTACGGTGTCGTAGCCCGCCGGCAGGCTCATGATGAAGTCGTGGAGCTCGGCGCGGCGCGCGGCCTCCCGGATCTCCGCCTCGGTCGCCTCTGGCCGGCCGTAGGCGATGTTCTCGCGGATCGTGGTGTTGAAGACGAAGGTGTCCTGGAACACCACCGCCATCTGCTCGCGCAGTGAGGCCTGGGTCCCCGCGCGGATATCGATCCCGTCGAGCAGGATGCGGCCCTGCTGCGGGTCGTAGAAGCGCAGGATCAGGTTGATCACGCTGCTCTTGCCCGCGCCCGAGGGGCCGACGATCGCCACGTAGCTGCCGGCGGGGATGGTGAGCGTCAGGTCCTGAAGGGTGGGCCGGTCGGGCGTGTAGCTGAACCAGACGTGCTCGAAGCGCAGCTCGCGCTGCAGGCGCGGCAGCACGATGGCATCGGGCGCGTCCTGGACCTCGACGCGCTCGTCGAGGAGCTGGGCCACGCGCTGCATGGCGCCGGCCGCTTGCTGCAGCGTCTGGTTCAGCTGCGAGAGCTGCTCGATGGGGCTGGTTACCGAGGCGAGCAGGCCGACGAACGCGAACAGCGCGCCGATCGTGAGGTGGCCGGTGATGACCAGATAGGCGCCTAGCCCGAGCACCAGGAGCTGGATGAGCGAGGTGATCAGGTTGCTGCTCAGCCCGAACAGGGAACCGAGGCGGACCAGGTTCACCGCGCTGCCGAAGAGCCGCTGCAGCTCGGCGCGGAACTGCTCGACCATGAGCGCCTGGAGCCCGAAGGCGCGCACCACGGCCTGCGCGTTGAGCGCCTCCTGGAGGCGGTTGGTCACGTCGGCGAGGCGCTCCGAGCGCTCGCGGCTGGCGCGCACCACGCGTGCGCTGAGCAGCGCCGTGCTGAGCACGAGCAGCGGCAAGGAGATAAGCACCACCAGGGCCAGCCGCCAGTCGAGCAGGAACAGCGCGATGAGCGACAGCGCGAAGCTCAGCACATAGAACAGCCCGGCGAGCAGCGCCTGGCTCAGTGCCATCTGGACCACCACCAGGTCGTTCGACAGCCGCGAGACGATGTCGCCCACCCGCGCTCGGTTGAAGAACGAGGCCGAGAGCCGCTGGAGGTGCTCGAACAGGTCGAGCCGGAGCTGCATCAGCATCTTCTCGCTCACCCAGGCGGTGAGGTAGGCGCGGCGCAGGCTGGCCAGGGCGTTGATCACGAAGGCCGCGAACAGGGCGCCGAGCAGCTGGGCGAGCAGCTGCAGGTTGCCCTGGCCGATGGCGTTGTCGATGAACAGCTTCACGCTCAGCTGGAGGCCCAGCGAGAAGGCCAGCGCGAACAGCAGGTAGACGAGGATCTCGAGCGCCTGGAGGGGATACGGCCGGAGGTAGGGAAGCAGGCGCCGGAAGAAATCGGTCAGGCGGATGTTCGTGCCCAGGAAGCGCGCGACCGTGCCGAGCCACTCTTGATAGAGCGCGGCGACCGGCTTCTGGAAGGCGGCCTCGGCCGCCCGGTCGGGATTCTGCAGGTCGTACTGGCTCAGGAAGGTCTGGATCGCGGCGATGCCGTAGCTGTCCGCGAGGAAGGCGAAGAACGAGAGCGCGAGCCCGGTGTGCTCGCGCTGGTTCAGCGGCGAGCGCTCGACCAGCCAGGGGAAGATGACGAAGGGCTCGCCGCGCTCCATCCGCTCGCGCGCCGCGCGGTGGATCCGCTCGGGCGCAGGGACGCCGTGGGCGTGGGCCATGATGTAGGCGGCAAGGCCCGCGCGGAGGAACGGCACCTCACCCGCGGCCGGCGCGTAGTGCTGGAAGATGAGCAGGTGGCCGATCGCCTCCTCGAGGCCCTCCGCGGGCGACTCGGGACGGCACACGGCCCAGATCGCGTTTTCCTTCGGATCCGCGTAGGCGCCCCGGACCAGCTGCTCGCCGGGCTGCTCCGGGTGGGGCAGGAGCAGCAGCAGGTAGACCTTGATCTTGGGGGGAACGGGCATCTCCTCGCCGACGAAGGCGTGCATCGCCCGCCAGGTCTGCTCCGCCCGCCCGATAAGCCAGGGCAGGTGGTCGGCAGCGTAGGAATCGGGGAGGTAGTGGAAGACGAAGTGCGCCGTCTCGCGCACGCGCCAGTCGAAGCCTCGCACTCGCCCGCCCCCTTGAGCGCCAGGGAAACTCCCCGTGGCCGGGCGCTCCTCGGCTCAGGCACGCCTTGCCTGCTGCGGCCGCGCGTATTGTGCCCGATGGCCTCGCGCCACGCAAGCATAGGCGCCGCGTGGGGTCAGCGATGGGCCATCAGCTCGGCAGCGGTGAACGGCCCGACGCCGAGCACCTGGTGGACCTCCCACTCGATCAGGTCGAAGGTGCAGAACCCCGCCGCCGTGAACGGGTCGCTGGCGGCGATCCGCTCCGCCTCCTCGCGCGAGGAGGCGCGGATCACGTAGATCCCGAGCTGGCGGTCCGGCGTCGGCCCGGAGAACAGGATCTTCCCGGCCTCGTGCTGCTGCTTCATCCAGACGAGGTGCTCGTCGAGCGTGACCGTCCACTCCTGGCGTGGCCGGGCAGCGCGGCGCAGAACTAGGTACCACATGCTCTTCCCCCCCACGGCACTGCAGGGTTATAAGCTCGCGCGCCCCCAGCTGGCTACCCGCAGCGAGCTGCCTCGCCTGCGTCAAGGAGGCTCCCTGCTTGACGTCGATCCGAGCCCGCTCTACGATGGCACTGTGGCAAGCCGCTGTGCTCCGCTCTGGCCGGCGAGAAAGCCGGCGCGATGAGGTTGGGAGGTTGCGATGCGTGACACGCGCTCCGGTCACCGCGCATCAGGACGGTTGCTTGTCGCCTTGCTCGCGGCGCTGGCGGCGGCAGCGCTGAGCTGGCCGGTCGCCCGGGCCGTGCCCGCGCGGGTGGACGAGCAGCAACTGGCCACGCTCCAGCTCCCGCCGGGCTTCCGGATCAATGTCTTCGCCGAGGGGCTCGGCTACGTGCGCTTCCTGGCCTTTAGCCCGCAGGGCGACCTGGTGGCGACCTCCTCCTCGCGGGAGGTGGCGGGGCCGAACTGTTCCGGCGGGGTGTGCGTCCCGAACGACGGCCGCGTGTTTGTTCTGCCCGACCGGGACGGCGACGGGGTGGCTGATCAGGTACTCGTGTTCGCCGACGGGCTCGACCGCCCGCAGGGAATCGCCTTCCACAACGGCGTGCTCTACGTAGCCGAGACCGGCCGGGTGCTGCGGCTCCTCGACCGGGATGGCGATGGCGTGGCCGACACGGTCGAGGTCGTGGTGCCGAACCTCCCCGTGGGGCCCGGCCACTGGTCGCGGAACATCGCCTTCGGCCCGGACGGCAAGCTGTACGTGCACGTGGGCTCCTCGTGCAATGTGTGCCAGGAGGAGGACGAGCGGCGGGCGGCCATCCTCCAGTACAACCCCGACGGGTCGGGCGAGCGGATCTTCGCCCGCGGGCTGCGCAACGCGGTAGGCATCACCTTCCACCCCACGACGGGTGAGCTCTGGGTTACCAACAACGGGCGCGACCTGCTGGGCGACGACTTCCCGCCCGAGTTCGTCACGGTAGTCCGCGACGGCGATCACTTCGGCTGGCCGTTCTGCAACGTGGGCGTGCCCGATCCGGACTTCGGCCACCTGGGCGACTGCGCCCAGACGCGTCTGCCGCTGGTGCTGCTCCCGCCGCACAGCGCGCCGCTCGGCCTCGCCTTCTACACGGGCCAGCAGTTCCCGGCCGAGTACCACGGCGACCTGTTCGTTGCCCTTCATGGCTCGTGGAACCGCACGGAGCCGGTGGGCTACAAGGTCGTCCGCATCCGGATGGCCGGCGGCGCCCCCGGCGCGGTGGAGGACTTCATCACCGGCTGGCTCCCGACCGATTGGGCTTGTGCCAACCGGCCGGGCGATGAGGCGCGCGGCACTGCCGTCTGCCGCGCCACGGCCTGGGGCCGCCCCGTGGGCCTGGCGGTCGGCCCCGACGGCGCCCTATACCTGTCCGACGACCTTGCCGGGGTGATCTACCGCATCACCTACGCGGGGCCGCGCTAGCGCCGCCCTCTGGTGCGCGGCGGGCCTGCAGGCCGCGGAGCACCCGCTCGGGGTGGATCGGGATCTCGTAGATGGGGACGCCTGTTGCGTCGCGCACGGCGTTGGCGATCGCGCCGGCCACGGGCACGAAGGGCTCCTCGCCGATGGACTTACCCCCGTAGGGCGCCGGCCCCTCCGGCGCGCGCACGTGCACGGTGATGAGCTCGGGGATGTCCTTGATCGTGGGCAGTTTATAGTCGCCGAGGTGCGCTGCCACGACGCGGCCCTCCTCGACGGGCGACCCCTCCATCAGCGCGCTGCCCACGCCCTGCACGACGCCGCCGTCGATCTGCCCCTGGTGGCCGAGCGGGTTGAGGATCGTCCCCACGTCATGGGCGCTGACGATCCGGCGCACGCGGACCTGGCCGGTCTCGGGGTCGACCTCCACCTCGGCCGCTTGGGCGACGAAGGAGACGACCTCCGGCACCTGCCGGCTGTACATGCCATGGGCCCGCAGCGGTTCCCCCGCCGCCGCGGCCTCGCGCGCTAGCACCGCGAGCGGCACGCGCTGCCCGCCGAGGCGCGCCTCGCCGGCCGCGAAGGTCACCTGGCCTGGCTCGCCGCCCAGCCGCGCGGCCGCCAGCGCAGCGAGCCGGGCGCGGAGCTGTTGGGCGCCGGCGAGGGCCGCTTGGCCGGTGATGTGCGTCGTCTTGCTCCCGCCCGTGCCCGGGTCATATGGCGCCTGGCTGGTGTCGGAGGTGTGGACCGTGACGTGCTCTGGCGGCACGCCGAGCACCTCGGCGACGATCTGCCGCAGCAGGGTATAGATGCCGGTGCCGGTGTCGGGGACGCCG
>Ga0070739_10000746_pt1 | contig 56339 bp, 47 predicted proteins | sample Coa_R1_7_FD_66445 | JGI IMG/M metagenome (GOLD analysis project Ga0070739, IMG submission 66445) | Surface soil microbial communities from Centralia Pennsylvania, which are recovering from an underground coalmine fire - Coalmine... | ecosystem: Environmental > Terrestrial > Soil > Unclassified ...
TCGCTGACGCCGGCGGCCTCGGCCGCCGTCGCCAGCGACCAACCCTCATCAACAACCCGCCGGCACATGATCAGCCGGCCCTTCGGAGTGAGCCTCGCGTTACCGTGCAACTTCATCCGGGCCCTCCTTCGGGACTGAGATGGCTATGACACCCCCAGCCTCCAAGGAGGCCCGGATGAACAACGCTCTCAGGAACTACAGCTAGCCAGATCGCGGCGTGCTACGAGCGCTACGGGCCCGACCAGCCCTGGGGGTTCGCCGACCCGACGAGCTGGAAGTGCAGCCCGCGGTACTGCCACGCCTGGGGCGGCTGCCCAGGGGGCAAGGGACTGTGAGCCCGCTGGTCGAACCTCACGCTCGCTGCCACAATCCAAGCCAATGCCCAAGGAGCACGCTATGTCCGTAACCCGGGAGGCGCCGAGGCCGGCGCTGCCCAAGGACGACTCGCGGCGCGAGATGATCCGCCGGGAGAAGCAGATGACCGCTGAGCAGCGGTTGGCACTGTTTGAGCAGCTCTCCGAGTTCGCCGCCTGGGCTCGGTCCGCGCACCGAGTTCGGTGAGCGAGCCGTTGGTGGACCCGCGGAGCCTGCTCCGCGGTCTGCACGCCCACGAGGTGCACTACCTGGTCACCGGCGCGGTCGCCATGACGTTCTATGGCTACGTGCGCCTGACCGAGGATCTCGACGTGATCGTCGACCCGGACGAGCCGAACCTCGACCGGGTCGCCGACTGGCTGATCGAGTACCACGGGGGGCTGCACATCGAGCTGCAAGACGAGGATCCCACCCAGCGCAGCTCGACGCCACGCCAAGCACGACAGGCGTACGCCACCTCAACCAGCGCCGGTCGCTTGCCCTTCGAAGAATTCGGCGACCCCGTCAGGCTCCGCGGGCTCCAGCAGGCTTTCCTTGAGCCACTCGTCCAGATCCGAGAACCCGCCGTCGCGCAGCTGCTGAAGCGTCCAGTTGAGGTCGTACTCAGTGCGCCGCAACTCGACATCGGGGCCGAGCAACGCCCAGTACGCGCCGGGTCTTCCTTCGTAGGGCATGCCGACGCTCCCTGGGTTCACGACACGCCAGCCGTCGAGCGAGCGGTCGTACTGCTGGTGACGTGACGCGGGTGATGATCTCCACGTCGCTGCGGGGCGATCCATGACAGAACAAGACGGGGCCAAGACCGTCGATCTCAAGCCCGACCGTCGCGGCGAACCCGTCGAAGGAAGTCGCGCTGCGCGCTTGAGATCCGCCCTGCGGTAAACCAGATGGCGTGCGCCGCCGGATCCTCGCCCTCGCGCAGGTCGGTCCGGCCCTGATCGAAGGCCTCGACCACCTCCCGGTCAGCGTTCCCGCGCACGTATCGTGCGCGGGAACCCAGGGCCATCAGCTGCTCAATCGTCTCGTAGGGCGTCGGCCCGTCGGCGACGTCACCGCCGATCACGAACGTATCGCGTATAGCTGCCTGAGTCGCGCGAACTGAGTGCGCGCCGAGCTGCCCTTCTCATTCGCCTCCCACGTCCTGCGCAGCTGACTGTCGTTCCGTCATCGAGTGGCGCGCCCGGGTCCGTTACTGGCCGATCTGGGCATTAGATCGAGCAACGGCTGGACGCCAAGCTCGGGATCGGCGAGGACCGCGAATCTAAGGTCTCCGTGGGGTGCTCGACCTGTGCCTGCTGGCGGTGTTGGACGAGGGGCCGGCGTACGGCTATGAGATGACCAGACGGCTACGTGATCGCGGGCTCGCGACCGTGGGCGAGGGCTCCATCTATCCGCTGTTGGGGCGTTTGGAGCGCGAGGGTCTCGTCGAGACATACCGGGCCGCGAGCAACGGCGGCCCGCCGCGTAAGTACTACCAGCCCTCGAGCGCGGGGCGGATCGCACTCGCCCTAGGGGTGTCTGAATGGCGAGTCGTGCGCGATGCGATCGATGCGGTGCTCGCCCCGGTCAAGATCGAGGTGGCTCATGAGTGACTTCGTCGAGCAGTGCCGCGCGGAGTGGAAGCGTCTCGGCGTTCCAGATGCGATCGCCGGGGAAATGGCGGCAGATCTTGGCTCCGATATCCGAGACGCCGAGTCCGACGGAATCTCAGTCGAGGAGCTGCTCGGCGGCAGTGCATCTGATCCGCGTGCCTTCGCTGCCTCCTGGGCGAACGAGCGGGGACTCGTCCCGACGCGCCGCCATCAACGAGCCCGTGAAGCGCCGTCGGGGCCGTCGACCTCGGCGACGTCCCCGACTGTACTGTCAGCCGGCGGGCGGTTTGTAGCACTTCTTAGCGGTCGACTCGATCTGCAGCCACCGCCTCGAAAACGCCGATGAACACTGAAGATTCCCGTGTTCGCGGCGATGCCGGAGGAGGGACTCGAACCCCCGACACGCGGATTATGATTCCGCTGCTCTAACCGACTGAGCTACTCCGGCGCGGGGGGCGAGTCTAGCGACGGAGGGGGTGGCGGACGCCGCGGAGCTTATCGCTTTCCGCCGGCGAGCCAGGCGCCAATCGCGCCGTCGCGGATGTCTTCCGACCCGCTCCCAACGGCGACCCGCCCATCGCGTGGCGGCCGGCGCCATCGCCCGCCTATGATCGCGGCGATGTCCAGCCTCCAGACCGCCGTTAGCACCATCGTCGGCCGCTGCCTGGCGGTCAAGGCGGGCGAGGAAGTCCTGGTGATCGCGGACCCGGGCACCCGCGGGATCGGCGAGGAGCTCCGGGACGGGGCCGGTGAGGCGGGAGCCGACGCCGTGCTGGCGGTCATGGACGCCCGCGCCGAGAACGGGAACGAGCCCCCCCGCGCGCTGGCCGCGGCGATGCGCGAGGCCGACGTCGTGATCGCGCCCACCAGCAAGTCGCTCAGCCACACGGCGGCGCGCCGGCGGGCGACGGAGGCCGGGGCCCGGTGCGCGACCCTTCCAGGGGTCACCGAGGACATGCTGGGCCGAATGATGGCGGTCGACTTCGAGCGGATGGCGGCGCGCTCGCGGGCGGTGGCGGCGCTGCTCACCGCCGCGGGCGAGGCGAGGCTCACCTGCCCGCGGGGATCGGACTTGACGGTCGATCTGACCGGTCGCGAGGGGATCGCCGACGACGGTGACCTCACGCGGCGAGGGGCGTTCGGCAACCTGCCGTGCGGCGAGGGGTTCATCGCGCCGCTCGGGGGAGAGGGGACGATCGTCGCATCCAGCCTCGCCTCCCTCGGCCTCGCAGAGGAGCCGGCCACGATCACCGTGGAGGCCGGCCTGATCGCCTCGGCCGAGGGCGGCCAGGGGCCGGCCTTCCTGAAGCGGCTGTCCGAGCACGGCGCCGAGGGGCGCAATCTCGCCGAGCTCGGCGTCGGCACCAACGACCGAGCGAAGCTGACCGGGGTGATCCTGGAGGACGAGAAGATCCTCGGCACCGTCCACGTCGCGTTCGGCGCCAGCGCGGCCATCGGCGGCACCGTGGCCGTGCCCGTGCACCTGGACGCCGTGGTGCTCGAGGCCACGCTCGACATCGGCGGCCGCCGGGTGCTCGAGAGCGGCCGGTACGTCCTCGACGAGGCGTGAGCAGCGCGCCGCTCCTGGCGGTTCCCAACATCTCGGAGGGCCGGGATCCCGCTCTCGTGAAGGAGCTCTCGCGCGCCTTCACCACTCCCGCCACGCGCCTGCTGGACGTCCACTCCGACCCCGACCACAACCGGAGCGTCTTCACGCTGGCCGGCCCCCCCGGCCAGCTGGCCGCCGCGATCGCCGCCGGCGCCCGGGAGGCGGTGGCCCGCCTGGACCTCACCACCCACCGCGGCGCCCATCCGCGGGTGGGCGTCGTGGACGTCGCCCCGATCGTCCACCTCGACCCAGACCAGATCGGCGCCGCGTGCGCCGAGGCGCTCGTCCTGGCCGACCTGCTCGGCAGCGAGGTGGGGCTCCCGGTCTTCCTCTACGGCGCCCTCGCCGGCGGCCGCAGCCGGGCCGACATCCGCCGCGGCGGCCCCGAGGCCCTCGCCGAGCGGATCGCGGCCGGCGAGCTGGCACCCGATTTCGGTCCCGCCGCCCTGCACCCCACCGCCGGCGCGACGCTCGTCGGCGCGCGGCCGCCGCTGGTCGCGTTCAACGTCGAGCTGGCGCCGCCCGCCATGCTCGCGGACGCCAGGGCGATCGCCGCCGCGATCCGCGAGGGCGGCAGCGAAGGGCTGCCGTCGCTGCGCGCGATCGGGATCTGGCTCGCCAGCCGCGGCGTCGCGCAGGTGTCGATGAACGTCGAGGATCACCGCCGGCTGGCGCTCGCCACGATCGTCGAGGCGATCGCCCGTCACGCGCCGATCGCCGGAGCGCAGCTCGTCGGGCTGGCGCCGCGAGCGGCGTTCGAGGGGTTTCCCGACGATCTCCGCGTGCGGGGCCGCGCGACGATCGAGGACGCGCTCGCCGCAGCGCACTAAGCTCCAGCACCATGGCCCAGACCAGGCGCAAGCGCCGCACCAAGCACCGCGGAACCCCCGCCGGGACGATCGAGGCCCGCGGGCGCACGGGCCGCCCGCCCTCGCCGCAGGAGCGCAAGAAGCAGGAGCGCATGAGCGCGCGCGAACGACGGCTGAACACCCCGCCGACCTGGCGCTCGTCGATCACGCGGGCGCTGATCGCCGCCGCGATCGTGTTCGTCTTCCTGCTCGTGACGGCCAAGAAGGACAAGGTGGCGACGGCCGCCGGATTCACCGCGGTGGCGCTCGCGCTGTACATCCCGCTGGGCTACTACCTGGAGCTGACCCTCTACCGCCGTCGCCAGCGGCGTGGGACGGGAGGCGGAGGCGCCGGCTCGCGCAGCCCGGGCAGACGATGAGCGACCCGCGAGGCAGGCGATGAGCGACCCGCGAGGCAGACGATGAGCGACCCGCGAGGCAGGCCATGATCGACGTGCGCATGTTCACCGTGGGGCCGGTTCAGGAGAACTGCTTCGTGGTGCGCCAGAAGGGCTCGCCGCGCGCCGTGATGATCGACCCGGGGGAGGAGCCGGACCGGCTCCTCGGGGCGCTTGAGAGCCTGGGCGTCGAGCGGCTCGAGGCGATCCTCATCACGCACACGCACTTCGACCACATCGGCGCCGTGGCGCCGGTGGCGCGGGCGACCGGCGCGCCGGTGTGGTGCCCCGCGCTGGAGACCAGCGTGCTGGCCAACATCATGGACTACGTGCCCTGGCCCGGGTTCGGCCCGTTTGAGAGCTACCAGGCGGACCACACGGTGGCCGGGGGCGAGATGCTGGCGCTGGCCGGGCTGTCGTTCGAGGTGCTGTTCACGCCCGGCCACAGCCCGGGCCACGTCACCTACGCGCTGCCGGGGGAGGACGCGGTCTTCTCCGGAGACGTGCTCTTCCAGGGCTCGGTGGGGCGGGTCGACCTGCCCGGCGGCGACTGGCCGACCCTGCTCTCCTCGATCGAGATGCTGCTGGAACGCTGCGGTCCCGAGACCACCGTCTACCCGGGCCACATGGGCATCACCACGCTGGGTCGCGAACGCGCCGGCAACCCGTTCCTTCGCGAGCTCGCCCAGCGTTGAGCCCGGCCATCCAGGCTCCGCGCGGCACCTTCGACGTGCTCCCCGAGGACGCCGCGCGGCGGGACGTGGTCGAGTCGAACGCGCGCCGCATCCTCACCGCGGCCGGGTACCGGCGGATCGAGACGCCCGCCTTCGAGGCGACCGAGCTGTTCGCCCGCGGGGTGGGCGAGGCGACCGACATCGTCCAGAAGGAGATGTACACGTTCACCGACCCCGGCGGACGCTCGCTCACGCTGCGACCGGAGGGCACCGCGCCCGTGTGCCGCGCCTACCTGGAGCACGGGATGCACAAGCTCCCCCAGCCGGTGAAGCTGTGGTACCTGTCGAGCTTCTTCCGCGCCGAGGCGCCCCAGCGCGGCCGCTACCGCCAGTTCTGGCAGATCGGGGCCGAGGTGATCGGATCCGCGCGGCCGGAGACCGACGCCGAGCTGATCGTGCTCTTGCACGAGCTGCTCGAGTCGCTCTCCATCCGGGCCACGCTGGCGATCTCGAGCCTCGGCACGCCGGCCACCCGCGCCCACTACCGCGAGGAGCTCAAGGACTACCTCCTCGCCCACCGCGACGAGCTCTCCGAGGAGGCGCGCGGGCGGATCGAGCTCAACCCGATGCGGGCGTTCGACTCCGTGGACCCCGCCACCCGGGCCGTCATGGAGCGAGCCCCGAAGCTGCTCGACCGCCTCGCCCCCGAGGACGCCGAGCACTTCGCCGAGGTCCGCCGCCTCCTCGATCACGCCGGCCTGGCCTACCGAGTGCAGCCGACGCTGGTGCGCGGCCTCGACTACTACACCCACACGCTGTTCGAGTTCTCCAGCGACGCCCTGGGGGCCCAGTCGGGGCTGGGGGGCGGGGGGCGCTACGACGGGCTGCTCGAGCAGCTCGGCGGCCCGCCCACGCCGGCCTGCGGCTGGGCGGCCGGGGTGGAGCGGATGCTGCTGGCCGGGGGCGAGCTGCCGATCGCGCCTTTGCTCGTCGACCTCTACGTGGCGATCGCGGCAGACGACGCGGTGGCGGCGGCGTTCCAGCTCGCCCGCGACGCCCGGCGAGCGGGGCTGAGCGCGCAGCTCGAGCTCTCGCGGCGCACGCTGCGGCGCCAGCTGGCCCACGCCGACCGCCTGGGCGCGCGCTACGTGGCGATCGTCGCCGGCGAGGAGCGGTCCAGCCTCAAAGAGATGGACGGCGGCGAGCAGCAGGAGCTCACCACCGCCGAGGTGATTCCGGCGATCCTCCGGGCGCGCGCGCTGGCGTGATGAGGCCGCCGCGCCCCAACCGCTATCGCGACGCCTGGTGCGGCGAGCTGACCGCCGAGCGGGCGGGCGACGAGGCCCGGGTGGCGGGGTGGGTACACCGCCGCCGCGACCACGGCGGGTTGATCTTCATCGACCTGCGCGACCGCTCCGGGATCGTGCAGCTCGTCTTCCACCCCGAGGAGGTGCCGAGCGCCCACCGGGCCGCCCACCGGCTGCGCTCGGAGGACGTGGTCAGCGCCCGGGGGACCGTGGCCCGGCGCGAGCCCGAGAACGTCAACCCCAACCTGGCCACCGGCGAGATAGAGCTCGCGGTCGCCGAGCTCGAGCTGCTGGCCGACGCCGACACCCCGCCGTTCCCCCTCGAGGCCGACGTCGAGGTGGACGAGAACCTTCGCCTGCGCCACCGCGCGCTCGACCTGCGCCGCGCGCCCATGCAGGACGCGCTCGCCCTGCGCCACCGGGTGATCGCGACGATGCGGGAGGTCCTGCACGCCCGGGACTTCCTCGAGGTCGAGACCCCCAACCTGACCCGCTCGACGCCCGAGGGGGCGCGCGACTACCTGGTTCCGGCGCGCATCCAGCCGGGCTCCTTCTACGCCCTGCCGCAGTCCCCGCAGCTGTTCAAGCAGCTCCTGATGATCGGCGGGCTGGAGCGCTACTACCAGATCGCCCGCTGCTTCCGCGACGAGGACACGCGGGCCGACCGCCTGCCCGAGTTCACCCAGCTCGACATCGAGATGGCCTACGTCGAGCAGGACGACGTGATCGAGCTGATGGAGGCGGTGATGCAGGCGGTGTTCGAGTGCGCGGAGTTCGAGGTGGCACCGCCGCCGTGGCCGCGGATGACCTTCGACGAGGCGGTCACCCGGTACGGGATCGACCGCCCCGACACCCGCTTCGGCCTCGAGCTGCGGGACCTCGGCGAGCCGCTCGTCGCCAGCGCCTTCAAGGTGTTCGCCGACGCGCTGGCCGCCGGCGGGGTGGTCCGCGGGATCAACGCCGGCCCGCGCGAGCTGGCGCGCTCGGACCTCGACGCGCTGACCGAGCTGGCGCGCCAGCACGGCGCCAAAGGGCTCGTGTGGGCGTACGTCCAGGAGGGCGAGGCGCAGTGGCGCTCGCCGGTGGCGAAGTTCCTCTCCGCCGAGGAGATCACCGCGATCGGCCGGCGGCTGGAGGCCCGGCCCGGCGATCTGCTGCTGATCGTGGCCGACGAGGTGACGACGGCGGGGCAGGCGCTGAGCGCGCTGCGGATGGAGATCGGCCGGCGCTTCGGGCTGATCGACACCTCCCGGCACGAGATCCTGTGGGTGGTCGACTTCCCCGCCTTCCTCTGGGATGGGGAGGCGCAGCGGTGGGAGGCCAACCACCATCCGTTCACCGCCCCGACGGGCGATCTCGGCGACCCGGGCCGCTGCCGCTCCCAGGCCTACGACCTCGTGCTGGACGGAAGCGAGATAGGCGGCGGGTCGATCAGAATCCACCGCCGCGACGTGCAGGAGCAGGTGTTCGAGCTGCTGGGAATCGGAGCGGAGGAGGCGCAGGCGCGCTTCGGCTTCCTGCTCGACGCGCTGCGCTACGGCGCGCCGCCCCACGGCGGGATCGCGATGGGGATCGACCGGATCGTGGCGCTCCTGGGTGGCCGGGAGTCGATCCGCGAGGTGATCGCGTTTCCCAAGGCGGCCAGCGGCGTCGATCCGCTGACCGGCGCGCCGGCTCCCGTCGACCCCGCCCAGCTGCGCGAGCTCGGCCTGCGGACGCTGTAGCGAGCGGGCCTCAACCTATCCGCCGCGGGTGCCGATGAGGGACCGATGGGCAACGTCAATCGCGGGCTGATAGCGCTGCTGATCGCCACCGTGGCGTTCTTCGCGCTGTGGCTGATCGCGCTGCGGCCGAGCAACAGCGCCAGCAACTCGCCGTCCGGCAGCCACGGGCTGGGGCAGTTCCAGTCCGACATAAACGCGGCCAAGGGCGTCCAGGGTACGGTCGACCGGGCGTCGGCCGCCGCCACCGGCGAGACCACGCCGGCCGCCAGCAGCGCGCCGGCCGCCACCAGCGCGCCGGCCGCCACCGGCGCACCGGCCGCCACCGGCGCACCGGCCGCCACCGGCGCACCGGCCGCCACCAGCACCCACGCGGCCGCCACATCGGCGGCGGCATCCTCGGGGGCGTCGACCGCCTCCACCAGGCACCGGGCCGCGGCCCACGCCCGGGGCCACCATGTCCGCATCCCCGGCCCGCCCACCCCGGCGGCGCGGCTGAGCACGGTCCGCGGCGCGCTCGCCGCCCACAAGGTCGTGGCGATGCTCTTCTACAACCCGGCAGCGCCCGACGACGACGCGGTCAAGCAGGAGCTCCAGGCGATCTCCACCCACCGGGGCGCCGTGGTCAAGCTGGCGATCCCGCTCGGCGAGCTGCCGAGCTACACCGAGGTGATCAGCCAGGTGCCGGTCAACTTCTCGCCCACGCTGGTGATCATCGACCGCGCGCAGCGCGCGCAGGAGATCACCGGGTTCGCCGACAGCTTCGAGATCGGCCAGCGGATCGACCAGGCGCTGGCGGTCGGCACCACCGCCGGGTAGCGCCGCCTCCGATCTATTCTGGCGGGCGATGGACGCGCTCGCCTTCGAGCACCACCTCACCTCACCGCAGGGGCGGGGGAGGCTACCCCGCGGCGGCGTCAGCGCCAGCGCCGGGGGCGCCCGGTGCTGCGACCAGATCCAGATCGCGCTCGCGGTGCGCGGGGGGCGGGTGGCGGAGGCAGGCTTCACCGCCAGCGGGTGCGGGGCGGCCACGGCGGCCGGCAGCGCGGCGGTCACGCTCGTCCGGGGCGCGCCGGTCCTCCATGCGGCGCGCGTCGGCGCAGACGAGATCGCCGAGGAGCTGGGCGGGCTCAGCCCGGCGAAGCGGCACGCCGCCGAGCTGGCCGCCGAGGCCCTGGCCCGGGCGCTCGGCCTGGCGGTGAGGGGGGCGGCGGAATGCCTGCCGCCCGCCGGCGGGCGGGAGCGGACGCTGGTGGCGATGAGCGGAGGGGTCGACAGCGCCGTGGCCGCGCTGCTGTGCGCGCGCGCCGGGGAGGCGGTGGCGGTCACGCTCGAGCTGTGGGCCGACCCAGAGAACGACGGCGAGCGCAGCTGCTGCTCGGCCTCGGCGGTCGCGCAGGCCCGTCGCCTGGCCCACGAGATGGGATTGCCGCACCTGACGCTCGACCTGCGCGCCGAGTTCCGGGCCGGCGTGGTGGAGCCGTTCATGGCCGCCTACGCGGCCGGCGAGACGCCCAACCCGTGCGTTGGCTGCAACGGCCACGTCCGGCTGGACGCGATGCTGGCGCTGGCCGACCGGCTCGGCTGCGCGACGCTGGCCACCGGCCACTACGCGCGCACGGCCGAGGACGAGCATCCCGACGGGCCGCTGCTGCGGGCCGCCGCCGATCCCGCCAAGGATCAGACCTACATGCTGGCCGCGTTGGAGCCGGACTCGCTGCGTCGCCTGCGCTTCCCGCTCGGCGAGCTGACCAAGCCATGGGTGCGCGAGCTGGCGGCGCAAGCCGGGCTGCCGGTGGCCAGAAGGGCCGACTCGCAGGATTTGTGCTTCCTCGCGGGCACCGACCGCGCCCGCTTCCTCGCCCGCCACGGCCGCCTCGGCGAGCGCCGCGGAGAGGTGGTGGACACGGGGGGGAGGGTGCTCGGCGAGCATCGCGGCCAGCACCGCTTCACGGTCGGGCAGCGGCGGGGCCTCGGGGTGAGCGCCACCGAGCCGCTCTACGTGCTCGACCGGGACCCGGCCACCAACCGGGTGACGGTCGGCCCGCGCCGAGAGCTGCTGGCGCGGGAGGTGTGGATCCGCGGCGCGCGCCTTCACCGGCCGGGCGACCGCGTCGACCGGGTCAAGCTGCGCTACCGCTCCCGCCCGCTGAGGGCGCGGCTGGATCCCGCGATCGCCGCCGGGCGCCACCGCTCGCTGCGGATCGAGCTGCCCGAGCACCCCGCCGAGGGGGCGGCCCCCGGGCAGCTGGCCTGCCTGATGGACGGCGAGCTGGTGGTGGGGTGGGGGACGATCGCCCGACGCCCGGCGCCCGCCGGGCGCGCTGCCGCTAGCGGACCCTGAAGTCCGCGTTGCGGACGAGCATCAGCGCGTACTTGGGCCAGAAGACGCCGGTCGGCGGCGCGCCCGGCATCTCGTAGCCCGGCCGGTAGCACTGGCCGCCGGACTCGCCCGGGTTGCCGATCCAGGCGAACGCGTCGACGTTGGGGTACCCGGTGTCGGTGGTCGGCTTGGGGCCCAGGCCGCGGCCGATCGGGTTGCAGAGCACCTCGTTGCCCTCCCTGACGATGTTGTGCGGCCGCAGCGGCCCCCGCCCGTTGACCCCGGTGTTGACGACGAAGTGCTTGCCGGCGGTCAGGCGCGAGATCAGCTCGCCGTAGCGGATCTCCCGCGAGGTCCAGTCGAAGTGGGTGGAGTTGAGGAAGAAGCCCTGGATCCTGGCCACGCCGGCTCGGCGCAGCAGCGCCGCGGCGCGAGCGGCCGGCAGGGCGTCGGCGGCGCCGGCGTCGAGGTAGATCACCAAATGCGGGCAGGTGGTGGTGAGAACGTTGATCGCGTCGCCCAGCTCGGCCATCCGGACGGCCAGGCCGTGGGCGTTGAGGCCCGGGGTGGTGATGAGCGAGTCCATCTCCAGGAACAGGACGGCGCGATAGGAGCCGATCCCGTGGGCCAGGCCCTCGATGAAGCCGTGGTACCAGGCCTGGAAGGCCGGCGGGTCTCCGTTGCCGCGCACCCCGTGGACGAGCGCGTAGGTCGCCAGCAGGGGCACGGCTCCGGGCTGCTGCTGGGCCGCTCGCGCCAGATAGCGGGAGACCGCGGTGCCGATGTCCGGGACGTAGGGCGAGCCGGTGCTGAACTTGCCAAAGCGCGCCGCTCCCGGCTGCTCGGCGATCACGCGCAGCGCCGGATAGCGCCCGGCCGCCTTGGCGGCCACGCTCTGGGGGTCGACGAAGAACCGCGCCCCGGCGAGCGGGTTGCCGTTGGCGGGCACCCCCGGCAGCCCGAGGGGGTCTCCGGCGCTGGCCGCGGCGAGCGGGTCGTCGTTGAGGATCTCGAGCACCGCGTGGGCGACGGGCCCCAGGCCGATCGGGCTGGGGCCGAAGAGCGAGAGCTGGATCGTCTTGGGGACCGTGTCCACCCCGTGGTCGACGATCGGCACCGAGAACTGGGCGCTGGTCTGGCCGGCGCCGAAGTCGAGCTGCCCCTTGACCGAGGTGAAGTCGACCCCGGCGATCGCCGTGCAGGGGGTGCCCCCGCAGTCGAACGGCGCGTTGGTGGCGGGGTCGTAGCCGTCGCCCGAGGTGATGTAGCGGACCTGCGCCGGCATCAGCGACTCGGCCGCCGAGCGGGTGACGGTGACCATGGCCTGGCCGGCGCTCTCGTGCACCGTCAGCTGGGGGGCCTGGAACTGGAAGCCGAGCGGGTCGAGCGCGGCGGCGCGCGAGGCCCCCGGGAGGAGAGCCGGCGCCAGCACGCAGGCCAGCAGCATGAATCGGCCTAGCACCCGCATGGCGACTGATTCGGAGGTTCGCCGGGCGGACTTGAGGGGCCTGTCGGAACCCGGACGCATGCCTACACTGCGACTTTCCGATGACCTCTGACGAGATCCGCCAGACCTACCTGGACTTCTTCGTCCAGCGCGACCACCGGCGGCTGCCCTCCGCGTCGCTGATCCCGGCCGAGTTCGACCCCTCGGCGCTTTTCACGGTGGCCGGGATGCACCCGCTCAAGCCCTACTTCGCGGGTATCGAGACGCCGCCCCATCCGCGGGTCACCACCTGCCAGAAGACGTTTCGCACCGCCGACATCGACATCATCGGGACCACCACCCGGCACCTCACGTTCTTCGAGATGCTGGGCAACTTCTCGTTCGGCGACTACTTCAAGCGCGAGGCGGCCGCCTTCGCCTGGGAGCTCTCGACCCAGGGCTTCGGGTTCGCGCCCGAGGACATCTGGATCAGCGTCTTCGAGGGCGACGAGCAGCTCAGGCTGGGGCCCGACCAGGAGGCGATCGACGCCTGGCTGGAGATCGGGGTGCCGCGCGAGCGGATCGTCGAGCTGCCGCGGTCGGAGAACTTCTGGCAGGCTGGTCCGCTCGGGCCCTGCGGGCCATGCTCGGAGCTCTACCTGGACCGCGGCGTCCAGTTCGGGGCGCCCGACGACCTGCCCGGCGGCGAGAACGAGCGGTTCATGGAGTACTGGAACCTCGTGTTCATGCAGTTCGACCAGAACCCGATCAACCACCTGACGCCGCTGCCGGCCAGGAACATCGACACCGGGCTTGGGCTCAACCGCCTGGCCGCGATCCTCCAGGACAAGCAGTCGGTGTTCGAGACCGACCAGTTCGCGCCCCTGATCGCGCTCGGCGAGGAGCTCTCGGGCCGGCGCTACGGGGAGGCCTACGAGGTCGACCGGTCGCTGCGGGTGCTGGCCGACCACAGCCGGTCGGTCACGTTCCTGGTGGCGGACGGGGTGGTGCCGTCCAACGAGGACCGCGGCTACGTGCTGCGCCGGGTGATGCGCCGGGCGATCCAGCACGGGCGCGCCCTGGGCCTGGAGCCCGGCTTCCTCTCGCGCTACGCCGACGTGGTGAGGGAGCTGATGGGGGGCGAGTACCCCGAGCTTCACGAGCAGGCCGACAACATCCGCATGTGGCTGAGCGCCGAGGAGGAGGGCTTCGGCCGCACGCTCGAGCAGGGGTCGCGGCTGCTCGGCGAGCTGCTGGCCCGGGCGCGCGAGCAGGGCGCCGAGGGCATCTCGGCGCAGGACGCCTTCATGCTCCACGACACCTACGGCTTCCCGATCGAGATGACCTCCGAGCTGGCCGCCGAACAGGGGCTGGGCGTCGACGCGGACGGCTTCGAGCGGCTCATGAACGAGCAGCGCGAGCGGGCGAGGGCGTGGTCGGGGCGAACCCACGCCGGCGAGGAGCTGCGCGAGCGCGCGCTCGCGCTGTCGGGGCAGGCGGGCTTCCAGACAGACTTCCTCGGCTATCAGACCACCGAGGTGGAGACCACGATCGGGGCGGTGAGCCGCGACGGCGACGGGCGCGTGCTGGCCAAGCTCGTGGAGTCGCCGTTCTACGCCACCGGGGGAGGACAGGTGGCCGACACCGGCTATGTGGAGTGCGCGGAGGGGGAGTGTCGCGCCCGCGTGGAGGACGTCGTGCGGCTGGGCGAGGACCAGGTGCTCGCGCTCGTGCCCGAGCGCGGCGAGGTGGCCCCGGGCGCGCGCGTGCGCGCGCGCGTGGACCGTGCGACCCGCCACGCCACCGAGTGCAACCACACCGCGACCCACCTCCTGCACGCCGCGCTGCGCCGGCGGCTCGGCAGCCACGTCCGCCAGGCCGGCTCCTACGTCGGCCCCGACAAGCTGCGCTTCGACTTCACCCACGGCAAGGGCCTATCCGAGGAGGAGCTGAGCGACGTCGAGGACATGGTCAACGGCTGGATCCTCGAGGACCAGCCGGTGCGGGCGGCGATCACCACGCTCCAGGAGGCCCGCGCGCTGGGCGCGATGGCGCTCTTCGGCGAGAAGTACGGCGATGTGGTGCGCATGGTCGAGGTGGGGGACGGGTCGTTCTCGCGTGAGCTGTGCGGCGGCACCCACGTGCGCTACACGGGCGAGATCGGGCTGTTCCGGATCTCGAGCGAGACCTCCAGCGCCGCCAACGTGCGGCGGATCGAGGCCCTGACCGGCCCCGCCGCGGTGGAGCTGGTGCGCCGCCACGACCGGGCGCTGGTGGAGGCGGCGCGGATCCTGCGGGTGGGACCGCAGCACGTGCCCGAGGCGGTGGCGGAGCTGCGCGATCGCCTGCGCGAGCTGGAACGCGGTGATCGGCGGGCCGCCGGCGCCGCCGAGGTGGACGTCGAGCAGCTCGTCCGCCTGGCCTCCGAGCACGACGGCGCCCGCGTGCTCGTGGCAGCCGTCCCGGTACAGGGTGAGAAGGCGCTTCTCGGGCTTCTCGACCGGTTGAAGGGCAGGCTCGGAACGGCCGCCATCGTACTGGCGGCGGCGGGCGAGGGCCGCGTGGACCTGGTGGCCAGCGTGGCGCCCGAGCTGGTGGAGAGGGGCGTGCGCGCCGGGGAGGTCGTCAAGGCGGCGGCGGCGGCGGTCGGTGGCGGCGGCGGCGGCCGCGACACGCTGGCCCGGGCTGGCGGCCGCGACGTCGAGCGGCTGCCAGAGGCGATCGAGGCGGCCCGGGCGGCGGTGCAGACGGCACTCGGCGCAAGCCAATAGTCTCCTTGAGAGTGCTCGCGCTGGACTACGGAAGCGGTCGCTGCGGATGTGCCGTGAGCGACCCGACGGGCGTGATCGCCACACCGCTTGATCCCGTCGCCGCGCCGGGCTCGCGCCGCGGCCTGGCCGAGCTGCGGCGCCTGGCGGCGGAGCTGGCGGCCGAGCGGGTCATCGTCGGGCTCCCGCTGTCGCTGTCGGGGGGCGAGACGGAGCAGACGGCGGAGACGCGCCGCTTCGCGCGGGCGCTCGGCGAGACGCTCGAGGTGCCCGTGGAGCTCTACGACGAGCGGCTCACGACCCGGCTGGCGGCGCGCGGCGGCGGCGCCGCCAGCGAGGACTCGCGGGCGGCGGCGCATCTGCTGGAGGGCTGGCTGGCGGGGCGGGAGCGAGGCGGATGAGCGAGTTCCGCCAGCGGACCGCCGAGGAGCGGGAGGCGGCCAGGCTGGAGCGGGAGGCGGCCAGGCAGGAGCATGAGCGCGGGCGGGGGGACGGGTCCGCCGGGGCGAAGCGGCCCGAGCCCGAGCGGCCGGCCTATTCCGAGCGGCTCGGGCGGCCCGGGCAGCGGCGCTCACGTCCCGAGCGGCCCCGGACCGGCCGCCCGGCGCCTCGCCATTCCCGCGTCGGCCGCGTCCTCGCGCTCCTCGCCCTGCTGGCCGCCGCGGCCGTGATCTTCTTCTCGGTGGAGCTCTTCCAGCCGTTCGCGGGGCGCGGCCACGGCGCGGTGACGGTCACGATCGCCCCGCACGAGGGCGCCAGCCAGGTGGGCTCGCTGCTCGAGCGCGACGGGGTGATCCCCTCCGGCTTCTTCTTCGACCTCCGCGCGGCGCTGGCCGGCGACCGCGGCAAGCTCTACGCCGGCACCTACCACCTCAGGCTCGACATGAGCTACAGCCAGGTGCTCGCTGTGCTCACCACGCCGCCCCCTCCGATCCGGGTCGCCAACGTGACCCTGATTCCCGGCGAGACCCGGCGGCAGATCGACGCGCTGCTGCGCTCAGAGCACGTGCCCGGCAGCTACCTCGCTGCCACCCGCCGCTCGCCGCTGCTCGACCCCGGCGCCTACGGCGCACCCCGCGGCACCGACTCGTTGGAGGGCTTCCTGTTCCCCGACACCTACCAGCTTCGCGCGCCGGTCTCGATCGCCGCGCTGGTCGCCGACCAGCTCAGGCAGTTCAAGCGCGAGTGGGCGACGCTCAACCTCGCCTTCGCCCGCCGCCGGCACCTCACCCCCTACGACGTGCTCATCATCGCCTCGATCGTGGAGAAGGAGGCGGCCACCGCCCGCGACCGGCCGCTGGTGGCGTCGGTCATCTACAACCGCCTGCGCGACCACATCCCCCTGGGGATGGACTCCACGACCCGCTATCAGTTCAACGACTACGACAAGCCGCTCACCGCCTCGCAGCTGGCCTCTCGCTCTCCCTACAACACCCGTCTGCACGCCGGCCTGCCTCCGACCCCGATCAGCAACCCGGGCCTCTCCGCGATGCAAGCGGCGGCGGACCCGGCGCGCACCGACTACCTCTACTTCGTGGTCAAGCCGTGCGGCAACGGAGCGAGCGTGTTCACCGCGAGCTACTCGCAGTTCCTGGCCGATTCCGCGCGCTACCGGGCGGCGCGCGCCGCTCGCGGAGGGCGGTCGCCCACCAAGTGCTGAGAGAACGCCTCGGCGTCCTCGGCTGGCCCGTCGCCCACAGCCTCTCGCCGCGGATGCAGAACGCCGCGCTGCGGGCGGTCGGGCTGACGAGCTGGCGCTACCAGCTGCTGCCGGTGCCGCCGGAGCTGTTCGCCGTCACCGTGCCCGCGCTGAAGGGGGCGGGCTTCCGGGGAGCCAACGTCACGATCCCCCACAAGCAGGCCGCCCTCGCCCTCGCCCAGGAGCGCGACGAGGCGGCGCGGGCGATCGGCGCCGCGAACACGCTGCTCTTCGAGAACGGGCGGATCCGCGCCGAGAACACCGACGCCCCCGCGCTCCTGGACGCGCTGCCGCTCGACCCGCGCGGCCGCGACGCGCTGGTGCTGGGGGCGGGGGGGACCGCGCGCGCCGCCGTATGGGCGCTCCTGCGGGCCGGCGCCGCGGAGGTGCGCGTGCTCAACCGCACGCCGGAGCGGGCCCGCGCACTGTGCGCGCAGCTCGGCGGAACCCCGGTCTCCCGGCCCGGCCCGGCCGCGATCCTCGTCAACTGCACCCCGGCTGGCATGGCGGGCGCGACCCTGGGAGTAAAGTCGGTTCTCGCCGTGGCCGATGAAATTGCGATGTTCGCGTGCGTGGTTGACTTCGCGTACGGCCGCGCCGACACGCCGCTGATCGAGGCCGCGCGTCGCGCGGGGCTGCCGGCGGTGAGCGGGCTCGACCTCCTGGTCGGCCAGGGCGCCCTGAGCTTCGAGCGCTTCACCGGGCTCCCGGCGCCGGTCCCGGCGATGCGCGAGGCGGTGCGGGCGTAGTGGCCGAAGGGGGCGTCAACCTCAAGGAGATCGAGGAGCCGGCGACGGAAGCCGGGCAGGTCAACGGGGCCAAGATCGGGGTGACCCGGCCCAGCCGGGCGGGCGGATCGAGCCGCTTTCTCACCGACGTCCTCGTCGAGCTCGGCTACTGTGAGCGCGACCGCGCCCAGCGGGCGATCGAGGAGGCGCGCGCCTCGGGGGTGGCCCCCGAGCGGGTGCTGCTCGATCAGCACGCGATCACCGCCGAGCAGCTCTCGCGGGCGATCGCCGAGCGCTACGGGCTCGACCATCTGGACCTCGGCGTGTTCCACGTCGACATGGCGGCGGTCAACCTTCTGAGCGCCTCGGCGGCCAAACGCTACGGCGCCGTGCCCGTCGCTTACGTGGACGACCGGACGCTGCTGCTCGCCATGTCCGACCCGGCGAACGTGATCGCGGTCGACGACATCGCGATGATCACCCGGCTCGACGTCAAGCCGGCGGTCGCCTCCTCGGAGGACATCGCGGCGCTGATCTCGCGCATGAACCGCTTTGAGGATTCGGTCCGGGAGGCGGTCGAGGAGGGCGAGGAGGAGGGCTCCCCGCTCGAGATCGTCGATCTGCGGGAGTCGGCCGAGGACGCGCCGGTGATCAAGCTGGTCCACTCGGTGATCGCCCAGGCGGCCGAGCGCAGAGCGTCCGACATCCACTTCGAGCCCCAGCCGGACACGAAAGGCAAGGGCCACGAGCTGCGCGTCCGGATGCGCGTCGACGGCGTGTTGGTCGACGAGACGACGGTCCCCAAGCGGATGGTGGGCGGCGTGGTGTCGCGCATCAAGATCATGAGCGACCTGGACATCTCCGAGCGCCGGGTGCCCCAGGACGGACGGGTGGGGCTCAACGTCGAGGGCCGGCGGGTGGATGTGCGCGTGGTCACGCTGCCCACCGTCCACGGCGAGTCGGTCGTGCTGCGCATCCTCGACAAGGACAACGTGCGCCTCGACCTCGAGGAGCTCGGCATGCAGGAGTACGAGCGCAGCCTCTACCGCAGCGCGTTCAACCGGGCCCACGGCGCCGTGCTCGCCACCGGGCCCACCGGATCGGGAAAGTCGACCTCGCTCTACGCCGCGCTCAGCGAGCTCAACAAGCCGGAGAAGAGCATCATCACGATCGAGGACCCGGTGGAGTACGAGCTCGAGGGGATCACGCAGATGCAGATCAACCCCAAGGCCGGCCTGACCTTCGCCAGCGGGCTTCGCTCGATGATGCGAGCCGACCCGGACATCCTGATGGTCGGCGAGATCCGCGACCGGGAGACGGCGCAGATCGCGATCGAGGGCGCGCTGACCGGCCACATGGTCCTCTCCACCCTGCACACCAACGACGCGCCGTCCGCCATCACGCGCCTGATCGAGATGGGGATCGAGCCCTTCCTGATCGCCTCGGCGATCGATTGCGTGGTCGCCCAGCGGCTGGCGCGCACGCTGTGCAAGCACTGCAAGAAGCGCGTGATGATCCCCGCCGAGGTCCTGCGCGATCACGGCTTTCACGCCCAGTTCGACCTCGAGGCCTACGAGCCGATCGGCTGCTCCAGGTGCGGCGGGTCGGGATACCGCGGGCGGATCGGCCTGTTCGAGGTGATGATGGTCTCCGACGAGATCCGCACGCTCACGCTGCGGCGCGCCCCGGCCAAGGAGATCGAGGCGGCGGCCGTCGCGAGCGGCATGCGGCGCCTGCGCGAGGACGGGCTGGACAAGGTCAAGGCGGGCGTGACCTCGATGGCCGAGGTCGCCCGCGTCACCGGCGGCTGAGCCGCCCGCGTCACGGCGGCTGAGGGCGCCCGCGTCACGGCGGCTGAGGGCGCGGTCGAGCTCGGCAACGGGACCGGTAATGCAATCGGCCTCGGCTGCCGATAGGCGGGTGTATGGACATTGATTTCGCGCAACTGCTGCTCGAGGTCGTCGACCGGCGCGCCTCGGACCTTCACCTGACCGCCGGCGCCCCGCCGATGATCAGGATCCGCGGGCGCCTGACACCGGTGGAGAGCTTCCCGGTGATGACCACGACCATGACCCGCGAGATCGTCTACTCGATCCTCTCCGAGGGCCAGCGCCAGCGCTTTGAGACCAACTGGCAGCTGGACTTCGCCTACCAGGTCCCCGGCACGGCCCGCTTCCGCGTCAACGCCTACATGCAGCGCGGCGCCGTGGGGGCCGCCTTTCGCCTGATCCCGTTCGAGGTCGTGCCGCTGGAGACGCTGGGGCTGCCGCCGGTGGTGGCCGAGTTCGCCAACAAGCCGCGCGGGCTGGTGCTGGTCACCGGGCCGACCGGCTCGGGCAAGTCGACCACGCTGGCGTCGCTGATCGACATCATCAACCAGCAGCGCGAAGAGCACATCATGACGATCGAGGACCCGATCGAGTTCCTGCACAAGCACAAGAAGTGCATCGTCAACCAGCGGGAGCTCGGCTCCGACGCCACCAGCTTCGCCGACGCGCTGAAGGCGGCGCTCCGCCAGGACCCCGACGTGATCCTGGTGGGCGAGATGCGGGACCTGGAGACGATCTCCACCGCCATCACGGCGGCCGAGACCGGCCACCTGGTGTTCGCCACGCTGCACACGCAGGACACGCCGCAGACGATCGACCGCATCATCGACGTGTTCCCCTCGGCTCAGCAGGGGCAGATCCGCGCCCAGCTGTCGGTGGCCCTTCAGGGGATCATGACCCAGACGCTGCTGCCGACCGCCGACGGCTCGGGCCGCTGCGTGGCCGCCGAGGTGCTCGTCCCCACGCCCGCGGTCCGCAACCTGATCCGCGAGGCCAAGAGCCACCAGATCTACTCGGTGCTGCAGACCGGCGGCGCCCACGGCATGCAGACAATGGACGCCTCGCTCGCCCAGCTCGTGCGGGCGGGGAAGATCACCAGGCAGCTGGCCGAGTCGCGCGCCCAGTCGGTCGAGGAGCTGCGGCGTCTGCTCGGCGGCGCGGGCTCGATGTCGGCCATGGCCGCCTAGACGATGCCCACCTTCACCTTCAAGGCGATGGACCTGGCGGGCGTGCCCGCCCGCGGCGAGGTGGACGCGGTATCCAAGCAGGACGTCGCCGACCAGCTCAAGCAGCGCGGGCTGATCGTCCTGGACATCGCCAACAAGTACCGCTCGCGCGAGATCAACATCGAGCTGTTCGCGCGCGTGAAGGCCGACGAGCTGGCGGTCATGACCCGGCAGCTCTCGACGATGGTCTCCTCGGGCATGACCATCCTGCGCTCGCTCTACGTGCTCGAGAGCCAGACCAAGTCCAAGCTGCTCAAGGAGACGCTCGGCGCGGTGCGTCGCGACGTCGAGGCCGGCCTGCTCTTCTCCGACGCGATCGAACGCCATCCCAAGGTGTTCTCGCCGCTCTACGTGGCGATGGTGCGCGCGGGCGAGACGGGCGGCGTGCTGGAGGCCGCGCTGCTGCGGGTGGCCGACCAGCTCGAGAAGGACGCTTCGCTGCGGCGCCAGATCCGCGCCGCCACCATCTACCCCTCGCTGGTGATCAGCTTCGCCCTGATCGTCCTGCTGGCCCTGGTGGCGTTCCTGATCCCGGTGTTCGAGAGCGTGTTCAAGCAGTTCGGCGGACAGCTTCCGACGCTCACGCAGTTCATGGTCAACTTCTCCCACCTGGTCCGCGACCAGTGGTACATCCTGATCCTGGTGATCGGCGGGCTCGTGGTCGGCTTCCTCAAGTGGAAGAAGACCAAGCGGGGGCGGCCGCAGTGGGACGCCTTCAAGCTCCGGATCCCGCTCAAGATCGGCGACGTGGTCCAGAAGGTGGCGATCGCCCGCTGGTCGCGCACACTCTCCTCGCTGACCGCGGCGGGCGTGCCGATCATGCAGGCGCTCGAGATCACCGGCAAGACCGCGGGCAACGCGGTGATCGAGTCCTCGATGGGGGACGTGATCGCCTCCGTCAAGGCCGGCGGGACGATCTCCGAACCGCTGCGCAAGGCCAAGGAGTTTCCCGCGATGGTCGCCCACATGGTCGGCGTCGGCGAGGAGACGGGCGCCCTGGACGCGATGCTGTCCAAGATCGCCGACTTCTACGAGGACGAGGTGGAGGCGGCGGTCAAGGCGCTCACCTCGATTCTCGAGCCGGCGATGATCATCTTCGTCGGGAGCATCGTCGGCGTGATCGTCGTCTCGATGTACCTGCCGCTGTTCAACGTCTACAACCAGATCAAGTAGCCGGCAGGCCGGCTATGGTTCGGCGCCATGTCGGCGCGCGGCAGCGGCGTGGATGAGGCTCGCAAGGACGAGCGGCTTACCTGCTCCCCCTGTCGGGGAACCGGGCGCGTGAGCTCGGCGCTCGGCGGGCGGGCGCACGTCGTCACCTGTCCCTGGTGCGAGGGGACGGGTCGGTTCGTGCCCGGCCACGACGCGCAGCAGACACCGGCTGAGCCGTCAGGTGCGCCCTAAAGCCGAACCCCGGCGCTTCCGATACCACTCGCGGACCCTTTGAAACGGAGGCGACGTGCTCCGACGTGCTGATGACGGCGCCCGGCGGGAAGCCGGGTTCACGCTGGTGGAGTTGCTGGTGGTGATCCTGATTGTCGGGATCCTCGCCGCGATCGCGATTCCGGCCTTCCTGAACCAGCGCCACAAGGCCTACGACGCGGATGCCAAGGCGACCCTGCGCACGGCTCAGACCGCCGAGGAGGTCTATGCCACCGATCATGACGGAGCCTACGTCAGTGAGACGCTGGCCGCGGGTGACAACGGCCCCCTGGCGACGATCGAGCCCTCGTTAAGGAACCGTCCCTACGTGACGGCGATTGCCAACGGGAAGGTCGGTTACACCCTCAGCGCGACCTCGGACGGCAGCCAGCCGGACACGTTCACCGTCAGCGTCGCCACCGGCTCGGTCAGCCGAACCTGCTCGCCGGCGGGTTCGGGTGGCTGCGGGTCCGGCGGGACCTGGTAGCCCCGCGCTCCTGTGCCTGCCTCGCGGTCGCCACACGTCGGCGGCGTCGCCCCTGGACGCTCGTATCAACCTAGACCTTCCGGGAGTAAAGGTGGCTGTGGGTGATGCCGATACGTGCCCTGCCAGAGCCACGAGGTGCCAAAGGCAAACCACCCGCGAGGGTTGGGGCGCAAAGCCACGGGTCTCCTGGATGGAGATAGCCGGGTTGCCACTGGGGCGGCTCCCCACCGGGCCGCATGGCTTGGGACCGCAGGGATCTGGCACGGACCATTCCACGATCCCAGGAGGATTAATGCTCCAGCAGCTCCGTCGGCGGGCAGGCGATGAGAAGGGGTTCACCCTGATCGAGCTTCTCGTCGTCATCCTGATCATCGGCATCCTCGCCGCGATCGCCATCCCCGCGTTCCTCAACCAGCGTTCCAAGGCGTATGACGCGAACGCCAAGTCGAATGTCCGCACCGCGGCCACCGCGATGGAGACCTACTCGACCGACAACAACGGGAGCTATCCGGCGAGTGTCGACACCAGCAGCTCGACGGACGCTCTCGTCAAGATCGAGCCGACGCTGGCGAACCAGCCCTACGTCACGGGTGTCTCGACCGCGACCGGTTACACGCTGACCGCGACGTCACTCGGCTCCTCGCATGACGTCTTCACGTACACCAACAACAACGGTGCGGTGAGCCGTAACTGCAGCGGCTCTGGTGGCGGCTGCCCGAACGGAACCTGGTAGCCGTACCGGCGACAGCAACCATTTTCCGTCGCGGAGGGCGGGCCGGGTGCCCGCCCTCCGCGTTTCTTGGGCGCCACCGCGCCAACAGCGGTCGAGGAGCCCCTTCACCCCTTGACCAGCATGACCGATAAGAACCGTGTGCGACGCCTCCTGGTTCTTCTCGTTGCGGCGACGTCGGCCTGCTTTACGGCCGCCGCGACGGCCCGCGCGTCGACCATGGACAAGGAGACGGAGGCCTACGTCGCCTACAACCCGCTCTACGGGGTCTCGACGTGGAAGATCGTTCCCCCTGGCTTCTCCACCGACGCCGCGCAGGCGGTTGCCGCGGCGAAGGCCACGCGGTCGATGCAGGCGATACACAGGCGTGAGCATCCCCTGCGGATCTTCGCGTCGGTGTGGGTGGAGAAGCCGCAACACTGGCAGCTCGACTTCACCTACCGCGATCGCCGGGTGGCCGAGGTCGACGTCAGCCCCCGGGGGCGCGTCATCGCCGTGTGGACCGGCCCCCAGGTCGTGGCTCCCTACGCGAGGGGCCATTATGCCCCGCTGTTTGACTCCTGGTGGATCGTCGTCCCGTTCTCAGCCGCGTTTCTGCTTCCCTTCCTCGACCCGCGGCGATGGCGCCGGATGGTGCACCTCGACGCGCTGGCGCTCCTCTCCTTCATCGGCTCCTACGCGCTCTTCGACCACCTGCAGCTCGAAGCGGCGGTCTGGGCTGTGTATCCACCGATGCTCTATCTGGTGGCCCGGCTGTGGTGGATAGGGAATCGAGGCGCGGCTGAGACGAGGGGTCTCTCGCCGTTGCTTCCCATTTGGATGCTCGCCGGCGGTCTCGCCGCGCTCACCGCCGCGCGGGTGACGCTCGGGATCGTCGGCCACCAGGTGATCGACGTGAGCTGGGCGTCGGTTGGCGGGGCGCAGCACATCCTGTCCGGCCAGCCGCTGTACAGCCACGGGAACGCCCACGGCGACACCTATGGGCCGTTCATGTACCTGACCTACGTCCCATTCCTGCTGCTGCTCCCGTGGCATGGCCTACTCGGGTTCGTGCCCGCGGCCAAGGCGGCCTCGATCACCTTCGACGTGCTCACGATTGCCGCCCTGGTGGCGCTGGGCTGGCGCCTGCGCGGCGGCCGCCGGGGCGTCCGGCTCGGCTTGGCGCTCGCGTGGGTATGGGCGGCATGTCCGTTCACGCTGCTCGCGCTGATGGCTCGCACCAACGACGCCCTGGTCGCCTTGTTGTCCGTCCTCAGCCTGCTTGCCTTCTCGTCCCGGCCGGCTCGAGGCGCGCTGCTCGGGCTCGCCGCCGCGGCCAAGTTCTCCCCCGGCGGGCTGCTGCCGCTGTACGCGGGGGGGCGCGGCGACAGTGTGAGGGGCAGGCTCGCGTGCATCGTCCCCGCCGCGGCGGTGTTCGTCGGCCTGGTCATGGTGTTCCTGCCGGCCGGGGGGGTGAGCGAGTTCTACCAGCGCACGATCGGCTATCAGCTCACGCGGGGTGACGTGTTCTCGCCCTGGGCGCTGCACCCCGGGCTGGCCCCGCTCAAGGTGCCGCTGGAGCTGCTGGCGGCCGGGCTGGTGATCGCGCCCGCCTTCTTCCGCCGGCGGCGCTCGCTGGTCGAGGTGTGCGCGCTGGCCGGCGCGATCACCATCGCGCTCCAGCTGCCGGCGGTGCACTGGTTCTACTTCTACATCCTGTGGTTCTTGCCGTTCATCGCCGTCGCGCTGCTGGGGGGCGGCCGGGAGCACGGCGCGGTCGTCCCCGCGGTGGAAGTGCGCGAGCAGGATCGGGAGCCGGCCATGCCCGAGCCCGCGCTGGTGGGAGCTTGATCGTGCCCGCCGTGCTCGCCGGCCTGTTCGGAGCCGTCATCGGGTCGTTCCTCAACGTGGTCGCCTACCGGCTTCCGCGCAGCGAGTCGCTCATCAGCCCGGGCTCACGCTGCCCGGCCTGCGGCGTGCCGATCAGTCCGTACGACAACCTCCCGGTGATCGGCTGGCTGCTCTTGCGCGGACGGTGCCGCAGCTGTCACGCTCCGATCTCGCCACGCTACCCGCTCGTCGAGGCGATCACGGCGGGACTGGCCGTGGGCGTGGTGCTCGTCAAGCACTCCGCGCACGACCTCGCGCTCGGGCTGCTCCTGGTGGCGGTGCTGATGCCGGCGGCGCTGATCGACCTGGACACGCGCAGGATCCCCAACAAGATCACGGCGCCGGCGGCGCTGGCGGCCGTGGCGCTCGGCGCCGCGCTGCGGCCCGCAGGCCTGCCCGAGCAGCTCATCTCCGGTGCCGGGGCGGCCGCCTTCCTGCTCGTGTTCGTCCTCCTCTACCCGCGGGGGATGGGAATGGGCGACGTCAAGCTCGCCGGGGTGATCGGCCTGTTCCTGGGTCGATACGTCACCGTGGCGCTGTTCGCAGCGGTGCTCACCGGCACCCTGGTCGGTGTGAGCGTGATGGCACGCGTTGGGGTCTCGCGGGGCCGCAAGACCGCGATCCCGTTCGGCCCTTTCCTGGCCGTCGGCGGCGCCGTCGGGCTGCTCGCCGGGCCGGCGCTGCTGCACCTCTACCTGCACGGAATCGCCTAGCCGACGCGGCTGCCGACGGCAGGTCGTTGAACAAATTCAACTCGACGCTCAACTCCTACCGACAAACAGCCGATCAATGACCCTGATGCTGCGGGGCAAGTCAAACAGTGTGGTGGGGCTCGACATCGAACCCGGCTACGTCGCGGCCGTCCAGGCGGCGCCCGGATCGGTGTCCGTCGAGAACGCCGCGGTCGCGCCGCTCGCCTCCGGGATCGTCAAGGACGGCGAGGTCGTCGACGTGGAGTCGCTGTCCGAGGTCCTCAAGGCGCTCTTCCACGAGCACAAGCTCTCCAAGCGCGTCCGGCTCGGGGTGGCCAACCAGCGGATCGTGATGCGCGTGATCGACCTGCCCCCGCTCAGCGACGAGAAGGAGATCGCCTCGGCGATCCGCTTCCAGGCTCAGGACCACATTCCGATGCCGCTGGAGCAGGCGGTCCTTGAGCACCAGACGCTGGGCACGGTGGAGACCGTCGACGGCCCGCGCACCCGCGTCGTGGTCGTCGCCGCGCGGCGCGACATGATCGAGCGCCTCTACCAGGCGGCCACGGCGGCCGGGCTTCGCCCGCAGGGCATCGACCTCTCCGCGTTCGCGATGATCCGCGCGCTTCACCGCCCGGGCGACACCGGCACGACCGTGTACGTCAACGTCGGCGGCATCACCAACCTCGCCATCGCGGTCGGGCTCACCTGCGTCTTCACGCGCGTCATCCAGCACGGGACCGAGTCGCTGGCGGCCGAGCTGGCCGAGCGCCGGGGCCTCACGCTGGAGCACGCGCACGCCTGGCTCTCCCACGTCGGGCTGAGCGCGGCCGTGGACGAGCTCGAAGGCGACGAGGACATCATCCTCGAGGCCCGCGGCGTGCTCGCCGACGGCGCCCGCCGCATCGGCGACGAGGTTCGCAACTCGCTGGACTTCTACGCCATGCAGGAGGGCAGCCAACCGGTCTCCCGGCTGGTGCTGACCGGTCCCGCGATCTCGATCTCCGGCTTCGCCGAGGAGTTCAGCCGTCACGTCGGCCTTGCCGCCGAGGCCGGCGTGGTGGCGGAGGGAAGGCCCGGCGGGTTCGGTGGCGTCGATGCCGGGCGGCTCGCGGTGGCAACCGGCCTCACGGTCGAGCAGGTGCCGGCATGAGAGCCGTCAACCTCCTCCCGCGCGAGGCGCAGCGCCGAGTCGGCGGGGTGCGGACGGGCCTGCCCAGCGGCCCCGGGTACATCGTGCTCGTCGTGCTCGCGATCGCGGTGGCGTTCGTGACGGTGCTCGTCATCACCGACAACACGATCTCCAGCCGCAGGACCCAGCTGGCGAGCCTGCGCTCCCAGCTCGCCGCCGAGCAGGCGCTGGCCGCCCGGCTGGCCAGCTACCAGCGCTTCCAGCAGCTCGCGCAGGAGCGCGCCCAGACGGTCCGGGACATCATCCAGGGCCGCTTCGACTGGCACGCGGCGCTCCGCGACCTCTCCAAGGTGGTCCCGGGGGACACCGCGCTGCAGTCGCTGAGCGCCACCGTGTCGCCGAGCACGAGCGCCGGCGGGGCCAACGCCAGCAGCCTTCGCGGCGCGATCTCCGCCCCCGCCTTCGACATCACCGGCTGCACGGCCTCCCAGGACGACGTGGCCCGGCTGATGTCGCGGCTGCGGACGATGAACGACGTCACGCGCGTGACGCTCCAGAGCTCCACCGAGGCCTCCGGCACCCAGACCGGAGCCGCCACCAGCTCGGGCGGCTCGGGCACCTGCACCAACGGTCCGAGCTTCCATCTGGTCGTCTTCTTCTCGCCGATCCCGTCGATCGCCCCGGCGGGCACCACCGCCGCGGGCGGGATTCAGACCTCGGTCGGGCACGTGCCCTCGCCGGGAGGAACCCCGTGAGCCAGCGCGATCGCATCGTCCTCGGGGTGCTCGCCGCCCTCGGCGCGCTGCTCGCCGGCTGGTTCCTCTTGATCCAACCCAAGCGCACCCAGGCCTCCGATCTCGGCAACCAGATCAGCAGCGTCCAGTCGCAGCTGGACACCGCCCGGTCCGAGGTGGCGGCCGGTCAGGCCGCCCGCCGCGCGTTCGCCGGCAGCTACACCGTGCTGGCGCGCCTGGGCGAGGCCGTGCCCTCCGACGACAACGTCCCCTCGCTCATCTACCAGATCTCGGCCGCCGCCTCGAAGTCGCACGTGCAGTTCAACTCCCTGACCCTCACGGGCAACAGCAGCCCGGCCCCGGCGCCCGCCCCCAGCTCGGGCAGCGGCTCGACGAGCGGCTCGAGCGGCTCAGTGACCGCCGCGGCCGCCCCCCAGACGCTGCCCCCCGGCGTGAGCGTCGGCCCCGCCGGCTTCCCGATCGAGCCGTTCAGCTTCACCTTCACGGGCAACTTCTTCCATCTGTCTGACTTCTTCGGGCGGCTCGAGCGCTTCGTCGTCGCCAACAACAACAACATCGCGGTCAGCGGCCGGCTGATGACCCTCGACGCGATCAGCCTGGCGCCCGGCCCGAACGGCTTCCCGAACATCAGCGCGACGGTGTCCGCCACCACCTACCTGCTGCCCGCGGGCCAGGGGCTCACCGCCGGCGCCACCCCGCTCGGCCCCGGCGCGCAGACCGTCTCGACCTCCGGCCACAGCTCAAGCTCCTCAGGCGCGCCGACGGCCGCCGTGACCCCACCCGTGCGATGACCGCGATCTTCAAGGACACATTCACCGACCTGCGCGACAAGAAGCTGTGGCCGCTGGCCGTGGTGCTCGTCGCCGCCCTGGTCGCCGTGCCGCTGCTGCTGACCAAGTCGAGCAAGCCCGCGCCGGTGGCCTCGGCCCCGACCCCGTCCGTCCCGGCCGCCCCCGGCCTGCCGGTGGTGAGCGCGCAGTCCGCCCCCACCCGGTCGCACCTGACCGGCCCCTCGCGCGACCCGTTCGGAGGGGCCGGCTCGACCGCCTCCACCACCACGTCCACGACGAGCTCCACCTCCGGCTCCAGCGCCTCCAACGCGACCTCGGCCTCCCAGACCGGCGGGACGTCGGCGGGCGGCGCGTCGAGCTCCCCGGTCACCGGGGCAAGCCCCACGTCCACGTCCACCGTGACGCCGATCGTCCTTCCGCCCGGGACGCCCAAGCCCAAGCCCGCGCCGCCGACCCTCGGCTCGACCCAGAGCTACGAGGTGTCGCTGGCGATCACCAACGGCTCGGGCGGCCTGAACACGATCGACCCGCTCGAGCGGCTGAGCGTGCTGCCCAACGACGGGAACGCGCTGCTGGTCGACCTCGGGGTGCTGAAGGGCGGCCACCGCGTCCTGTTCGCGGTCCAGCCGGGCGCGGTGGTGAGCGGCCCGGGCATCTGCATCCCCGGCCCGATCGACTGCGAGATCCTGTCGCTGGCGGTCGGGCAGACGGAGGGCCTCTCCGAGCGGACAGGCTCCGGGGCCAGCCAGGTCGCCCTCATGGCCGTCACCAGCGTCACGGCGGTCGGCCACGGATCCTCCGCGGCCGCCCTGAAGGCGCGGCGCAAGGAGGATGCGGCCGGCCGGGCGATCCTCAACCGCTCCTCCCTGAGCGCGCTCTCGCTGTTCCGCTACCAGCCGAGCCTGGGCACCGTCGTCGATTTGCGCAACCTGCAAGTGGGGAGTTAGCCGAATGCGTCGTCATCTGCTGATCGCGCTTCCGTTCATCGCGTCGCTCGCCTTCGGGGTCGGCGGGGCGCGGGCCGTGGTCGTGGACATGAACGCCCTCGGCTCCACCAGCGTTCCCTACAACCCGAGCAGCCAGAGCGGATACGTCGGCGTGGCGCTCGTGCCCGGCACCGGCGCCCGCCTGGCCACGAACAACATCCCCACGGTGGCGTCGAGCTCGCCCTGCACCGACCCGGCGCTCACGCCCGACCTGAGGCTCGCCGACACCGGCATCTGCTCCCACGGCGGCCCGGTGATCGACGGCAACGAAACGTTCGCGATCACCTGGGACCCGAACCGCACGTACTGGTCGGGGACCCGCGGGTACGTCGAGCAGTTCGCTCCCGCGTTCGTCGTGCCGAGCGCGGTGCCGCTCGGCGACACGATCGTGTTCGACGGCTCGACCACGGCCTCGACGCTGATCGTGCCCAACGCCAACTACCGCTGGGACTTCGGAGACGGCACGTCCGCGACGGGCCCGAGCGCCGTCCACACCTACGCGGCCGCCGGGAACTACACCGTCACTCTCACCGTCACCGATCGCGGCGCGAACGTGGCGACGCTCCAGCAGATCGTGCAGGTGCTGACGGCCGCCGGCCTGCCGGCGCCACCGTCCGCGCCGGCGCCCAGCGGCGGCTCGACTCCCGGCGGCACCGCCTCCAACGCCGGGCTCAAGGTCCAGCTTCAGCTGCTGCCCCAGGCGCTGCGCGGCGTCCTGCGCCGCGGCGTCGCGCTCCGCGTCAGCTCCAACGAGCCGGCCAACGGCTTCGCGACGCTCCTGATCTCGCGCAAGGCGGCCCGGCGCGCCCACCTCAAGACGACGCGGCGGCCGTTCGTGGTGATCGGCACCGGGACCGTCGGCAACGTCAAGGACGGCACGGTGACGCTGCACCTGCGGATGTCCCGGGCGATGGCCAAGAAGCTCTCGCGCCTCAAGCACGTCACGGTGACCGTGCGGCTCGCGCTGATCGACTCCGCGGGCAAGCGCGTTGCGGTCGACGTGGCCGGCAACTACTAGCGCCGTCCCCACAGCTCCCGCGATTCGGCGAAATGGCCGCGGCGATCCCGTGCCGCCGGCGCCCGTAACCTTCACCGGCCATGGCGCTTCGCATGATCACGGCGGGCGAGTCGCACGGCCCCGGCCTGACCTGCATCCTCGAGGGGCTGCCGGCCGGTCTGGCGCTCGACCGCGACGCGCTCAACCGCGACCTGGCGCGCCGTCAGCTCGGCCACGGGCGGGGCGGGCGGATGAAGATCGAGCGCGACGAGGTGCAGGTGACCGGCGGCGTACGGCACGGCCGGACCCTGGGTGGGCCGATCGCCGTGCAGGTCGTCAACCGCGACTTCGCCAACTGGGAGGAGCGGATGAACCCGTGGCCCGTGCAGGCGGATGTGGGGGAGGTGCACCTGCCGCGTCCCGGACACGCCGACCTCGTCGGGACGCAGAAGTTCGGCCTGAAGGACGTGCGCGACGTCCTCGAGCGGGCCAGCGCCCGCGAGACGGCCGCCCGGGTGGCCGGCGGCGCCGTTGTCAAGGCGTTCCTCGCGGCGGTGGGGGTCACGGTGTTCTCCCACGTGCTCCAGATCGCCGGCGTGAGCGCCCCGCGGCGGGAGCCGCTGATGCCCCAGGACTTCGAGGCGGTCGACGACTCCCCCGTCCGCTGCCTGGATCCGGCGGCGAGCCAAGCGATGGTGGCCGAGATCGACCGGCTGAGGAGGGCGAACGAGTCGCTGGGCGGCGTGTTCGAGGTTCGGGCCTTCGGCCTCGTGCCCGGGCTCGGCTCCCACGTCTCCTGGGAGGAGCGGCTCGATGGCCTGCTGGGCCAGGCGCTGATGTCGATCCAGGCGATCAAGGCGGCGGCGGTGGGAGACGGGATCGAGGTCGCCGCCCTCCCCGGATCGCAGGCGCACGACGAGATCTTCTGGGACGAGGAGCGCGGCTACGTGCGCCGCACCAACCGCTCCGGCGGGTTGGAGGGCGGCATGACGACCGGCGAGCCGCTCGTCGCGCGCGGCTGGATGAAGCCGCTTCCCACCCTCACCAAGCCGCTGCGGTCGGTGGACATCTCCACGCACGAGCCGGCGGAGGCGCTGCGCGAGCGCACCGACTCGTGCACGGTCCCGGCCGCCGGGGTGGTCGGGGAGGCGATGGTGGCCTTCGTGCTCGCCGACGCCTACCGCCGCAAGTTCGGCGGCGATCACATCGACGATGTGCGGGCGGCAGTGGACGCCTACCGGGCGCGCATCGGATGGCGTGACGGGTCGCGCACGAGCGGCGCCGAAACCTAAAGACGCGCTCGGGCCGGGTCGATACCTGAACCATGCGGTCGCGACTGCGTGACAGCGCAGGATGGCTGGCCGGCGCCGCCGCGGGGGCGGCAGCGCTTGGAGTCCTGACGCTCGCCACGGCTGATTGGCGGGACTACGGCCACGAGGCGCGTCCGGCGGTGGACGCGCTCGTCCACGGCCACATCGCGCGGTTACTTCACCTTGCGCCCGCCTACGGCGGGTCGCTGATCCTGCGCGCGCCGTTCGTGCTCGCCGCTCATTGGTTTGGGGGCGGGGAGGGGTGGATGTATCGGGCATCGGTGCTGCCGGCAATCCTCGCCCTGGCGGCGCTCGGCCTGTGGCTCGCCGGGCGGCTCCGGCAGGCGGGAGTCGGGTGGGTTCCGCGGGCGGTCGTGCTTGGGCTCGTCGTCCTGAACCCCATGGCGATCCAGGCCGTGCAGTGGGGGCATCCCGAGGAGCTTCTGGGCGCCGCGCTCTGCGTCGGCGCGGTCCTTTGTGCTCTGGGCGAGCGGCCGGTGTGGGCCGGGCTTCTCCTCGGCCTCGCGGTAGCGAACAAGGAGTGGGCCGTTCTGGCCACCGGACCGGTGCTCATCGCTCTTCCCCGGCAGCGGATCCGGGCTCTGGCCTGCGCCTCGGTTGTCGCGGGCGTGCTCGTGATCCCGTTTATGGCGGCAGGGAGCCCCGACCTCGGTCACGGCCTGTCAGTGGCGATGAACAGCGGCACGATGTTCACGCGATGGCAGCTGTGGTGGTTCTTCGGGGCGGCGGGTCACGTGCACCCGCATATGGCGCCCGTTCCCGTCATCGGCTACCGATCGCAGCCCGCCTGGGTCGGCAGCCTGGCTCATCCGCTGATCGTCGTGATCTGGCTTCCGCTCAGCCTGCTCCACTGGCGGACTGTCGGCAGGCGCTCCGACCGCGCGCCGCTGGACGCGCTGCTTCTGCTCGCCCTGCTCCTTCTCCTGCGCTGCGTCCTGGACCCGTGGGACATCTCGTACTACTCGCTGCCGTTCCTGATCGCGCTGTTGAGCTGGGAGTCGCTTGCGCGTCAGCACGCCCCGGTGGCCGCGCTCGCGGCGACCATCACGGCCTGGCTGCTCTACGTGGAGATCCTCCGGCTCGCCCCCGGGCTCTCGACCGATCAGCAGTCGCTGATCTTCCTGGTCGCGAGCATGGCGGCTGGCGCGGCGATGGCCCTCCGTCTCTGGTCAAATCCACGGACGGGGCCCCACCCACTGGCGCTGGCCGCATCGCCGCCGTCTGAGGTTCCCGCGTGATCCTGCCGGGGCGGACAGCGCGGTCGCTGTCGGACAGCCTGCCGTCGGCGCTGGCGGCCAGTTGGGGCTGCGTGGTGATGGCGTGGCTGGGCCTCTATGGCTGGGCGTGGACCGACTACGACGTCGAGGCGCGGCCGGCGTTCGACGCGCTCGTCAACGGCCACCTCGCGCGCTTCCTCGATCTGGCCCCCTCCTACGGAGGCTCGCTGATCCTGCGTGCGCCGTTCGTCCTCATGACCCGGCTGTGGGGTGGCGGGGAGCTCTCGATCTTCCGGGCGGCGGCCGCGCCATGCCTCGCCGCCACCGCGATCTTCGGCGTATGGCTGATGGCGAGGATGCGCGCCCGAGGGCAGTCGTTCCTCTCCCGTGCGATCGCACTGTTTCTCTGCGTGGCCAACCCGGTGACCCTGCACGGCCTGGAGGTGGGACATCCGGAGGAGTTGCTGGGTGCCGTGCTCTGCGTCGGCGCGGTCATCTGCGCCGTGCGCGAACGCACGGCGTGGGCGGGCGTCCTGCTGGGCCTGGCGATCGCCAACAAGGAGTGGGCGATCGTGGCCGGTGGACCGGTGCTGCTTGCGCTTCCCCGCCACCGCCTCCGAGCCGCGGCGACCGCCGCCGGGATCGCCATGCTGGTGATGGCCCCGCTGGCGCTGGCCGGCTCAACCGGCTTCCTCTCGCAGGCAAAGGGGTCGGCCCTGCGTGCGAGCGTCATCTTCCAACCCTGGCAGCTCTGGTGGTTCCTCGGCTCCCACGGGCACGTCGTCCGCGGCACCTTCGGGAATCTCAAGATCGGCTACCGAACGCCCCCGGTCTGGGTCGAGGGTCTCGCCCACCCGCTGATCGTCGCGATCACCGTCCCGGTGACGCTCCTCTACGCATGGGCGAGGTCCCGCGGCAGCCATCGAGGCGATCCCGATCCTCTGCTGCTTCTGGCGCTACTGCTCCTGCTGCGCTGCGTCCTGGACCCCTGGGACACCTCGTACTACTGCCTGCCGTTCCTGTTCGCGCTGCTCACGTGGGAGGCTCTCCGGCTCGAGCGCCCGCCCGTGCTGGCGCTGTTCGGCTCGTTCTCGGCGTGGTTCGCCTACCAGGCGACGGCCAGCACGGGCCTGCGCCTCTCGGCGGACACGCAGTCCCTGATCTTCGCGCTGTTCGCGGTGCCCGCGCTCACGGCCCTCGTGACCGCGCTCTTCGCACCCGGACTCGCCCGGCGGCTTCTGGTGCGTCCTCGGCGTGGCGCCGTTGCCGTGGCTGCATAGCACGCGGCCCCGACCGGGCGCTCCCGCTAGCGTCCGCAAGCATATGACCACCGTCCTCATCGGCTTCATGGGCGCTGGCAAGTCGACGGCCGCGGCGGCGCTCGCGCGGGCGCTCGGCCTGGAGGCGCTCGACGTCGACGTGGAGGTCGAGGCGCGGCTCGGCAAGCCGATCGAGCGGGTGTTCGCCGAGGACGGGGAGGCGGCGTTCCGGGAGGAGGAGGAGCGCGTCGCGCTCGAGCTGCTGCAGCGCCCCGGCCGGCGGGTGGTGGCGCTCGGCGGCGGGGCCGTGATCCACGAGCGCGTGCGGGCCGCCCTCGCCGGGCACACGGTGATCTGGCTGGACGTCGATCTCGATACGGCGTGGGAGCGGGCGCAGGGTCGGGGGCGGCCGCTGGCGCGGGAGCGCGCGGCGTTCGAGCGGCTGTTCGCCCAGCGCGAGCCCCTGTACGCCGCCGTGGCCGACGCGGTGGTGCCGGCCAGCCGCGCCGAGGCGATCGAGTTCGTCCTCGCCGCGCTGGACGGCCTGCCGGCGGGCGCCAGGATGCTGTGGGCGACGAGCGCCTCGGGCGACTACCCGGCCTACGTGGGCGACGGGCTGCTGGCGCGGCGGTTCTGGCCGCCCGGGGTCGCCGGGCGGAGGTTTCTGGTGAGCGACGGGACCGTCGGCGCCCTCTACGCGGAGGCGCTCGAGCCGCTGGCCGCCGCCGTGTCGGTGACGCCCGGCGAGCAGTCCAAGACCGTCGCCAACGCCGAGGTGGTGTGGCGCGAGCTGGCACGTGCCGGGATGACGCGCGCCGACGTGCTCGTGGCGCTCGGCGGCGGGGTGGTGGGCGATCTCGCCGGCTTCTGCGCCGCCACCTACCAGCGCGGAGTGCGCTACGTGGAGGTCCCCACCACGCTGGTGGCGCAGGTCGACTCCGCCTACGGCGGCAAGACGGGGGTCGACCTGCCCGAGGCCAAGAACTACGTGGGCGCCTACCACCAGCCGAGCGCGGTGATCGCGGACGTCGCGACGCTCCGCACCCTCCCCGCGCCGGAGCTCGCCGCCGGCTACGCCGAGGTTCTCAAGACCGCGCTGATCGCCGGGGGGGAGCTCTGGGAGAGGGTGAGGCGCGGCGCCGACCCGACCGCCCCCGAGCTGATCGCCGCCTGCGCGCTGACCAAGCTTCGCGTCGTCGCGCGCGACGAGCGCGACGAGGGCGCCCGTCAGGTGCTGAATCTCGGCCACACCGTCGGCCACGCGATCGAGACCGCCACCGGCTACGTGCGCTACCGCCACGGGGAAGCCGTCGGGCTCGGGCTGCTGGCTGCGCTCAGGCTGTCCGGCCTCGATGCGCTGCGCGACGAGGTGCGCGAGCTGATCGCCGCCGCGGGGTTGCCCACCACGCTGGACGGCGCCGACCCCGACACGGTGGTGAGCGCGACCGCGCGCGACAAGAAGCGGGTGGGGGAGGGGGAGGTCCCGTTCGTGCTCCTCCGCGCACCGGGCGAGCCGCGGATCGGCTGCCCCGTGCCGCCGCGCAAGCTGGTGCGGGCCGTGCGAGAGTTGGCGGCGGGATGAGCGTCCGCAACCGCATCGAGGTCATGCACGGTGTCAACTTGGACCAGCTGGCGCGGCGCGACCCCAGTCACTACGGCGGGATCAGCTTCGAGGAGCTCGAGCTGCGCATTCGCGAGCAGGGGCGTGAGCTGGGGCTCGAGACGCGCTTCTTCCACACCAACCACGAGGGGGAGTTCGTCGAGCGTCTGCATCGGCTGGAAGGGCTGGCCGACGGCCTGATCGTCAACCCCGGCGCCTGGACGCACTACTCCTACGCGATCCGTGACGCGCTCGAGCTCACCGGCCTGCCGACGGTCGAGGTCCACCTCTCCGACGTGGAGCACCGCGAGCCGTGGCGACGTCGGTCGGTGATCAGCGAGCTCTGCCTGGCGCGCATCTCGGGCAAGGGGCTGGACGGCTACCGTGAGGCGCTCGAGCATCTGAGACGGGAGCTCTCGGCGTGAGCGACCGCGCCGAGCGGCTGGTGGCGCGCCTGGTGCAGGCCGGGGTCGACGTCCTGCTGGTGACCGGGCTCGTCAACCTGAGATATCTCACCGGGTACACGGGCAGCAACGGAATCGCGCTCGTCGGTCGTGAGGTGCGCCGGTTCGCGACCGACTTCCGCTACGTCGAGCAGGTGGCCGAGGAGGTCGACCCTTCGTTCGAGCGCGCCGAGGTGGCCAGGGACCTGCTCGGCGAGGTGCACGGGCTGCTGCCCGACGGCCCGCTGCGCCTCGGCTTCGAGGCACGGCATCTCACGGTCGCGGCGCACGCCCGCCTGCGGGAGCTCTTGCCCGAGCGCATCGAGCTGGTGGCGGTGGACGGCGTGGTCGAGACGATGCGCCAGGTCAAGGAGCCGGGCGAGGTGGCGCGGATCAGGGAGGCGTGCCGCCTGGCGGACGCCGCCTTGGAAGAGACGCTGGCGGACGGCTTGGCGGGACGGAGCGAGCGGGAGGTGGCGCTGGCCTTGGAGGTCGCGATGCGCCGCCATGGCGCCGAGCGGCCGAGCTTCGAGCCGATCGTCGCGGCGGGCGCCCACGGGGCGCTCCCGCACGCCCGGCCGCGGGACACGCAGATCCGCCGCGGGGAGCTCGTGGTGATCGACTGGGGGGCGCTGCTCGACGGCTACTGCTCTGATTGCACGCGCACCGTGGCCGTGGGAGCGGCCGACGAGGAGGCCGAGAAGGTCTACCGGCTGGTGCTCGAGGCCCAGCTCGCCGGCCTGGCGGCGGTTCGCGCCGGGGCGGACTGCCGGGAGGTGGACGGCGCGGCCCGCCGAATCATCGGCGGCGGCGGCTACGGCGAGCGGTTCGGCCACGGCCTCGGACACGGCGTCGGCTTGGAGGTCCACGAGGACCCGCGCCTGTCGCAGACCTACGACGGCCGCCTGGAGGCGGGCAACGTCGTGAGCGTCGAGCCCGGCGTGTACTTGCCGGGGAGGGTCGGCGTGCGGATCGAGGACCTGGTCGTGGTGAGCGACACCGGGGCCGACATCCTGACAAGGGTCTCCAAGGAGCTGACCGTCGTGGATTGACGCGGGCCCTCTGGCTACGGCGACGCCGCGCCGTCCGCCGACCCACGCCCGCTACCCTCACCCGTCGTGATCACGACGAACCAATTTCGCAACGGGACCCACATCGACGTCGACGGGACGATCTTCAAGATCCTCGAGTTCCAGCACGTCAAGCCGGGCAAGGGCGGCGCGTTCGTGCGCACCCGCCTGCGGCGAGCCAGTGACGGCGCCGTGATCGACCGGACGTTTCGGGCCGGGGAGAAGTTCCGGCCGGTGCGCACCGAGACGCGCAGGATGCAGTACCTCTACCAGGACGGAACCGACGCCCATTTCATGGACTCGGAGACCTACGAGCAGCTGACGATCCCGGTGGCGACGCTCAAGGACGCGCTGCAGTGGATGAAGGAGTCCTCCGAGGTCGAGCTGCTCTACATCGACGAGCAGCCCGCCGACGTGCAGCTGCCGAGCGCCACCGACCTTGCGGTGACGGAGACCGAGCCGGGGCTGCGGGGCGACACCGCCTCGGGCGGGGGCACCAAGCCCGCGGTGCTGGAGACCGGCGCGCGGATCCAGGTGCCGCTGTTCATCGACGTCGGGGACGTGGTGCGGGTGGACACGCGCTCGGGCGAATACGTCTCGCGTGCGTAGGTCCGACCAGCGGCGCGCCGCGGTGTGGGCGCTCTACCAGTCCGACCTGCTCGAGCGCCCGCTGGAGGAGACCTTCCCCCCCGGCGTGCACGCGTTCACCCGGTCGCTGGCCCGGGCGGTGCAGGCCCACCGCCCGGAGCTCGACGAGCTGATCAGCCGCCACTCGAGCGGCTGGCCGCTTCAGCGGATCGCGCCGCTGGAGCGGTCGATCCTCCGCGTCGGGCTGGCGGAGATGCTCTACCCCGACGAGCTGCCCGGTGAGCGGGCGATCTCGCCCGAGGGCGCGATCGACGAGGCGGTCGAGACCGCCAAGCGCTTCTGCGGCGCCGAGGCGCCCGGCTTCGTCAACGGGATCCTCGGCGCCGTCCTGCGCGAGCGCGGGAACGGCACGAGCCCGCCCGCCGACCCGGCCGGCCCGGCCTGACGGTCACGCTCACCGCCCGTGCCCCCCGGCAGGCGGCGATCCGCAGGATCCCCGCGCCCCGGCGGGACACCACGCGCCCGCCCGCTACCGCGACGCGGTAGCGGCCGCCGTACACGAGCCCGGGAGCGGCGACCTCGGTGATCGCCCCGGGCCCGAAGCGGCCGCGTCGGCTCGCGCGCGCGGTGCTGTAGCGGAGCGTGAAGGCGCGCGTGGAGGGGTCGAACCCCCAGCCCAGGGGCGTCCCGGCGATCACCTGCGGGTAGGGCTCGACCAGGGCTCGCAGCGTCTGCGTCACCAGGTTCGCGCCGGCGGGGGGCCTCGAGGGGTCGACGACGATGCCCGGCTGGCCGGTGTCGGTGGGCGAGTGGCACAGGCAGTAGGACCACTCCAGCCAGGGGACCATGTCGCGGTCGGCGCGGGCCACCATGTCCTGGAGATAGGCGACGTCGGTGGTGGAGCCGAACTCGGTCATCATCAGCGCCTCGCCGGTGCCGGCGACATGGGCGGCGGCGTTGGCGAACACCATGTCGTCGAAGGTGTCGCAGCCCGCCGGCGAGCCGGTCTGGGGCTCGGTGATGCAATAGTCGTGGAAGGCGAAGCCGGCGCGCGCGTCGCCGAGCGCGGCGACGTGGGTGGGCACCCCGTCGTTGAAGAGCACGTTTGGCTCATACCAGATGAGCGTGCGGCGGTCGACGGCGCGAATGGCCGCCGCCGCGCGGCGGTAGAGCGAGGTCAGCTCCGCGTCGAAGGCGGGACAGCCCGCGGGGTTGACGCACGTCTCCCACAGCGTCCCGGGAAACGGCTCGTTGAACAGCTCGTAGCCGAGCACCGAGCGGCGGGAGCGAAAGCGCGCCGCCACGCGCGCCCAGGCGCCGGCGAACCACGTCTGCAGCCCGACCCCCTCGGGGCCCGGGGCGTCGGAGAAGAACTGGTCCAGCGTGTGCTGGAGGGCCGGGTCGAACGTGTAGTTGCCGGGGAAGCCGAACTGCGGGTTGGGCAGCCCGCCGTCCTGCACCGCCCAGTCCGGCGCTCCCTCCCCCTGGAAGCGCTCGTTGTACATGTCCTGGTGGAAGTCCAGCAGCGAGACGATCCCGTGGCGGGCGAGCGTGTCGACCGTCTGGGCGATGTGCGCCAGGTAGGCGTCGTCGTAGACGCCCGGCCGCGGCTCGACCGCCTTCCAGATCACCCCCACCCGCACGGCGTTGAAGCCGATCGAGCGCAGGAAGGCCGCGTCGTCGGCGCCGAACCCGGCCGCGGCGGGGTAGTAGGGGGGCACCTTGTAGACCATGTTCGTGCCGTGGAGGATCACGACCCGCCCGGAGGCGTCCGTGATCCAGCGCCCGGCGTGGGAGAGGGGCAGGCGGGGCGCCGCCACCGCGACCGGCGCCAGGACGCACGCGCCCGCCACCAGCGCGCCCGCCACCAGCGCGCCCGCCACCAGCGCGCCCGCCGTCGCCAGGCACGCCACGGCCGGCATCGCGACCGACCTCGCCAGGCACGCCACGGCGGGCATCGCGACCGACCTCGCCAGGCGCCTCATCGCGGCACGTGGCGGGTGAGGATCACCACCTGCTGGAAGGTGGGACGGTTCTGGAACGGGAACGGCGGGATGCTGATCGCCGACACGTCGGTCCAGGTGTTGCGATCCGCGCACGCCGGCTCGGGGTCGTTGGGGCACACCGAGCCGTAGGTCTGCTGCGGGGTGACCGTCAGCGCGGCGGCCAGGGAGGCCCGCAGCGCGGCGCGGCAGCGCGCCCGCAGGGCCCGGGCGGAGAAGCGGCGGCCGGGGAGGTTGCCGCAGTAGGCGCGGCTGTAGGGAGCGCGCTCGCGCCCGATGCCGAACACCCGCCGCAGGTCCTTGTCGACGTAGCCCCACCAGCCCTCGGTGAACCCGTCGTTGGACTGCGGCTGGGATGCCCCGAGCGGGAGCAGGGTCTGCACGGCGCTGAACGCCGAGGAGCCGAGCATCGGCTCGAACTCGGCCGAGACGAGCTTCGGCCACCAGGCGTCCATCAGCTCGATCGCCGGGGTGAACTGGTCGTGCCCGGACCTGGTCATGTCGCGCCGGTGCCCGCCGGCGCGCATCCAGGCGCGCAGCTCGCCCACCGCGCCGCGCAGCGCGGGATCGCGCGGGGTGCCGATCGCCCGCAGCAGCACCGGCAGCAGGAGGACCGCGCGGATGTCCTCGGTCGCCGGCTCCTCCATCGACTGCACGAGCTGGGCGATCGTCATCCGCCGGTGGTGGGCGAGATCGCCGACGATCCGGTCGGCGATCAGCTGCTGGCGGAAGAGGGGGCCGTAGCCCCACTGGTCGTCGGCGGCCGCCCATCCGGGCGCCTGCTTGTTGTTCCACGAGACGAGGTAGTCCTGGTCGGTCACGTGGGGATGCGCCGAGAAGGGGAGCCAGTCGGCGGTGTGGGTGGAGGGGTCATAGCCCTTCCAGTCGTAGGGCCCGGTGCCGAGAATCGGGAAGTCAGGCGAGGTCCCGGGCGCCCGCTGGGGCATCCACCCAGACATGTAGTAGGAGATGTGGCTGGCGTCGACGTAGGCCCAGTTGAAGAGGAAGTTGATCTTCGAGGCCGCGCGCTGGAAGGAGGCGGGCCCGTGGACGTAGGCCGGGTCGTTGAGCTCGGAGAAGCCGAGCGCCGAGTCGGCCTCGTGGAAGTAGGTGGAGCGGGCGTGGACGAACGCGACCTTGCGCCCGTGCACGGTGCCGGTGGCGTAGACGATCCCGTGCACGGTCCGGTAGGCGGTGAGGGTCTCCGAGCCGGGCGGGGTCTGGTCGTCGGCGTTGGGCGTCCAGGAGTTGGTCTGGCTCAGCTTCTCCATCGGCAGGCACCGGCCCTTGTAGAGGTAGTGGAAGTCGTCCTGGCAGAGCACCTCGGCGAACGTGTCGACGTTGTCGGAGGTGGCGGTGGTGGCGCTCCAGGCGTAGTCGTCGCCGTGGCCGAGCTCGACGTAGAGGTTGACGCCGGGGAAGGAGGCGCCGCGGGCGTCGATCGCGGGGCCGGCGCTGGAGGCCGGTGCGTGGATGTCCTCCTCCATCAGGATCTGCGGGATGTAGTAGCCCACCTGGGGCCCCATCACCGCCAGCGGGTGGTGGTCCATGGAGTGCCGGGCGGCGACCAGCTCCCAGTTGGAGGCGTGCATCGGGCCGCCGCCGGAGAGGGCGCGCAGCAGCTCGGCCCCCAGGTCGGCGAACGGCCCGGTGCTCGGTGCGTGGGGCTGGTCGGCGGCGGCGCCGGTGAGCACCCCGGGCTTGGTGTAGGTCACCGATCCGGGGTCGGGCAGGGCCAGGCCGCGCGCGGAGAACGGGTTGCCGGTCTCATACGGGAAGCGCCGGCGGAGGATCGTGGTTGGCGCCTCCGGGTCGTTGGCCTCGCGGAAGTCGTTGAAGGCGCGCTCGCCGCCGCGGGTCCCGAAGCGCTTCTCGAGCGCCTGCATGGCGAGCGCCGACTGCACCTCCGAGCCGCCGCCCTTGCCGAAGATCCCGCCGATCAGCGACGCCTCGGCGATCACGTCGGTGGGCGTCCACGGCTGCGGCAGCTTGCCGATCGCGGCGTACTCGGCCGGGAGCATCGAGGCGCTGTTCAGCGGGTTGGTGGCCTGGGCGATGTAGGCGTTGATGCCGGCGACGAAGTTCTCCACGTCCCGCACGACCTGGGCCCCGGCCGTCCCGTACAGGGTCGCGGCGGCGTTCAGCTGCGACTGGAGGTCCTGCTCGGTGTAGGGGGCGATCTCCCACTGGGCCTCGTCCATCGCCCGGTTGGCGGGCGACCCGCCGACGAACGAGCTGAGCTGCGCCCGCGCCACGTGACGGAGCACGTCGATCAAGAACAGGCGATCCTCGGCGGCCGCCCACCCCGCGCCGAACTCCGCCTGCGCGCGCGTCTGACCGTAGATGTGCGGCACGTCGTAGGTGTCGCGCACGATCGTCAGCCCCGCCTCCCCGCCCGGATCGGTCTCCACCGAGGCGACGTCGTTCTGCTTGACCCCGAAGGTGGCGTCCTTGAAGAAGTCGGGGATCTGCGCGGGGGTGAGCGTCGGGTCGGCGTAGACCAGGTTGGCGTAGAGCGGCAGCTGGTCGTCGAAGTGCGGCGGGATCGTTCCCGAGGCCTCGAACTGGGCCAGCTGGAGCACGTTGTCGACGCCCGCCTCGCCGGCCGGCAGCACGTTGTAGAAGCCGCCGGCGTCGTGCAGGCCGTAGGGGGCGGGGCCAGGGCCGGCCTGGGCGCGGGCCGTGGGCACGCAGGCGAGGCACAGGACGAGCGCCCCCGCCGCCCGGGCAGCGACCCGGACCGCAATCGCCGCGAGCGCGCGCCGCAGAGCCTGGATGCTCATTGGCGCGGAAGCCTACAGCGGCTTGTGGGGCACTAGCTCGCCCGCAGCAGCCGCTGCAGCGACGGCGTGCACGGGCAGGCCGCGCCGCGCAGGCGCGGCAGCCCCAGCAGATCCTCGATCGTCTGGAGGATCGAGTAGGTGTCGGCGGGGGCGTCCAGGCGGGCCTGCGGGCGGGCCAGCCCTCCGGCGAGGATGACCGGTATGCGGCCTCCCGCGGCCAGCCGGCAGCAGCCGTCGTCGCTCGACCCCTCGTCCCAGGTGACGATCAGCAGGCCGCGGGGGCCGAGCGCGCGCAGCAGCGGGGGCACCAGCCCGGCCAGGAAGCGGTCGCCGCTGGCCACCGAGCAGTCGTGCATGTCGTGGCACAGGTTGGGGGTGATCCACACGAAGGCGGGCAGGCGCCCGGCGCGCTCGTCCTCGGCCAGCCGGGACAGCGGCACGATTCGCCCGCAGCGCGCCGCGTTGCCGGCCACGCGCGTGTAGTAGATGAACGGGTCGTGCTTCTTGGCGTAGGCGCCGGCCGACTGATCGCCCGTGTAGCAGCTGTGCGGAAGCCCCTCCATGTACGCCCGCCAGCTCAGCCCCGCGCGCTCGAGCTGGTCCACCAGGCTGCTGGCGCGCACCGAGCAGTCGGTGCAGTCGCTGTCGATCCCGAACGTCGAGCCGCCGGTCAGCGCCAGGTAGTTGGGCAGCGACGGGTGGGTGATGGCGAACAGGTTGCGGGCCAGCGCGTTGCTCGCCGCCAGGCGGTTGATGTAGGGCGCCTGCGAGGAGCCGATCACCTCCCCGTACTCCTTGTTCTCCAGCACGATCACCGCCAGATGCGAGGGAGAGCCCCCGTCGGCTCGGGCCACCGGCGAGGGCCTGGTCTGCACCGTGCCGAGGAGCCGGCCGGCGCCGCAGCCGACCGCGAGCACCGCGCTCAACAACAGCGCCAGCAGAGCCAGGCCACGTGCCCGCCGGGGGCCGGCAGCTCGCGGGCCCGCCAGGCGCCCGACCGTCCATCCGGCCAGGCGAGGGGGGAGTCCAGGCGTCGCGGGTCGTAGTCGACCGCGTCGCCCAGTGCCTTGGCCAGCGCCTCTTTGCTGCACCACAGCGAGGTTACGTGGCGGGCGTCTGAGCCGCCACGCAGCCGCCGGCGCTCGGACGGGGTGCAGATCGACTCCACGAAGTCGGGGTCGAGTGGCTCGACCCGCTCGATGTCCACGCCCACCCGATGCTCGTGCCAGGCGAGCAGCGCGTAGGGGTAGCGGTAGGAGCGCGAGGCGTGGGGGGCGCCCGCGCGGGCGGCGAGCTCCCGCGCGCGGGCGCGCAGCCCCGGCTCGTCGAGGCCCTCGGCGCGCGCATCCAGCAGCCGGGTGCGGGGCTGCCCGGCCCCGTCGGGCACGGTCAGGCGGCGACCACTGGCGCGCCGTGCCAGCTCGTGCCGTCCGAGAGCTCCTCGCCGCGCATCACCACCGAGCGGCCGCCCACCCTGACGCCCGCGCCCACCCTCGTGTCCGGGAGCAGCGCGCAGGAGGGGCCGAGGGTGGCCCCCGGGCCGATCGCGGTCGGCCCGATCCGCATCAACCGGTCGTGGAACAGGTGCGTCTCCACGCAGGCGAAGCGGTTGATCACGCAGCCGTCGCCGAGCTCCACGCAGTCGAACTCGGTGATCGTGAGCGTCTCGCACCACACATCGCGCCCCACCTTCGCCCCCATGGCGCGGAGGTAGACGCTCATCAGGGGGGTGCCCAGGGCGGCGCCGAGCAGCCAGGTGCCGGCGAGCTGGTCCTGGAGGGAGTTGAGCACCTCGTCGCGCCAGATGAAGAACGACCACAGGGGGTGCTCGCCCGGCCGGTAGCGGCCTATGATCAGCCACTTGGCCGCCACCGTCAGCGCGGTGGCCACCACGCCGGCCGCCAGCAGCACCAGTGGGGTTGAGAGGACCATCGCGAGCGCCGAGACGCGGCGTCCGATCTGCACCACGCTCCACAGCACGCCGACGCCCAGCACCACCGACAGGGTGGCGGGGAGGAGGATCCGGATCAGGTCCATGGCGCCCCGGGCGGCGATCAGGCGGGCGGGGGGGTCGGTGCTGCGCTCCGGCGCCACCCGGTCGGGCACGCGGGGGAGCTCGAGGGCGGGAACCCCGAACCACGAGGTGCCGGGGGGCACCTCGCGCGGCGCGGTGGTGAGCACCCCGACCAGTGCCCCGCGGCCGATCCGGCTGTCGGGGGAGAGGATCGCGCCGTTGCCGAGGAAGCTGCCCTCGCCGACCTCGATCTCGCCGACGTGCAGCCAGCCGTTCCGGGAGCGAGCGCCCGCCATCACGACGTCGTCGGTGACGAAGCTGCGGGGGGCGAAGCTGGTCAGCCGGTTGGCCCCCACCACGGTGGAGATCTCGGCGCGCTCGCCCACCGCGATCCCCGCCAGCCGCAGCCAGGCGCGCGTGTAGATGCTCGAGTACAGCGAGAACAGCACGCCGCGCGCCTCGGACATCACCGCCTCGGTGAACCACACCGCGAAGCCGACCCGGCCGTCGTTGGCGTGAAGGCCGGGGCGCACCAGCCGCCCGACGCCGCGCGCCAGGGCGGCGGTCAGGAGCGCGTAGGCGAGCAGGAAGCTCGCGGCGCTCGCCGGGGCGAGGATCAGGAGGGTGTGCAGCAGCGCGCCGGTGGAGGCGCCTCCGCCGGCGGCCAGCAGCAGCCCGAGCGCCGGAAGCGCCGCCAGCAGGGGAAGGCCCGTCAGCACCGCCAGGCCGACCAGGTACATGTGGCGCCAGAAGCGCGGGTGGGATGGCTCGGGCGCGGGCGCCGCCGGCCAGCTCTCACCCGCCCGGCCGACCGGCGCGGCGGGCACGCCGGCCCAGCGCTGTCCGGCGGGCACCGTCCCGTGCACGACGCTGGCCGGCTCGATCTCGGCGCCCTCGCCGACCGAGGCGCCGGGGGCGAGCAGCGCGCGGGTGCCCACGCGGGCCCCGACGCCCACCCGGACCGCGCCGATCACCAGCTCGGGCCCCTCGAGCCACCACCCGTGCATGTCCACGTCGGACTCGAGGGTGGCGCCGGCGCCGATCGAGACGAGGCTGGTGACCGGCGGGATCGTCCCCAGCTGGGCGCCCGGCCCGACGTCGTGCCCGCACAGCCGCGCCCAGCGGGCGGCGAACGGGGTGCCGGCGAGCGACTCGGAGCGGAAGCCGTCGGCCAGGCGCTCCAGAAACCACAACCGCAGGGCCAGCCAGCCGTGGCGCGGGTAGCGCCCGGGCCGGATCCCGCGCGGCAGGAGCAGGCGCTTCACCCCCATCAGCACCACCGCCCGGCCGGGCACGTTGCCGAACAGAAGCCACAGCGCGATCAGCGCCGGCCAGCCGACCCGCGGCCCGAGGATCCCGTGGTCGAGCTGGCTGAGCGCCAGGATGCCGAGCAGCCACTGGGGAGCGGAGCACGCGACCAGCGCGAACAGGGCGAGGAGCTGGGCGGCCGGCCACAGGCGCGCCGGCGGGGGGCCGGCGGGGACCGCGGCGCTGGGACGGGCGGCGAGCGAGTCGAGCCGCCGCGCGAGCTCGCCCAGTCGCCGGTGGTTGTAGACGTCGGCCACCGCCACCGCCGGGTAGCGACGGCGCAGGCGGGAGACGAGCTTGGCGGCGGCCAGCGAGCTGCCGCCGAGCTCGAAGAAGTCGCTCTCTGAGCTGAAGCCCAGCGGCCCGAGCTGCTCCTCCCAGCGCTCGGCCAGCCACGCCGCGGTGCCCTCCAGCTCGCCGCCCGACGCGGCGTGGCCGTCGGCGGGTGGGGGCCAGGGAAGCGCCTTGCGGTCGAGCTTGCCGGCCGCGGTGAGCGGCAGCGCGTCGAGCGCGACGACCAGCGGCGCCACGCCGTGGGCCAGGCGCTCGCCGACCGCCTTCCGCACCCGGAGCGGGTCGGCGTCGCCGACCACGTAGCCGACCAGCATCGAGTTGCCGGCCGCCGTGCGCTGCACAGCGGCCGCGGCGGCGCGGACGCCCGGCTGGGCGCGCAGCTGCGCCTCGACCTCGCCGAGCTCGATCCGCCGGCCCGCGATCTTCACCTGGTCGTCGCGCCGGCCGACGAAGCGCAGGCCGTCCACGTCCTCGCGCACGACGTCGCCGGTGCGGTAGGCGCGCTCCCACCCGAGCGCCGGCAGCGGGGCGTAGCGCTCGGCGTCGAGCGCGGGATCCAGGTAGCGGCCGAGGCCGACCCCGGAGATCACGAGCTGGCCGGCCTCGCCGAGCGCCACCGGCTCCTCCCGCTCGTCGACGACCGCGACCTCCCATCCGCGCAACGGCCAGCCGATCCCCACCGGCTCGCCCGGGCGGATGCGCGCGGCGGTGCTCACCACGGTCGCCTCGGTGGGCCCGTAGGTGTTCCACACCTCGCGCCCGGCCGCCAGGCGCCAGGCCAGGGGCTCGGGACACGCCTCGCCGCCCAGGATGAGCAGGCGCACGCCGGCGAGGTCGGCCTCCTCCCACGCCGCCGCCAGCGTGGGAACGGTCGACACCACGCTCACCCGCCGCCGGGCCAGCCAGCCCGCCAGATCGGTGCCCGAGCGGACCAGCTCCCGAGCGGCGGGGACGAGCGCCGCGCCGTTGCGCCAGGCGAGCCACATCTCCTCGCAGCTGGCGTCGAAGGCGACCGACAGCCCGGCCAGCACCCGGTCCTCGGGCGAGAGCGTGAGGATCAGCGCCTCGGCGTCGACGAAGGCCGCCGCCGACCGGTGGCTGATCGCCACGCCCTTGGGGCGGCCGGTGGAGCCCGAGGTGAAGATGACCCAGGCGTCGTCGTCGGCCTGCGGGGGGCGGGGGTCGCCGCCGGGGGTCGCCCGGGGGGCGATCTCGAGTCCGGCCTGCACGACGGCGCACACGCCGGCCTCCTCCCAGATCGTCTCCACCCGGGCCGGCGGGTCCTCGGCGTCGACCGGGACGTACGCGGCGCCCGACCTGAGGATCCCGAGAATCGCGGCGTACAGCTCGACCGTCCCGCTGGGGATGCGGACCCCCACGCGGTCCCCGGGTCCGGCGCCGAGCTGGGCGAGGCGGTCGGCCAACGCGCCCGCGAGCCTCCAGAGCTCGGCGTAGGTGACGGTGCGGGCGTCGGCGTCGATCGCGGGGCGCTCGGGGCAGCGCGCGAGCGTGGCGGCGAAGACGTCGAGGAGCGTCCGGGTCGGTGCCGCGGCGGCGCCGGTCGCCGTGTGCGGCCGCGCGGCGATCGCGCGCCGCGGCTCGTCGCTGATCAGAGACTCGGTCATCTTTCGGGTCCTCGCCCTCGGTGGTGTGCGCCCCGCCAGTCGATGCTGGGCGGCCGGCCTGGGGTCCCGGCGGCGACTCCGCCGCCGAGGCTGCCGCGGAGGTAACACCCCACCCGTTCTCGCAGTTGCGCCGCTAACGGCCTTCCAAGCCAGCCCTAACGATTCGCAACAATCGGCTCGATTGGCGGCGCGGGCGGACGGCTGGCTCGGGAGGCGCGGGCGACCGGCGAGGTGCGGGCAACCGCTGGCGCGGGCGGCCGAGGAGGTGCGGGCGACCGCTCAGCCACCCCGGGCGATCGCCTGCGCGGCGAGGCGGCCGGTGAACACGCAGCCGCCGAGGAACGTCCCCTCGAGTGAGCGCTTGCCGTGGACGCCGCCGCCGCCGAAGCCGGCTGCCTCCCCGACCGCGTAGAGCCCCTCGATCGACGTCCCGTCCGGCCGCAGCACGCGCGACTGCAGGTCGGTCTGGATCCCGCCGAGGCTCTTGCGGGCCATCACGGTCATGCGGATCGCGATCAGCGGCATCGCCCCGGGGTCGACGATGCGCTGGAAGCGACACGTGCGCAGGCGGTCCCCCCGCCAGTTGCGCAGCTGGGCGATGCGCCGCAGCTGGTCGTCGTTGTGCAGCGCCCGCCCGCGCGCGATCGTCGCGTCGTAGCGCTCGACGTCGGCGATCATCCGCTCCACCTGCAGGGCGCCGTCGCCGGCCAGCTCCCGCATCCGGCGGCCGAGCTCGGGCAGCGAGCCGGCCGTGACGAAGTCGGGGCAGCGGCTGACGAAGTGGCGCACGAGCGTAGGCTTTCCCAGCAGGACCGAGAGCAGGAAGCGCACGAGCCGCTTTTCGCGGATGTGCGGGTTGTGCTGGGAGCCCGAGACGTCGAGCTCGCGGCGCGCGATCCTCCAGTTGCAGACCATCCAGTAGTAGCCCCGCTCGTCCTCGCACATCCGCTTGAGCGCGTCGTGAGCGTCGAAGGTGGGGATCAGCGGCACCGGGCCGTACCGGCGTCCTGTCGGGTCCAGCACGAGCCCGGAGCGCGGCGGGATCAGCTTGACGCCGTGCAGGGGGCGGAGCGGGGTTGGGTTGCGAACGGCGTCGGCGTAGTTCCACATCCGCGAGATGTGCGTGATGTGGCCGCCGATCCGCCTGACCTCCTCGTGCATTGCGCCGTCGGCGTAGTAGTGGGAGCCCATCAGGATCTCCTTCGGCGGCTTGCCGAGCTCGGCCGGCCACTCGCGCCGCACCAGCTCGAGGTTGCCCCCCACGCCGCCCGCCGCGACCACCACGCGACGGGCGCGGATCTGGACCGCCTCGCCCGGCGCGTCCTCGGATTCGGTCCGGCATCCGGTCACCCGTCCGCTCCGCACGGCCAGGCGCGTGACCCGGGTGCGGAAGCGGATCTCAAGCGCGCGCCGGCGCGGGTGACGCTCGATCGCCCCCCAGAGCGCGTCGATCAGCGCCTTGCCGCAGCCCCAGGTGAGGTGGAAGCGCGGCACCGAATTGCCGTCCCCGTGCACGCCCCGCTCCGCCCAGTTGACCACCGGGAAGAAGCGCACGCCGTGGCGCTTGAGCCATTCCCCGACCTCCTCGCGCGCCCGCCCGACGTACGCCTCGGCCCACCGCCGTGGCCACTCGTCCTCGGGGGCGAAGTCGGCCACCCGCAGCCAATCCTCGAGCGCCAGCCCCGGGCTGTCGCGGATCCCCGAGCGGCGCTGCTCGCTGGTGTCGACCATGAACATTCCGCCGAACGCCTCGCGGGCCAGGCCGCCCAGCTCGTGCGGGTGGCAGCGGTCGAGCAGGAGCAGGCCGCCGTCCTCGCCGACGCCGTGCTCGAGCAGCTCGAGCGTGGTGACCAGGCCGGCGATCCCGGCGCCGACCACCACCACCTCGTAGCTCGCGGGCTGTGGCACGGGTGTGCAAGGTACCGTCTTGCTGATGCTGGGCCTGCCCGACAGCGTGAAGGCGTGCCTGTTCGACCTCGACGGGGTGCTGACCCAGACGGCCAAGATCCATGCCGCGGCGTGGAAGCGGATGTTCGACGAGTTCCTGCGCGAGCACGGCGGAGGCACGTTCGACGAGGTCGACGACTACGACCGCTACGTCGACGGCAAGCCCCGCTACGACGGCGTGCGCTCGTTCTTGGCCTCGCGCGGGATCCAGCTCCCCGAGCGAGAGGTCGTGATGCTCGGTGACCGCAAGAACGAGCTGGTCCACCGGCTGATCCAAGAGCGGGGGGTGGAGGTCTACGAGGGATCGGTGCGCTATGTGCGCGCTGCGCGGGACTGCGGCCTGCGTCGAGCCGTGGTCTCCTCCTCGACCAGCGCGCGGGCCGTCCTGGAGGCGGCCGGCATCGCCGCTCTGTTCGAGGAGGTCGTGGACGGCGCCGTGGTCGAGCGCGAGGGACTGAGGGGCAAGCCCGCGCCGGACGCGTTCCTGGCCGGTGCCCGGACGCTCGGCGTGACGCCCGATCAGGCCGCGGTGTTCGAGGACGCGCTCGCGGGGGTGGAGGCGGGGCGGGCGGGAGGCTTCGGGCTGGTGGTGGGTGTCGACCGCGTCGGCCAGGCGCAGGCGCTGCGCCAGCACGGGGCGGATGTGGTGGTGGGCGACCTCTCCGAGCTGCTGGCCGGCCGATGATCAAGCACACCTCGTTTCCGATCGAGCCCTGGACGGTGCGCGAGACCACGCTGGAGCTCGGCCTGCTCGCGCAATCCGAGTCGGTCTTCGCGCTGTCGAACGGGCACATCGGGCTGCGCGCCAACCTCGACGAGGGCGAGCCGTTCGGGCTGCCCGGCACCTATCTGGGAGGCTTCTACGAGGTGCGGCCGCTGCCCTACGCCGAATCCGCCTACGGGCTGCCCGAGGCGGGCCAGACCGTGGTCAACGTCACCAACGGCAAGCTCATCCGCCTGCTGGTGGAGGACGAGCCGTTCGACGTCCGCTACGGGGAGCTGCGCAGGCACGAGCGGGTGCTCGACCTTCGCGCCGGCGTGCTGCGCCGCGAGGCGGAATGGGTCTCTCCGACCGGGCGCGCGGTCCGCATCCGCTCCACGCGCCTGGTGTCGTTCACGCACCGTGCCGTGGCCGCGATCCACTACGAGGTCGAGCCGCTGGAGCACGAGATCCCCGTCGTCGTGCAGTCGGAGCTGGTGGCCAACGAGGCGCTGCCGATCATGGAGGACGACCCGCGGGCGGCGGCGGCGCTGGCCGCCCCGCTGGAGGCCGAGCTGGATGGCTCCGACGAGCAGCGGGCCGTGCTGGTCCACCGCACCAAGGCCAGCGGCCTGCGGATCGCCGCCTCGATGGACCACCTGATCGACGGGCCTGAGGAAACCGGGCTGGCGGTGGAGACCCACCCCGACCTGGCGCGGCTGACGATCAGCACCGACCTGGCCCCCGGCCGTCCCCTGAGGGTGATCAAGCTGATCGCCTACGGGTGGTCGGCGCAGCGTTCGGTGCCGGCGGTGGCCGACCAGGTGGCGGCGGCGCTCGCTGGGGCCCGTCACACCGGATGGGAGGGGCTGCTCGCCGCGCAGCGGGCCTACCTGGACGACTTCTGGGAGCGGGCCGACGTCGAGATCGAGGGCGACGGAGAGCTCCAGCAGGCCGTGCGCTTCGGTCTCTTCCACACGCTGCAGGCGGGAGCTCGCGGCGAGCGCCGCCCGATCGCCGCCAAGGGGCTGACCGGCCCCGGCTATGACGGGCACACGTTCTGGGACACCGAGTCCTTCGTGCTCCCCGTGCTCACCTACACCGCGCCCCACGCTGCCGCCGACGCGCTGCGATGGCGCCACCAGACGCTGCCTTCGGCCCGTGCGCGGGCGCGAGAGCTGGGTCTCCGCGGCGCCGCGTTCCCCTGGCGGACGATCGACGGCGAGGAGTGCTCGGGCTACTGGCCGGCGGGCACCGCCGCCTTCCACATCAACGCCGACATCGCCGACGCGGTGGCGCGCTATCAGACGGCGGCGGGGGACGAGGAGTTCGAGCGCACGGTGGGAGTCGAGGTGCTGGTGGAGACCGCGCGGCTGTGGCGCTCGCTCGGCCACCACGACGCGGAGGGCCGGTTCCGCATCGACGGCGTCACCGGTCCCGACGAGTACAGCGCGATCGCCGACAACAACGTCTACACGAACCTGATGGCGCGCCGGAACCTCGAGGCGGCGGCCGCCGCGGCCGAGCGCCATCCCGAGCGCGCGCGCGAGCTGGGGGTAGACGAGGAGGAGTCCGCCGCGTGGCGCGACGCGGCGGGCGCGATGCTGATCCCCTACGACGAGGCCCGTGGCATCCACCCGCAGGCGGAGGGGTTCACCGAGCATCAGGTGTGGGACTTCGATGCCACGCGCGCCGACCAGTACCCGCTGCTGCTCCACTTCCCCTACTTCGACCTGTATCGCAAGCAGGTGGTCAAGCAGGCCGATCTCGTGCTCGCCATGCACGTGTGCGGCGACTCGTTCACGCCCGAGCAGAAGGCGCGGAACTTCGCCTACTACGAGCGACTGACCGTCCGCGACTCCTCGCTGTCGGCGTGCACCCAGGCGGTGATCGCGGCCGAGGTGGGGCATCTGGACCTCGCCTACGACTACTTCGCGGAGGCGGCGCTGATGGACCTCGAGGACTTGGAGCACAACACCCGCGACGGGGTGCACATCGCGTCCCTGGCCGGTTCGTGGATCGCCGCGGTGGCCGGGTTGGGAGGCATGCGGGACCACGGCGGACGACTGAGCTTCGCGCCACGGCTGCCGGGGTCGCTGACCCGCCTTTCGTTTCGCGTGTGCTTCCAGGACCGGCGGCTCCAGGTCGAGGTCACCCGCAAGGAGGCGGCGTACCGCCTGTTGGCGGGCGAGGCGATCGCCATAGAGCACCACGGGGAGCGCATGCAGCTCGCCCCCGGCGCGGTCGAGCGGCGGACGATCCCCCCGGCGCCCACGGTGGCGGCCCCCACGCAGCCACCCGGCCGCGTCCCGGAGCGACGGCGGCGGCGTTCGCGCTAGCAGCTCTGCGCGGGTCAGTCCCGGATGGCCGTTCGGGCCGCCTCGAGGTCACCGGCGAGGCGGATCCGCTCGCCGATTCCGGCGAGTCGGAATGTCTGGCGGATCGGCGAGTCGACCGGGACGAGGAGAACGAGCGCCTGAGATCGCGACCGGAGCGCGGACTGGAGGCGGAGCAGCAGCTGAATCCCGGCGCTGTCCAGGTAATCCAGCCCGGAGAGGTCGACGATCAGACCGGCGGCGTGGTTGGGCGTGCCGTCGGCGAGCGCGGCGAGGATCTCGCCGGCATTGGACATGTCGATCTCGCCGCGCACGTCGGCGATCACCGTCTCGCCCTCGGTGCGCACGCGCAGGTCGGCCAGCTTCATGGCCTGCTCAGCCGCCGCCGCATCACGATCTCGGTGCCGTCCTCGTGCCTGCGGACATCCACATCGTCCATCGCCGAGCGGATGATCGTCAGCCCACGCCCGCGATCATCGCCCCGGACCGGACGCCAGCGGCCAGAGTCGCGGACCCGGATCTCCACCGCGTCGCCGGCCACCTGCGCGGTGAGGGTGAAGGTGGCGGGGGCGGGCGAGTAGGCGTGCTCGATCGCGTTGGCGCAGGCCTCGTTGACCGCGAGCGTCACGGTCGGAACGTCCTGCTCATCCATCCGGTGCTCGTGCAGCCAGCGACGCATGACGCGGCGTATCTGGGACAGGACACCCGGATCGGCCGGCAGCTCGAAGTGGAGCTCCTCGGGTACCGGCGTGCTGCGCAGGGCGAGGATCGCGGCATCGTCTTGAAGCCCCTCGGGAGGCACCAGCCGGTCGAGGGCGAGCAGGCAGGCGTCCTCCGGGGACTCGGTGCCCGCGACGTGCTTCATCAGCAGCTCGATCGACTCGTTGAGCGGTGTCCCCCGGCGCTCCACCAGGCCATCGGTGTAGAGGATCAGCATCTCCTCGGAGGCCAGGGACAGCTCGTGCTCGCTGTAGCTGCCGTAGGGGAAGCCGCCGAGCGGTGGTCCGGGGGCGGCTTCGACGAGGCGGGCGCCCGCGCCGGAGACGAGGATGGGCGGGAGGTGGCCGGCGCTGGCGAGGCGGAGCTGGCCTGACTCGGGGTCGAACACCCCGTAGGCGGCGGTGGCCATCGCGTACTCGCCCATCGACTGGACGAAGCGGTCGACCCGTTCTAGCGTCTGGGCCGGCGAGAGGTCTTCGACGGCGTGGGCGCGAAGCACCGTCCGCAGCTGGCCCATCAGCGCGGCGGCCGGGATGCCGTGCCCGACGACATCGCCGATCGCGATGCCCAGCCGACCGTGCGGAAGCTCCACCACGTCGTACCAGTCGCCTCCCACCACCTCGCGGGCGGGCAGGTAGCGCGCGGCGACGGTGTAGCCCACGCCGCTGGGGAGCGCTCCCGGCAGGAGGCTTCGCTGGAGCAGCACGGCGACCTGATGCTCGTGCTCCAGCGCGCCGTACAGCCGTGCCCGCTCGATCGCGGGCGCCACTCGCCCGGCGGCGACCTGAAGCACCGCGAGGTCGCGCTGGTCGAAGATCCGCGGCCTGAGCGACCCGACGTGCATGACGCCGATCAGCTCGCCCTCGACGATCAGCGGCACGCCGAGGAGCGAGCGAATCCCCTTGGCGCGGAGGATGGGGTTCAGGATGTCGGCGTGGTCCACGTCGGCGATGAAGATGCCGACGCGCTCGGCGGCGATCCGTCCCGCGAAGCCGACTCCGACCGGGATCCGGACGCCCTGCTCGACCTCCTCCTCGATCCCCTTGGCGGCCCGCGCCACGAGCTGATTGGTCTCCTGGTCCAGGAGCAGGATCGCCACCGTGTCGACGCCGAGGGCCTCCTGCACGCGGGTCAGAAGCTCCTGGAGCAGATCCTCCAGGCCCAGCTCTGAGAGCGCCGGGTCCGACAGCCGATAGAGGTTGCGCACCTGCTCGGAAGGCGTGATGAGCGCGGCCGCCGGCTCGAGGGCCACCTGGCCCTCGCCCAGCCTCAGCTCTCCGTGCGCTGCGCGCGTGCGCTCAGGTGGCATCAGGCGGCCGTCACCGGACCTCTCGATCCTCCTCACGCCGTCGGTGCGTGCGCCGCATAGAACTAGCCGAAAGTCTAGGCGAGACCGCGAGATCGGCTAGGGCCAGAAAACGGCGCATCTGGAACCTTTTGGGGCACTCGAGACCTTGGCTGAGGAGGTAGTACTGATGGGCCACGGAAGGCGAAATAGGGTGTTGGTACTGGCCGCGGTGCTGGTCAGCGCGCTGGCTGGGATAGCTGGGCCGGCGCAGGCGAATGTCGGCACCGACCCGCAGTTCAGCGCGGGGGACGGGACGCAGGCGGGCCCCGGCGTCGACTGCTCCTCGCTGCTCGACTGGAGCTGCCCGTCGGTGCAGTCCGGGATGCTGCAGATCCTCGATCCCTCCTCGGGCGACGTCGCGTTCACCGCGGGTCAGTGGGGCAACATCGACACCTGGAAGCTCGGAACCGGCGTGAGCCTGGACCCGAAGGATGAGCTCCAGGCCGTCTGGTCCTACCCGTTCACCGACACGTCGTTCAGCCGCAACTACGTGGCGTTGGCGTTCAACCGGGTCGGGGGCACGGGGAACTCGGTCGTCGACTTCGAGCTCAACCAGAACGCGCCGGGCGACACCTACACCAACTCGGCGGGCGGGCAGGTGTTCTGCCGCGCCGACGGCGACGTGCTGATCGCCTTCAACGTCGGCTCGACCGCCCAGGTGAGCGCCACCCACCCGTCCGTCTACACGTGGCAGTGGTCGGGTGCCCCCTGCTTAGCCGGGTCAAACGGCACCTGGACGCAGGTCTCCGGGACCTCGACCGAGGGCCGCCTCAATCCCTCGCCGATCACCAACTACCTGGCGAGCTCCCAGCTCGGCAGCAGCTTCGCCGCCGGCACCTTCGGGGAGGCCGCGGCCAACCTGACCGCTCTGGCGAACCTGATCACGCTCCAGCCGGGGGCGGCCTGCGAGTACTTCAACCACATGCAGGTGACGACCAGCAGCTCGACGTCGTCCAACGCGTCGATGGAGGACTACATCGACGGCGGCCGGGTCGTGGCTGCGGCGTGCCAGAACCCGCTCCCGCCGCCTCCGCCCGGATGCAACGCGCCGACCGTCGCGATCACCTCGCCGGCCGACAACGCGGTGCAGAGCTCGAGCAGCGTGACGCTCACCGGGACGAGCACGCACTTCGCGGGCCAGCGTGTGATCGTCGACGACGGACAGACGACCGTCGCCGACCCCCAGACGGACGCCGGCGGCAACTGGACGACGACGCTCGCCAACGTGGCGGACGGAATCCACACCTACACGGTCGTGGCCGAGAACGACTGCGGCAGCGCGACCGCGGCCGTGCATGTGACGGTCTCGAGCTCGAGCGGCGGGTCGGGGTCGGGGTCGGGGGGTGGCTCGGGATCGGGGGGCGGCTCG
>Ga0070739_10000749_pt1 | contig 56114 bp, 57 predicted proteins | sample Coa_R1_7_FD_66445 | JGI IMG/M metagenome (GOLD analysis project Ga0070739, IMG submission 66445) | Surface soil microbial communities from Centralia Pennsylvania, which are recovering from an underground coalmine fire - Coalmine... | ecosystem: Environmental > Terrestrial > Soil > Unclassified ...
GTCTCCTACGAGTCCCCGGCATTACCCGCTGGCAACATAGGACAAGGGTTGCGCTCGTTGCGGGACTTAACCCAACATCTCACGACACGAGCTGACGACAGCCATGCACCACCTGTGTAGAGCCCCGAAGGACACCGTATCTCTACGGCTTTTCCCTACATGTCAAGCCCAGGTAAGGTTCTTCGCGTCGCCTCGAATTAAGCCACATGCTCCGCCGCTTGTGCGGGCCCCCGTCAATTCCTTTGAGTTTTAGCCTTGCGGCCGTACTCCCCAGGCGGGGCACTTAATGCGTTAGCTACGGCACGGAGTCCGTCGATAAGACCCCACACCTAGTGCCCAACGTTTACGGCGTGGACTACCAGGGTATCTACACTTCTGTTACTTTCTCCCTCAGCTATCGCTGATCGGGATACTGACCAAGCCTTCGGCTTGGCGGGCCACTGTTTCCAGTGACCTCTCGCTGTTACCAACGAGGTCGGACTGTGTCATATCCCTCATTCTGGTGAAGAGGGTCCAGCGTGCAGTCTCTACGGGGTTCGTTCTCTCCTTGGTACGAGCTTGTAACGCAACTCTTGCAGGATGTGCGGTTCGACGACCGAGCGAAGCAATCCAACTTCGGAGGCTGGAACCATAAATGATCCATCTTCCTTTGTTGGCCCTGGTATTCGCTCGGATACCAAACCGCGCTGCAAGAGCCGCTACCAGACGCTCAACCTCTCCAAACTCAAAGTTATGAGTCTGGATATCCAAGCCGGCATCGTCGGCACCACCATCACCCATGAACCATACGGTCATGGCCAGCGGCGTCAACATCAGCAAATGTTCTCGGATGTCCGCGTCGCGAACTGCGCGCACGGATAACGACCCTGCCCTAGATGTTGGTTGAATTCACTGGAGAGGCATGGTGACAAAGTCACCGAATGCCGCCCGTTTGAACTCGGCCAACACCCTCTACGACGCCTGATGCTTGACATGGAGCCGATGAAATCGGCCATGTCGCGCCAAGCAGCCGTCACCCAGCAGGGTTCCCACCAGGATTTGCTGTTGCCAACTCGTCAGTACGTTTGGAGTGGAACGAACTTCCCTCGGCGTTATCCGCTGCACGATCTCACCCTATTGGTGAGGTGTGACAATACGGACTTTCACCGATATAGCTGGTTTTGTCATCGACATTACTGTCGAAGAGGACAAGATTTTATCCTGTTCGCTCCCCACGCTTTCGCTCATCAGCGTCAGTGCCGGCCCAGACCACCGCCTTCGCCACCGGTGTTCCACCTGATATCTGCGCATTTCACCGCTACACCAGGTATTCCGTGGTCCCCTACCGGACTCTAGCCATAACAGTATCGAATGGCATCTCCAAGTTGAGCCTGGAGTTTTCACATTCGACTTATCAAGCCGCCTACGAGCCCTTTACGCCCAATGAATCCGGACAACGCTCGCCCCCTACGTATTACCGCGGCTGCTGGCACGTAGTTGGCCGGGGCTTCTTCTGCAGGTACCGTCAGATTCGTCCCTGCTGAAAGGGGTTTACAACCCGAGGGCATTCATCCCCCACGCGGCGTCGCTGCGTCAGGCTTTCGCCCATTGCGCAAGATTCCCAGCTGCTGCCTCCCGTAGGAGTCTGGGCCGTGTCTCAGTCCCAGTGTGGCTGGTCGTCCTCTCAGACCAGCTACCCGTCGAAGCCTTGGTGGGCCGTTACCCCACCAACAAGCTGATAGGCCGCGAGCCCCTCCCGAAGCGGAATCCATTTCCTCACCAGGTCATGCGGCCCGGTGAGGGCATCCGGTATTAGCACCGGTTTCCCGGTGTTATCCCAGTCTTCGGGGCAGGTTGCTCACGTGTTACGCACCCGTTCGCCACTAGGTCTTCACCGGTGTTGCCACCGGCTGGACCTCGTTCGACTTGCATGCTTTAAGCGCGCCGCCAGCGTTCGTCCTGAGCCAGGATCAAACTCTCCATCGAGACCTTCTCCGGTTGCCCGGAGCAGATCGGAGAGCCGGTCGGACCGGACACTGATCCCGTCCAACCGACCTAGCACCAGAACGGACTTGTTGTCCGTTTAGTGCAATTGACTTCTGCGACCAACCGACTGCCGCGTGGGCAGTCGGGCTGATCGCCCGCACTGGCTTTTGGCTCTCTGTTCCGTTGTCAAGGAGCGGTTCCGGTGGCAACGCCGACCCCGAGGGATCGTCGTCGGAACCACCGGCCGGCAAACCGACGCTGCCACATGGGCCGTTGGTCGGGTCCGCCGAATGCTGCCCTGGGTACCCCGAAGGGCCCAATGGGCGGAGGGTCATCCTATCCACGCCCGCCGGAAGCGTCAAGCGGCTTCTGGGCCCATCGGGGTGCCCATGAGGGCCCAGGAGAGGCGTTTCGGGGGCGTGGGAGCCCCAGGGTAGCGGCCATCCCCGGCTGGGCGACCGACGTGCACCGCCGCGCCTGCGGTGCCGGGGACAATGGGGGTCCCATGGTGCCCTCGCCGATGCGCTGGGTGGCCGTCGCCGCCGCCCTGGTGGCCGGCACGGCACTGGCCTCCTGCTCCTACCAGCTGCCCGCGCTGGAGGACACGGCCGCCACCCAGGCCCAGAGCTCGGTCATCCTGGCATCCGATGGCTCGGTGGTGACGACCGTCCACGGACCGGTGGACCGCCAGCCTGTGACTCTGGCGCAGATGGCACCGAGCCTGCGCCAGGCCGTGGTCGCCATAGAGGACCAGCGGTTCTGGACCGAGCCCGCCATCGACCTCCGGGCCATCCTGAGGGCGGTGGTGGCCGACGTGCGCAGCGGGGGTGCCGCCCAGGGTGGGTCGACCATCGCCGAGCAGTACGTGAAGAACGAGCTGGCCAGCGACCCGGGCAAGCGGGACCTGGCGGCCAAGGTCCGCGAGGCCACCCTCGCCTACCAGCTCGAGCGCCACGCCAGCCGGTCCCACGTCCTTGAGCTGTACCTCAACTCGGTCTACTTCGGGAACGGCGCCTACGGGGTCCAGGCGGCCGCCATCACCTATTTCGGCAAGCCGGCCTCGGCCCTCGACCTGGCCCAGTCCGCCCTGCTGGCCGGCGTCATCCACGCCCCCACCGACACCGACCCCTACCAGCACCCCCAGGCAGCCCTCAGCCGGCGGGCAGAGGTCCTGCACCGCATGGTCGCCCTGGCCGAGATCAGCCCGTCCCAGGCCGGCGCCGCTGGCGCCGAGCCCCTCGTCTCGCGACCCCAACCGCAGGCGCCCTCGTACCCGGGCGCCTACTTCGTAGCCGACGTCGAGCGGTTCGTCCTGGGCGACCCCCGCTTCGGGTCCACCCCGGCCGCCCGCCGCCGGGCGCTGTTCGAGGGCGGCCTGCGCATCTCCACCACCCTCGATCTCGCCCGGCAGGCCGAGGCCGATGCCGCCGTGCGCCACGTGCTGCCCCAGAGCGCCGACCAGCCCGACGGAGCCCTGGCGTCGCTCGATCCCCGAACCGGGGCGGTGGTCGCCCTGGTGGGCGGGCGGGGCTTCTTCAGCGCCGACCCAACCGCCCAGCTCGATCTGGCCACCCAGTCCAACCGCCAGTCGGGCTCGACCTTCAAACCGTTCGTGCTGGCCACCGCCCTCGAGCAGGGCATTCCCCTGTCGAGGACCTTCGACGGACCGTCTTCGATCAACATCCCGGTCGCCGGCGGGACCTGGCACGTGCGCAACTACGAGGGCGAGCCGGTCGGGAGGATGGACCTGGTCAGGGCGACGGTCGTGTCGGACAACACCGTCTACGCCCAGTTGATGATGCAGGTCGGACCCGAGAACGTCGTCTCCATGGCCGACCGGCTCGGGATAACCACCCCACTGGACGCCTATCCCTCGGCGGTCCTCGGCACCAACTCAGTCAACCCGTTGGAGATGGCCTCGGCCTACGGGACGCTGGCCAACGACGGCATCGCCAACCCGCCCTACCTGGTCACCCAGGTGACGGGCCCGGACGGCTCCGTCCTCTACGCTCACCGGTCCCAACCCCGACGGGCGGTCACCCCGGCCGTGGCCAGGACGATGGACGGTGTCCTGCAGCAGGTCGTCGACCGCGGCACCGGGGTCCTCGCCCGTATAGGTCGCCCCGTGGCCGGCAAGACCGGCACCACCGACAACTGGTCCGACGCCTGGTTCATAGGGGCGACCCCGCAGTTGGTCAGCGCGGTGTGGGTCGGCTATCCGCAGGCCGAGCGGCCGATGGTCCCGCCGGCCACGCCCTTCTCCGTCACGGGCGGTACGTGGCCGGCCCAGATCTGGCAGCAGTACTCGGCGGAGGCGCTGGCCGACCAGCCCGTCATCGACTTCCCCCCGCCCCCGCCGGCGGCGGGATCGGCCATCGCCGGGCCCCAGGGCCTCCCCGTCCCCGATCTCGTCGGCCTGCCATACGACCAGGCTCTGCAGACCCTCGAGCGGGCCGGCTTCGCCGCCAGCACCCAGAGCGTGCCCAGCGCCGAGTACCCACCCGGCTACGTGATCGCCCAGCAGCCCGCCGCCGGCACGTCCGCGCCGGGGGGTAGCACCGTCACCGTCACCGAGTCGCAGTAACCCTGGACTCCGCCGCCCCGAGCAGGGCCCCAACCCCACTCTCGGCCCACGCCTACGATCCCCCGATGCGCTATGAGGATCTCGTCGCCGGCGTGGCCCGTGAGGTCGGTGTGCTGACGACCGCCTTCGAACGGGTCGGGCCAGGCGATCCGGTCCCGACCTGTCCCGACTGGAAGGTGTTGGACCTGGCGACGCACCTGGGAGAGTTCATCGGCTTCTGGACCCACGTCCTGTGCGAGGGGACCGGGCGACCGAAGACCCCTTGGAACCCGGCGCCGGCCAACGACCTGGCCCCCTGGTTCGCCGAAATCGGCGGCCATCTGGTCGCCGAGCTTGCGGCGGCCTCGGGCGACACTCCGGTCTGGACCTGGTCGCCCACCGACCAGACCGCCGGTTTCGTGGCCCGCCGATGTGCGCACGAGCTCACCGTCCACCGCGTGGACGCCGAGCTGGTGAGCGGCTCCCACGGGCCGATCGATCCCGACATCGCCGCCGACGGCATCGACGAGATGTTCATGATCGCCACGGACGGGCCCCGTGCCGGCGCCGCCGGCAACGGTGAGACCCTGCACGTCCACGGGACCGACCGCCCGGCGGAGTGGTTCGTGACCCTGGCCCCCACGGGCACCACCGTCGAGGCGCGCCACGAGAAGGCGGACCTCGCCCTCCGGGGGCCGGTCGCCGAGCTCGAGCTGCTCCTCTATCAGCGCCCCACGTCCGCCGGAATCGAGCGACTCGGCGACGAAGGGGTGCTCGACGCCTGGTACCGGGTATTCACCTTCTGATGTCACCCGGGTGGGACCAGCCCATGGCTGCGGGCGGTCGTCCCGACCCGCAGCGCCGCCGCCGGCCGGCCCTTCCGGGCTCGTCGGAGCTGTCGTCCTGATGTGCGGCCGCTACGTGGCCGCCTCCCCGCGCGCCGTTCTCGAGGAGCGCTTCCAGGCGACTCCGCGCCAGCAGGACGACGCCGGCCAGGAGCCGAGCTGGAACGTCGCTCCCACCGACGTCGAGCCGGTCGTTACCCTGCGCAAGGGGGAACGCCGCCTGGAGGACTTTCGCTGGGGCCTGGTGCCCAGCTGGTCCAAGAACATGGACGGCGGTCCCCGCATGATCAACGCCCGGGCGGAGACGCTGATGTCGCGCCGGGCGTTCCAGGTCCCGATGACCAAGCGGCGTTGCCTGGTCCCGGCCGATGGCTACTACGAGTGGCTCAAGCGGACCGGGCCCGACGGCCGGCCCGAACGCCTCCCGTTCTACTTCACCCCCGCCGACGACCAGGGCTTCGCCTTCGCCGGCCTCTGGGACGTCTGGAAGAGCCCCGAGGGCGAATGGGTGCCGACCTTCACCATCATCACCGTCGACGCCAACCAGGCCGTGGCGCCGATCCACGACCGGATGCCGGCCGCCCTGCGGCGGGAGGACTGGGACGCCTGGCTCGACACCGACCGGGTCGACCCCCGCCGGGCGCTTGAGGTGCTCGAGCACCCGGTGCCGGCCGACTCCATGGTGTCCTGGCCGGTGGGCAAGGCGGTCAACTCGGTCAGGAACAACGCGCCCCAACTGGTCGTCCCGACCGAGGGCCACGCTCCCCGGCAGGGGAATCTGCTGGCCGATGTCGGTGGCGGCGACGATGATTGAGGCGTGGACACCGCCGCCCCCACCTCCCCCGCGCCCATCACGACCAGCGAGCTAGAGGAGCGCCTCGACTGGCTCCGGAGCTCTCCGGCCGACGGAGGCCGGCTCGAGCTGATCGTGCGCCGCCCGGCCATCGACGAGCGCGAAGTGCTGGCCGAAGGGGTGCTCGATGCCGAGGTGGGCCTGGTCGGGGACAACTGGCCTCGCAAGGCGTCAACCTCGACCCCCGACGGGGGACCTCACCCGGACAAGCAGATCACGCTGATGAACGCCCGGATCGCCGCCCTTGTCGCTCGCACCCCGGATCGGATGGCGCTGGCCGGCGACCAGCTCTACGTCGACTTCGATCTCAGCATCGACAACGTCCCCGCCGGCACCCGCCTGGCGATCGGCGCGGCGGTGGTCGAACTCACCGAGCCCCCCCACCTCGGGTGCGACAAGTTCGTCGCCCGCTTCGGCCAGGAGGCGTTGCGCTTCGTCAACTCCCCCCTCGGACGTCGGCTCCGGCTCCGGGGCGCCAATGCCAAGGTCGTCCAGCCGGGTGTGGTCAGGGTCGGCGAGGCCGTCACCAAGTTGACCGGCCCGAGCGCCTGACGCCCTCAACTCAGGTCCGGCGCGACAGGGTGGCGGCCGAATAGCCGTGCTTGCGGCTCCGCCGGGTGAGCGCCACGTCCCCGAGCGAACGCCCCGCTTCACCCTCCACCAGCCGGCTCACCGCCGACGAGGCGCCACCGACCACCATCGCTCCACCCGGCCGCAGCGACCGGGTGAGCCTCGAGACGGCGGCGTGGGCGACGTTCTGAGGCTCGCGCCGCCTGAGGGGGACGACCACCAGGTCGAACGCCTCCCCATCTGGCGCTGCGGCCTCGGTCGCCAGCCCGTGCCTGACGGCGAGGCGGCCGCCATCGAGGCCGCCGTCAAGCACCGCCGCCCGGCTGGCCTCCAGGGCAAGCAGATCCCGATCGAGGAGCTCGAGCGGTCCGATCGCACCGAGGGAGCAGGCGAAGCGGGGCAGGGCGCCCTGGCCCGGATTCGTGATCAGCACCCGGCCGAGCCTCTCGACCTGCTGGAGATGGGCCAGATGCTCCATGACCAGCTCGGTCTGGAAGCTGAGCGTGTCGAACTCGGGCAGGTCGAAGTAGCTCGGGATCTCGAACTTCACGCCGAAGCGGTCCACCGCCATTCGGCCCCGCCGGTAGGCGGCCAGGGCGTCGTGAGCGTCGGCCCGACCGCCGGCACCGGCACCCCCTGGTCGGAAGTGCACCACCAGGTAGTTCCGGTACTCGGCGCGGTGGATGACCTCGGCCCCGGCCGACAGGATGGCGTCGACCTCGGAAGCGATGGGCGTGATGGCGACCACGGCCTGGAAGCCGCCCGGGCGCAGGCACGCTGAGCCCCCCAGCAACAGGTGTCGCAGCACGGCGGTGGGGGCCTTGCCCGGTACGTTGCTGACGATCAGGTCGAAGCCGGCGGCAGGCAGGCCGTCATAGGACAGGCCGGCGGCGACGGACACGCCGCTCAGGTGGTTCAGCTCGGCGTTCTGCCGGCAGTAGCGCAGAGCGAGGTAGTCGCGGTCGATCGCAACCACCTCGGCCGGATCCCACCATGCGGCGAGGCTCAGCCCCAGGGCCCCGTAGCCGCACCCCATGTCGAGCAGTCGTGCCGCTGCCGGCAGGGAGACCGGGCGCAGGCTCTTGAGCAGGAGCCCCGTTCCCTGGTCCACCCGGGCGCTGCTGAACAGGTCCTGGGACACCTTGAACCGCAGGTTGTGCCGTCCGTAGCGGTAGTCGAGGACCGCCTTGAAGTAGGGATCCTCCTCGTCCTGGGGCGGGTGCGGCGGGGGCACCGCCAGACGGTATCCCCGCCCGCCGGCGGCGCCGTGTGTTCGGCAGGAGGCTCACCGACCGGGCGGCAGGCCCCCGGCGAGCGCTCACCGGGGCCGCCGCCTTGGCAACGCCGGCATCGGCGACCAGCGGGTGACATTCGGGTCGCCCGGCACCCAGTAGCGCCACGGCTCCTCCACCGCCACCCGGATGCCCACTCTCGGGCCGGTGGCCGGGTTGTCCGGGGGCGGCGTGCCGTCGTCGAACACCGCCACCCCGTCGGCCCCCCCGACCAGATCGGCCCCGTCGTGGTCCCTGGTGATGCCGAGGGCATGGCACAGCCGGGCCGGTCCCGAGCAGAGCTCGGTCTCTTTGCGGGCGGCGCGCCGGCGGGCCTGCATTTCCTCCAGCCCGCTCAACGGGGCCAGGGCCCGCAACAGCACCGCCTGGGCCACCCCGTCGGGCATGCACACCGCGTTGGCACACCAGTGCATGCCGTAGGTGAAATAGACATACAGGTGGCCCGGAGGCCCGAACATGACGGCGTTCCTCGCCGTGCGGCCCCGATAGGCGTGGGAAGCCGGGTCCTCCCCGCCCCGGTAGGCCTCGACCTCGACGATGCGTCCCGCACAGCCACCGGCGACGAGGACCTTGTTCAGCAGCTCCGGGGCGACCACGAGCGAGTCGCGGTCGTAGAAGGACCGCGACAGCCGCCGCCGGCGGCCCATCTAGCCCCGGCGCCCGACGCCCCGAAGGCCCCGGCTTGTCGGCAGATGAGGGTCCTCGACGGGGGCGGGCCTCACCCCGCCCCCACCAACCGGTCGTTGTCGATGCCCAGCCGCTGGCGGAAGCGCACCAGCTGGTCTGCGACCGGGCCCGGTCCCGCTCCCCCTGGCGTGGTCCGCCGAGTCACGGCCACCCCCGGCCCGAGCAGCCCGAGGACCTCGGAGCCGAGCGCCGGGTGGGCCTCGACCAGCTCCGAGAGGGGCACCCGCCGTTCGACCGAATCGCGCACCAGTCCTCCGACTATCGAGTGCGCCTCGCGGAAGGGTGTGCCCCGCTCGACCAGCCATTCGGCCAGGTCGATGGCCGAGCTGGTCTCCGAGTCGGCCGCCTCCCGCATGCGGGCCAGGTCGAAGGTGGCGGTGGCCATCAGGCCGGTCATGGCCGATAGGCCGAGGGCGACCTGGTCGACCGCGTCGAAGAGGGCCTCCTTGTCCTCCTGCAGGTCGCGGTTGTACGACAGCGGCAGGCCCTTGAGCATGGTCAGCACCGCCGTCAGGTGCCCGATCAGGCGGGCCGTCTTTCCCCGGGCGAGCTCGGCCACGTCGGGATTCTTCTTGTGCGGCAGCATCGAGCTGCCGGTGGCGTAGGCGTCGTCGAGCTGGAGGAACCCGAACTCAGAGGTGGACCAGATCACCACCTCCTCCCCGAGGCGGGACAGATGCACCCCCAACAGGGCCAGGTCGAACAGGCCCTCGGCGACGAAGTCGCGGTCGCTGACGGCGTCGAGTGAGTTCTCGAACCGGCCGGCAAAGCCCAGCTCGTTCGCCACCGAGTCGGGATCCAGCGGCAGCGAGGAGCCGGCGAGCGCGCCCGCCCCCAGGGGGCTGATGTCGAGGCGGGACACCGTCGCCAGCAGCCGGTCGACGTCGCGGGCCAGCGCCCAGGCGTGGGCGAGAAGGTGATGGGCCAACAGGACGGGCTGGGCCCGCTGGAGGTGGGTGTAACCGGGCAGGTAGGCGTCCTCGGCCTCCTCCGCCCGCCGCAGGAGGACAGCCTGCAGCCCGGTGACCTTCCTGGCGATGGCCACCAGCTCGCGGCGCGCCCACAGGCGCAGGTCAGTCGCCACCTGGTCGTTGCGGCTGCGGCCGGTGTGCAGCTTCGCCCCGGTGTCGCCGCACATTTCGGTCACCCGGCGCTCGATAGCGGTGTGGACGTCCTCGTCCGATGCCAGGAAGTTGAAACTGCCCTCGGTCAGCTCCTTCTCCACCCGGTCCAGGGCGGCGATGAGGACCCCCACCTCCTCGTTGGTCAGGACCCCGGCCCGGCCCAGGCCCCGGACGTGGGCGCGCGAGGCCGTCAGATCGTCGAAGGCCAGCCGCCGGTCGAAGGACAGGCTGCCCGTGAAGGCGACCAGCTCCTCGGCGGGGAGCTGGTCGCCGAAGCGTCCCTGCCAGAGGCTCTGGCCCCGGTCACCGTCCCCAGTGGCCGCGCTCATCCCGATCGCCGGGCCTGGCGGGCCGCCCAGGTCTCCACGCCCAGGCCCCACAGGCGGACGAAGCCCTCGGCGTCGGCGTGGCGGAAGGCGTCGGCCGCCTCGTAGGTGGCGAGGGAGTAGTCATACAGGCCGTACTCGCTGCGCCGGCCGGCCACGATGCAGCGCCCGGGCACCTCGCAGCGCAGCCTCACCTCGCCGGTCACGTAGCGCTGGCTGTCGGCCACGAAGGCGTCGAGGGCGTTCTTGAGCGGTGAGTACCACAACCCGTCGTACACCAGGTCGGCATAGCGCGGCTCCAACCGGGCCTTCTCATGCGCCAGGTCGCGCTCGAGGGTGAGGTCCTCGAGGTCGGAGTGCGCCATGAGCAGGGCCAGCGAGCCGGGGCACTCGTAGACCTCGCGGCTCTTGATGCCGACCCGGCGGTTCTCGACCATGTCGATGCGGCCCCATCCGTACGACCCGACGACCCTGGTCACCTCGCCGATCAGCTCGTGCAGGGGAAGGACCCTGCCGTCGATGGAGACGGGGACGCCCTCCTCGAAGCCGATCACCAGCTCTACCGGATCGGTGGCGGTCGGCTGGGTCAGCTCGTAGACCTCCTCGGGCGGCTGCTCCCAGGGGTCCTCGAGGATCCCGCATTCGATGGTCCGACCCCAGAGGTTCTGGTCGATCGAGTAGGGGCTCGCCTTGGTGACGGTGATCGGGATACCGTGGCGCTCGGCGTACTCGATCGACTGCTCGCGGGTCAGCCCCCAGGTGCGTACGGGGGCGATGGTCTCGAGGTCGGGGGCTAGGGCGCGGGTCGACACCTCGAAACGGACCTGGTCGTTGCCCTTGCCCGTGCATCCGTGGGACACGGCGTCGGCACCGTGCTCGCGGGCCGCCTTCACCAGATGGCCGACGATGCAGGGCCGCGACAGGGCGGACACCAGCGGGTACTTACCCTCGTAGCGGGCGTTGGCCCTCAGGGCCGGTACGACGAAGTCGCGGGCGAACTCCTCGCGGGCGTCGACGACCACCGCCTCGACGGCCCCGGCCGCCTTGGCCCGGTTGCGGATGGCCTCGAAGTCGCCGCCCTGGCCAACGTCGACGGCGACGGCGATCACCTCGACGCCCATCTCCTCCATCAGCCACCGGACGGCCACCGACGTGTCCAGCCCGCCGCTGTAGGCCAGGACCACACGCTTCGCCACTGTCTCTCCTCTGCTCGACTGCCCGCCGGCTGGCGGGCCCATGCTCCACTGCCCGCCGGCTGGCGGGCCCATGCTCCAGGTACCCGAGCTGACGCCCGGCGGACTTCAGGCCTTCTTCGGTCTCCGGCCGTTGTTAGCCGGATAGCTGGCGAACCCGGCCAAGGATGCCAGCCGGGCGGCCAGCTTGGCCCCGCCGAGGGACTCGCTGGCCACGGCAAGGATGGTGTCGTCGCCGGCGACGGTGCCGATCAGACCGGCGAGGCCGGACCGGTCCAGGGCCGAGCCGACCACGTGCGCCGATCCGGGGGGGGTCCGCAGCACCACCAGGTTGGCCGAGTGCGCCACCTCCACCACCCAGTCCCCCAGCACCCGCTTGAGGTGCTCGTCGGGTGCGACCCGATCCTTGGCCACCTCGGGGATGGCGTAGGCGGTCTCGCCGCCAGGCACCCTCACCTTGATGGCCCCCAGGTCCTCGAGATCGCGCGACACCGTGGCCTGGGTGGCATCCACCCCCTCGGCCCCGAGCAGCTCGACCAGCTCAGCCTGACTGCCAACGGCGCGCTGCTCGAGGATCTTGGCGATCTTGTGCTGGCGCTGGTTCTTGGCCACCTTCATTCCCACGTTCAGCCGAGCCTTTCCGCGTCCAGCAGCCAGGCCAGCAACCCGCGGGCGGCGTGCATCCGGTTGGCCGCCTGCCGCCACACCTGGCTACGGGGCCCGTCCATCACCTCGGCGCTGATCTCCTGGCCCCGGTGGGCGGGCAGGCAGTGCAGCACCACCGCCTTGGGCGCCGCCCGCTCGACCAGCCCGGCGTCGACCGTAAAGCCGACGAAGGCCCGGCTGCGGCGTTCGGCCTCGGACTCCTGCCCCATCGACGCCCACACGTCGGTGTAGACGACATCGGCCCCGTCGACCGCCGCTGCCGGAGCGGCGGTCACCTCTATGTCTCCGCCCAAGGCGCGCACGGCGGTGATCTCGTCGTCGCCGAGGGCGTAGCCGTCGGGCGAGGCCACCCGGATCCGCGCCCCGGCGAGGGCGCAGGCCCGGGCCAGCGACCGGCACACGTTGTTCGAGTCGCCGACGTATGCCACCGTCACCCCATCGATGCCGCCGAGGCACTGACGGATGGTCAACAGGTCGGCCAGCGCCTGGCACGGGTGGGCCAGGTCGGACAGGAGGTTCACCACTGGCACTTCGACGGCGGCGGCGTCGAGAGCTTCGGCCATGCGCTCCAGGGTGGAATGGGCCATCACCCTGGCGCCGATGGCGGCGTGGTAGCAGGCCAGCACCCGGGCGATGTCCTCGGCCGTCTCGCGGCTGTCGATCCCTACCTCAGGCCCGTTGATCGTCACCGGGTGGCCCCCGAGCTGGACCACCGCCATTTCCGTGGCGTTCCTGGTGCGGGCGGACGGCTTCTCGAACAGGAGGGCCACCCCCCGACCCTCGAGCAGGCGGGGCGGGTCCGCCCGCTCGGCCAGGCTCAGCACCTCCTCCAGCTCGGCCGGGCTCAGGTCGTCGACCTCGAGGAAGTGCCTAGCCACGACCGACCTCGTCGAGGGCGTCAGACAGCAGTGCGATCGCCTCGGCGATCTCCTCGTCGGTGACCAGCAACGGAGGGGCCAGGCGCAGGGCATCGGGTGCGACGGCGTTGACCACCAGTCCCCGCCGCAGGGCGGCGGCGGCCACGTCGGCGGAGACGGCCGCCTCGAGGACGGCGGCCAGCAGGAGGCCGCGGCCCCGCACCTCCTTGACCCCGCTCAACCGTGACAGGCCGTCTGACAACGTCCTTCCCCGCTCCTCCGCCCGCCCGCAGACCCCTTCGGCCTCCATCACCTCGAGGGTGGCCAGGGCCGCCGAGGCCGCCAGCGGTTGTCCGCCGAACGTGGTGGCGTGGTCGCTCGGCCTGAAGGCATCGGCCACCTCCGCCCGGGCCCAGCACGCCCCGATGGGAACGCCGTTGCCGAGGGCCTTGGCCATCGTTACCACGTCCGGGGTGACCCCGTCGTGCTGGAAGCCGAACCACCGCCCGGTGCGGCCCAGTCCGGTCTGGACCTCGTCCATGATCAGGAGGGCGCCCCGCTCGTCGCATATCCGCCTGACCGCCGCCAGGTATCCACGAGGCGCCGGGTTGATTCCGCCCTCGCCCTGGATGGGCTCGAGCAGCACCGCCGCCACCGACGGGTCGATGGCCTCCTCGAGGGCGGCGGGCTCGGCCCAGGCCACGTGGCGGAACCCCTCCGGCAGGGGCTGGAACGCCTCGTGCTTGCTGGGCTGACCGGTGGCGTGCAGGGTGGCCAGGGTCCTGCCGTGGAACGACCCGTAGGCGCTGATGACCACGTGACGTCCGGGTCCCGCCCACCGCCGGGCCAGTTTGATGGCGCACTCGTTGGCCTCGGCCCCCGAGTTGGCGAAGAAGACCTTGCCGCCGGCGGGCTGGCCGTCGCCGACGAGGCGATCCAGGCGCCGGGCCAGCTGCGGGGCCACGGCGTTGGAGTACAGGTTCGACACGTGCAGGAGGGTGCCGGCCTGCCGGCACAGGGCCTCGGCCACCGCCGGGTGCGAGTGGCCCAGCGAGCAGACGGCCAGTCCGCTCAGGAAGTCGAGGTAGCGCTTGCCCTGGTCGTCCCACAGCTCGGTCCCCCGACCGGACACGAAGGTGACCGGCGCGGGCGAGTAGGTGGGCATGAGGGAACTGTCGAGGGTCATGGTGTCACCATCGTTCCGACCCCTTCGTCGGTGAAGAACTCGAGCAACAGGGCATGGGGCAGGCGGCCGTCGAGGATGTGGGCCCGGGCCACCCCCGCCTCCACCGCTGCGGCGCAGGAGGCGATCTTCGGGATCATGCCGCCCTCGACCCGCCCCTGGTCCAGCATCGAGCGCAGCTGTCCGACCGTCACCGACCGCAGCAGGCTGTCCGGGTCGGTGACGTCCGCCATCAGACCCTCGATGTTGGTGAGGTACACCAACTTCTCGGCTCCGAGCGCCGCCGCCAGCGCCCCGGCGGCAGTGTCGGCGTTGATGTTGTATGCCTGGCCGCTCACGTCGGACCCGATGGTGGCCACCACCGGTATGAGGTCCTCGGCCAGAAGGCGCTCCACGATCGACGCGTCCACCCCGGCGACGTCTCCCACGAAACCCAGCTCGGCCGAGCGGGCCGTGGCCCGGATCAGGCCGGCGTCCTCGCCCGACAGGCCGACGGCGATCGGCGCGTGAACGTTGATGGCGCCCACGATGTCGCGGTTCACCTTGCCCACCAGGACCATCCTGGCCACGTCGAGGGTTTCGGCGTCGGTCACCCTCAGTCCGTCGCGGAACTCGCTGACCTTGCCCAGCCGGCCGAGCAGTTCCCCGATCTGGGGCCCGCCCCCGTGCACCAGCACCGGGCGCATGCCGACCGAGCTCATCAGCACGATGTCCTGGGCCAGAAGCTCGAGCGAGGCCTGGTCCTCCATGGCGTTGCCGCCGTACTTCACCACCACCGTGCGGTCCTGGAACCGACGGATGTACGGGAGGGCCTCGGCCAGGACGGCCGCCTTGGTGAGCGCGTCGTCCAGCGCCTTCACGAGGTCCTCTCGTTCTCGGCGATGTATTCCTCGCTGAGATCCGTCGTGAGAATTGCGGCCCGACCCGGCCCCAGTCCCAGATCGGCCTGGATGTCTATGCGGGGTCCCCTCATGTACCTGTGCAGCGCCTCGGCGTCGTGGTCGGCGGCCACCCCGTTGCGGCAGACCACGATCCCTCCATAGGCGATCGACACCCGGTCGATGTCGAACTCGAGGCCTGCCGACCCCAGCTCGCTGACCACGCGACCCCAGTAGGGGTCGGCACCGTGCAGGGAGCACTGCACCAGCTGGCTGTCGGCGACCCGTCGGGCGCCGGCGGCGGCCTGGGCATCGTCGACCGATCCGGTCACCCTGATGACCGCCGTGCGGGTGGCCCCTTCGGCGTCCTCGGCCATCTGCATGGCGAGGTCCCGACACACCTGGGCGACCGAGTCGCTGAGGACCGTGGGATCGGTCCGCCCGGCCCGCCCCGACGCCATGAGGATGACGGTGTCGTTGGTGCTGGTGCAGCCGTCAACGGTGAGGGAGTTGAACGATCGCTCCACGCCGCGGCGGAGGATCTCCTGCAGCTCGGCCGGCTCGGCAGCGGCGTCAGTGGTGATGACGGCCAACATCGTCGCCATGTCGGGAGCCAGCATGGCGGCGCCCTTGGCCATCCCACCGACCCGGAACGTGCCTCCGTCGGCCACCGCCAACCGGGGCCGGCTGTCGGTGGTCAGGATGGCGTGGGCCGCCTCCATTGAGACCTCGTCCGAGCCTCCCCGCGCCTTGACCAGCTCGGGGATGCCGGCCTCGAGGCGATCCATCGGCAGGTAGTAGCCGATGAGGCCGGTCGAGCAGACGAGCACCTCTCGCGCCGGACAGCCCAGGCCCTCACCGACCAGGCCGGCCATCCGCCTCGCGTCGGTCCGGCCCCGCTCGCCGGTGGCTGCGTTGGCGTTGCCGCTGCTGATGACGACGGCGGCGGCCCGGCCCCCGCTGATGGCCAGATGGGCCCGGCTCACCTGCACCGGGGCGGCGGCGGCCTTGTTTGACGTGAACACCGCCGCCACCGGCACGGCGGCGCCGTCCTCGGTGGCGACGAGGGCGAGATCGCGCTGCCCGCTGGCCTTGATCCCGCAGGGGATGCCGGCAGCCACGAACCCGGAGGCGAAGGTGACGCTCACGGGTAGAGGCCGACCACAGGCAGCCCGTCGCCTTCGGGCAGGCCCAGGGCAAGGTTGGCGCACTGCACGGCCTGCCCGGAGGCGCCCTTCACCAGGTTGTCGATGGCGCTGATGACCACCAGCCACCCGGTCCGGGGGTCGATCCGGGCGGTCAGGTGGGCGCAGTTCGAGCCTCTGGTCGCCTTGGTCGACGGGGGCGCCTCGGTCACCACCACGAACGGCTCGCCGGCGTAGAACTCCGACAGGACCGACAAAGCCTCGCCGGTGTCGGAGAGGCCCACCGGGCGGGCGTAGCAGGTGGCGAGGATGCCCCGGGTCATCGGAGCGAGGTGCGGGGTGAAGATCACCTTCGCCCCGGTCGCCTGCTCGATCTCCGGGGTGTGGCGGTGGTTGAGCAGCCCGTAGGCGACGAAGTCCTCGTCGACGGTCGAGAAGTGGGTCTCGTGCTTGAGCGACCGGCCCGCACCGGACACCCCGCTGGCGGCGTCGACGACTATCCCATCGGTTTCCACCCCTGCGGCCCGGACGAACGGGGCCAGGGCCAGGGCGGCGGCGGTCACGTAGCAGCCCGGGGCGGCGATGAGCTCAGCGCCCAGGAGTGGATGGCGGAAGAGCTCGGGCAGGCCGAAGGCGAACTCGTCCAGCAGCTCCGGGCACCGGTGGGCCGACCCGTACCAGGCCGGGTACAGCTCGGGGTCCTTGAGGCGGAAGTCGGCGGCCAGATCGACGATGTGGCCGACCCGGCCCCGCAGGGACGGGACGAGGGCCTGCGACTCCCCGTGGGGCAGGGCGAGGAACACCAGGTCGAGGCCGTCGAGCCGGTCGGGGTCAACGGCGTCCAGCTCGAGATCGGGGTAGGCCGCTCGCAGGCTCGGGTACAGATCGCCGGCTCGGCGACCGGCCTGGGTCTCCCCGGTGGCAACGACCACCTTGAGAGCAGGGTGGTCCGCACACAGCCTCAGCAGCTCGGCCCCGGTGTAGCCCGAGGCCCCGACGATTCCGACGTCCATCGACCCACTATACCCGTATCTGCATGATTATGCAGGACAAATTCGGCCGGCAAAGCGGCCATCGGGCGGCAACCGCCCAGACGGGGCGGGGGCGCCCTTAAGCCCGGAGGGTGGCGCCGTGGGACGACTCCACCGCCGCGATGCAGGCCGACCTGGCCTCCCCCACCTCGGCGTCGGTGAGGGTGCGGTCCATGGCGCAGAAGCGCAGGCGGAACGCCAGGCTCCGCCGGCTCTCCCCCAGATCGGCAGGGTTGCGGTAGACGTCGAAGAGCCACACTCCGACCAGCAGCTCCCCCCCGGCCTCCTCGATGGTCCGGCACACCACCCCCGCCGGCACCCGGTCGTCGACGACGAAGGCCAGGTCGATGTCGCTGGAGGGATAGACGCTCACCTCGGTGAGGGCCGCCGGTCGCCGGGCCGCCGCGCTCAGCCGGCCGAGGTCCAACTCCAGCCAGCCGGCCCGGCCGGGGACCTCGAAGCGCTCAAGCACTGAAGGATCGACCTCTCCCACCACTCCGAGTACGTCGCCGGCGGCCTCGATGACCGCCGTCCGGGTCGGATGAAGGCCGGGCACCTGCACCGGGGCAAGCTCGGCGCCGGCGATGCGCATGCCGTCCTCGACCGTCCTCCACAGGCGCACCGCCGCCGGCGCCTCGTCGCCGGCCAGCAGGGCGGCGACCAGCTCACGCTCCCCTGGCCGGCGCTGCCCTGCTGGGGGGTCGTCGAACACCACGCCGGTCTCGAAGACCTTCACCTCGGGGTTGCGGTGACCGGCGTTGTGACGGGCCACCCGCACCAGGCCGGGCAGGAGGGAGCGCCGCAGGACCGACTCCTCGCGGGTCATGGGGTTGGCGAGGTGGAGCTCGGCGAGCCCCAGGCCGGCGAGCTCGTGGTCGCCCGGCCCGAGCAGCGACGGGGTCCACACTTCGGACAGCCCAGCGCCGACCATGATGTCGGCGACCAGGCGACGGTCCCGCTGGTAGTCCGTTATGCCCCCCACCTGTGCCGTGGCCGGCACCGTGCGGGGGATGCGGGAGTACCCGTGGTGGCGGGCGACCTCCTCGACCAGATCGATTTCGGCGGTGACGTCGGGCCGCCACGGAGGAACCTCGACCAGCAGGTCGCCGGCGTCGGCGGAGCGGGTGGCGAACCCGATGGGCGCCAGGTAGCCCTCGACCGAGGCGGCGTCGAGGTCGGTGCCGAGCAGGGCGTTGAGGCGACCGATGCGCAGTCGGAGCGCTTCCCGCTCCGGGGCCGAGCCGGTCACCACCGCTCCGGCGCCGATGCTGCCGCCGCCTCCGGCGATCAGGGCGCACACCCGCTCTGCCGCCATCGAGGCCGCCTCGGGGTCGGCGCCCCGTTCGAAACGGACCGAGGCCTCGGTCCGCAGGCCGAGGCGCTTGGCGGTGCGGGCTATGGCCATGGAGTCGAAATGGGCCGACTCGACCAGGACCCTGGTGGTGCTGTCCGATATCTCCGAGGACGCCCCGCCCATGATGCCGGCCACGCCCACCGGATCGCCGTCGGCGTCGCAGATCAGGCAGTCGCCCTCGGCCAGCAACCGCTCGGTGTCGTCCAGGGTCACCAGGCGCTCGCCCGCCCTGGCCGAGCGGACCAGGATCCCGCCGCCGGGCAGCCGGTCCAGGTCGTAGGGGTGGGTGGGCTGGCCCAGCTCGAGCATCACGTAGTTGGAGGCGTCGACCACCGAGTTGATCGGCCGCATGCCGCACAGGGTCAGACGGGAGGCGATGAGGGACGGGGACTGACCCACCGCCACGTCGGTGACCACCCGGGCCACGAACAGCGGGCACAGCTCGGGTGAGCTCACCACCACCGAGGTCAGCGACTCCGCCGGAACGCCCTTCTCCTGTGCCGCGACGGGAGGGATGGCGAACGGAATCCGACAGGCGGCGGCCAGGTCGCGGGCCACCCCGGCGATGCTGAGGGCGTCAGGCCGGTTGGGGGTGATGTCGAGGTCGAACACCACGTCGGCCTCGATGCCGAGGGCGGCGGTGAAGGCAACGCCGGGCTCGGTGCCCGAGGGCAGGACCATGATGCCGTCGTGGTCGTCGGACAGACCAAGCTCGGCGCCCGAGCACAGCATGCCGTTGGACACGGCCCCCTTCATCTTGCGCCGGGCGATGGTGAGCCCGCCCGGAAGGGTGGCGCCGACCGGGGCCAGCGGAACCAGATCCCCCTCGGCGAAGTTCCACGCCCCGCACACCACGTCGAGCGGTTCGGAACCGGCATCCACGGTGACGTGCCGGATGCGGTCGGCTCCCTTGATGGGTCGGATCTCGAGCACGCGGGCGACGACGATCTCCTCCAGGCCGCCACCGATCCGCTCGACCGACTCCACCACCAGTCCGAGCTCGTTGAGGCTGGACGCCAGCTCGTCGGGCGGAGACTCGAACGGCGCGAAGTCGCGCAGCCAGGACAGGGGGACGCGCACGGTGATCCTCTAGAACTGGGCCAGGACCCGGATGTCGTTGAGCAGGAAGGCGCGCAAGTCGGCCATCTCGTGGCGCACCTGGGCGCAACGGTCGATCCCGAACCCGAAGGCGAACCCGGACCACTCCTCCGGGTCGATGCCGACTGCGCTGAGGACGTTGGGGTGGACCATCCCGCACCCGCCCAACTCGATCCAGCCGCTGCCAGTGCAGGTGCGGCAGCCGTCGCCCCGGCAGATGGGGCAGGTGACCTCGAACTCGGCCGACGGCTCGGTGAAGGGGAAGTAGGAAGGCCGCAGCCGAGCCGACAGGCCGGCCCCGAAGTAGGCGTTGGTGAAGGTCTCGATGGTGCCGGCCAGGTCGCCGAAGGTGATGCCGCGGTCCACCACCAGGCCCTCGATCTGGTGGAAGGTGGGCAGGTGCCTGGCGTCTGGCGTGTCGCGCCGGAACACCCGGCCGGGGGCCACGACGTAGAGGGGCTGCGGGTGCTCCTCCATGGCCCTGATCTGCACCGGCGAGGTGTGGGTGCGCAGCAGGGTCGACTCCGCTTCGCCCATATCGAGATAGAGCGTGTCCCACATGCCCCGGGCGGGGTGGGCGGGCGGCATGTTGAGGGCCTCGAAGTTGTACCAGTCCGTCTCCACCTCGGGGCCCTCGACCACCCGGTAGCCCATCCCGATGAAGACGTCCTCCAGCTCCCGCCTGGTCTGGGTCACCAGGTGCAGGTGGCCTCGGCTGGAGCCGCCGATCACCTCGGTGAGGTCGAGGCGCTCCCGCTCCAACCGCTCGGCCCGCTCGGCCGCCTCCAGAACGGCCCGTCGCTGCTCGGCGGCGGCCTCGATACGGGCCCGGGCCTCGTTGAGGAGAGCGCCGGCCTGCCGGCGCTCTTCCGGGGTCATCGAGCCTAGGGAGCGGTTCAGCTCGGCCAGGGCGGAGCGCCGTCCCAGCAGCTCGGACTGCACCGAGCGCAGCTCGGCCAGGGTGGCGGCGCCGGCCAAGGCCTCGAGCCCGTCGTCGACGACTGCGTCCAGCTGTGTGAGGGTCATGACTGGGGGTGCAGATCCTCGAAGGCGGTGAGGGGGAGGCTGAAGCGGAAGGTGGAGCCGGCGCCGGTCTTCGACTCCACCTCCAGCTTGCCGCCGTGGGCCTCGACCAGGCCCCGGCTGATCCACAGGCCCAGCCCGGTGCCGGTGGGCGAGCTCTCGGAGCGGCGGAAGAAGCGGGTGAAGACCCGCGACAGATCCGACGGCGGGATGCCCTCGCCCCGGTCGGACACCGACACGGTCACCTCCTCGTCATCGGCCCGGCCGACGATCTGCAGGCCCTTGGGCGAGGCGTACTTGCAGGCGTTCTCCACCAGGTTGGTGAGGACCTGGACCACCTTGTCGGGGTCGGCGTACACCTCGGGCAGGTCGGCCGGGAAGTCGAGGCTGGCGTCAAGGTCCGGGTAGGCCATCGCCACCTTCTCGACGACGTCGGCCGCGCACCGACCGAGGTTCAGCATCTGGCGGCGCAGCACCAGGCGACCCGAGGCGAGGCGGCTGATGTCGAGCAGCTCGGTGATGAGGCGGGTCACCCGGTCGGCGTCGCGGTTCACCTGCTCGAGCATGGCCTTCTTGTCGTCGTCGGCCAGTCGCTCCCAGCGGTTGAGCAGCAGGCTGGTGTAGCCCTTCACCGAGGTGAGCGGCGAGCGCAGCTCGTGGCTGACCGTGGAGACCACCTGGGCGCCGGCGGCGCTGGTGTGGCGTCGGCGACCCGCGTCACGCACCGCCAGCACCGCACCGCTCACCCGGCCGCCTCCGTCGCGGCGGTAGGTGCCGGTGATGAAGGTGCGCACGTCGGTGCCGTCGGCCCGCCGCAGCACCACCTCCTGTTCGGGCATGCGGGCCACGGTGGGCAGGACGGTCGAGCGGTGCCAGCCGTCGCCGATCAGCGAGCGACCCTCGTCGTCCCTCGGTTCCAGAGCCTCCGAGCACAGCCGGCCGGTCAGCTCGCCGGCCCGGTAGCCGGTGAGGAACTCGAGAGCCCGGTTGGCCTCGACGATGCGGCCGTCACCGTCGAGGACGAGGATTCCATCGGGCAGATCGACGGCCAGGTCGGCCGTCGGCACGGCGGCGGTCACCGCATCCTCCGCTGCCGGGCGGCCTCGAAGCAGATGACGCCGGCGGCCACGGCCACGTTGAGCGACTCCGATCCGGGGGCCATCGGTACGGTCACCCGGGCGTCGACCCCGGCCATGGCCGGGTCGCTCAGGCCGTGGGCCTCGTTGCCGAGCAACAGGGCGAAGGGCGAGGACAGATCGGTGCCGGCGTAGTCCTCGCCGCCGTCGGCCACCGCCGCCAGGCGCCGGAGCCCCCAGGTGCCGATCTGTTCCATCACTTCGATCACGTCGCCCCCGACTGCCACCGGCAGGCTGAACACGGCGCCGGCCGACGCTCGCACGACCTTGGGGTTGTACGGGTCCACCGACCCGGCGCAGGACACTACTCCGCCCGCCCCCGCCGCCCGGGCCGCCCGCAGGACCGTGCCGGCATTGCCCGGGTCACGCACCTCGGCGCACACGACCAGCATGGTCTCATTGGACAGGGCGTCGAGGGGCACGGGGGCGGCGCCGACCACGGTCATGACCGGTTGGGGGGTGACGGTGTCGGCCACCCGCTCCAGCACCCCGGGGGCCAGCTCGAAGCCGCGGGCCCCGGTGGAGAGCAGCGACTCGATCAGCCCGATGGGGGCACCGGGGGCCCAGTACACCGACTCGATGGCGGCCCCGGCGGCCAAGGCCTCCTCGGCCAGCCTGACGCCCTCGGCCACGAAGGCGCCTTCGGCCCGCCGGGCGCCGGGCTTGACCAGCAGCCTCCTCAACCGCTGCACCCGGTGATGCCGGTAGGGCAGCGGGGCGGCGCTCAGCTGGCCTGCTGCCCCTGACCGTCGCCGGACGGGGCCGCCGCCTTGGCCGCCTCCACCAGGGCGGCGAAGGCGCCGGGGTCGGTTACGGCCAGGTCGGCCAGCACCTTGCGGTCAACCTCGACCCCGGCGGTGCGCAGGCCGGCGATGAACCGGCTGTAGGAGAGGCCGGAGGAGCGGGCGGCGGCGTTGATCCGCTGGATCCAGAGCTGACGGAAATCGCCCTTGCGGGCCCGCCGGTCGCGGTAGGCGTACTGCAGGGAGTGCATGACCTGCTCGTTGGCGGCGCGGAAGCTGCGGCTCTTGTTGCCGTAGTAGCCCTGCGCCTGCTCCAGAACGGCGCGGTGGTGCTTCCTTCCGTGCACGGCGCGCTTGACCCTGGCCATGGTTCTCCTCTCCTCGTCTCCTGCGTGCGGTCTTGTGTCTGGGATCCGTGAGTCGTGCGGTGGCGTCGCTGACCCGTAGCGAGGGCCGCCTCGGTGGTGGCGGGGCGGCCGGGGAGCGGCCCGCTCGAGCTAGAGGCCGAGCAGCCGCCGGGCCTGGCGGGCGTCGCCGCCGACCACTTCGGTGGTGCCGTCCAGTCGCCGGATGCGGCGGGAGGACTTCTTCTCCAGCATGTGGTTGCGGAACGCCCGCCGGCGGAGGATCCGCCCCGAGCCGGTCACCTTGAAGCGCTTGGCGGCGCCCTTGTCGGTCTTCATCTTCGGCATGTCATGTCTCCTCGTCGGGCGCCGGGGCCTCGGCCGGGGCGGCGTCGGCGGATGCGACCGGCTCTGTCGCCTGGGCCCCGTCCGCCCCGTTGGCCGCGGCCGGCGCCGGCTCGGTGGCGTCTGCCTCAGGCCTCGGTCTCTGGCGGCCGGCGTGTCTCTTGTCCGGTGCCAACACCATCACCATGTTCCGGCCGTCGAGCTTGGGTGTCAGCTCCACCTTGGCCACGTCGCCCACCTGCTCGGCGACCCCGTCCAGGATCTTCTTGCCCAGCTCGGGATGGCTCATCTCGCGGCCCCGGAACATGATCGTTACCTTCACCTTGTGGCCCTCGTCGAGGAAACGGCGGACCTGGCGGGTCTTGGTGTCGAAGTCGCCCGAGCCGATCTTCGGCCGGTACTTCATCTCCTTGATCCCCACGTTGGTCGTCTTGCGCCTCGACTCCTTGGCCCGCTGGGCCGCATCGAACTTGAACTTGCCGTAGTCCATGATGCGACAGACCGGAGGGTTCGCCATCGGCGCCACCTCGACCAGGTCGAGATCCACCTGGCGGGCGATCTGGAGGGCCTCGGGCAGCGGCTTGATACCCAGCTGGGTGCCGTCGACGTCCACAAGGCGGACTTCACGAGCCCGGATCCGGTCGTTGATCCTCGGCTCGTTGGTGACCGGTGCAGTGGCTATGCGCTTTCCTCCTGGATTGGCGGCCCGGACGCGAAACAGCGGCGGGCTCGGAAGCTGGTGCCCGCCGCCGCTGCGGCGAATCGACCCGGCGCACCACTCGTAGCGGTGGACGGGTGGGGGCCGGTCGCCGGGCCCCGCTTCCGTACTGGTTTTGGCGCCTAGGGTAGCAGCGATGAGCAGTCTCTGGACGCCCGGAGGGGAGCGGCCGGTGCCGCCCCGCACCGAGGCGACGCCTCCCCCGGCGGAGCCGCCCGGACGAGGCGTTCCCCCGGACCCCGACGGCCCCACCGAGGCCGAGCTGGCCGAGGCCCGCCGCCAGATCCTCGGCACCCCGGTCGAGCTGCTGGTGGCCAACCACTGCTACGGGCTGTTCGAGCTGGCCGCCCTCCACCTGTCCAACCAGCCGGCCAACTTCGACGCCGCCCGCCTGGCCATCGACGCCATGGGGGCCATGGTCGAGTCCCTGGGCGGCCGGCTGGGCGAGGCCGAGGAGCCGCTGCGGGACGGGCTGGCCCAGATCCGCCTGGCCTTCGTGCAGCTGCAGGCGGCCGGCGGCCCCGAGCGAGGCGGACCCGACTGACCTGACTGACCCGATCTCCCCGGGCGCTCAGAGCAGACCGGACCCGGGCGCTGATGGCGCCGTCGCGCTCACCACCGTCGGGGCCCTCCTGCCGCCGGGGCGCTGACGCCGCCTGACCGGACCGGGCCGGGCGCTCCCCTACCGGCGGCGGAGGGCGGCCGCCTCCCACCGTCCCAGGTGGCCGGGCCTCACCTCGAAGCTGACCTCGACCCCCGCCTCGATGGTGCGGGTGCCGTCGGCGATGGCGGTGCAGTGGAAGGACCAGGTGCCGCCGCCGTCGGAGACCACTCCGATGCCCCGCTCCGCTTCGAAGGAGTCGACCACCCCGTGGTGGCGGTCCTCGTCGCCCACCGGCGTCAATGGACGATCTTGGATATGGGCAGCTCGAGGATGTCGGTGGCGCCCCCGTCCTTGAGCGCCGGGATCAGCACGTTGATCTCGTCCTTGGGCACCACCGCCTCCAGGGCGTAGCCCCGGCCGCCGGACAGCTCCGAAATGGTCGGCGCCTTCATCGAAGGCAGCACCTTCTGGACTGCCTCGAGGGCCTCGGCAGAGACGTTCAGCTTGACCAGGACCTTCCCTCTCGCCTCCAGGGCGCCGAGCAGCAGGGTGAGCAGCTGGTTCATGGCATGGCGCTTGGTCGGGTCCGCCGCCGCCGTCGGGTTGGCGATGAGCTCGGTCCTGGAGACCAGCAGGGTGTCGATGATGCGCAGGCCGGCGGCCTTGAGCGCCCGCCCCGTCTCGGTCATGTCGACCACGGCGTCGGCGATGTCGGGCACCTTGGCCTCGGTGGCCCCGTAGGAGAGGGCGATGTCCGCCCTGACCCCGTGCTTCTCGAAGAAGCGCCGGGTCAGCTCCGGGTACTCGGTCGACACCCTTACCCCGTCGGGCAGGTCCCGCACCGAGTTGGCGGTGGAGGTGCCGGCGACCGCCAGCACTATCCGCACCGGGTTTGCGCTCACCTTGGAGTAGTTGAGCTCGCCCAAGGTCAGCACGTCCGAGCCGGTCTCCTCGATCCAGTCCCGACCCGTGATGCCGAGGTCGAACAGCCCGTCGGCCACGTAGCGGGGGATCTCCTGGGGGCGCAGCACCCGCACCTCGGAGATGCGGGGATCGTCGATGTAGGCGCGGTAGTCGACCTCCGAGCTGCGCCGCACCGCCAGATCGGCGGCGTCGAACAGCTCGAGGGTGGAGCGCTCGAGCGAGCCCTTGGGCAGGACGAGGGACAGCATCATCAGGCCCGCCCGCCCTTGGGTAGCTGGCGGAGCAGGTCGACCATCTCCATGGCGGCGACGGCGGCGTCGGCACCCTTGTTTCCGGCCTTGGTGCCGGCCCGCTCGATGGCCTGGTCCACGGTGTCGGTGGTGAGGACGCCGAAGGCGATCGGCACCCCGGTCTCCAGCTGGGCCTGCTGGATGCCGGCGGCGCACTGGCCGGCCACGTGCTCGTAGTGGCCGGTGGCCCCCCGTATGACCGCCCCCAGGCACACCACGGCGTCGAACTCGCCCGAGGAGGCCAGCGCCTTGGCCACCAGAGGCAGCTCGAAGGCCCCCGGCGCCCACACCTCGGCGATGGACATGGGGTCGACGCCGTGGCGGACGAGGGCGTCGCGCGCCCCCGCCAGCAGCCGCTCGGTGATCAGGTCGTTGAAGCGGCTGCAGGCCAGGGCGATGCGCAGGCCGGCGCCCCGCACGTGCCCGTGGTAGGGCGGGCGGGCGGTCTGGTCAGAGGACGTCATCCAAGCCTTCCAGGAGGTGGCCCATGCGCTCGCGCTTGGTGCGCAGGTAGGCGATGTTCTCGGTCGTGGGGGTGGCCTCGAGCGGCACCCGCTCGACGATCTCGAGGCCGTAGCCGTCGAGTCCGCCGTACTTGGCCGGGTTGTTGGTCATCAGTCTCATGGTGGTGATGCCGAGGTCGACCAGGATCTGCGATCCGATCCCGTACTCGCGGCTGTCGACGGGCAGGCCCAGCTCGAGGTTGGCGTCGACGGTGTCACGTCCCTGGTCCTGCAGGGTATAGGCCCGCAGCTTGTGGGCCAGGCCAATTCCACGGCCCTCGTGGCCCCGCAGGTACACGACCACCCCGAGGCCCTCCTCGTCGATCTTGCGCAGGGCGGCGTCGAGCTGGGGCCCGCAGTCGCAGCGCAGCGAGCCGAACACGTCGCCGGTCAGGCACTCGGAGTGCACCCGCACCAACACGTTGTCCTCACCCTGCACGGCGCCCCTCACCAGGGCCAGATGCTGCTCCCCGTCGAGCACCGACTCGTAGGCGTAGCAGGTGAACTCCCCGTGGTCGGTGGGCACCCGGGCCTCGCCTATGCGCCGGATCAGCTTGTCCTTCTGGCGCCGGTAGCGGATCAGGTCGGCGATCGATATCAGCAGCAGCCCGTGCCGCTCGGCGAAGCGCTCCAGCTCCGGGAGGCGGGCCATGTCGGTCTTGTCGTCGTTGACGATCTCGCACAGCACCGCCGCCGGGTACAGGCCCGCCGCCCGGGCGAGGTCCACCCCGGCCTCGGTGTGGCCGGCCCGCTTGAGCACCCCGCCGGCGGCGTAGCGCAGGGGCAGGATGTGACCGGGGCGGGACAGGTCGGCCGGCCTGGTGGCCGGGTCGATCAGGGACTGGATGGTGGCGGCCCGGTCGACGGCCGATATGCCGGTGGTGGTGCCGTGGCGGTAGTCGACAGTGACGGTGAAGGCGGTCCGCTGGGACTCGGTGTTGGAGGTCACCATCAGGGGCAGGTCGAGCTGGTCGAGGCGCTCGCCGGTCATGGGGACGCAGATGAGCCCGGAGGTGTGGGCGAGGAAGAAGGCGATGGTCTCGGGGGTGGCGAACTCGGCCGCCATGATGAGATCGCCCTCGTTCTCGCGGTCCTCGTCGTCGACCACCACCACCAGCTCGCCCCGGCCGATGGCGGCGATGGCGTCCTCGATGCGGGCGAATCCCATCTCTAGTCCCTCCCTGGGTCCCGACCGATGCCAGCCAGGAGCTTCTCGGCGTATTTGGCCATCACGTCCACCTCGAGGTTGACCGGGTCGCCCGGGCGGCGCCGGCCCAGGGTGGTCACCTCGGCGGTGTGGGGGATGACCGCCACCCGGAAGCGGTCCTCCTCCACCGCCACCACGGTGAGGCTGCACCCGTCCACGGCGATCGATCCCTTCTCCACCACGTAGCGCAACACCTGCCCGGGCGCCTTGACCACCAGGTCGGGGGCCGGCGAGACGACCTCGCCGACGGCGTCGACGTGGCCCTGGACCAGGTGACCACCCAGGCGGTCCGACAGGCGCAGCGGCCGTTCCAGGTTGACCGGGTCGCCGGCGGCCAGGGTGGCCAGGCTGGTCCGGGCCAGGGTCTCCTCCACCGCCTCCGCCTCCCACCAGCCCGGGCCCCGGTCCACGACCGTCAGGCAGCACCCGTTGACGGCGATGGAGTCGCCCACGCCGGCGTCGGCGGCCACCACCTTGCTCGCGAACCGGAAGCGGCCGCCCTGACGGTGCTGCACCCGGCCCATCTCCTCCACCAGACCGGTGAACATCAGTCCCCCGCCATCTCGACCCGCAGGTCGTCGCCGACCGCCTCCACCGACACCAGCCTCCCCCTCCACAGCTGCCCCATGCTCGCCGCCCCGGGCCCCTCGAACACGGCCGGCCCGTCGGAGCCCCCCATGAGCGCCGGCGCCAGGTAGAAGACGTAGCGGTCGACCAGGCCGGCGGCGTGGAAGGCGTGCGCCACCCGGGCGCCCCCCTCCACCAGCAGGCTCACCACCCCTTCCCCGCCCAGGGTGTCCAGCACCCCGCCCAGGTCGCCCCCCACCGACGTGGCCGGCATGACCTTGGCCCCCGCCGGTATGGGGCCGAGGACCACCCGCCGGGGGCTTCGGCCGTCCGCCAGGCGCACGGTGAGCTCGGGGTCATCCGCCCTCACCGTGCCCGCCCCGACCAGGACGGCGTCGGACTGGGCCCGGAGGCGGTGCACATCGGCGCGGGCGGCGTCGCCGGTGATCCACCGGCTGGAGCCGTCGGCCGCCGCCGTGCGCCCGTCGAGGGTGGAGGCCATCTTGAGGGTCACGTAGGGCCGCCCGGTGCGGCGGTGCTTGCGGTAGGGGGCGAGCTGGTCCGCCACCCGGTCCGCCCCCACCCCCACGACCACCTCGATGCCGGCCTCGCGCAGCACCCGGATGCCCCCGCCGTCGACGCGGGCGTCGGGGTCGGTCACCCCCACCACCACCCGGCGGATGCCGGCGGCGAGGATGGCTTCGGTGCACGGCGGGGTCCGACCGTGGTGGCAGCAGGGCTCCAGGGTCACCACCAGGGTGGCCCCGGCCGCCGCCGGCCCGGCGGCCCGAAGGGCCACCACCTCGGCATGGGCCCCTCCGGGGGGCTCGGTCGCCCCTTCGAACCGGCGGCCGTCGTCTGTCACCACGACCGCCCCCACCCAGGGGTTCGGCGAGGAGGAGCCGCGGACCGAGGCGGCCAGGCCCAGCGCCTGGGCCATCAGTGCCTCGTCCTGCATGGGACTCCGATCCACGGCGGCTCGCTGACGGGGCCCTGGGGCCCGCTCCCGGTATTCCCACCACGGTCGTTCGCGATACGACCGGAGAGATTGCGACCAGACTAGTGCTGTCCGGTCTCGCCGGCCAGCAGCGACAGGGCGTGGGGGATCACGTCCAGGACGGCCTCGAGGCACTCGACCGCCCCGCCGGGCGAGCCCGGCGTGTTGAGGACCAGGGCCCGGCCCACGGCCCCGGCGACCCCCCGCGACAGCCGCCCGAGCGGGTTCACCAGCCGCATGGCCTCGGCCAGGCCGGGGGCCTGGCGCTCGATCAGCCTGGCCGTCCCCTCCGGAGTCAGGTCGCGGGGCCCGAAGCCGGTTCCCCCGGTGGTGACGACCACGCCGGTCCAGCCGGCGGTCATGGCGGTCAGCGACTCGGCCACCGCCTCGGCCCCGTCGGGGCTCACCCGGCGCTCCACCACATCGAAGCCGGCCGCCTCCAGCCGCTGGGCCAGCGCCTCCCCCGAGCGGTCCTGGCGGGTGCCGGCGACCACCCCGTCGGAGACGGTGAGCACCTTGGCCTCCCACCCGCTCATCGCCGGGGCCAGGGCCGCTCGGAGGCGCCGGCGGCGTCGGCCGCCCGGCGGATGGCGGCGGCCGCCTCCAGGGGAGCCTCGTGTCCGAAGATGGCGCTGCCGGCCACGAAGACCCGGGCGCCGGCGGCGGCGCAGGTGGCGGCGGTGTGGGGGTCTATGCCCCCGTCCACCTCGATCACCGTGGGCAGCCCCCGCCTGGTGATCTCCTCCGCCGTCCGGGCGATCTTGGGCACGACCTCGGCCATGAAGTGCTGGCCGCCGAAGCCGGGGAACACCGTCATCAGCAGCACCAGGTCCACCGACCCCAGGTGGTCGGCGAAGGCCTCGAACGGCGTGTCCGGGTTGACCGCCAACCCGACGTCGAGGCCGAGGCCGCGCATGGCCCGGATCAGCTCCGTCGTTCCCCCGATCTCGACGTGCACCGAGCATCCCGACGCCCCCGAGCGGGCGAAGGCCTCGAGGTACTCGCCCGGGTTGGTCATCATCAGGTGGCAGTCGAGGTACACGTCGCTGTGGCGGCGCAGGGCCGCCACGACCGGCGGACCGATGGTGAGGTTGGGCACGAAGTGGCCGTCCATGACGTCGACGTGCAGGAGATCGGTCTCCGCCTTCACCCCCTCGACCGCCTTGGCCAGCTCGGCGAAGTCGGCCGACAGGATCGAGGGGGCGATGCTCGACATCGGGTTCGAGCCTATTGCCTGCCCCGTGGCGGCCCCGCCGCCGGGCGCACCTGCTCGGGGGCCGGTGCACCCTCAGCCGGTACGGCGGAGGCAGAGTACGAACATCCCGTCGGTGTCGGCCGACTGTGGCAACAGCAGGGCGCCCCGCCCCCACTGCCGCCACGGATCGCCGGGGGCAGCGGTGGCCTCGAAGCCGGCCAGCGACCGCTGCGCCCATCGGTCGATGCCGACGGTCTCGGCCGAGGCGAGGGTGCACACCGAGTAGGTGAGCACTCCCCCAGGGCGGACCAGCCCGGCGGCGGCCGACAGGATCCGTCGTTGCAGGTCGGCCAGACGCTCGACCGCCTCGGCCTCGAGGCGCCAGCGGGCGTCGGGGCGTCGCCGCAGCACTCCGAGCCCGGAGCAGGGGGCGTCCACCAGCACGGCGTCGAAGGCGGCCCGGGCCAGGGGCGGGCGGGAGGCGTCGCCGACGACGGTGACCACGTTGGCCAGGCCGAGGCGGGCGGCGTTTCCGGCGACCAGCCCGGCCCTCACCGGGTTGAGGTCGCAGGCGACCACCCGCCCGGCCCGGCGGGCCATGGCGGTGGCCTTGCCGCCGGGTCCGGCGCACAGGTCGGCTACCAGCCCGCCCCCCGCCCCCGCCATATCGGCGACCCACTGCGAAGCCCTGTCCTGCACGTAGCCGTCGGCCCGGACCGACACCTCCGGGGGTCGGTTCATCCGCTCCAAGGCGGCCAGGGCGTCGCCGGGCCCCAGGTCCTCGGCCAGGCGGCGCACGATCCAGTCCGGATAGGAGAGGCGCACGGCCGGGTCGGGCCAGGGCGGCTCGGGCTCCTCGGCCAGCCGGCGCAGGACGGCGTTCACCAGGCCGCGGGCCCTCGGGGGGGCGACGTCGACGGTGGCGGACACCGCCGCGTGGGGGGCGACCCGGAGGTGGACCAGCTGGTAGGCCCCCAGGCGCAGGACGCGCCGCACGGCGGGCTCGACCGGGCCCCGGAGCCGCCGGTCGACGACCCAGTCGCACGCCCGCCTCATGCGGGTGGTGCCGTAGACCAGGTCGGTCACGAAGGCCCGGTCCCGCTCGTCCAGTCCCGAGCCGCCCAGCAGGCCGGGCAGCACCAGGTTGGAGTAGGCCCCGTCGTCGATGCGCTCGAGGGCATCGAGGGCCAGGCGCCGGGTGCGCACTCCGGAGCCGCTCACCCCCCGAGCACCGCGCCTTGTCCCAACCGGGCACCCCGCACCCAGTCGGCGCCACCCATGGGGCCCCGACCCTCGGGCTGGACCCTGACCAGGGCCAGTCCCCCGGCCCCGGTGCCGACCACGGTGGAGTCGAGGGTGCCGGGGGGCAGCCCTGCCTCCGGCGCCACCCGGGCCTCCAGCACCCGGAGCCGGCGGCCCCCCACCGTCGTCCAGGCCGAGCCCAGCCGCACCACCCGGTGCAGCTCCTCCGCCGGGCGGGACCAGTCGAGGCGGAGCTCGGCCGGGTCGATCTTGGCGGCGTAGGTGGGCTCGCCCTGCTGGGGCCTGGGTTTGCCCAGGCCGGCCACGCCGCCGGCGAGGGCCTCGACCACCATCGCCGCCCCCAGCGCCGAAAGGCGCCGGCGCAGGTCGTCGGCCGACTCCTCGGGGCCGATGTCCACCGCCCGGCAGTCGTAGACCGGGCCGGTGTCGAGCCCCTCGTCGAGGGCCATCAGGCACACCCCGGTGACCTGGTCGCCGGCCAGGATGGCCCGCTCCACGGGAGCGGCGCCCCGCCACCGGGGCAGCAACGAGAAGTGGAGGTTCACCATCGGCACAGCCTCGAGGACATGGGGCCGGATGATTCGGCCGAAGGCCACCACCACCGCCAGCTCCACCCCGGCCCCGATCAGGTCGTTGACCTTGGCCGACACCGGCAGTCCCAGCTCGGTGGCGGCCGCCTTCACCGGGGAGGCCACCAGCTCGGACCCCCGGCCCCGCCGGCGGTCGGGCTGGGTCACCACCAGCCTGATGCGGTGACCGGCGGTGACCAGGGCCCGCAGCGGTGGGACCGCCGCCTCCGGAGTGCCCAGGAAGGCCAGGTCGGCCAGGTCAGCCCTCGGCGCCGGGGGCGGGGAAGCCGGGCAGCTCCATGGTCCGGGCCCGCAGCACCCGCTTGGCCTCCCGCTTCTGGTCGTCGTCCAACCGCTCGATCAACAGCACCCCGTCGAGGTGGTCCACCTCGTGCTGGAAGAGCCGGCCGAGCAGCTCGTCACCCTCGATGGACACCTCGTTGCCTTCGAGGTCGTAGCCGGTGAGATGGACCTCCTTGGGCCGCACGATCGGCCAGGACAGTCCGGGCACCGACAGGCAGCCTTCCTCGTAGGTCCACTCGCCGCTGCTCTCGCTGATCGTCGGGTTGATGATGACCCCGGGCCCGTCGCCGACGTCGTAGACGAACATGCGCTTCTGCACCCCGACCTGGGGTGCGGCCAGTCCGACCCCGGGGGCGGCGTGCATGGCCACCAGCATGTCGTCGGCCAACCGGGCCAGATTGCCGTCGAACGCCGTCACCTCGGCCGCCCGCTGCTTGAGGACGGGGTCGCCGTAGGTACGGATCTGATAGGTGCCCACGGCGCCCAGGCTACGCGAGCGATAGGGGCGATCCGCGCCCGCCGCCGCGCCTCATATGCGCTGCGGGTCCACCTCGACCCGCAGTCGCCCAGACGGGCGCGGCAGCGCCACCAGCGCGTCGCAGAGCACCTGGTGATCTGGAGCACGGATCCAGAACCCGTCGGCCACCGCCACCACGGTCACGGCCGGGGCGCCGGCCAGGCCGGCCACGAACTCGGGCGCCCCTTCCCCGCTGGCCACGGCGAGGGCCGAGTACGGCGGCAGGGCCAGGGCGGATCGCCGCTCGGCCTCCACCGCGGCCAGCCGGGCCGGATCCCCGTGGGCGGCCGCCGCCAGCACCTCGTGGTCGGGCAGCCGGGTCTGGACCACCACCCGTCCCCGGGGGCCGACCAGACGCCCGGCCAGGCAGATGAGAGCCATGGCCTGCTCGGCCGCCCGGAAGCGGGGGGCCAGCAGCTCCTGGTCGAAGTCGAGGAAGACCACCGCCCCGGCCGCCCCCACCCGGTGCAGGGCGGCCTCCGTCCCGACCAGGACCGCACCGGGGCCGATGGCTCCCGCCGGCCCGGCGAGATCCGAGCTCACCTCGACCGCCGGCCTCCCCGCCAGGGCGGCGGCCTCCTCGGCCAGCCGGGTCACGCCCGCCCGCAGCACCGCCAGGCGCTGGGCCCCGCAGGACTGGCACAGGCGGGGCCGGGTCGCCCCACAGCGGCTGCAGTGCAGGGCGTCGTCCCCCCGGGCCTGGGCCATGGCCCCTCCGCAGTGCTCGCAGCGCGCCAGGGTGCCGCAGGCGGTGCAGGCCAGCAGGCGGGCCCGGCCCTTGCGGTTGACCACGCATACCAGGGGCCTCTCCTCGGTCCAGGTCCCGTCCCGCAGCAGGCCGACCGCCCGGGCGGAGAAGAGGCCCGAGCGGGGGTCGTCGCCGCCACGGTCCACCACCTCCACCACCGGCCAGCCCGCCCTCTCGGCCGCCCGGTCGGGGGCGACCAGCCGGCCCCACTCCAGCAGCTCAAGGGTCGGAGCGGGCGAGGTGACCACGCAGGCGACGCGCGCCCGGGCCGCCCGTTGCCCGGCCACCTGCCAGGCGCTCCAGGTGGGGGCCCGCTCCTCCTTGTAGACCTCGTCGTGGCCGTCGAGCACCACCACCGCCCGCAGGTCGGGAGCGGGGCCCCAGGCCCCGGCGCGGGCGCCGACCACCACCCGGCCGCCGGCGGCGGCCTCGGCCCACTGGCGGGGAAGGAGGGCGGCGGGAAAGCCCTCGGCCCGCAGCTGGGCCGCCACCCGGCCGGCGAAGTCGACCGAGGGGACGAGCACCAGGACCGATCCGCCCGCCCCCCGCCTGGCCGCCTCCCGCACGACCGGCCATCGAGGGGCGGCGGGGGGCAGGCGCAGCACGGCGGGACCGCCGGACAAGGCCTCGGAGACGGGGTACGGCGACGCCGCCGGGGCCCGCCCCTCGGGGCGGCCGGCGGGTGCCGGTGGGGGAAGATCGCCGACCCGGGTCGGCGGCGAGGCGGTGGCCAGCAGCTGGGCGGGACGTCCGGCCCAGCGCCAGGCCGCCCACCGGGCCAGCTCGACCACCTCCGGCGCCGGACCTGTACCGCGCACGGCCAGCACCGCCAGCAGCTCGACGCCAGGGGGTGGCTCGACGCCGTCCTCGACCACCCAGCCGTTCACCCGGCGGCCGGCCAGGATGATCCGCACCATGGTCCCGACCGCCACCCGGGCGGCCATCTCCCCGGGCACGGCGTAGTCGAAGGCCCGGTTGAGGCCGGCGAGGTCAGGAAGGACCCGCACCACCCGGAGGGGCGCGGCGGAGGAGCTGGGCCCTACAGGCCCAGCTCCCGCTTGAGGTCGTCGAGGCGGCCGGTCGCCTCCCAGGTCAGCTCCTTGTCGTTGCGCCCGAAGTGCCCGTAGGCGGCGGTGCGCCTGTATATCGGCCGGCGCAGGTCGAGGTCGCGGATGATCGCCGCCGGACGCAGATCGAAGATGTCGCGGATGGCCTGGGAGATGCGCTGGGGGTCGACCGTCTCGGTGCCGAAGGTCTCCACCATGATCGATACCGGGTGGGCCACCCCGATGGCGTAGGCGACCTGCAGCTCGCAGCGCCGGGCCGCCCCCGCCGCCACCACGTGCTTGGCGACCCAGCGGGCGGCGTAGGCGGCCGAGCGGTCCACCTTGGACGGATCCTTGCCGGAGAAGGCCCCGCCGCCGTGGCGGGCGGCCCCGCCGTAGGTGTCGACGATGATCTTGCGCCCGGTCAGGCCGGTGTCGGCCCGGGGGCCGCCCAGCTCGAAGCGCCCGGTGGGGTTGGCCAGCACCTCGAAGTGGTCGGTGGCGAACTCCGGCGGCAGCATCGGGCCGATCACGTGCTCGCGCAGGTCGGGCTTGAGCAGGGTGTCGATGTCGAGGCCGGGCTGGTGCTGGGTGGAGATCAGCACGGTCTTCAAGGCGACCGGGCGATCACCCTCGTACTCGAAGGTGACCTGGGTCTTGCCGTCGGGGCGCAGGTACGGCAGCACCCCGGCCTTGCGCACCTCGGCCAGCCGGTGGGCCAGGCGGTGGGCCAGCCAGATCGGCACCGGCATGAGGTCCGGTGTCTCGTCGCAGGCGTAGCCGAACATCATCCCCTGGTCGCCGGCGCCCTGGGCGTTGAGCTGGTCCTCGCCGCCCTTGCCGCTGCGCAGCTCCCAGGCCAGGTCGACCCCCTGGGAGATGTCGGGGGACTGCTCGTCGAGGGAGACGATCACCCCGCAGGTGTTGCCGTCGAAGCCGAACGCCTCGCGGTCGTAGCCGATCTCGCAGACCGTCTGGCGCACCACCCTGGGGATGTCGATGTATCCGTCGGTGGTGATCTCGCCCGCCACCACAACCAGGCCGGTGGTGAGGAGGGTCTCGCACGCCACCCGGCTGGTCGAGTCCACCGCCAGGGCGGCGTCGAGGACCGCGTCGGATATCTGGTCGGCGACCTTGTCCGGATGTCCCTCGGTGACCGATTCCGAGGTGAACTGGTGGCGCAGAGGCATCGCGATACTCCTTGTCCTGGCGCTGGTCCTGGGCGCTGGTCCTGGCCGTCAGGCTGGCAGGCGGGCGGCGGCTTCGTCCAACACCGCCCGGGCCACCTCGGCCTTGGCGGCGAGGGGAACCTCGCGTCTGGTCCCGTCGGCGCCCAGGATCAGCACGCTGTTGGTGTCGTGCTCGAAGCCGACCCCGGGGGCGCTGACGTCGTTGGCCACGATCAGGTCCACCCCCTTGGCGGCCAGCTTGGCGGCGGCGTTGGTGGCCAGGGCGTCGGTCTCGGCGGCGAAGCCCACCAGCACCTGTCCGGGCCGCCGGCGGGAACCGAGGTCGGCCAGGATGTCCGGCGTCGGCTCGAGCACCACCTCGGGGGGTCCGTCCGCCTTTTTGATCTTGCTCGGGGCGACCACCTTGGGGCGGAAGTCGGCCACCGCCGCCGCCATGATCACGAGGTCGGCCCCGGCGGCCGCCTCCAGCATGGCGCGGTGCATCTCCTCGGCCGACTCCACCCTGACCACCTCGACCCCGGCGGCCGCAGGCCGGTCCACGGTGGTGACGATGACCACCGAAGCCCCCCGCCGGGCGGCCTCGTCGGCCAGGGCGTGGCCCTGCTTGCCCGAGGAGCGGTTCCCGATGAAGCGGACCGGGTCGATGGCCTCGCGGGTGCCCCCGGCGCTGACGGCGACCCGGCGTCCGGCCAGGCTCGCCCGGGCGGCGAAGTGGGCGACCACGGCGGCCACGATGTCAGCGGGCTCGGCCAGCCGGCCGGCGCCCTGGTCGCCCCCGGCCAGGCGACCCTCGCCCGGGGGCACCACCTCCACCCCCCGGGCCCGGAGGGCGGCGAGGTTGTCCACCACCGAGGGGTGCTCCCACATCTCGGTGTGCATGGCGGGACAGACCATGACCGGCGCCCGCGTCGCCAGCAGGGTGCTGGTGAGCAGGTCGTCGGCCAGGCCGGCCCGGTAGCGGGCCAGCAGGTCGGCGGTGGCCGGCGCCACCAGGACCAGGTCGGCGGCCTGGCCCAGGCGGGTGTGGGGAATGGGGTCGGGCCCGTCCCAGAGGGTGGTGTGTGCCGGCTCCGAGGCCAGGGCCGAGAAGGTCACCGCCCCTACGAAGCGCTGGGCCGCCTCGGTCAGCACCGGCGTGACGTGGGCGCCGGCGTCGAAGAGCCGCCGGCACACCTCCACCACCTTGTAGGCGGCGATGCCGCCGCCCACCCCGAGCACGATCCACCGCCCGGCCAGTACCCCCTCAGGCCCGCTGCCGGGCGAAGCGGTCAAGGCGACCTACTTGACGGACTCCTCGACCTCGTCGGGCCGGAGGTAGGTGATCTTGCCGGCGGCGATCTCCTCGAGGGCGATCGAGAGCGGCTTGAGCGACACCGATGCCACCTGGGGGGGAACCAGGGCGCCCAGGCCCTCCCCCAGCTGGTTGAAGTAGGAGTTGATCTGGCGCCCGCGCTTGGCCGCCAGCGTGACCAGCGTGAACTTGGAGTCCACCTTGTCGAGAAGCTCCTCGATCGGGGGATCCATCATCGTGGTTCGCTGGGCCATCAGTCTCCTCGGGCGCGGTGGGCGTCAATTATACCTGCCACCTCCGCCACAGCCCGGTCGAGGTCGTCGTTCGTCACCACATGGTCGGCCAGGCGGCGCCCGGCCTCCACCTCGTGGCGGCCCACCTCGAGACGGGCGGCGACCGTCTCCTCCGACTCGCCCCGGCCCCGCAGGCGCTCGGCCAGCACCTCCTCCGACGGTGGCACGATCAGCACCACCACCGCCTCGGGCGCCTTGGCCTTGACCTCGGCCGCCCCCTTCACCTCGATCTCCAGCACCACGTCGGCACCGGGGGGAGGATCCGGGACCGGGGTGCCGTAGAGGTGACCGAGGAAGGGCTGGTACTCGAAGAAGCGACCGGCGGCCACCGCCCGCTGGAAGTCCTCGGGGCTGACGAAGGTGTAGGCGTCCTCGCGCTCGCCCGGTCGCCGGGGCCGGGTGGTCCAGGATCGGCTGAGCCAGAGACGCGCATCGGCGGAGACCAGCCGGTTGACGATCGTCCCCTTCCCGACCCCGCCGGGCCCGGAGATGACGAGGATCAGGGTCGCTTGCTGCCCTGCAGCAGGGCTTCGCGCTGGTTGACCCCCAGGCCCTGCAGCCGGCGGGTGTCGGAGATGCCGTTCTCCTCGAGCAGCTTGCGGGCCTTCACCTTTCCCACCCCGGGCAAGGACTCCAGCACGGCGAGGACCTTCATCTTGGCCACGACCTCGTCGGTGTCGGCCTGGGCGAAGAGCTCGGACAAGCTGATCGATCCCATCTTCAGCTTCTCCTTGAGCTCCGCCCGGGCACGGCGGGCGGCGGCAGCCTTGGCCAGCGCCGCCTGGCGCTGCTCCGGGGAGAGGGCGGGGGGCAGGGGCATAACCGGGCACCCTACTGCGCCCGAAAGCCCGCTGCTACGGGCTGCCGCGCAGCGCGGTCGAGGTGAGATCGGCCACCTCGGTCACGCGGTGGCGCCGGCACCAGCGGGAGAAATCGCGCAGTATCCGCACCGGCGCCCGGGGGTCGGCGAAGGTGGCCGTGCCCACCTGCACGGCGTTGGCGCCGGCCATCATCATGGCGGCCACGTCGGCGCCGGAGGACACTCCCCCCACGCCCACGATGGCGGCGTCGGGGAAGGCCTGACGGCAGTCGTGCACCGCACGCACGGCGATGGGATTGATCGCCGGGCCCGACAGGCCGCCCCCGCCGGCTCCGAGGGCCGGCGCGCGGGACTCGACGTCGATGACCATTCCCATCACCGTGTTGATGAGAGTCAGCGCCTCGGCTCCCGCATCGAGGGCCGCCCCGGCCACCGCGGCTATGTCGGTGACGTTGGGGCTCAGCTTCACCCACCGGGGAACGCCGGCGGCGCCGGCGGCATCGACCACCTCGGCGGTGGCCGACGGCGAGTGGGCGAACATGCGGCGACGGTCCTCGACGTTGGGGCAGCTGACATTGACCTCGACGGCGGCTATGGCCGCTCCCGCCAGCATCGACGCCGCCTTGGCGTAGCCGTCCACGGTGAAGGCCCAGATGCTCGCCACCACCTTGGCCCCGGCCGAGCGGAGGGCGGGCAGCTCGTGTTCCCTCCACGCCTCAACCCCGGGGCCCTGCAGCCCGACGCTGTTGAGCATGCCGGCGGCGGTAGGCACCAGCCGCGGCGCCGGGTTGCCCGGCCACGGCTCGGCCGACAGCGACTTGACCACCACCGCCCCCAGGCGGGACAGGTCGCAGTAGGCGGACAGCTCGGCGCCGTGACCGGCCGTCCCCGACGCCGTCATCACCGGGTTGGTCAGAGCCACGGCCCCGACCATGACCCGGTGGTCGACTCCCCGTGGCGGCCTCCACCCCAGCGCCCCTCGGTCGCCGGCCCGCCGCACCGGCGTCATCGTGGTGGGCGGCCCGCGGGGGCACTCACAGGGGCAGTCGCATCTGGCCGCTGTCGTGGATCTCCTGCAGGCTGCGCACCGTAAGACGGTGCCGGCCCCAGTCGGCGATCCCCGCCGCCGCTGCCCGGGCGGCGGCGACGGTCGTGATGCAGGGGATCTGGTACACGCTGGCGGTCGTCCTGATGTAGGCGCCGTCGGCGCGGGGGCCCCGCCCCCGGGGGGTGTTGATCACCAGCTGCACCTTGCCGCTGGCTATGAGATCCGCCGCCCCAATCCGGTCCTCGCCGCTCTCTCCCATCTTGGCCACCACCGCCTCCACCGGCACCCCGTTGGCCTCGAAGTAGGCGGCGGTGCCCTCGGTCGCCATCAAGCTGAAGCCGAGCTCGACGAAGCGGATGGCGGCGGGCAGGCAGGCGGCCTTGTCGCGGTCGGCCAGCGACACGAACACCGAGCCGGCCTCGGGCAGGCGGTTGCCTGCGGCGATCTGACTCTTGGCGAAGGCCAGGCCGAAGGTGGCGTCGACGCCCATCACCTCGCCGGTCGAGCGCATCTCCGGGCCCAGCACGGTGTCGACGTCGGGGAAACGGTTGAACGGCAGGACGGCCTCCTTCACGCTGACGTGATCGCCGTCGGCCGCCGGGCGCAGGAGCCCGGCATCGCGCAGCTCCTCGAGGCTCTCGCCGAGCATCACCCGGGCCGCCACCTTGGCCAGCGGCACCCCGGTCGCCTTGGCCACGAACGGCACGGTGCGGCTCGCTCGCGGGTTGGCCTCGATCACGAAGACCTCGTCGCCCTTCACCGCGTACTGCACGTTGATGAGGCCCTTGACGTCGAGGGCCTCGGCGATGGCGGCAGTGTGGGCCTCGATCCGCTGGACCACCGCCCGTGGAAGCGTCGGTGGCGGGATGACGCAGGCCGAGTCGCCGGAGTGGACCCCCGCCTCCTCGACGTGCTCCATCACCCCGCCGATCAGCACCTCGCCGGTGGCGTCGCGCACGGCGTCGACATCGACCTCGACGGCGTCCTCCAGGAACCGGTCGATCAGCACCGGTCGCTCCGAGGACAGGCCGCCCTCCCGACCGAGGGAGCCGAAGGCGGCCAGCTCGGCCATGGCCGAGCGCAGTCCCTCGGGGTCGTAGACGATCTCCATGGCCCGTCCGCCAAGCACGTAGCTGGGGCGCACCAGCACCGGGTAGCCCACGGAGTCGGCCACCGCCAGGGCCTGTTCAAGGTTGACCGCCGTGCCGCCGGCCGGCTGGGGTATCCCGAGGCGCCCGCACAGCTCCCCCCAGCGCCGGCGGTCCTCGGCCAGGTCGATCGACTCCGGGCTGGTGCCCAGAACCAGCTCCGGCGGGAGCTGGGCCGCCAGCTTCAGCGGGGTCTGGCCACCGAGGCTGACGACCACGCCCCGCAGCTCGCCCCCCGAGGCGGCCTCGGCGTCGAGGACGTTGAGGACGTCCTCCAGGGTGAGCGGCTCGAAGTAGAGCCGGTCGCTGGTGTCGTAGTCGGTCGACACCGTCTCCGGGTTGCAGTTGATCATGACGGTCTCGTAGCCGGCGTCGTGCAGGGCGAAGCTGGCGTGCACGCAGCAGTAGTCGAACTCGATCCCCTGGCCGATGCGGTTGGGCCCCGAGCCCAGGATCACCACCTTCGGCCTGGTGCCTGGCACGACCTCGTCCTCGTCCTCGTAGGTGGAGTAGTGGTACGGGGTGGCGGCGGCGAACTCGGCTCCGCACGTGTCGACCGTCTTGAAGGTCGTCCGCACGCCGGCGGCCAGCCGGCGCTGGCGCACGGCGGACTCGTCGCAGCCGAACAGGTACGACAGCTGGGCGTCGGAGTAACCGAGTCGCTTGGCCCTCCGCCAGTCGGCCCTGGTCATGGCGTCGAGGCCGACCTCGGCGAGGCGCCGCCGCTCCGCCGTCACCAGGGCGATCTGGTCGAGGAACCAGGGATCGACCGAGGTGGCCTCCGCCACCCTCTCCACGGTGATGCCCCGGCGCAGGGCGGCCTCGAGGTGGAAGGGTCGGTCAGGCGTGGCCACCGCCGCCCTCCTCACCAGCTCGTCGTCGTCGAGCTCATCGAGCAGCGACTCGGCCGGGTCGCAGTTGAGCCCCCACCGGCCGTGCTCCAGCGAGCGCAGCCCCTTCTGCAGGGACTCCGGGAAGGTGCGCCCGATGGCCATGACCTCGCCCACGGACTGCATCCGCGTCCCGAGCACACCCGGGGTGCCGGGGAACTTCTCGAAGGCCCAGCGCGGGATCTTGGTGACCACATAGTCGATGGTCGGCTCGAAGCTGGCCGGGGTCTCGCGGGTGATGTCGTTCGGGATCTCGTCGAGGGTGTAGCCCACGGCCAGTCGGGCGGCGATCTTGGCGATGGGGAAGCCGGTGGCCTTCGACGCCAGGGCGCTCGAGCGCGACACCCGAGGGTTCATCTCGATCACCACCATGCGACCGTCGGTCGGGTCGACCGCGAACTGGATGTTCGACCCGCCCGTCTCAACCCCGATGCGCCGTATGCAGGCGAAGGCGGCGTCGCGCATGCGCTGGTACTCGACGTCGGAGAGGGTCTGGGCCGGGGCGACGGTGATGCTGTCGCCGGTGTGCACACCCATCGGATCGAGGTTCTCGATCGAGCAGACCACCACGCAGTTGTCGGCCCGGTCCCGCATGACCTCGAGCTCGTACTCCTTCCAGCCGGCGATGGAGCGCTCGATGAGGATCTCGCTGATCGGGCTGGCGGCCAGGCCGGTGCGGGCGAGGCGGTCGAGATCCGCTTCGTCGAAGGCGATCCCCGTCCCCTGACCGCCGAGGATGAACGAAGGTCGCACGATCACCGGATAGCCGACCTCGCCACCGACCTTGAGGGCCTCCTCGAGCGAATAGGCGAATCCGGAGCTGGGTACCTCGAGGCCGATCTCCATCATGGCGGTCTTGAACCGCTCGCGGTCCTCGGCGGTGCGGATGGCCTCGGCGCTGGCCCCGATCATCTCCACTCCGTAGGTGTCGAGCACCCCGCGCTCGGACAGGGCCATCGCCAGGTTGAGCGCCGTCTGACCCCCGAGGGTCGGCAGCACGGCGTCGGGCCGCTCGCGCTCGATGATGGCGGTCACCACGTCGACGTCGAGGGGCTCGACGTAGGTCCGGTCGGCCATCTCCGGGTCGGTCATGATCGTCGCCGGGTTCGAGTTGGCCAGGATCACCCGGTAGCCCTCCTCCCGCAGCACCCGGCAGGCCTGGGTGCCCGAGTAGTCGAACTCACAGGCCTGGCCGATGACGATCGGGCCCGATCCGATGACCAGGATGGAGGCGAGGTCAGCGCGCCGGGGCATCGGAGGTCATGAGGGCTCGGAAGCGGTCGAACAGGTACCGGGCGTCGTGGGGACCGGGGCCCGCCTCGGGGTGGTACTGCACGCTGTAGGCGGGGACGTCGCGGCAGGCGAGGCCCTCCACCACACCGTCGTTGAGGTTGAGGTGGGTGACGTCGGCGCCCGGCACGCTGCCCGGCACCACGGCGTAGTTGTGGTTCTGGCTGGTGATCTCCACCGCCCCGTCCTCCAACCGGCGCACGGGATGGTTGCCCCCGTGGTGACCGAAGGGCAGCTTGAACGTCCGCCCCCCCAGGGCGGTGGCCAGCAGCTGGTGGCCCAGGCAGATGCCGAAGACCGGAACCCTTCCCAACAGCTCGCCGATGTTGCGGGCGGCGTAGCCGACAGCGGCCGGGTCGCCCGGGCCGTTGGACAGGAACACGCCGTCGGGCCGCCGGGCCAGCACCTCGCTGGCCGGGGTGGACGCCGGCACCACCTCGACGGTCGCCACCGCGCTCAGCTGGCGGAGGATGGCCCGCTTGATGCCGAAGTCGTAGGCCACCACCGACAGCTCCCCGTCGCCCACCGTGTAGGGCGAGGCCGTGCTGACCTCGGCGACCATGTCGACACCCTCGGTCCCCGGCTCCAGTCGGGCCGCCTCCAGCAGCTCGGCCACGGGCGCGGTGCCGAAGGCGGCGGGCATGGACCCGGCCTGACGGATGTGCCTGGTGAGGCGGCGGGTGTCGAGCCCGGTCAGGCCGGCCAGGCGGTGCCGCTCCAGCCAGGCGTCGAGGGACTCGGTGGCCCGCCAGTTGCTGGGACGGGGGGCCAGGTCCCGCACGATCACCCCCCGGCAGAACGGTCCGATGCTCTCGTCGTCCTCGGGGGCGACCCCGTAGTTGCCGATGTGGGGATAGGTGAAGGCGATGATCTGGCCGGCGTAGGACGGGTCGGTGAGGACCTCCTGGTAGCCGGACATGACGGTGTTGAACACCACCTCGCCGGTGGTGATCCCCCCGGGCGCGGCGGCGCCCACCGCCTCGGCCTCGAACACCTCGCCATCGGCGAGGACCAGGTGGGCGGGGGGCCGGCTCACCTGCGGGCCTCCCCGTCGACGACCACCGGCTCCCCGGCGCGGATGGTGTGGCGCACCCGGCCGGTCAGCTGGCGGCCGGCGAAGGGCGTGTTGCGGCTGCGGCTGGCCAGCCGGGCCGGCTCGACCGTCCAGCGCTGGCGCGGGTCGAACACGCACAGGTTGGCGGGGTTCCCCGGCGCCACCGGTCCGCCCTGGGTGCCGCTCAGGCCGGCGATCGCCGCCGGCTTCCAGCTCATGGCGGCCAGGATCCGGGCCATCTCCATGTCCTCGCCCAGCTCCGACAGAGCCACGGCCAGGGCCGTCTCGAGCCCGAGCATGCCGGGGGGAGCCTGATCGAGCGGGGCCTCCTTGGCCTCCTGGCTGTGGGGGGCGTGATCGGTGGCGATGGCGTCGATGGCCCCCTCAGCGAGGCCCCGGCGCACGGCGGCGACGTCCTTGGCCGTGCGCAGGGGCGGGTTGACCTTGAAGACCGGGTCGTAGCCGGCCAGCTCGGCGTCGGTGAGGCTGAGGTGATGGGGGGTGGCCTCGGCCGTCACCGCCAGACCGGCACCCTTGGCCGCCGCCACCATGGCCACCGATCCGGCGGTGGAGAGGTGGAGGAAGTGGAGGCGGGCGCCGGTCAGCCGGGCCAGGGCGATGTCGCGCATCACCATCAGCTCCTCCGCCTCCGCCGGCAGTCCCGGTATGCCGAGGCGGCTGGACCACTCGCCCTCGTTCATGTGCCCCCCGGCCGCCAGCCCGGCGTCCTCGCAGTGCTGGGCGAGGGTGACCCCCAGGGGCAGGGAGTACTCGAGGGCCCGCCGCATCAGGCGGGAGTCCTGCACCCCGGCGCCGTCGTCGGTGAAGAGGCGCACGCCCAGCTCGGCCATCTCCGCCAACGGGGCCAGCCGCTCGCCCGCCCGCCCGACGGTGATGGCCCCGGCCACCTCGACCTGGCACAGGGCGGCGCGCCCCAGCTCCTGCACCTCCCGCACCACGGCGGCGGAGTCGACGGGCGGGTCGGTGTTGGGCATTGCCACCACGGCGGTGTAGCCACCCAGGGCGGCGGCCCGCGACCCGGTCTCGATCGACTCGGCCTCCTCGTTGCCCGGCTGGCGCAGGTGGGTGTGCAGATCCACCAGCCCTGGGCAGACGATGCATCCCCCGGCGTCGAGCACCATGCCGGTCCCGTCGAGCCCGAGGCCCACCGCCGCGATCAGTCCGCCGCTGACGGCTACGTCGGCCCGCCTGGTCCCGCTGGCGTCCACCACGGTCCCCCCGACCAGCACCAGGTCAGGCATCGACGGGGGCCTCCTGTCCGGACTCGGGCCGCCCCGAGTCGTTGCGCCCCTGTCCCAGCAGCATGAACAGCACGGCCATGCGGACCGCCACCCCGTTGGCCACCTGCCTGGTGATCACCGAGCAGGGCAGGTCGGCGATTTCGGCGGCGATCTCCACCCCCCGGTTCATGGGCCCGGGGTGCATGACCAGGGCGGCGGGTGAGAGCGCCGCCGCCCGGGCCCGGGTCAGGCCCCAGTTGGCGGTGTACTCCCGCAGCGAGGGAAGCAGGGCCTCGGTCATGCGCTCGGCCTGCAGCCGGAGCAGGTAGACCACGTCGAGCCCGGCCAGCACGTCGTCGAGGCGGTGGCTGACCTCGACGCCCCATCCCTCAACCGAGGGGGGCAGCAGGGTCGGGGGGGCGACCAGAGTGACGGACGCGCCCATGGCGGTGAAGCCAAGGACGCCCGAGCGGGCCACCCGGCTGTGCTTGACGTCCCCGACGATCCCCACCCGCAGCCCGGCGAAGGACTCCCCGTCTCCCCGTCGCAGCAGGGCCTGGCGCACCGTGTACAGGTCGAGCAGGGCCTGGGTGGGGTGCTCGTGCCAGCCGTCGCCGGCGTTCACGACCCGCGACCCGACCCAACGGGTCACCTGCAGGGGGACCCCGGCCGACTTGTGCCGGATGATCATGGCGTCGGCCCCCAGCGCCTCGATCGTCTCCACGGTGTCGCGGATCGATTCCCCCTTGTTCAGGGAGGACGAGCCGGCGGCGAAGGTCATGGTGTCGGCGGACAGGCGCTTGGCCGCCGCCTCGAAGGACAGCCGGGTCCGGGTGGAGTCCTCGAAGAACACCGTGGCCACCGTCCGGCCCCGCAGAGCCGGCACCCTGGGAATCTCCCGCTCGCTGACCTCGACGAAGCTGTCGGCCAGGCGCATCACGTCGTCGATCCCCTCCTTGCCGAGGTCGGAGACCGATATGAGGTGGGTCGCGCTCAAGGCACCACCACGTCGCCGAGCATGACGCCCTTCTCCTCGTCGACGTCGACCATCTCGTCGCGCCGGGTCGGCAGGTTCTTGCCCACGAAGTCGGGTCGGATCGGCACCTCGCGGTGACCGCGGTCCACCATGACCGCCAGCTGGATGCGCCGGGCCCGGCCGTAGTCGGCCAGGGCGTTGAGGGCCGCCCGGACGGTGCGGCCGGTGAACAGCACGTCGTCGACCAGCACCACGGTGCGGCCGGACAGGTCCCAGGGGATGTCGGTCACCGCCTCGGGCAGCACCGGGCGCAGGCCGATGTCGTCGCGGTAGAAGGCCACGTCGAGGCTTCCCACCGGCACCTCGGTGCCGCTGATCTCCCCCAGCACCCGGGCCAGCCGGCGGGCGATCGGCACCCCCCCGGTCTGCAGCCCGACCAGCACCACCTCGCCGACCCCGTGATTCCGCTCGACGATCTCGTGACCGATCCGGGTGATCACCCTGGTCACGTCGTCGGGGCTCATCACCTGGGCCCGAGCAACGAAAACGCCCCCTCTTGGGGGCGTCAACATCCGTTCTCTCTCCGCCACTGGGGCTCCTTCTGTCCGTTCGGGCCTCGCTGGACCCGCTTCACGGTCAGACCGGGATCGTACCACCGGGGCGCACGGTGGGGACGATGGCCGCCAGCAGCCCGTTGACGAATCGACCGGATTCGTCGGTCGAGTACCGCTTGGCCAGCTCGACCGCCTCGGATATCACCACCCCCACCGGCACCTCCGGCCGGCTGAGCAGCTCGAAGACAGCCAGGCGGAGCAGGTTGCGGTCCACCGCCGGCATGCGGTCGATGGTCCAGTCGATGGCCGCCTCCCCGATGAGCCGGTCTATGTCGGCCAAGCGGGCCGCCACCCCCGCCACCAGGTCGGAGACGTAGGGATCGGGGGCGGCGGGCAGGGAGGCGAGGAGGTCGACGGGATCAGTCCCCTTGGCCTCGGCTTCGTAGAGCAGGCTGAGAGCCCTCTCCCGAGCCGCCCGGCGCGTCCCCCGGGGCACCGAAGGTCAGGCGCGGGTGATGTACTCGGCGGTACGGGTGTCGACCTTCACCCGGTCGCCGGTGTTGACGAAGAGGGGCACCTGAATGGTGAGGCCGGTCTCGAGGACCGCCGGCTTGCGGGCCCCGGACACCCGGTCACCCTGCACGCCCGGCTCGGTTTCGGCCACCGTGAGCTCCACCGCCGCCGGCAGATCCACCCCCACGATTTCGGTGTCGTACATCTGCAGCACGGCGGAGTCGCCGTCCTTGAGGTAGCGGGCGGCGTCGCCCAGGTTGGCCTCCTCCACGTTGAGCTGCTCGTAGCTGGTGTTGTCCATGAACACGTACTGGCTGCCGTCGCGGTAGAGCAGCTGCATCTCACGCTTGTCGATGATGGCCTGGCCCAGCTTCTCGTCGGCCCGGTAGGTCCGCTCGAGCACGGCGCCGGTCCTGACGTTCTTGAGCTTGGTGCGCACGAAGGCGCCACCCTTGCCCGGCTTCACGTGCTGGAACTCGACCACCGCGAAGAGGCCCTCGGGGAGGTCGAGGGTCATCCCGTTCTTGAGATCGTTGGTTGATACCGACATGGCCGCCTCGTCTGCTCCGGCTGGTAGCTCGTGGTTCTCCGACGCCGTCGCCTAGCCCACGGCCAGGGTCGGGTCCTTGGTGAATCCGGTCAACGGCTCCACGCCGTCGCCGGTGATGACCACGGTGTCCTCGATCCTCACCCCGCCCCGGCCGGGCAGGTAGATGCCGGGCTCCACCGTCACCACCTCGTCGACCCCGAGCGTATCAGTCGAGGTCGCCGACACCGCCGGGGCCTCGTGGATGTCGATGCCGACCCCGTGGCCGGTTCCGTGCACGAACTGGTCGGCCCAGCCGGCCTCGGCGATAACCCGCCGGCAGGTTGCGTCGACCTCGGCGGCGCTGACGCCGGCCGCCACCGCCGCCACCCCCGCCGCCTGGCTGGCCTCCACCACCTCGAAGATTCGCACCAGCTCCGCCTCCGGCCTCTCCCCGACCCAGAAGGTGCGGGTCATGTCGGACCGGTAGCCGTCGACGGTGGCGCCGAAGTCCACCACGACGGTGTCGCCCCTCACGATGGGCCGAGGCCCGGGGCGGGCGTGAGGCTTGGCCCCGTTTGGGCCCGAAGCGACGATGGTCTCGAAGGCCGGTGCCTCCGCCCCCAGCCGGCGCATCTCCGAGTCCAGGGCCAGGGCCACCTCCGCCTCCGACCGCCCTTCCCCGAACAGGGGGAGCACAGCGGCCAGGGCCCGGTCGGCCACCGCCGCCGCCGCCCTGATGCGGGCCACCTCGCCGGCGTCCTTGGCCCGGCGCAGCTCCTCGACCACGTCCTCGGTCGCCACCAGCTCGGCCCGCCCCAGGACGTCGGTGGCTAGAGACCGCTGGAGCTGCCAGCTGACGGATGCGGCCTCCAGCCCCACCCGGCCGAAGCCGGATCCGGCGGCCGCCAGCGCCTGGCGCTGGTCGGCCGGGCCGCCGATGCTGACCTCGGCGCTGACCCCGGCGGCGGCGATCTGCTCCTCGGACTGGGTCCGGTAGCGGCCGTCGGTGACCAGCAGCGCCAGCTCCGGCCCCACCAGGAGCATCCCCGCCGATCCGGTGAAGCCCGTGAGATAGCGGATGTTCGAACGGTTGGTCACCAACAGGGCATCGCAGCCGGCGGGCCCGAGGTGGGAGCGCAGGCGGTCAAGACGCCCAGCCACGTCCATCGGCGTCAGCGCCGCCGTCACCTCTCCCCCTTCAGCAGGGCGGCCACCGCTCTGAGGGCGATCTCGTAGCCCAACCCGCCGAAGCCGGCCACCAGGCCGGCGGCCACCGGGGCGATGACCGAGGTGTGCCGGTAGGGCTCCCGTCCCGCCGGGTTGGAGATGTGCAGCTCCACCACCGGGCCGTCGAAGGTCGCCAGGGCGTCAGACAGGGACCACGAGTAGTGGGTCAGGGCGCCGGCGTTGACCACGATGGCGGCGCAGCGCCCCCTGGCCCGGTGCACCGCCTCCACCAGCTCACCTTCGTGGTTGGACTGGAAGTGCTCGAGCTCCAGCCCGGCGGCGCCAGCGGCCCGTCTGGCCCGGTCGACGTGGTCCTCGAGGGTGGCGGTGCCGTAGACCTCGGGCTGGCGCTGGCCCAGAAGGTCGAGGTTCGGCCCGGAGAGGAGCAGGACCGTGGTCACCTGGCCCCCATGTCGACCAGGGTGGCCTCGACCGCCCGGCGGTCCACTCCCGCCACCACCTCGAGGCCGCCAGGCCCGTCGAGCACGAAGGTGAGGCCGTCCACCGCCTTCTTGTCCCTTCCCATGACCGAAATCAGCTCGGCCGCCCGCGCCCCTTCGGGCAGCCGGGTGGGGAGCTCGAAGGAGTCGAGCACCCGGTCGTGGCGCTCCACACCCGCCGGGTCGATCCTGCCCAGCCGGCAGGCCAGCCGCGCGGCGAAGGACAGGCCCACCGCCACCGCCTCGCCGTGGAGCAGCGTGTAGCCCCCAACGGTCTCCAGCGCGTGGCCCAGGGTGTGGCCGTAGTTGAGGATGGCCCGCCCGCCCGACTCCCGCTCGTCGGCTCCGACCACCTCGGCCTTGCACGCCACGCAGGCCGCCACCTGGTCCTCGAGGCCGAGCTCGAGGAGGCCGGGCACCCCGATGAAGGCGTACTTGGCCATCTCGCCCCTGCCGCTGCGCAGCTGGCGGGGGGGCAGGGTGGCCAGATGGTCGAGGTCGCACACCACCGCCGCCGGCTGCCAGAAGGCACCCACCAGGTTCTTGCCCTCGGGCAGGTTCACCCCCGTCTTGCCTCCGATGGCGGCGTCGATCATGCCGAGCAGGGAGGTGGCCACATGCACCACCGCCACGCCTCTCATGTAGACGGCGGCGGCGAAGCCGGCGAGGTCGGTGACCACCCCGCCGCCGATGCCCACCACGCAGTCGGCCCGGGTGAGCCCGAAGGCGGAGAAGCCACGGCACAGATCCTCCACGACCGACAGCGTCTTGGCGCCCTCGCCGTCGGGCACGGCGAAGGTGCGCTGGTCCCGCCCGGTGTCCACCTCCACCCCCACCGCCCGCTGGGTGACCACCGCCACCCGGCGCACGCCCCCGGGGACCAGAGCGGCCAGCTCGCCGCTCGCCCCGGCCCCGACCACCACCGGGTAGGACCGCTCGCCGAGGGGCACGGCCACGGTCCTCACCGGGCGGCCACCTCCCGTCGCAGCCGGGCGAGCACCCGCTCGGCCACCTGCGGCGGGCCGAGCTGGTCGACGTCGACAACGATGTCGGCCAGTCGGGCGTAGACCGGTCGGCGCTGGCGGTCGAGGCGGGCCAGGTTGCCGGCGGCGTCGCCCTCGAGCAGGGGCCGACCGTCGCCCCGTCCCACCCGGCGGGCCAGAGTGTCGGGCCGGGCCCGGAGCCACACCACGGTGCCGGCCTGGCGGATGAGACGACGGTTGTCGGGGTTGAGCACCGCCCCACCGGCCACCGACACCACCACGGGCACGTCGGAGGTGGCCGCCCGGGCGAGCGCCTTGGACTCCTCGGCCCGGAAGGCGGCCTCGCCCCGGGCGGCGAAGATTTCCGGCACGGTCATTCCGGTCATCGCCTCCACCTGGGAGTCGCTGTCGAGGTGGCGCCAGCCCAGGCGCCGGGCCAGCAGCCGGCCCACGGTGGTCTTGCCCGAACCCATCATCCCGACCAGCATCACCCGGGCGGTCAATGCAACGAGCCGAGGAACCCGTCGCGGTTGCGGATCACCTCGACCATGGAGTCGCCTCCGAACTTGCGCAGAGCCTCATCGGCCAGGACAAGGGCAACCATGGTTTCGGCGACCACTCCCATGGCCGGCACCGCCGTCACATCGGTGCGCTCCTTGAACGAGACCGTCTCCTCCTTGGTGCGCACGTCGACGGTCTTGAGCACCGGCCGGTTGAGGGTCGCCAGGGGCTTCATGGCCACCGTGGCCGTGATGAGCCCGCCGGTGGAGATGCCCCCTTCAATACCCCCGGCTCGGGTCGTCTCGCGCTGGTACTCGCCGGCGGCGGCGTCCCAGCTGATGGCGTCGTGGGCTTCCGAGCCCCGCCGGCCCGCCACCTCGAACCCCTCGCCGATGGAGACGCCCTTGATCGCCTGAATGCTCATCAGCGCCCCGGCCAGCCGGGCGTCGAGCTTGCGGTCCCAGTGCACATGGCTGCCGAGGCCGACCGGGACGCCGTAGGCGAGCACCTCGGCCATCCCCCCGAGGGAGTCGCCGACCTTGGCCGCCGCCTTCACCTCCGCCACCATGGCCGCTTCGGCGTCGGGATCGAAGCAGCGCACCGCCGAGCTGTCCACCATCTCGAGGTCGGCCGGTTGGGGCCGCCGGCCCGATGTGGCCCGGGCCGGTCCGAGCTGCACCACGTGGCTGACTATGGCTACACCGAGCTCGGCCAGTAGAGCCTTGGCGCAGGTGCCGGCGGCCACCCTGGCGGCGGTCTCGCGGGCCGAGGCCCGTTCGAGGACGTCGCGGGCGTCCTCGAATCCGTACTTCTGCATGCCCGCCAGATCGGCGTGTCCGGGGCGGGGCTGGGTCAGCGGTTTGGCCGTCTGGCCGGGGGCCGGCGACATCTCCTCGGTCCACTTGGGCCACTCCGTGTTGCCGATCTCGATGGCCACCGGCGAACCGAGCGTCCGGCCGTGGCGCACTCCGCCCAGGAGGGTCACCTCGTCGGCCTCGAACCGCATCCGGGGCCCCCGCCCGTAGCCGAGGCGGCGGCGGGCCAGCTCCCCCTGCACCTGCTCGACGGTGAGGTCGAGCCCGGCGGGCAGGCCCTCGACGATGACCACCAGGCCTTTGCCGTGGGACTCGCCGGCGGTGAGGAAACGGAGCATCGGCGACGAATCTAATGGTCGCCGGGCGCGGCGCCGCCTACTTGAGGACCTGCTGGCCCTTGCACAGCTTGAACTCGGAGTCCCCGAAAAGGAACTGACCACACCCGGTCGACAGGTCGAGGGAGACCACCTTGTAGTTGGTGTCGAAGGTCTGTCCGGGCGACGCCCGGTAGACGCTGTCGTTGACCCGGATGCTGGCCACTGTCGACCCGTTCGAGGCGTAGACGTCGAGCAGGGCGACCGTCTGGCCCTGCGACGGAGCGGTCGACCCGCCCCCGGAGGCGCCGGCGGCGCTGGCTCCGGCCCCCGAGCCGCCCGGAGCGCTGGAGGCCGCAGTTGTCGACGTCGACGAGCCGGCGCCACCGCCCGCCGACCCACCCGGAGCGCCGACCGGCGAGGCCAAGGGGGTGAAGGGATCCTTGGTCATGAAGGCCTCGAAGCCGGGTGCCACCTCGGTCGTGGTCGTCGAGGGCGCCCCCGGCAGGCCCGGCAGCACCGTGCCCGGCGCCGTCGTCGGCGGGCTTGAGCTCGGGCTGCCCCCACCGCCCAGCCGCGGGATCACGAGAATGAGGATTACCGCCACCAGCCCGACTGCTCCGATGATCATGGCCCGGCGGTTCCGGTCGGAGGTCGGCGCAGTCACGGCGTGCTCGTGCTTGTGGTCGTGGCCGCCCCGCCGGCGGCCGTCGTGGTGGTGGTGGCGCCGGCCACGGTGGTCGTGGTGGTGGTCGCCACACCGGTCGATGGGCCCACCGGCAGCGGCTTGGCCGTGAACATCCGCGCCGTTATCGCCACCGTCAGCTCGGCCTGCGAGCCGGCGGTCCCTCCACCGGCGGAGTGGTTCATGGACATGGTGTCAATCACGAGCAGTCGGCTCAGCGTGTCGAGCCGATCGAGGAAGTCGAGCACCTGGAAATATCCCCCGGTCACGTTGAGCGACACCTTGATGGCCGGCGGGACCCCGGCCGTCGCTCCGGGGCTAGGCGAGGTAGCGCCGGTGGCGACCGGAGGGCTGGGTGAGATGCTCAGCAGGTTCACACCGGCCTGGTTGGCGGCATCGTTGAGGTCGAGGATGAACTGAGCCAGATCGGGGTCGTCGGGGATCGCCGCCTGCAGGCGCAGGAGCTCGGCCTGCAGCAACGGCTGCTGACGGGCGTCGGACTGCAGCCGGCTGAGCTGGGCCTGGAGCTGGGAGGCCTGCGCCTCGGCCTGCGACGCCTGGCGGCTGGCCTGGTTGTAGGCGTTGTTGCGGGGCAGCCACAGAAGCACCAGCCACAGGACTAGCACCAGGAGGAGGCCGGCACCGCCACCGATCAGAACCCGACGACTGACGCCTCTCATGGCTGGGTCCCGATGTACTGGTTGGTCCGGTTGGAGAACGCCCCCGACGTCAGGGTGGCGGTCGAGGAGAAGGTCACCAGCGGAGCACCGCTGGACGACGGGCTGGTGCCCTTGGTGGAGGTGGGGACCCACAGGTCGGTCACCGAGTTCAGCGAGCCGACCCGGAGCAGCCAACGGGCCACCGAGCTGTGGTCGAAGCCCATCCCCTGGAAGCTCACCGCGGCCGCCCCGGCCGCCGGCCCCTGCCCGCTGAACGAGGTGAGCCAGACATCATCGGGGATCACAGTGGCCACCTGCTGCATGAGGGTGGACCAGTCGATGTCCTGGGCCAGTGCCGCCTTCACCTGGGCGGTGCGGGCGGAGATGGCGTTGTCGAGGTTGGTCACCCCCGACAGCTCCGTCAGCTGCTGCTGAAGGCTGGCCGCCTGAGCCTGCGCCCGCCGGGCGTTGGCCCGCTGGGAGTTCACCTGCTGGCCCCGGAGGAGCCAGAGCCCGACCAACAGGACGGCGGCTCCCGCCACGATGCCGGCGGCGATCGTCGCCTGGCGCCGCTCCTCCCGAACCGCGGTGACGGCGGCCGGCAGGAGGTTCACCCGACGCATCCCCGCGCCCGGGGGCACCGCCGCCAGGGCGAGACCGACGACCGAGGCCAGGTTGGTTGCCGCCCGCTCCTGGTCCTCCGGGCTGAGATCGGCCTCCAGCCGGTAGGCGACGCCGGCGCGGGGCGGCTCCACCGGCAGGCCGGTGACGGCGGCCAGCCGTTCGGCCAGCCCCCGGGTCAGGCTCCCGCCACCGGTGAGGACGATGCGAGCAGGAGGCGAGCCCGACTCCTGGGAGACGTAGAACTCGATCGAGTTGGCGATCTCGCCGACGAGCCGTTCCACGACGGTGGCCAAGGTCGTCTCCGCCAGCGGATTGGCACCGTCGCCGGCCCGGCGCTTGAGATCCTCGGCGGCCTCCTCGTCCACCGACAGCGCGGTGGCTATGGCCTCGGTCGCCGCCCCGGCCCCCTCCGGTAGCACCCGGGCGAAGCGGGGAACACCGGCGTCCTGTACCACCACGGTGGTCACCCCGGCGCCGATGCACACGATCGCCTCGGCGGCCGGCTCCTCACCCAGGATGTCTGGCCCGCTGCGGCCGAGGGCGCGCACCAGCGCCAGGGCCATGGGATCGACCCGTCCCACCCGTAGGCCGGCGTCGGTGGCGGCCCGCAGGTGGGCCTCGAGCATCTCTCGCTGAGCCGCCGCCAGGAGGAGGCGCAGGCGAGGCTCGCCCTCAGGCCCTGCGAACTGGTCGATCACCTGGAAGTCGAGCTGGGCGTCCTCCATGGGGATCGGGATCAGGTCGGCCGCCTCGAACCGCAGCGCCGCCGCCAGATCCTCCTCGGGCATGGCCGGCATCTCCGCCTGGCGCACGATCACCCTCGGGTTGGTGACGCCCAGCACCACGATGCGGGAGCGGAAGCCGACCTGGTCCCACAACCGTCGAAGCGTCGCCGTCACGATGTCGACGTCGACCACCTCACCGTGGCGGACCGCGCCCGGCGGGAGGGTGAGCTGGCCGAAGCGCAACACCCGGGGGCTGTCGCCGTTGTAGGCGATCTCCGCCGCCCGGACGGCCCAGGTGCCGATATCGAGACCTATCGCCCGGCCGGCCATCAGGACCTGACCCCCCGGCTCAGGTATTCGTCCAAGGCGGTCTCCGGGACCCGCCAGCCGTGGCCTACCCGGATGGCGGCCAGCTGACCGTCCCGGATCAGCCGGTAGACGGTCATGTTGGACACGGCCAAGGCCTCGGCCACCTCCCTCACCCGGAGCAGGACCGTCACCGCCGGGGCGTCCTTCGATCCGGCCCCGGGCACGCTCGATTCCTCATTGACCACAATTTCAACAAGCCCACCAATTGCAACAGTAGCAACAGGGTGCCGGCGAGGCACGCAGGTGGGGGTCAGGGCGGGATGGACTGGTTCAGCGCGGTCCCAGCCAGAGGCGGACCAGGGGATCGCCCCAGAGCACGGCCACCCAGGCGCCGGCGGCGAGGAAGGGCCCGAAGGGGATCCTCGAACGCCGGCCCGCCCGACCGAGCCCCATCAGGGCCAGGCCGACCACCGCTCCCAGCACGAATCCGGCGAAGAGCCCCACCCCCACGTGGGCCACCCCCAGAAAGCCCAGGTAGAGGCCAAGCATCCCTGCCAGCCTCACGTCGCCGAACCCCATCCCCTGGGGCGAGACGAAATGGACCAGGAACAGGGCGCCGAAGCCGACAGCGGCCCCGATGGCAGCGTCCACCACCGGGCGGCCGGTGCCCCCGACGCCCGCCGCCGCGCCGAGCAGCACAACGCCGGTCGCGGTGCCGAGGTACACGATCCGCCGGGGTAGCAGCCGGGTGTCGAGATCGATGCCCGAAAGGGCGACCAGGAAGGCCGCCAGCACGCAGTAGGCGGCCAGCTCGAGGTGGTACCCGAAACGGACCGCAGCGCTGGCGAAGAGAGCCCCGGTCAGCGCCTCGACGAGCGGATACCGGACCGAGATGGTGGCCCGGCAGTGCCGGCACTTGCCGCGCAGGATCAGATACGAGAGCACCGGGATGTTGTCGTACGGGGCCAGGGGCGTCGAGCACGACGGGCAGTGGGACGGCGGGCGGGCGATCGACTCGTCGCGGGGCACCCGGTAGATCACCACGTTGAGGAACGAGCCGATCACCAACCCGAACAGTCCGCAGATGATCACCAAGGGGACTTTCACCACCGCATTCTCGCGTCCCGCTTCGGTTGCGGAGCGGACCACGAACGCGAGGAGGGGGCGGCCGGGCCGCCCCCTCCTGCGATCAGATGAGCTTTGGCTTGAGGCCGGTTATCAGGCCCAGCCGGTGGTGGAGCTGGCGTTGAAGCTGGACGGAAGCGCCGTGCTGCCGTCGCAGGTGGGTGCGGCCCCACTGTTGTTGCTGTCCCCGTAGAAGGT
>Ga0070739_10000751_pt1 | contig 56057 bp, 40 predicted proteins | sample Coa_R1_7_FD_66445 | JGI IMG/M metagenome (GOLD analysis project Ga0070739, IMG submission 66445) | Surface soil microbial communities from Centralia Pennsylvania, which are recovering from an underground coalmine fire - Coalmine... | ecosystem: Environmental > Terrestrial > Soil > Unclassified ...
TCCGCTTCCACACCAGCACCGTCGACAACCAGACGTTCCTCTACAACACGGGCCCGATCAGCTACGACGCGGTGCACAACCGCTACGTCAACTGGAACCGGCCGCAGACCTACACGCTGAGCGTGGAGGGACCGGTGGGGAGCACCGTGCTGGGCAGCGGCCTGCTCACCCCACCCGACGTGGTCGGCATGGCGTCGACGGGCAACGCGTCGACGTACCACGCGCTGGTCCAGGACGCGGTTCACACCATCAGCACGACCCAGGGTGACGTCACCGTCTGGGCGGGACAGCGGGACGATCCCTTCTTCGCCGACCTGGGCGGCATCTTCGACCTGCTCAACGTGCCGCCGTTCGGCACCGCGGGCGAGGACTACCTGGCCGGCATCAACGTGCAGAGCATCGTGCTGCGCGTACCCAAGGCCATGCTGCACAGCGCCAATCCCAGCGACCCCGTGGTGGGCATCTGGGCCTCGGCGTCGCGGCAGAAGGTGACCGTGCTCGACCCCGGGAGCAAGCACGAGGCCGGTCCCTGGGTGCAGGTCTCGCGGCTGGGCAACCCGCTGGTCAACGAGGTGATCACCGACTACGCCACCAAGGACCTCTTCAACGGCACCCAGCCGGCCGGCGACTCGCAGTTCCTGGGCCGCTTCCTCAACCCGGAGCTGGCCGCGCTGATCCACGCGCTGATCGACCCGGCGACGCCGACGACCAACCGCCAGGACATCGTGGCCGTGCTGCTCACCGGGCTGCCGGGCCTCAACCAGGCGGCCATCGCGCATCCCACCCTGGCCGACGAGCTGCGGCTCAACATGTCGACCGCTCCCAGCAGCACCGATCCCAACGCGGTCAACCGTCTCGGCGTCCTCGGCGGGCAGCTCGACGGCTGGCCCAACGGGCGCCGTCTCGCCGACGACGTGCTCGACATCGCGGTGCAGGCCCTGGCCGGTGCCACCGACGGCGTCTCCATCCCCTCCGTGGTGGGCGACGGGGTGAACGCCAACGACGTGCCGTTCCAGCTGCACTTCCCCTACCTCGCCGACCCGCACATGCCGTGAGGGGGCAGATCCATCCCCGGCAGGGGGGCTCCTTCGGGAGCCCCTTTGCCCTCGCGGCGGCCGCCACGATGGCGGCGGTTCTGGCCGGGTGTGGCAGCAACTCCGCGCCCGCGCCGGGTCGGGCGCCCTCCCCCGTCGCGGCGGTGGCGGGTGCCACCACGCCGGCGACGGCGACCGAGCAGCTCATCGCCACCACCCAGGCGCACCTCCGCGTCGCCCCCGACGACGTGCAGTCGATCGACACCCTGGCGGCCGCGTACCTGCAGCGCGTCCGCGAGGTGGGCGATCCCTCTTACTACGACAAGGCGGACTCGCTGCTGCGGTCGGCGCTGGCGCTCTCCCCGAAGGACGCCGAGGCGACGCTGCTGAGCGGGACGCTGGCGCTGGCTCGCCACCACTTCCTCGACGGGCTGAGCTGGGGACAGCGCGCCGCCGCCCTCGATCCCAGTGGCGCCGAGCCGCTCGGCGTCATCACCGACGCCGAGGTCGAGCTGGGCCGCTACGACGCCGCCGTGGCCAGCGTGCAGCGGATGGTCGACCTGCGCCCCGACCTCGCCTCGTACAGCCGGGTGTCCTACCTGCGCGAGCTGCACGGCGACGTCGACGGCGCCATTGCCGCCATGCAGCTGGCGGTCACCGCGGGCGGTCCCGTCCCCGAGAACGTCGCGTACGTGCAGGTGCTGCTCGGCAACCTGTACTTCAACCGCGGTGACCTGGCCGGCGCCGAGGCGCAGTACCAGGCGGCGCTGCGCGCCGATCCCGGCTACGTCAACGCCGTGGCGGCGCTGGCGCGCCTGCGTGCCGCGCAGCGACGCTGGACGGAGTCGGTCGCGCTGTACCGGCAGGCCATCCTGGTCTACCCGCTGCCGCAGTACGTCATCGGCCTCGGCGACGCGCTGAGCGCGAGCGGCGACGCCACCGGCGCCGCGCAGCAGTACGACCTCGCCGTCGCCGAGCAGAGGCTGCAGGAGGCGAGCGGCGTCGACGTCGACCAGGAGCTGGCCCTCTTCGAGGCGGACCACAGGCGCGACCTGACCGGCGCCCTGGCCGCGGCGAAGCGCGCGGTGCGCGACCGCCCCAGCGTGCAGTCCGCCGACGCGCTGGCGTGGACCCTCTTCCAGTCGGGCGACGCGCGCGACGCGCTGCCGGTGTCGCAGCAGGCGCACCGGCTGGGCACGCGCGACGCGCTGATGTTCTTCCACTCCGGGATGATCGAGGCGGCGCTGGGCATGACCACCCAGGCGCGCAGCGACCTCTCGACGGCGCTGGCGATCAACCCGGACTTCTCGGTGCTGCAGAGCGGCGTCGCCCGTGCAGCGCTGGAGGCGCTGCCGCGATGAACCCACGCCGGATTCTCGTCGCCCTCGTGGTCGCGCTCGCCGCCGTGCTGGTCCCGGTTGCCGCATCGGCCCACCCGCTGGGCAACTTCACCGTCAACCACGCCACCGTGGTGCAGCTCGACGGCGACCAGCTGCGCGTGCGGCACGTCATCGACATGGCGGAGATCCCCACCTTCCAGGCGAAGCAGGCCATGGGAGACGACGGCGCCGCCTGGCTGCTGCAGCGCGCGCAGATGGTGCGCGACGCGGTGCAGGTGAGCGTCGACGGCCACGCCGTGGCGCTGAGCATCGCCGACAGGAGCATGGCCTTCGGGCCCGGGCAGGCCGGCCTGCAGACGCTGCGCGTCGAGGTGCTGCTCACCGCGGCCGTCAGCCCGGGCGTGTCGCACAGCATCACCGTGCACGACGCCGACGACGCCGGGCGCATCGGCTGGCGCGAGGTCACCGTGCAGGCGAGCGGCGGCGCCGCCGTGGAGGCCGCCGACGTCCCGTCGTCGTCGCCGAGCAACCTGCTGCGCAGCTACCCGCAGGACCGTCTCACCTCGCCCGTCGACGTCGCCGACGCGCACCTGCAGATGCGCGCCGGTCTCGGCGGCGGTGGGAGCACCCTGCTGGGCCCGCTGAGCGGAGCGGCGACGAGCGCGCGCGACGGGCTCGTCGACCTGCTCGACTCGCACGGCAACGGCGCCCTGCTCCTCCTCGCCGTCTTCGCCGCCATGGCCCTCGGTGCGGCGCATGCACTCTCGCCCGGGCACGGCAAGACGGTGATGGCCGGCTACCTGGCCGGCACGCGCGGCACCTGGCGCGACGCGGTGATGCTCGGCGCCACCATCACCGTGACGCACACGGCCGGCGTCTTCGCACTGGGATTCCTGACCCTCTTCGCCGCGTCGGTGATCGCGCCCGACCGTCTCTATCCCGTGCTCACCCTCGGCTCGGGCGCGCTCATCCTCGCGGTGGGCCTGCTGCTCGTGGTGGTGCGCCTGCGCAGCGCGCGGCGCGGCGGCCCGCTGGCCGCACTTGCACATCACCACGATCACGACCACGCGCACGGGCACGCGCATCCGCACCCCCACTCACACGACGCGCACGGCGCGCACGCGCACGACGCGCACGCGCATGCGCATCCGCACCCGAGGCGGGCGTCGCGCCGCGGGCTGCTCGCCCTCGGCGTCGCCGGCGGGCTGGTGCCATGCCCGTCCGCGCTGCTGGTGCTGCTCGCCGCAGTGTCGCTGCACCGCATCGCCGGCGGCATCGTCCTCATCGTCGCCTTCAGCGCCGGGCTCGCCCTGGTGCTGGTCGGCATCGGCGTCGCCATCGCCTCAGGGGCGCGCATCGCCCGTCGCGTGCCGCGCGTCGCGCGCGTGCGCGGCATGCAGCGCGTCGCCGCCGCGCTGCCCGTCGCCAGCGCACTGCTCATCTCCGCCGCGGGCCTCGGCCTGACGGTGCAAGCCCTCTCAGGAGTCGCCTAGCCATGCGCACACTCGCAGCCGCCGCGGCCTGCCTGGCCGCCCTCACCCTGGTCGCCTGCGGCGACACGCAGCACGCCACCACCGGCGCGGCACTGACCGTCAACGGCCACGCCGTCTCGACGCAGAGCTACGACGCCGCCGTACAGTCGCTGCGCGGGCGCCTGGAGCAGCGCACAGGACACGCCGTCGCCACCAACACCGCCGCCGGCGCACGCCAGCTCGCCAGCCTCGAGGCCGCGGCGATCCGCGAGCTGGTTGCGCAGCAGGTGGTCGAGCAGATGGCGGCGCAGCGCCACGTCAGCGTCGGCGACTCCGACGTCGCGGCGACGCTCGCCAGCCTGCAGAGCAGCGCGGGCGGCGAGGACCAGATCATCGTCGCCCTCGGCGGCAGCGGCCTGAGCGATGCCGACGTGCACGCCGCCATCCGGCTCATGCTCCTCCAGCAGCGCCTGCGCGCCGCCGACCCGACGGGCTACGACGGCGCCTTCGCCGCGGCGGTGCGCGACGCCAAGGTCACGGTGAACGCCGCCCCCTGCACGACCACCCACGCGTACCCGGCCTGCGTGCAGGGCCTCTGAGCGCCGCCGACCTCAGCTCTGCGGCAGCACCGCCTGGAAGACCTGGTCGCCGGTGGGCGCCTGGGTTCCGGGCGCGGGCTCGACGGTCGCCGCCACCGCCACCTGGGCCGGAGCCTGCCGGTGCACCACCGCCCGCCAGGTGCCGTCGGGCTGCTCGCTGAGCGTTCCCGCCGGGGCGACGCTGCCGTCGCCGCGCATCAGCCAGAGCTCGTAGACCCCTGCAGCACCGGAGGTCGTGTGCGGCGTGGCCGAGAGCCCGCGCAGCGAGACGAGAGCGTCGCCGCTGTCGCGGATGTAGGTGAGAGTTCCGGACAACCCCAGCTGATTCAGCCCCGCCTGCACCGGCTCGGTGACCACCGGCGAGGCGCCGCGCGACTGCAGCACCAGGGCCACGGCCAGCGCCACCGCGGCGGCGCTGCCCGCGAAGCCGGCGACCGTCAGCGGACGGCCCGAGGGCACCCGTTCCCACACGCTCCGCCACCACGGCTGCGTCGCGCGATTCACGCGAGCCTCGCCCCGCGGCTGCGGTGACACGGCGTCGAGGATGCGGCGGCGCAGCTCCGGCGGCGGCCCGTCGGGGACGGCGGCGACGGCGACCACGTCGAACATCGCCGCGTACTGGCGCTCGGCGCTGGCGCAGCGTTCGCACGTCCGCGCGTGGGCGCGCGCCGCCTGCAGCGACTCCGCGTCGACGTCGCCCATGCTGGCCAGGGCCAGGGTCAGCTCGACGTCGTCGCAGGTCACGGGAGTGCCTCCGCACCGCCCGACTCGAGGAGCAGGCCGCGCAGGCGCTGCAGGCCGCGGCGCATCGTCGACTTGACGGTGCCGAGCGGCATCTCCAGCTGCGCGCTGATCTCGCTCTGCGACATGCCCCCGTAATACGCCAGACCGAAGATGCGGCGCATGTCCTGGGGCAGCGCCGCCAGGGCGCGGCGCACCCGCTCGCGCTCGGCCTCGACGCTCACCTCCTCCCAGACGTCGACGGCGTCGGCGGCGTCGCCGGGCATGTCCCAGCCGTCCACGGTGCTCTCGGGGCGCACCCGGTTGGCGCGCATGCGGTCGCGGGCACGGTTGCGCACGATGGTGAGCAGCCAGGGGCGGAAGCTGCCGCGGCCGGGGTCGAAGCGCCCGCGGTTGCGCCACACGGCGAGGAAGGACTCCTGCACCACCTCCTCCGCCGTCCCCGGCTCGCGGAGCAGGACCATGGCGGTGCGGTAGGCGGCCGCGCCGTGGCGGTCGTAGAGCACGGCCATGGCGTCGGGAGCGCCCTCGGCGAGGGCCTGCAGCGCCGCGTCGTCGTCCATCGCGCCGAGGGCGTCGGGAAACGGCGGGCGCCGCCGCTCGTCACCCATCGACGGCCCGCCGGCTGCGGGGTGGACCTGCCCTGCGCGGCACGCCTGCATGATGCTCCCTCGCGACGACGGGCGGCAGCCCGTCGTGTGTTCACTGGGAGATACGTGCCGCAGCGGTGCTCGGATTGCCGCGAGGGCGGCGCGGCTCGGGTGATCGTCGCGGCGCTCGTCCCCGGCGGCCTCGCCGTGATGCGCCGGCGGCGCCGGCGTCAGGTCCTGCGGTAGCGCCGCACCGCCAGCGGGACGAACACCGCCAGCAGCCCGACCGTCCAGACCAGGGTCACCAGCACGTTGCCGGTGGCGTCGGTGCCCAGCCCCGGCACCTGCGCCGCCTCGTGCCCCATGAAGAGCTGGCGCGCCGCGTTGACGGCGATGCTGAAGGGGTTGTCCTGGGCGATGTCGCGCAGCCAGGAGGGCTGGATGCTGGGCGTGGGCACGAAGGCGGAGCTGAGGAAGGTCACCGGGAACACCCAGATGAAGCCCGCCGACTGCACCGCCTCGGGGTTGCGGACGGCGATGCCGATCAGGGCGCTGATCCACTGGAAGGCGAAGCCGAAGAACACGATCAGCGCGATGGCGCCAATGGTGGCCAGAACTCCCCCGTGGATGCGGAAGCCCACGGCGACGCCCACCAGCAGCATCAGCAGGATGACGAAGACGTTGCGCAGCGCGTCGGTGCAGGTGCGTCCCAGCAGCACCGCGGAGCGGCTCATCGGCAGCGAGCGGAAGCGGTCGACCATGCCGCTCTGCAGGTCGTAGGCCAGCCCCATGCCGGTGAGCATCGCCCCGAAGATGGTGGTCTGCACGAAGATCCCCGGCATCAGGTAGTCGACGTACGACGACCCCGTCTGGATGGCGCCGCCGAAGACGTAGCGGAAGAGCAGCACGAACATCACCGGCTGGATCGTCGAGAAGACGATCAGCTCCGGCTGGCGCAGCGAGTGCATCGTGTAGCGGCGCACCAGCACCGCGGCGTCGCGGACGATCCACTGCGGGCCGCGCGGGATCGCCGTGGCGCGGGGTGCGACGGTCGCCGCCGCCTGGCTCATGCCGCGTCCCCCTCGGCGCGCTGACGCCGTCCCCGCCGCCGCCCGCGCTGGGGCGGCGCCACCCCCTGGTCCTCGGCCGCGTGGCCGGTGAGGGCGAGGAAGACGTCGTCGAGGGTGGGCCGGTGCAGGGCCAGGTCGGTCACCTCGATCCCCGCCTGGTCGAGCAGCCGCACCACCCGGGCGAGGACGTCGCCACCGCTCACCGCCAGGCGCAGGGAGTGGTGCTCCACCGCCAGCGTGGCCTCGCCCTGGAAGCCGGCGCGCGACAGGGCCGCCGCGGCGGGCTGCAGGTCGGCGGGATCGGCGACGCGCAGCTCGAGGACGTCGCCGCCGACCCGCGACTTGAGGTCGTCGGCGGTGCCCTCGGCGATCACCCGGCCGACGTCGATCACCGCGATGGTGTCGGCGAGGCGGTCGGCCTCCTCCAGGTACTGCGTGGTCAGCAGCAGGGTGGTGCCGTCGGCGACCAGCTCGCGGATGATCTCCCAGAGCCCGATGCGGCTGCGCGGGTCGAGCCCGGTGGTGGGCTCGTCGAGGAAGAGCACCTCGGGACGGGCCACCAGGCTGGCGGCGAGGTCGAGGCGGCGGCGCATGCCCCCCGAGTAGGTCTTGGCGATGCGCGAGGCGGCGGCGGTGAGGTCGAAGCGCTCCAGCAGGTCGCCGGCGCGGCGGCGCGCCTCGGCCGCCGGCAGCCGGTAGAGCCGGCCCACCATGACCAGGTTCTCCCGCCCGGTGAGCAGCTCGTCGACGGCGGCGAACTGGCCGGAGAGGGCGATGCGGTGGCGGAGCTCGGCCGCGTCGGCGACGACGTCGAGCCCGAGCACCGAGGCGCGACCCGAGGTGGGCGCCAGCAGGGTGGCGAGGATGCGCACCATCGTCGTCTTGCCCGCGCCGTTGGGGCCGAGCACGCCGAGGATGCTGCCGCGCGGCACGCGCAGCGACACCCCGCGGAGCGCCTCGACGTCCCCGAAGCGGCGCGCCAGGTCCTCGACGACGACGGCGTCGGCCGGCTGCTGCACGTGGGTCTCCCGCTGCATCTCTGGGCTGCCTCTGCCCCGCTGCCCGCCCGGCCCCCGGGGCGCTCACACGGTAATGGACGGCGGGCCGCCCGTGGGGTCATCGCTCCGGCAGGGGAGCCAGGGCCACGGCCGGCGCCGGGCGGCGCGACCCGCCGAGGCGGCGCAGCAGCCGGGGGGTGCCGGCCACCGCCGCCCAGCACAGCGCGCCGAAGGCGAGGCCGACCACGGCGTCGGCGACGTAGTGCTCGCCGAGGTCGACGACGGTGAAGCTCATCGTCAAGGGGTAGAGCAGCCAGAGCCAGCGCCGCCGCCCCCTGCGCAGCGCGGCGATCAGGGAGAGCGCGATGACCATGGGGACGGCGACGTGGAGCGACGGCATCGCCCCGTCGGGGAAGGGGTCGGCGCCGGAGTACACCTGGCCGAAGCCGCCCAGGTGGCTGAGGGCGGCGACGACCACGCGCTGCACCGGGGCGATGAGGCCCTGCTGCGCGGCCAGCCAGGGCGGCATCTCCGGGAAGAGCAGGAAGACGCCGAAGCCCGCCGCCATCACCAGGGTGTAGGCGGCCACGAAGGAGCCGAAGCGGGAGCGGCAGCGCCACCAGATCCAGGCGCCCGCCGCGATCGGGGCGACGAAGTGGGCGAGGTACTCGGCGACCAGCCCAACCTGCCACCAGGTGGGCCCGTGCAGGCCGCCCAGATGCTGCTCCAGCCAGGGCGCGAGGTTGACCCCGAAGATGGCCCGCTCGAAGGCCGCGGGACCGGAGGCGTGCACCGACCCCGCGATCAGCGGCTGCACCGCGCCGAGGTCCTCGAACATCACCCCGACGAAGAGGAAGGGCAGCCAGTCGCGCACCAGGCGGCGGAAGCGGGGGATCGCGCCGGCGGCGACGAGGACGAGGAGGATGGCGTGCTCCGAGGTGAGCCCCACCTTGTGGGCGGCGATCAGCCCGAAGGAGCCCACCGCGTAGGCGGCGATGCACCACTGGAGGACGACGAGCGGGCGGCTGGACGGCAACGGCTGGGTCCGCGCCGCCAGCATGGCGCGGAGCCGGGAGGGCGCCCGGCGCCGGTCACCCGCTCCGCGCCACGCACCTCTCCCCAGCGGGTGGGCGGCGGAGGCGGGATGGACGGTCATCGTTCGCGGTGGGTGCGGGCGGCCTGGGCCTACTCTCGCGGCGGCGAGGGCGGCCACACCAGAGGCGTCCGTACTGCACCGAACCGGTCGAACGTCACCATGTGGGCCACGCTAGGCGGGCTTCCTGTCGTCTGCATGACCGTCGCGCGGGACCGCCGGCCAAGAGGACGGCGCTCGCGGCGGGGCACGGTGATACCGTCGACGGCGATGCGTGCGCCGCGTGTCCTGCTGCCCATCGCCCTGCGCCGGCAGGCGAGGACCCTGCGCATCCTGGGCACGGTGGCCGGGTTCGTCCTGCTGCTGCGGGTCACCGACCTGGCCGGGGCCTGGGGCGACGCGCGGCACGCCGACCTGCGCTGGGTGGCGGCGGGACTCGCCGTCAGCCTGCTCGGCTTCGCCGTCGGCGCCGTGCAGTGGGGCGTGCTGCTGCGCCACCGCTCCGGCTCACCGGGGTGGGCCTCGATCGCAGCCTGGCAGGCGCAGTCGGTCTTCGCCACCCACGTGCTGCCCACGCCGGTCGCGGGCGACGCGGTGCGCGCCGTCAACGCCGGACGCGCGACGGGCGCGGGCGTCGGCGTCGCCTCCATCCTGGGCAGCCGGCTGGCCTCCGGCCTGGGCATCGCCGCCTGGGGGATGCTCGGGGCGCTGGTGATGCTGCCGCGCTTCGGCCCCATCCTGCTGCTTGGGGCCGCCCTCTACCTCGGCGCCATGCTGGCGGCCTGGGCGCTGGTGCTCAGCGGGCGCTCCATCCCGCTGCCGGCGTGGGCCCGGCGCGGCGGCGTCCGCGGGACGGTGGGGCGGGCGATCGCCTCGCTGCGCGACGGGTTCGGGGTCATCGCCTCGCACCGCCGCGGGATCGCGATGAGCGTCGGTGCGGGGATGCTCGGCTGGGCGCTGCACCTGCTCGCCTTCGTGGCGCTGGCGCGGGCCGTCGGCGCCGACGTCCCCATCGGGCTCTTCGCCGTGGCGGCGCCGCTCTCCCTGGTGGCCACGTGGGTGCCGGTGTCGGTCAACGGCATGGGCCTGCGCGAGGGCGTGCTGGCCGGGGTCCTCGTCCACGCAGGGATCACCCCGGCGCACGCGGGCGCCGCCTCGCTGCTGGTCGACGCGCAGATGCTTCCCGTCGCCTGCGCGGGGGCGCTGGTCTGGCTGGTGTCGAGCCGGCGGGCGGTGCGGCCCGCGGCTCTCGCCGTCCGCGCCTGACGGCGAGAGGAGTCCCGGCCGGCGCGACGCGGCGGGACTCCCCTTGTGGCCGCGGGCCGGCTCAGAGCTGTCCGACGAGCAGCAGGCTGTTGCCGTCCACGTCGCGGAAGAAGAACATCGGCGGCACGGGCGCGGGATTGCGCATGAGGTCGTCGACGTCGACGCCGCGGCTCTTCAGGTAGGCGTGGTCGGCGTCGATGTCCTCGGTGTAGAAGGTGCAGTGCGTGGGTCGCGGCCCGCCGCTCTCACCCGGCGTGCCCTGGCCCTGCATCGGCGGCACCAGCGCCACGGTGGTCTCCCCGCCCCTGGGGCCCACCTCGACCCAGCGATCGCCGTTGCCGTAGGGCTGGTCGGTGCGCTTCTCCAGGCCGAGCACGCCGACGTAGAAGTCGAGGGCGCGGTCCTGGTCGGCGACCGGCATCATCACCGTGGCCACCTTCTGGATGCGGGTCTTCGTGTCGGTGTCGGGCATGGTCCGTCCTCCTGGGTGTCAGCCTGCAGGTGAGACGGCGCACAGTCTGCCGACTCATCGGCGGCCGCGGGCTTGCCAGCGCGGGCCCGTATTTGTCAGAGTCTCTTACTTATTGCACCGTGCCCGGTGCAAAGGAAGGAGGTGGACATGTCCCGAGGCCGCCGTTCCGGCCGGATGGCCGCGCTTGCCGGCACCGTCACGCTGCTGGCGTCCTCGCTCGCCTGGCTCGCTCCATCGGGCGCCGCGGCCTCCGCCGGCTCGGTCGACGGCTGGACGGCGACCGGCGCAGACCTGGCCGCCGCCACGGGGGATGCCCCCGGTGGCCGCGACGCGACGCTGCTGACGGCGACCGCGCCGCAGCCCCTCGCCACCCTGGCCGGCGCCGCCAACCCCGTCGCCGGGAAGACGTTCGGCGTGCGCGGCTACGTGCGCGAGGTCGGCGGCATCGGGGCGGTGGCCCAGCTCCATCTCAGCGACTCCGCCGGCGCGGTCACCTCGACGGCGCCGATCCGCCTGCAGGGCATCTGGCAGAGCTTCGGGGTCACCGAGCCGCATGCGCCCGCCGGCGCGATGGGCATCACCGTCGGCCCCGGCTCCGGCGCGTCGTGGAGTCCCGGGACTGCCGTCGAGATCGCCGTGGCGAGCGCGGCGCCGGTACAGCCGTCCGTCACCGCCCGGATGTCGGGCACCAACGAGATCACCCTGAGCGTCGACGGCGGCACGGCCCAGGTCTACAACCCGCGCGGGTACGTCTACTGGCCGATGCAGATCGGCCTGACCTGGCCGGCCAACACCTGGGCCGATCCGGCCACCTGCCAGGCCGACGCGCAGCTCCTCGCGGGGGCCGGCGTCACCATGGTGCAGGCGCCCTTCGACCCCGACCTGTTCGACGCGGCGACGCAGATCGAGCAGTGCGCCGACGCCTTCTGGGCGGCCGGGATCGGCGTCGCCTGGCTCAGCGCCGGTCTCGGCGGCGCGGAGTCGATCGAGGCCAGCCCCGCCTACGTGCCCGCCTACGAGCAGGAGCTGTCGGTGGCCATCAGCGACCTGGCGGCCAAGCCGGCAACGCAGTTCTGGTTCATCGGCAACGAGGAGGACAACCAGTCCAACGGGGGCGCCTGCTTCTTCGACCGCGGCGGCTGCAACGACGGCAGCTCGGGCGGCGGCGGGCACTACCTGCGCCAGCTCGTCGACTACATGCACACCAACGATCCCGACCACCTGGTCAGCACCAAGATGTGCTGCAGCTACCCCAAGAGCACCGCCTCGCCACCCACCGGCTGCGGCCCCACCGGGCTGCTCTCCCCCACCGACGTGCCCAACCTCGACTTCTGGTCGGTCGACTACTACCCCTACGAGAGCTTCGGCGGGCTGTTCACCTGCTTCTCCCAGGACGACAGCACCCGCCCGGTGCTGCTCAGCGAGTTCGGCGACGGACGCTACGACTGCCTGGGCCTCGATCCCGACAACCTCAGCGGCACGGTCGACATCGCCTGCCCGCAGGGCAGCCACGAGCAGCAGGACAACCAGTCCACCGCCAACGACGACATGTGGAACGGCCTCCTCGCGGCCGAGGCCACGGCGAGCAACCCGAGCGGCGAGGTCATCGGCGGAACCGCCTTCATGTACTCCGACCTCTGGTGGTACACGGTGAGCTGCTTCGGCTGCGAGTCGGGCACGCAGCTCACCCACGACGTCGAGGCCGCCAAGTTCACCAACTACCCGGCCAACTGGTGGTCCTCGGAATGGGCGGGCTCCTCGTACGCGCAGAACGTCAACCAGTCAGGGCAGCCGCGCATCCCCGCCGAGGCCCTCACCACCGTCGGCCAGATCTGGACGGGAACGACGTTCCCCACGGTGAGCAACGTCGTGGTCACACCGCTGAGCACCCCGACCTCGACCTGCCAGGTGCAGGTGACCTGGACCTCGGCGACGGCGGCGACGAGCATCGCCGACTGGGCGCGGGACGGGCTGGTCACCATCGCGGAGAACGGCCATCAGGATCCCATCGCCGACAACACCGACTTCCTCGACTCCACCGAGGACGGCACCCTGACCACGACCCACAGCCTGGTGCTGTCCGGCGACATCACCCCCGGTGAGCTGCTCCACGTCGTCGTGCGCGGCTTCGACGCGAGCTGGCGGACCGCGGCGTCGCAGCAGGTCGTCGTCCAGGTCCCCACCGGCGCCTGCGTCTGAGGCGGCGCTCTCCGCGACCGAGGGCCGCCGGGGGCTGATCGCCCTCGGCGGCGCCCGCGCGGGCGTTCCTGCTAGCGGCTCAGTGCTTGCCGGCCCGCGCCGGTCCGCTGAACAGGTAGATGAGCACGGCTGCGAAGAGCAGCCACATCGCCCACGCTTGCTCCCATGGCATGGTGGTGACCCCGTGACGGCGCGACCGTGAACAGGTCGCTTCCTCACGATCGTCCGCCGCGGACGCCGGGTGGCGCCAGGGCCGTTCGTCCCGCCCGGGCTAGCTCATCGACTCCAGCAGCGTCGCCAGGTCCTCGGCGTGCTCCTCCTCGACGGCGAGGATGCCCTTGATCATCTGCTGGGTGGTGGGGTCGCCGTCGCCCAGCCAGCGCACGATCTCCTGGTAGGAGGCGATGGCCACGCGCTCGGCCACCAGGTCCTCCTTGATCATGTCGAGCAGGCCGTCACCCTCGACGTACTCCGCGTGGCTGCGCGTGGCCAGCCCGTCCGGGCTGAAGTTCGGCGCGCCCTGGAGCTGGACGATGCGGGCGGCGACGGTGTCGGCGTGGCCCATCTCGTCGGTGGCGTGCTGCAGGAACTCGGCCGCCACCGATCCCGCGTTGATGCCCTGCGCGCAGTAGTAGTGCCGCTTGTAGCGCAGCACGCAGACCAGCTCGGTGGCCAGCACCTCGTTGAGCACGGCGATGACCCGGTCGCGGTCGGCGCCATAGGCGTCGGTCACGGCGCCGCGCTCGATGTGCTCGCGCGCACGGCGGCGCAGGGTCTCGACGTCGGTCAGGAACTCACCGGCCACATGGCCACCTCCGATGGGCTGGGCTACCGCTCCATCCTGCCCGTCCTGCACCGCTCCCGTCGACCTGCCCGCCTCGGGGCCGGGGCGCCGCCACGGCCATCCGGCACGCCGGCCCGTGACCTTCGCCCCGGGCGCGATCGGCGGCGCGCCCATACCCTGGGCGGAGATGGACGCAGGCCACCCGGACCTGGTCGCCGCCGCGCGCGCCCCTGCGGAGGCGGTGGCCGCCGAGCTGGGCTCGTCCCCGCAGGGGCTGGGCTCGGCGGAGGCGGAGGAGCGCCTGCGCACCCTCGGCGCCAACGTGCTGCGCTACCACCGCGTCACCCCGCTCGGCGTGCTGCTGCGCCAGTTCCGCAACCCGCTGATGCTCCTGCTGCTCCTCTGCGCCGGCGTGTCGGGCTTCACGGGCGACCCCACCGACGCGGTCATCATCGGCGCCATCGTCGCGGTCAGCGTGGTGCTCAGCTTCGTCAACGAATACCGCGCCGAGGCGGCGGTGGAGGCGCTGCACGCCGAGATCCACCATCGCGCGGTGGCCTGGCGCGACGGACGCCGCACCGAGGTCGACGCCACGGCGATCGTCCCCGGCGACGTCGTTGAGGTCGGGATTGGCAACATCATCCCCGCCGACCTGCGGCTGCTCGACGTCGACGAGCTGGAGTGCGACGAGGCGGTGCTGACGGGGGAGTCGCTGCCCGTGGCCAAGCAGTCGGCGGCGGCGCCGGACGCGTCGGGGGTCGACCTGCCCTCGTGCGCCTTCATGGGGACGATCGTCCACCAGGGCGCGGGGCGCGGCGTGGTGGTGGCGACCGGTCCCGCCACGGCGTTCGGCGCCATCGCCGCGGGCCTCGCGGAGCAGCAGGGGGCGAGCGCCTTCCAGAAGGGTCTCTCTGCGTTCTCGGTGCTGCTCGTGCGCGTCGCCGCGGTGCTGTCGGTGGCGATCTTCGCGTTCAACGTCGCCTTCCACAAGCCGCTGCTCGAGGCGCTGCTCTTCTCGCTGGCCATCGCGGTGGGCATCACCCCCGAGCTGATGCCGGCCATCGTCACCGTGAGCCTCTCCACCGGCTCGCGGGCGCTGGCCAGGCGCAAGGTGCTGGTGAAGCGGCTGGTCGCCATCGAGGACCTGGGCAACATCCAGGTGCTCTTCACCGACAAGACGGGAACGCTGACGCGGGGCGCCGTGGCCTTCGACCGCGCCCTCTCTCCGAGCGGCGCGGAGTCCGACCACGCACTGCTGCTGGGCCTGCTCTGCAACGAGGCGACCCCCACGGCGGACGGCGCCGTCGGGGGCAACGCGCTCGACCAGGCGTTGTGGTGCGCCCCGAACGCCGGGAGCATCGCGCAGCGCGCCGGCGGGACCGCTGCCTTCCAGCGCCTGGCGCGCCTTCCCTTCGACCACGAACGCCAGCTCGCCTCGGTGATCGTGCAGAGCCCTGACGGCGCGCTGCTGGTGACCAAGGGCGCGCCGGAGTCCGTGCTGGCGCGCTGCCGCGAGGCGCCGGATGGGGCGGCGGCGACGCTGGAGCGCCTCTTCACATCGGGCGCGCGTGTCGTCGCCGTCGCCGCGCGCGCCTGCGTCGCGCAGGCGGAGCTGCGCGCGGCCGACGAGCGCGACCTCGAGCTGGCCGGCTTCCTCACCTTCGTGGACCCCCCCAAGCCGGACGCCGGCGCCTCCATCGAGCGGCTGCGCCGCCTCGACGTCGAGGTGAAGATCATCACCGGCGACAACGGCACCGTGGCCGCCACCGTCTGCCGCCAGATCGGCATGGATCCGGGCACCGTCGTCACCGGCGCGGAGATCGCAGCGCTGGACGACGACGCGCTCGCCGGGCTGATCCCGCGCACCACGGTCTTCGCGCGCGTCAGCCCCGACCAGAAGTCGCGCGTCATCAAGGTGGCGCGCCGCGGCGGCCGCGACGTCGCCTTCCTCGGCGACGGCGTAAACGACGCGGTGGCGCTGCACCACGCCGACGTGGGCATCTCCGTCGACTCGGCGACCGACGTGGCCAAGGACGCCGCCGACATCGTGCTGCTGGACAAGGATCTCGACGTCCTCGCCGACGGCGTCGTCGAGGGGCGGCGGATCTTCGCCAACACCATCAAGTACGTGCTGATGGCCACCTCGTCGAACTTCGGCAACATGTTCAGCGCCGCCGCCGCCTCGGTGTTCCTCAGCTTCCTGCCCATGCTGCCCTCGCAGATCCTGCTCAACAACCTGCTCTACGACGCCGGCCAGATGGCCATCCCCAGCGATTGCGTCGACGAGGAGGCGCTGGCCCGGCCCGCCGCCTGGGACCTGCACTTCGTGCGCCGCTTCATGCTCGTCTTCGGACCGCTCAGCTCCATCTTCGACTTCCTCACCTTCTGGGTCATGCTGGGCGCGCTGCACGCCTCGCAGAGCACCTTCCGCACCGGCTGGTTCGTGGAGTCGCTGGCGACGCAGACGCTGGTGGTGTACGTCATCCGCACCCGGCGCGTCCCCTTCCTGCGCAGCCGTCCCAGCCGGCTGATGCTGCTGATCCCCACCTCCTGCGCGCTGATCGGTGCGGTGCTCACCTTCACGCCGCTCGACGGCGTGCTCGGCTTCACCCGGCTGCCGCCGGTCTTCTTCCTCATCCTGCTGGGGATGGTGCTCACCTACCTCGCCCTCGTCGAGGCCGCCAAGGCGCGCTTCTACACCGCCCATCCCTTCGCCTTCGTCAAGCGGCCCAGCACCTCGGTGCAGCGGCTGGAACGCCGCATCCTCCGCCGCGCGGCGCGCTTCGTGCACCACGGTCCGCCCCACGCGAGCTGACCCGCGCTGCCGCGTGTCAGCGGGGCGGCTCGCGTCCCCCCGCGGCGAGGACGATCACCGCCACCAGCGCCACCGCCGACGTGGCCAGCAGCCCCGCCCCTGGGCCGGCCGCCGCCGCCACCGCGCTGGCCATCAGCGGCCCCACCACCAGCCCCACCGCCTGCGCGCTCTGCACGAAGCCGAACACGGTGGCGCGGATGTGCGCGGGCGTCTCCAGGCTGAGCATGGTGGCGACGCCGGGCGCGAGCGTGCCGCTGGTCATGCCGAAGATCAGCACCACGGGGAGGATGGCGGCCAGCGAGCCGAAGGTGCCGAGACCGACGAGGGCCAGTCCCATCACCGCGATGGCGATCAGCGACGCGCGCAGATGCCCGGTTCGCGACGCGAAGCGCGCGTACATCGCCGCCGCGATGCCGGTGCCGACGCCGCTCACGGTGAAGGCGACGCCCGTGACCAGCGTCGCCGTCGCGGCGAAGATGCCCACGAAGCGCAGCACCAGGAGGGGCTGCATGGCACCGCTCACCGTCGTGTAGAGCGCCTGCACCAGGAGCAGCACGCTGACGATCCGCACCGTCTGGCGGCCGAGCGCATGCACCTCGCGCCACCCGCCCCGGCGGTGGCGGCCGTCGGCGCCCCGCGGGCGCCGCGTCTCGCGGACCATGAGCAGCACCGGGATCACCGCGGCGGCCTCGATCGCCGCGCCGGTGAAGTACGTCGCGCGCAGGCCGAGGAACCCCGCCACCGCGCCCGACACCGCGGGGCCGAGCGCTGTGCCGAAGGCGTTGGCGGCGCTCACCCAGCCGAGCGCGAAGGGAACCCGGTCGTTGGGCGTCTCGGCCGCGGCCAGCGCGATGGCCACCGGAGTCGTCCCTGAGAGCAGGCCGAACAGCACGCGGAAGACGACCAGCTCGACGACGTTGGTCGACAGCCCCATGCCCAGCACGGTGATCGCGCCGCCGAGCATGGCCCGCACCAGCATCGGCTTGCGCCCGTAGCGATCGGCCACCGCGCCCCACACCGGTCCCGACACGAAGAGCCCCACGCCGAGCCCCGCCGAGGCGACGCCCGACCAGAGGGCGAGCTGGTGCGGGTCGGTGATGCTCAGCTCGTTCCTGAGGAAGAGGGGGATGAAGGGAAAGGTGAAGGTGAGCCCGAAGATGGCGGCGAGCTGCCCGATGAACAGCGCCACGACGTTGCGCCGCCAGTCGACCCCGCCCTCGTTGATCGCCGCCGGCGCGTCCGCCGTGCCGGTCACCGGCGAGGTCGACCGGCGGGCGCGGCGACGACCATGCATATGATCATCACGGAAGCATAGCCGCCCCGCAGCGCCGCGCCGGGGAGGTCGGGGTCAGCCGTCCGCCAGGTCGACCACCACGGGGGCATGGTCCGACGGCGCCGTCCCCTTGCGCGCCTCGCGGTCGATGTAGGCGTCCTGCAGCCGCGGCGCAAGGGCGCGGCTGAGCAGCACCAGGTCGATCCGCATCCCCTCGCCCTTGTGGAACATGCCGGCGCGGTAGTCCCAGTAGGTGAAGGGACGTCCCTTCATCGCCCGCGGCTGCACGTCGGTGAAGCCGAGGTCGAGCAGCGCCGACAGCGCCTCACGCTCCGCGGCACTGACGTGCGTCGAGCCGATGAACTGGGCGGGATCCCAGACGTCGTCGTCGCCAGGGGCGATGTTGAAGTCGCCGCACACGAGGGTGGGATGCGACGCGGCGTCGCCGGCGTGCAGGGCGGCGCGCAGCGCGGTGAGCCAGGCCAGCTTGTACGCGTAGTGCGGCGAGTCCAGGCTGCGCCCGTTGGGGACGTACAGCGACCAGACGCGCACACCGCCGCACATGGCGTCGATGGACCGCGCCTCCAGCTCCTCGAAGGGCGGCTCCTCAGCGAAGCCGCGATGGACGTCGTCGAGGCCGGCGCGCGAGAGGATGGCCACGCCGTTCCAGCGTCCTGCGCCGTGCGCGGCCACCTCGTAGCCGAGCGAGGCCAGCTCCAGGGTGGGGAACGACGCCTCCGCCACCTTGGTCTCCTGCAGGCACACGACGTCGGGCCGCACCTGCTCCAGCCAGGCGAGCAGGCGGGGCAGGCGGGCGACCAGGGAGTTGACGTTCCAGGTGGCGAGGCGCATCCGCACAGGATGGCAAGTCGCGGGACCCTCGCGGGCGACGGCCGCCCGCGACGCGCTCAGCCGCCCGCGCGGCTCATGGTGCAGCGCCCCTCGCCACCGGCGCGAGCTGCTGCGCCTGCCTGCTCTCTGCGGGCGGCGGAGGGAAGGGCACGCGCTGCTCGACCGCCGCGCGGTAGCGCGCGGTACGCGCGGGGAGGTTCACGGTGACCACCGCCACCGTCCTGCCGTCGCGCCCGTACGCGGCCACGAACCGGCGCGCAGCGCGGTCGCCCTCGACGATGCGCAGCTCGTCGCCCGCCCGCGGCACGCCGAGCATCTGCAGGCGCAGGTCGTGCATGTCCGACCAGAACCAGGGCACGGGGCGGTACGGCTCCGCGGAGTCGCCGTGCAGCAGCGCCCGCGCCGCCGCCGCGCCCATGTGGTTGGCGTTGTCGAAGTGCTCGATGCGCACCGCTCCGCCGAGTCCGTCGAAGTCCCAGCGGGCGACGTCGCCGGCGGCGACGACACCCTCGACCTCGACGGCGCGGCAGCGCGAGTCGCAGACGACGCCGTCGTCGAGGCGCACGCCGGACTCCTCCAGCCACTCCGTCGCAGGCGTCACGCCGAGCGCAACCACGACGAGATCCGCGGGAATGGTGCTGCCGTCGTCCAGCCGCACACCCTCCACCGTCGCGCCTCCCAGCACGGACTCGGCGGCGCGACCGGTGCGCACCTCGGTGCCGTGCTCGCGGTGGATCTCGGTGACCAGCGCGCCCAGGTCGGGGCCGAGCGCGCCGTGCAGCAGCGCCGGGGCCGGCTCCACGACCGTCACGGCGGCGCCTGCGTCGCGGCAGGTCGCGGCCACCTCGGAGCCGATGAAGCCGCCGCCGATGACGGCGACGCGCGGGCGGGACTGCAGCGCCGCGCGCAGGGCGATGCAGTCGTCGACGGTGCGCAGCGTGTGCACGCCCTCGCAACCGTCGGGAACCATCGCCTCGGGAAGGCTGCGCGGCCGCGCGCCGGTGGCGACGACCATGCCGTCGAAGCCGATGCGCTCCTCGCCGTTCGCGGTGACGACGGTGACCGACCGATCGGTCAGGTCGAGCGCGGTGGCGCGCGTGCCGGTGCGCAGCTCGACGCGCAGGTCCTCACGGATGCGCAGGTCGACCTTGTCGCGCTCCCAGCTCCCGGCGAGGAGCTGCTTGGAGAGCGGCGGTCGCTGGTAGGGAGGATGCGCCTCCTCCCCCAGCACGGTCAGCCGGCCGTCGAAGCCCTCCGCGCGCAACGTCTCGGCGGCGCGCAGGCCCGCCAGCGAGGCCCCGACGACGACGACCGACCGCAGGGGCACGGTCAGCCCTCGATGCTCAGCGACTGGGTGGGACACGCGCGCACGGCGTCCTCGATCTTCGCGCGCATCGCGTCGGGCGGGGTCTCGTCGAGGATGGTCAGCTCACCGTCGTCCTCGACGCGGAACACCTCGGGGGCGACGCCCATGCACATGGCGTTGCCCTCGCACGTGGCACGGTCGACGAGTACGCGCATCACGGTCACCTCCTGTAGGCTGGTATCCCTGCACCCACGGGTTACGGTATCAACGCCGTCGTTTTTCGCACAACCGGAGTGTCGCGACCAGCCGGGAGGGGTCCACGGAGGAACGCGAGCATGAGCACCCCGGCAACCCGAGTCGCCGGCGCCGCCGTGGCCACCGAGGCGCGCCCGCAGCAGAAGGCTCCCGCCGTACCCGAGGGCTATCCCGCCGCGCGCCGCCGCGTGCAGTTCGACTGGGAGAGCACGCCGCTGCACTGGGTGCCCGATGACGCCTTTTCGACGCACGTGATGAATGTGCTGCATCTGCTGCTCCCGACGGGTGAGCGCTGGTTCGTCGAGGTGGTCAACAAAGCCACCCCGCAGGTGAGGGATCCCGAGCTGCTGGCGGCGATCAAGCCCTTCGTGCGGCAGGAGGCGTGGCACGCCTACGCGCACCAGGAGGTGCTCAAGCACCTGGCCGCGCAGGGGCTCGACGCCAAGCCGTTCACCGAGCGGCTCGACCGCTACTTCCGCGCCGTGCTCAGCGACCACCCCCGCCTGCCCGCGTTCCTGCAGCCGTGGTGGCTCAACCGCCGTCTCGCCGTCGTCGCCGCCATCGAGCACTTCACCTGCGTGCTGGGCAAGTGGATCCTGGAGAACGAGGAGCTGGAGCGCATCGGCGCCGACGCCTCGATGCTCGACCTGCTGCGCTGGCACGGCGCCGAGGAGGTGGAGCACCGCGCGCTGGTGTGGGACGTGCACGACGAGCTGAGCGGCAGCCATCTGCAGCGCGTCACCGCGATGCTCGAAGTGGCCGTGATGCTCTCGCTGCGCTGGTACCAGGCTGCGCGCTTCCTCATGCTCAACGATCCGACGCTGCACGGCGAGAAGCCGACCCTGCGGCGCTGGCTGCGCGCTGCGCGCGAGAAGCGCCTGCCGTCGCCGGGGCTGCTCTACGGCGCCGTGCCCCGCTACATGCGGCGGCGGCACCACCCAAGCCAGGAGGCGACCACCGCCTGGGCGCTGCAGTACCTGCGGCGCAGTCCGGCGGCGAGCGTGGCGCAGATAGACTGAGCGCCGATGCAGCTCGGCCTCCACGTCAGCGACTTCACCTTCCCCGGTGGGCCTGCGCGCCTGCGCGACGACCTCAGCGACATCGCCCAGGCCGCCGAGGCCGCCGGCTTCGACCGCCTCAGCGTCATGGACCACTTCTTCCAGATCGGCGTGCTCGGTCCGCCCGAGCACGAGATGCTGGAGGCGTACACCACGCTCGGCTTCCTGGCCGGGCGCACGTCGCGGCTGAAGCTCTTCGCCATGGTGACCGGCGTCATCTACCGCCAGCCCGGGCTGCTCGCCAAGGCGGTGACCACACTCGACGTCCTCTCCGGCGGTCGCGCCATCCTCGGCATCGGCGCCGCCTGGAACGAGGCGGAGTCGCGAGCCCTCGGCTTTCCCTTCCCGCCGATCGCGGAGCGCTTCGAGCGGCTGGAGGAGGCGTTGCAGATCGTCCTGCAGATGTGGAGCGACAGCGACGCGCCGTACCACGGTCGCCACTACACGCTGGAGCGCACGTTGAACGCGCCGCAGCCGCTGCAGCGCCCCCATCCGCCCGTCCTCATCGGCGGCAGCGGTGAGCGCAAGACGCTGCGCCTGGTCGCGAAGTATGCGGACGCGTGCAATATCTTCTCGGGCGCCGACCTGGCCCACAAGCTCGACGTCCTGCGCGCCCACTGCGAGCGCGAGGGTCGCGACTACGACGCCATCGAGAAGACGGTGCTGTTCAACTTCGACGCCGGCGAGAACGGCGAGCGCGCCGCCGAGCTGGTGGAGCCCATCCGTGAGTTCGCCCGGCTGGGCTTCCACGAGGTGCACGGGTCCCTGCGCAACGTCTCCCGCATCGCACCGATCGAAGCGATCGGCCGCGAGGTGATCCCCGCCGTCGCGGAGCTCTGAGTCTCGCCGGAGCGGCCCGTCGGGATAGACAGCCGCGGACGCGCAACAGTCGGGGTACGCGGCCGATCTCCCCGTGATGCAGACCGGCCGCCGCCGGCTCCCGTGTGTTCGAGCGTGCCCGTCCACACGGCCCGACCCAGATCCGGACACACATGGGGACCAGCATGCGGATGCCGGCAGCCGACCGCGAGCGCTCCAGGAGCGCCCACCGCCCCCGTCTCGACGGCGCGCTCTCCGTGCTCGCCGTCGCCTCCCTCGCCGCCCTCGCGGCGCTCCAGGCGCCAGCCGCCACGCCGGCCGGCGCCGCAGCGGCGGCGGCAGTCGGCGCTGCCCCGCCCGCCGACACCTCGTGCCGCGGCGCCCTGCCGGCCGCCCCGGGCGCCGACCTCGTCTGCAACCGTCCCGGCGGACCGGAGAGCTTCCACGACCAGGCATCCCGCCTGAGCCAGCAGGTCGCCCGCGCCGCCGCGCCGTTCGGCTCCATGGCCCCCGGCGCCTACGCCGCGGCGGTGCGGCAGCGCAGCGCCGTGCCCGGCGCGGGGAGCCTGCCGGGCACCGGCGCCACCTGGAAGCCGGTGGGCGGCACACCGGAGTGCGCGGGGCCCTCGACGACGGGCTCCACCTGCCCGCCGGCGTCGAACGCCAACGGCAACTACCCCGAGTCGCCGCTCGGCATGGTGCAGCTCTCCGGCCGCGTCACCAGCTTCGCCGCCGACCCCGCCGACGCCGCCCACCTCTGGGTCTCCGCCGCGGCGGGCGGCGTCTCGGAGACGCACGACGGCGGCTCCACATGGACCCCGATCGGCGACGGCCTGCCCACCCAGGTGGTCGGCGCCATCGCCTACGACGCCGCCACCCGCACACTTCTGGTCGGAACCGGCGACAACTCGTTCGGCCAGGACGGCATCAGCGGCCACGGCATCGCGCTGACCCGGGACGACGGTGCCACCTGGACCGCCGCCACCGGCATCCCCGACCTCGCCCTCAGCTTCCGCATCGTGGTCTCCCCCGTGGACAGCAGCGGCAGGACCATCTACGCCGCCACCAGCAAGGGCCTCTTCCGCTCCACCGACGGAGGCGCCAGCTTCGTCAACCTCGACCTGCCCACCACGCCGGCGGGCTACACGCCCAACTGCGCGGGTGACACCACCACGCCGCTCTGCTTCTTCGCCAGCGTGGTCACCGACGTCGTGGTGCGGCCCACGGCGAGCAGCAACGGCCCCGCGGGCGCGGTGATGGCGGTGGTGGGCTGGCGCGCCGGCGCCAAGCCCGACCTCGACCCCAGCGGCACCCAGCTCACCTGTGGCTCCACCGGCTGCGTGCAGTCGCCGCAGAACGGCATCTACGCCTCGACCAGCGGCGACCCCGGCAGCTTCAGCTGGGTCAGCGGCGCGAGCAACGGCTTCGCTCCCGACGGCATCGTCGGGCGCACCGCCCTGGGGGGCGTCACCGGCGCGGGGCAGAACCCCGACGCGGTGTACGCCCTCGTCGAGGACGTGCAGAAGTTCAACCACTGCCCGGACTACGCGGACACCGTCTCCCCGATCTGCAACGCCACCATCAACGGCGAGCTGGTCTCCACCGTCCTCGACGGTCTCTACGCCACCTACGACTTCGGCAAGACCTGGACCAAGATCATGGACTGGTCGCAGCTGCGCGGCCCGTTCACCAACAGCGCGCTGGCGGCCGAGGCCGGCTACTCTCCGGGCATCCAGGCCTGGTACAACCTCAACGTGGTCGTGGACCCGACCACCAAGGACGCCAACGGCGATCCCACGCGCGTGGTCTTCGGCCTGGAGGAGCTCTGGGAGAACAACAACGGCCCGGCGTCGCAGGTGATCGGCAACCCGCTGCACACGGTGTGGACCCGGCAGAAGACGTACGGCGCAACGCCGGGTGACGCGCCCTGGGTGGTGATCGGCCGCTACTGGAACGCCTGCGCCGGTCTCAACACCGGCGTGCCGTGCAACCCGTCGAGCCTGTCCGACCTCACCAGCGCCGTCACCACCACCCATCCCGACCAGCACGCCGAGGTCTTCGTCCCCGACGGCTCCGGCGGCGTGACCCTGTTCGCGGGCAGCGACGGCGGCGTCTTCAAGCAGCACGCCGGCACCGGCGCCGACTTCAACAACCAGAGCTGGAACGACGGGCAGAACGTCGGCCTGCACACCCAGCAGCCGTACGACGCCGAGATGGCCAGGGACGGGACCGTGGTGTCCGGCCTGCAGGACAACGGCGAGGAGAAGATCACGCCGGACGGTCACCAGTACGAGATCTTCGGCGGCGACGGCTTCTTCACCACCATCGACCCGGGCAACAGCGCGAACATCCTCGAGGAGTACAGCTACGGCGTGGTGAGCGGCACCAACGACGGCGGCAACACCTGGTTCCTCACCGACACCGACCAGGCGGGCAACAGCACGTGCAGCTCGAGCACGGCGCTCTTCTCCACACCCATCGAGCAGGACCCGACCACGCCGGGGCACATCGTGATCGGCTGCACCCAGGTGCAGGAGGCGACCCAGGGGTACGCCAGCACCTGCGTCGATCCCACCTGCAGCACGTACACCAATCCCTTCGTCCAGGTGTTCGACCTGGGCACGGCGCCGGGGGGGAACACGAACAACATCCCGTCGGCGGTGGGCGTGCGCGGCGCCAGCATCTACGTCGGCTACTGCGGCTACTGCGACGTGGTCACCGGCGGCCTGCCCTTCCACAGCGGCATCGCCACCAACGTGGGCGGCTCGCAGCCGCCGCAGATCGGCACCAGCAACGGCTGGCACTTCGCCGCCGGGCTGTGCGGCAACTGCGGCACGCCCGACGGCAAGCTGCCGCAGCGCTACATCACCTCGATGCAGATCGACCCGTCGGACCCCAACACCGTCTACCTGACGATGGGCGGCTACGGGCGGCGCTGGATCCCGCCGGGCGCACTCGGCGACACGGTGGGCGAGGTGGGCACGGGCCACGTCTTCAAGTCGACCGACCACGGGGAGCACTTCACCGACATCAGCGGCAACCTGCCCGACGCGCCGGCCAACTGGACGGTGCTGCACGGCGGCCAGCTGGTGGTCGCCACCGACGTCGGCGTGTTCATCAGCGACCCGGCCACGCCGGTGAGCAGCTTCGTGAGCACCAGCACGCCGAGCATCGCCTACGGCCTGCTGGGCACGGGGCTACCGGTGACACCTGCGTTCACGCTGCGCCAGAGCGCGGCCGACCCCAACACGCTGCTGATCTCCACCTACGGTCGCGGCGACTACACCTACACCTTCCCCCCGAGCGCGCCGGGAGTGGTCAGCACAGCTCCAACCGCCGCGGCACCGCCGCTGCCCAACACATCGGGACCGGCGTTGGCCGGCGAGGCCGGGTTCGCCGGCGCGGCGGTGCTCACCCTGCTGACCGTGTCGGCACGGCGGCGGAGGCGTCGCACGGACGTCTGAGGGGCGGCGCCAGTCATCGGTCGGGCAGGGAGCCCTGCTGCTCTCTTCACCATGTGCAGCCCGGCGCCCGGGACCGCCCGCTTGACGTCGGGAAAACGATTTCTCTAGGCTTCCCCGGTGGGGGTGCCGTCAGGGTTCGCCTGGCCGTTCAGGGAGGCACATCCCCGTGCAGACGAGATGGCTGGTGGCGGGCAGTGCGGCTCTCCTGCTGCTCACGGGCTGCGGCGCCGCGCCCACAGCGCTCGCACGCGACACGCTGCCGCCCGCGCCGGCGACGGACGTCCCCGCGGTGACGCCCGGCAGCAGCGCGTCCGCGCCAGGTGTGGTCGCGCTCGCGGGCGGCGGCGGCGCCGGCGGAACGGTGGCGAACGCCGGGCACCGCTCCACCGCGACACCGAACGCGACCGTGTGGCTCTGCCACCCCGGCGTCGCACCCGACCCCTGCGTCGGCGACCGCTCGACGACGGCGGTGTCGGCCCACGAGACCCGGACGGTCTCCCCGTCGTCCCCGGCCAACACCAGGAACGTCGACTGCTTCTACGTGTACCCGACGGTGAGCAACGAGTCGAGCGACAACTCCGACCTCCAGGTCCAGCAGGCTGAGATCGACGTCGCCCAGGAGCAGGCGTCGCAGTTCTCCTCCGTCTGCGACGTGTGGGCGCCGATGTACCGGCAGATCACCTGGACGGGCCTCGCCCACGGGTCGGCACAGGTCGTGGTCACCGCGCTCTCCAGCCTGGCCGCGGCGTTCACCGACTACATGGCGCACGACAACCACGGTCGGCCCATCGTCTTCATCGGGCACTCGCAGGGCGCGGCGATGCTCATCATGCTGCTGCGCAACTCGTTCGACCACAGCGCGGCCCTTCGCCATCAGCTGATGTCGGCGATCATCCTGGGCGGCGACCTCACCGTCGCGCCCGGCAGCACGGTGGGCGGCGCCTTCGACAACATCCCCGCGTGCACCTCACCGGGCCAGACCGGCTGCGTGATCGCGTACTCCAGCTTCCTGGAGGAGCCGCCGCAGGACACGGGGTTCGGCAAGCCGGGGCAGGGCGCGGCCCTGCTCTGGGGTGAGACGCAGACCTCGGGGCAGCAGGTGCTCTGCACCGACCCCGCCGCCCTCGACGGCAACGCCGGCTCGCTGAAGCCGCTCTTCCTCACCTCCAGCCAGCCGAACCAGGCGGTGACCACGCCGTGGGTCACCTACCCGCAGCTCTACACCGGCTCCTGCCAGTCGAAGGACGGCATCACCTGGCTGCAGGTCAACCCGTCGACCGACCAGACCGACGTCCGCCCGCGGGTGAAGGAGAACGCGGGACCGGCGTGGGGGCTGCACCAGTACGACGTGGACCTCGCCCTGGGCAACCTCATCGACATCGTCGCCGGCCAGGAGGCGTCCTACCACTGACCTCAGCCGAGCTGGAGGCGGGCCAGCGCGTGGACCTCGTCGCGCGTGCTCTCGTAGAGCCGCCGGTAGACGCCGTACAGCTCGCCGTACACGTCGCGCGTCCGCGCATCGGGCTCGACGCACGCGGCCGTCTCGTACCACTGCGCTGACGGATCGACGACCCCGGCGCCGCGGGCCGCCAGCAGCGCGTCGCCGTACGCGGCCCCGACGGTGCACGCGGGGATCTCCTGCGGACGCCCCAGCACGTCGCTGACCACCTGCGTCCACAGCGACCCCCTGGTGCCGCCACCGACGGCGCGCAGGACGCTCGTCTCCACGCCGACCTGCTCGAACACCTCGAGGTTGTGGCGAACTCCCATCGCGGTGCCTTCGAGGACCGCGCGGTAGAGGTGTCCCCGCGTGTGACGCAGCGTCAGCCCGGCGATGGTGCCGCGGGCCAGCGGGTCGAAGAGGGGCGTGCGCTCCCCCGCGAAGTAGGGAAGCACGACGAGGGCGTCGGCGCCCGGCGGCGTCGCCGCAGCCTCGTCGATGAGTGCCTCGAACGGTGCTCCGCCGGTGACGTCGCGCAGCCACGCGGTGACCGCACCGGACGTGGCCATCCCCGCCGCAACGGTGCGGGTGTGCGGCTGCACGCCGGCGGTCTGCCAGATGCGCTCGTCGGGTCTCGCCGACTCCGCGGCGGCGACCATGAACATGGTGGTGCCGTACATGAGCATGAGGCTGCCGGGCGCCTCCACCCCGATGCTCAGTGCCTCCGACCAGGCGTCGATGGTCCCCGCGACGACAGGCGTGCCGGCCGGGACGCCCGTCTCGCCGGCCGCGGCGGCGGTCACGCTGCCGGCGGAGTGGCCCGGCCAGTGCAGCGCGGGCGGGGCCATCGCGCCGCACAGGTCGACGCCGACAGAGTCCCTCCAGCGCGCGGCGGCCAGGTCGTACAGCGGGTTGCACTGGCTCGCGGAATGGTGGTCGAGCACGTACTCGCCGGTGAGGCGGTGGACCAGCCACGACGAGGCCATGAAGAACCGGCGCGCGCGCTCCCACACCTGCGGCTCGTGCCGCTGCAGCCAGAGCAGCTTGGGGCCGACCGCCTGGCTGGTCAGTGGTGACCCGCCCCACGCCAGCATCTCCTGCGCGCCGAGCCGGTGCTGCAGCTCCGCGATCTCCGCGGTGGCCCGGGTGTCGACGCCGTAGAGGATCGCGGGGCGCAACGGTGTGCCCGCGTCGTCGGTGACCAGAACGCACGGGCCGATGCCGCTGACGGCCACGCCGGCCACCTCACCGCGACTGCGCGCGGCCGCGGTCAGCTCGCGAAGGATGTCGCGGCAGTCCGCCCACCACATCGCCGGGTCGTGCTCGAACCAGCCCGGCTGCGGCATCGACGTGGTGTGCGCGCGCCCGGCGACGGCGAGCACCTCACCGTCGGAGGTGGCCAGCACCCCCTTGGAGCTGGAGGTGCCGATGTCGACGCCGAGCAGCAGCGCGCCCACGCTACGCGGCGGGCACCGCTCGAAGGCTGCCGAAGGGGTCGTAGTCGATGTCGAGCAGGCGGCACACCTCGCGCAACTCGGCGACGTGGTCGCCCGGGATCGCGTGGATGTGGTTCGAGCCGTAGCGCTGCAGGAACTCGTCGGCGCCGGCGCTGAAGCGGGTGAAGGCGTGCGGCCACTCGAACGTCGAGGCGTGGGCGAGCCGGTCGTTGGTGGCCTCGTCGAAGGACTCGAAGGCGCCCTGCAGCACGTGCATGCGGTAGCGCCCGTCGCGGCGGGTGAGCCGGGCGAAGGTCATCTCGCCGGGGGCGGCGATGTGGTGCACCGAGGCGCCGCCCGCGGGGAAGAAGAACACCTCGGGGTACAGGTGCGTCCTGCTCAGGTTCTCCAGCGGGTCGTCGCTGCGCGCCGCGTACCAGGTGGCGTGCTGGCCGGAGTTGCAGAGGTCCCAGATGCCGAGGTCCTCGTGGTAGTGGCGGACGTCGGCGAAGAGCACCGGCGTGCCGCTCAGGTGCTTGAGGATCTGCATGGTGAGCGCGGCGTCCATGTCGGACTCGGTGGCGCACACGTGGGTCGGCTTCTCGCCCTCCCAGTCGTAGGGGTCGTTGAGGAAGGCCTCGGCCACATCCATGGTGCAGAAGTGGTTGGTCATCTCCGGCTGGCCCTTGATGCCGGAGAAGTCGAGGTGCCACTCGTCGATGAGCTCGCGCATCGCGTAGTAGACCCGGATCTGCCGCTCCAGCAGCTCGGGTGTCAGCTTCCTGCCGTCGTAGTGGACGCCGGCGGCGTTCTGCTCCAGCCATTCGCGTCCCGCCCGCACCCGCGCGTCCGGCACGCTGTCGGAGCGGCGCACCAGCTCCCACTGGTCGATCTCCTCGACGTCGACGCCGAAGGTGCGCATCCACTGGTCGGTGTTGGAGACGGCGGTGTACATGCCCATGGGGCGCCCGCCGATGCGGCCGAAGGTGGAGCCGCGCAGCGCGCTGACGGCGCGGGCCGCGCGCACCGCCGCGTCCACCTGGGCCAGCACGCACGGGTCCTCGATGTCGCCGGAGATGCGGCGGTGCACCCGGTCGACCTGGTCGAGGCCGCCGCCGGCGGCGAGCAGGCCGACCATGCCGGGCTGCTCGGGGTTGATGTTGGAGAAGAGGAGCAGCGGCCCGGTTGTCGCCTCCGCCGCGAGCATGCTGAAGTGCGGGAACGCCCACACCGGGTAGTGGAAGATGGTGAGGTCGGGCCGCTGCGCCGCGACGGCGCGCGCCTCGCGCACCGCCATCTCGTTGCTGCCCACCGGCGCGCAGCCGTGCACCACCTCGTGGCCGCGCGCGCGCAGCGCGGCGACGACGCGCCGCTCCGCCTGCTCGCTGAACTCGCGCGTGTGCGCGTACGCGAAGTCGCGTCCGTCCGAGAACGTCAACAGCCCAAGCCTCGCCATGGTCTCTCCTCAGCGCTCGTACCGGGCGGCGAGCCCGGGCAATGACGGGAAGTCGGTGTGCGGCGTCGCCTGGTACCAGTAGGCGACGGAGGCGATGTCGTCGGTGAGGGGCTGGAACTCCCAGCGCGGCCACCAGCCCAGCGCCTGGATGGTGACGCGCAGGTCGCTCCTGAACCGGATCGGGTCGGCGATGTGCCAGCGGTACAGCCCGTGCTTGGGCACCGTCCCGGCGCCGGCGGTCCACTGCGGGTAGCCGAGGAACGGTCCGCTGTAGGTCTGCGGCGGCGCCCCGTTGAGGGCGCCGAAGCACCAGGCGCCGCCGAAGTAGTCCTCGGTGCCGGTGCCGCAGATCGTGGGGTGGTCGGTGTCGCCGTCGAGGTAGAACTTCACCTCGCCCTCGCCCCACCAGCCGTCGCTCATCTGCGTCCAGGCGATGTACGTGCCGACGTAGTGCCCGCGGCCCTGCACGCCGTCCAGCAGGACGTGCTCGGGATGCTCACGGGTGGTCACGGAGCGGCGCCACTGCGCGTGGAACAGCGCGGCATCGGCGGCGACGGGGCCGAGCGAGTAGTCGACCTGGTAGTAGAGGAAGGGGATGTCCTCGGGAAGCTGGTTCTCGATGCTGATGCGGCAGTGCTGCTGGAACGGCATCGGCCAGTAGGAGTTGAGGCCGCCGATGGGGTAGACGGCGACCGGCAGCGAGTTGACCACGCTGCGCACGCCGTGCCCGTTGGCGAAGAAGTCGCCGAGCGGCACCTCGACGGACGGCCGGGACTCGCCGTTCCAGTGGATGCGCAGCACGCAGCCGCGGAACGCCTTGGGGTCGACGGTCAGCCAGATGTGGCGGATGGTGCCAGGCCCCTCGATGTCGGCGAGCGTCGTCGTCGAGCCGGCCGGCAGCGGGATCCACGGGCGCACCTTCCACCCGGGCCCGAGGTTGCGCGCGGGGCCCTCCCCCTTGGGGTCGGCGGTGGCGCCGCCCCCCTTGGCACCGTTGGGGTTCTCCGCGGAGATCGACCGCGACTCCTCGTCGACGACGTGGGCGATGGCGTCGAGACCGAAGCTCATGCCCGGGCTCCGGCGAGGTGCGCTTCGCGAAGCTCGAGACGGCGGACCTTGCCGGTCGTCGTCAGCGGCAGGGCGGGGACGAACTCGACGATGCGCGGGTACTGGTACGCAGCGAGCCGCGAGCGCACGAACTGCCGGATCTCGGCGGCGAGCGCCTCGCTGGGCCGGTGTCCCTCACGGAGCACGATGCAGGCCTTGACCACCTCGCCGCGCACCGGGTCGGGGACGCCGATCACCGCGGCCATGCCGACCGCCGGATGGCGCATCAGGCAGCTCTCGATCTCGGTTGGTCCGATGCGGTAGCCGGCCGAGTTGATGAGGTCGTCGCGGCGGCCGACGTAGCGGATGTACCCGGCCTCGTCCTTCACCCCGAAGTCGCCGGTGAGAAGGCGGTCGCCGCGGAACTTGTCGCGCGTGGCCTGGGGATTTCCCCAGTACTCCAGGAACATCACCGGGTCGGGAGAGCGCACCGCGATCTCGCCCTCCGCCCCGGCAGGGAGCGGCGTCCCATCGCCGCCGACGACGTCCACCTGGTGTCCCGGGTAGGCGCGGCCCATGCTGCCCGGCACCACCGGGAAGAGCGCCGACGAGTTGCCGACGACGTAGTTGCACTCGGTCTGGCCGAAGATCTCGTTGACGGTGACGCCGAGATGGCCGCGCATCCAGTCGAGGACCTCCTCCCCCAGCGACTCGCCGCCACTCATCACCGTGCGCAGGCGCAGCTCCATGGGGACGGCGACGTCGTTGCGGCGCAGCATCTTCAGCGCGGTCGGCGGCAGGAAGGCGTTGCGGACGCGGTGGCGCGCCATCACCGCCACCGCCCACTCCGGGTCGAAGGCCTGCGGCCCGTCCGCGACCACGATGCTCCGGCCGTGCAGGAGCGTCGGGCAGAGCGCGTCCATCAGCCCGCCGATCCACGCCCAGTCCGCGGGCGTCCAGAAGACGTCGTCGCCCTTGGGGAAGAACTCGTGCGACAGCTCGAACCCAGGGAGATGCCCGAGCAGCACGCGGTGGGCGTGGAGCGCACCCTTGGGAGCGCCCGTGGTTCCCGAGGTGTAGATGAGCAGGCCGGGATCGCCGGCGGCGGTGTCGACCGGGGCGAACCGGCTCGACGCCGAGGCGATCGCCTCCTCGATCGGCGTGCACGGAATCGACGACTGCAGCGGGGCGGTGACCAGCAGGCGTTCGAGGTCGGGGAGCCGATCGGCGCACTCCTCGATCCTGCCCACCGCGGTGGCGTCGACGACGGCCAGCCGCGCGCCCGAGTCGCGCAGGCGCACCTCCAGCGCATCCGGCCCGAACAGTGACGAGAGCGGGACGGCGATGGCGCCCAGCTTGTAGACGGCCAGGTGCGCGACCGCCGTCCACGGCGACTGCGGCAGGACTACTGCGACGCGGTCACCGCGCCCAACGCCGAGACCGGCGAGGGCGTTGGCGAGCCGGTTCGACAGCGTGGACAGGTCGCCGAAGGTGTAGCGATCGACGGTGCCGTCACGACGCTCGTGCACGATCGCGGGCGCGTCCGCGGGTTGCGCGTCGCTGCAGGCGACGCCCATGTTGAAGCGCGCCGGGATGTCCCACCGGAAGCTGCGCACGACGTCGTCCCATGCCAGGCCTTGGTACGCCTCGAGCGTGGTCGTTCCCTCCCTGGAACCGGCGGATCGATGGACGGGTCGCGCCCCCGGCGCCCCCTTGCAGGCGCCAGGACCGGCACTTATAGTACCAGCGGGTAAACGTTTTCTCAACCACCGCGGCGGGGCGTGAGAGGGCGGGGAAGGAGGCCCCTGGTTGGCGAGGAGTCGCACCGACGTGAACCGAGCCCGGACCCCGCGCATCGCCGATGTGGCGCGGCGCGCGCGCGTCTCGCTCGCCACCGTCTCGCGCGTCCTCAACGGCAAGAGCACCGTCGACCCCCGGCTGGCCGCGCGCGTCACCGCCGCCGCCACCGAGCTGGGATACCGCCCCAACCACGTGGCCCGCAACCTGCGCGCCAGGTCGAGCACGGTGTGGGGGATCGTCGTCGCCGACATCACCAACCCGTTCTTCACCCGGATCGTGCGCGCCGTGCAGGACGCCGCCTGGAAGGAGCGCCGCACCGTCATCGTCTGCAACACCGACGAGGACCTCGACCGCGAGCGCGGCGCCATCGACGTCCTGGTCGCCGAGGGCGTCGGCGGCGTGATCATCGCGCCCGCGTCGGAGACCGCCACCGACGTGCGCCCGCTCACCGACCGCGGCATCCCGGTGGTGGCCATCGACCGCCGCCTGCCCACCGCGGTCGACTGCGTGCTGGTCGACAACATCGCGGGCGGACGTGCGGCGACCGAGCACCTGCTGGCGAGCGGGGCCCGGCACGTCGCCTGCATCACCGGCCCCCGTGACACGACCACCGCGCGCGAACGCCTCCTGGGATTCCGCCAGGCGCTCGCTGCCGCGGGAGCGGAGCGGGGCAGCTTCTCCCACGCCGACTACCGCGAGGAGGGCGGTCGCGCCGCGCTCCTGCGCTGGATCCGCCAGGACCGCCTGCCCGACGGCGTCTTCGTCGCCAACAACCTGATGACGCTCGGCGTGCTCCGCGCCGCCTACGAGCAGGGCATCAGCGTCCCCGGCGACCTGCGCGTGGTGGGCTTCGACGAACTGCCCTGGGGCGGCGGCGTCGCCGGCCGGGTGCCCGTGGTGGTGCAACCGACGACCGCGATGGCCGACGCCGCCGTGGCGATGCTCGCCCGGCGCGAGTCGGGCGACCGCGGGCCCGCACGCAACGTCGTGCTGACGCCGCGCCTGCACGCACTCGACCGCAGCGTCAAGCTCACGGTGGTGGCCTGATGGCGGCGGTCGCGGCACGGCTCCGCCGCGGCGATCTCGCCGGCACCGCGTGGCGGGCGGCGAAGGGCCGCCTCGACCTGGGGCTGCTGGGACTGGCGATGGTCGCCCTCCCCTTCATCCCGCATGCCTCGCTGGGCGTCGCAGGACTCGGCGGCATCGACAGCGGGGCGACCCTGGCCCTGCAGGGCCTCGGCATGGTCCTGGTGCTGCGGTCGAGCCGCGTCCTCAACCTCGCCCAGGTGCAGCTGGGGTATCTGGCCGGCGCGCTGTTCGTCGAGATGGTGCGGCATTCGCAGCTCATCGTCCTCGGCGACGCGGCGTGCAACGGCTGCATCGGCGGCCTGCGCAACGACTTCCTCTACCAGCAGAGCCACCCGGCCCAGGTGCTCAGCAGTCTCATCGCCCACGGGCACACCGTCATGGTGGCGGTCAACTTCTGGGTCAGCGCGGTGCTTGCGCTCATCCTCGGCACGGCCCTCTCCTGGCTGGTGCACCGCCTCGTCGTCCGCCGCTTCGAGGCCGCCTCGGTGCTGATGGGAACGGTGGTGACCATCGGCATGGCGCCGCTGCTGATCGGCGTCGCCACCTGGCTGCCGTCGCTGTTCCACGACCCGCAGCACGAGGCGATCCAGCTGCCCAACCAGGTGATCCTGCCGCACCTCGACGCCATGGTGAGCGGCGTCGCATTCCACTTCAGCGACTTCCTCACCCTCATCGTCGCCGTGGCGGGGGGTCTCGCCATCGCGACGTTCCTGCGCTTCCATGCCGCGGGACGGGCGATGCGCGCAGTGGCCGACAACCGTGCGCGCGCGCTGACCCTCGGCGTGCGCGTCAGCCAGGTCAGCGCCTTGAGCTGGGCGCTGGCCGGCCTGCTCTCCACCCTGGCGTCGGTGCTGCTCGGCGTCGGCGGCGACCTCGTGGTCGGCGGCAACGTCGCGGTCTTCGACGTGGCCGGGCTGGTGATGGTGCTGCTCGCCGTCGTCTTCGCGCAGTTCTCCTCGCTGCCGCTGGTGGTGATCGCCTCCATCACCCTCGGCGCCATGGAGTCCGTGTTCTTCCGCGGCTTCCAGGGCGACCTCCCCTTCGTGCTCACCCTCTTCGGCCTCATCGGTGCATGCCTCCTCCTGCAGGCGCCGCAGACCAGCCGGGCGGCGCGCGAGGCGGCGTCGTTCGTGCAGCGCGTCGCGCGCGAGGTGCGGCCGATCCCTCCCGAGCTGCGCCACGTTCCCGCCGTGGAGCGAGGGGTTGCCTGGGGCCGTGTCCTCGCCGTCCTCGCCGTCGCCGGGCTGCCGTGGTTCCTGGCGCCGGACCAGGTCAGCGCCATGTCGTACTTCGTCGTCGCCGCAATCGTCGGCATCTCCCTGCTCATCCTCACCGGCTGGGCGGGGCAGGTCAGCCTCGGCCAGTTCGCCTTCGCCGGCATCGGCGGCTACCTCACCGCCATCCTCGCCGGCGACGCCGGGCTGTTCATGCCGCTCGCGGTGCTGGCCGGCGGCGTCGGCGGCTCAGTGGTGGCGGTCGCCGCCGGCCTGCCGGCGCTGCGGCTGCGCGGCATGCACCTCGCCGCGATCACCCTGGCGCTGAACCTGGTCATCTACGTGGCCCTGGTCAACCCAACCTACCTGGGCCACTTCCTGCCCACGGCGCTGCCGCGACCCTCGATCCTCGGCCTCTCCTTCGACGACGAGCGCTGGTTCTTCTACCTCTCCCTCGCATTCCTGCTGGCGTCCTATCTCGCCCTGCGCGGACTCCGCAACAGCCGTGTCGGCCGCATCCTCATCGCCTGCCGCGACAACGAGGAGGCGGGCCAGTCCTTCGGCGTCAGCCTGACGCGCGTGCGCCTGCAGGCGTTCGCCGTGTCCGGCTTCCTCGCCGCCGTCGCGGGCGGCCTGCTGGTGTTCGACCAGCGCGGCGTGCAGGCCACCTCGTTCAACCCATCGCAGAGCATCGTCGCCTTCGCGCTCGTCCTCTTCGGCGGCCTCGGCTCGGTGGCGGGCCCGCTGCTCGGGGCCGTGTTCTACGGGGTGCTCGTCTTCATCAACAACCCCGTCGTCTACCTGCTCGGCAGCGGCGGTGGCGTCGTCCTCGTCCTGATGATCTACCCGGAGGGGCTCGCCGGCCTCGCCTTCGCGGCGCGCGACGCGTGGCTGCGCCGTGTCGCCATGCGGCTGCGCATCATGGTGCCGAGCCTCTTCGACGACTCCAAGGCCAATCCCCTCGACTCCGCCGCGCCCATCGCACCGAAGCTGCGGCCCACCGGCGGAGCGGCGTTCGTACCGCGCCGCTACGAGCTGGCCAACCAGTGGGCGACCTTCGAGGGGCCGGCCCAGTGACGGACACGCTGCTCGCGCCGCAGCAGGACGACCTCCAGGACGTCGACGCAACGCGCGCACTGGTGCCGTCCCACCGTGAGCTCGCCGCGGGCGCGGCGCTGCCGGCGTCCGCGCCGCTCGCCGCCGAGACGCGCGCACCCGCGGGCGCCAGCCTCCTCGCCTCGCTGCGCGCACTGCGCCCCTCGGAGCTCGGTGGCCGCGCCACCGTCCTGCCGCTGCTGCTGCTCGCCTACTTCTCGCTGATCCAGCAGCTCGACTACCAGGCGGTCAACATCATGCTGCCCGAGATCGCCCGCGACCTGGGCACCGCCACCGCCTCACTCTTCGCCACGCTTGGCCTCATCGCGGTGTGCCAGCAGTTCGCCTCACCGGCGATGGGCTACGTCGCCGACCGGGTGCGCCGCACCACCCTGGTCGCCGTCGGCGCGGTGGTCAGCCACGGCGCCATCGCGCTGAGCGGCGTCGCCCCCGGCTTCGGCGCCTTCATCGGCACCCGCGCGCTGAGCGCCGGCGGCGACCTGGTCCGCGCCCCGGTGGGCCTCTCGCTGCTCTCCGACATCGCGCCACCCTCGCAGCGCGGCCGGCTGGTCACCCTCGTCGGAGTTGGTGCCAGCCTTGGCGGCATCGTGGGTCCCATCGTGGCCGGCCTGGTGGCCTCGGCGGTGGGCTGGCGCTCGACGCTGGTGGTGCTGGGCAGCATCGCGGCGATCTGCTCGCTCAGCTTCTTCCTGCTGCGCGAGCCGGTGCGCGGGGCGCAGGACCGGCTCGCCGCCGGCGCCTCCGTCGAAGACGCCCTGGAGGAGCAGCGGCCGGTCACCTGGTCGGAGGCGTGGCGGGCGGCCTGGAGCGTGCGCACCCTGCGCCATCTGGCCTGGGCGCTGCCCTTCCTCACCGTGGGCACCGTGGGCATGGCGCTGCTCACGCCGCTCCTCTACGCCAACCGCTTCCACCTCGCGCCCGTCGGCCGTGGACTCATCCTCGGTCTCAGCGGAGTGGCCGGCGTGGCCGGCCTCCTCTTCAGCGGGCCGCTCACCGACCGCCTGCTCGCCTACCGGCCGGGACGGGTGCTCACCATGCTGGCCGGCGTCATCTGCCTGCAGGCACTGGGTCTCCTCGGCCTCGCCTTCGCGCCGAGCCTCGTCGTGGCCATCGTGCTGGGCCTCTTCCCCGCCTTCTTCGGGACGCTGGTGACGCCGGCCAGCCTCACCGTCACCACCCTGGTGGTGCCCGCGCGCATCCGCGGGCTCGGCGTGCAGGTGACTGCGCCCTTCGCCGCCATCGGCCTGCCGCTGCCGGTGTACCTGGCGACGAGCCTCGGCGCCGGCGACGTGACCCAGCCGCTGCTCATCGTCGCCGGCGTCCTGGTGGTGGGAGCGCTGTTCATCGGCACCGCCGCGGGCGGCGCCGAGCAGGACATCCGCGCCGCCATCGCGGCGAGCCTTGCCGAGCGCACCTATCGCAGGGCGCGCGAGGCCGGCGACGTCAAGCTCCTCGTCTGCCGCGACGTCGACGTCACCTACGCAGGTGCGCGCGTCCTCTTCGGCGTCGACCTCGACGTGCAGGAGGGCGAGATCCTCGCCCTGCTGGGAACCAACGGCGCCGGCAAGTCGACATTGCTGCGCGCCATCCTCGGCCTGCAGCAGGCCAGCAACGGCGCCATCTTCTTCGACGGCGACGACATCACCCACCTGCCCCCCGAGGAGGTCACCCGGCGCGGCATCGTCATGCTGCCCGGCGGCCAGGCGGTGTTCCCCTCGCTGTCGGTCGCCGAGAACCTGGCGATGGCGGAGTCGATGGTCCCCGAGCGCAACGAGAACGAGACGGCGGAGCTCCGTGCGCACCTGCTGGAGATGTTCCCGCAGCTGCGCGGGCGCTGGCACACGCGCGCCGGCGACCTCTCCGGCGGCGAGCAGCAGATGCTCGGGCTGAGCCAGGCGCTGCTGATGCGACCGCGGCTCCTCGCCGTCGACGAGCTGGCGCTTGGACTGGCGCCGCCGGTGGTGGAGCGGCTGCTGCAGACCCTGCGTGAGATCAACCGCGCCGGCACCACCATCGTCATCGTCGAGCAGTCGATCAACGTGGCGCTGCAGATCGCCACCCGCGCGGTGTTCATGGAGAAGGGGCAGATCCGCTACGACGGGCCCGTCGACGAGCTGGTGGCGCGCCCCGACGTGGTGCGCTCGGTGTTCCTGGCCGGTGCCACGACGAGCAGCGGGCTGGGCCACGATGCCGATCGCGAGCAGTCGCTGCGGGCACACGACCTGCTGCTCAGCGTCGAGGGAGTGAGCCTCGGCTACGGCGGCGTCACCGTGTTGCACGACATGTCGATCGGCGTGCGCGCCGGCGAGATCGTCGGACTCATCGGGCCCAACGGCGCGGGCAAGACGAGCCTGTTCGACGTCATCACCGGCTTCGCCCGGCCGCGTCAGGGCACCGTGCGCTTCGCCGGCCGGGACGTCACCACCCTGAGCCCGGCGGCGCGCGCCCGGCTCGGCGTCAGCCGCTCCTACCAGAACGTGCGCCTCTTCCCTGCGCTCACCGTGCGCGAGAACATCGCGGTGGCGCTGGAGCGGCATCTCGACCCACCCAACCCGCTGGCGGCGGCGGTGTGGAGCCCCGGGACGCGCCGCGCCGAGCGAACCCTCGGCCGCCGCATCGACAACCTCATCGAGTCTTTGGGGCTGGGAGCCTACAGCAACAAGTTCCTCGCCGAGCTGTCGACGGGCACGCGCCGCATCGTCGACATCGCCTGCCAGCTGGCGGCGCAACCGCTGCTGCTGCTGCTCGACGAGCCGTCGTCGGGCCTGGCCCAGGCGGAGAGCGAGATGCTCGGCCCCGTCATCGGTCGCATCGTCAAGGAGACGGGCTGCGCGGTCCTCGTCATCGAGCACGACCTCGGTCTCGTCGCCGCCGTCTCCGACCGCCTGGTCGCCATGCAGCTCGGTTCGCCGCTCGCGGAGGGCACGCCACGCGACGTGCTCGCCGACCCCCGTGTCACCAACGCCATTCTCGGCGCGGCATCCGACGCCGTCGTCTCGAGATCGATCTCCCTGACCGCCGCCACCACATGAGTGAGGTCGACATGACAGTCGCCACCGCCGCGGAGCCCGTCGCTCCGCTCAACTCCGAGCAGTTCCAGAAGGCCTTCGAGACCCTCGCCGCCAACGTCGGCAGGGTGATCAAGGGCAAGGACCGCAGCATCCGCCTGGTCATCACCGCCATCCTCGCCGACGGCCACGTGCTGCTCGAGGACCTGCCCGGCACCGGGAAGACGATGCTCGCCCGGGCCATCGCCCAGACCATCGAGGCCGAGACCTCGCGCGTGCAGTGCACCCCGGACCTGCTGCCCTCCGACATCACCGGCTCGTCGGTCATCGACATGTCCACGCGCGAGTTCACCTTCCGCGAGGGCCCGGTGTTCACCAACATCCTGCTCGCCGACGAGGTCAACCGGGCCACGCCCAAGACGCAGTCGGCGCTGCTCGAAGCGATGCAAGAGAGGCGCATCTCGGTGGACGGCGTCACCCGCCGGCTGCCCCGGCCCTTCCTGCTCATCGCCACCCAGAACCCCATCGAGCTGGCCGGCACCTTCCCGCTCCCCGAGGCGCAGCTGGACCGCTTCCTCTTCAAGATCTCGCTCGGCTACCCCGACGCCGCCGCCGAGATCGAGGTGCTCGACGCCAACGCGGTGTCGCTCGCCGTCGAGAGCCTGCGCTCGGTGTGCACCCTGGAGGAGGTGATCGCCATGCAGGAGTGGCCCAAGCAGGTCGGCGTGTCGCCGCAGATCAAGCAGTACATCGTCGACATCTGCCAGGCGACCCGCAGCGAGCCGTCGCTGCAGCTGCCGGCCAGCCCGCGCGCCTCGCTGGCGCTGCTCTACGCGTCGCGTGTCATCGCGGCGTCGCAGGGGCGCGAGGACGTCCTGCCCGGTGACGTGCAGCTGGTGCTGCAGCCCGTGCTCGCCCACCGCCTGGCGTTGACGCCGGACGCGGAGCTGCGCGACGACACCATCGAGAAGGTGATCGAGCGCATCACCAGCCGGGTCAAGCCGCCGATGTTCGCCGCCGGCTGAACCATCGCTCCACGGTGAGGAAGGGCTCCTGCAGATGAGCATCGATCACGGCAGCCTGCCGGCTCAGCGGCGCAGCCTGCTCGACACCATCGAGCGGCGCGCCGGCCTGACGCTCAGCGGGCTGGGCGGCATCGCCGTCGCGGTGATCGCCTGGGTGATCGGCAACCACGTCGGTGGACGCTCGCTCTACCTCGCCGCCTACTGCGGGGTGATCCTGGTGGGCGTCTCGGTGGCCCTGTCGCGGCGGCGGCGGCCGCTCGAAGCCGAGCGCTCCTCCCTCCCCCGCCGGGCGCGGGTGGGCCAGTCGCTCGACGTGCGCATCACCCTGCGGGCGCGGGCGCGCACCTCCACCTTCCGGCTGGAGGAGGAGGTCCATCCCCATCTCGCACCGAGCGTCGTCGTCCCCATCCCGCTCATCGCACCGGGCGACGAGGTGGAGCACGGCTACGTCATCCAGCCACGATTGCGCGGCGTCTACATGGTGGGCCCGCTCACCGCCGAGTTCAGCGACCCCATGGGCTTCGCCAAGCGGCGCCAGCTGCTGCTGCCGGCGACCGAGATCATCGTCCACCCCCAGGTCGAGGACGTGCTCGACCGGCCGCTCACCCGCGCCTTCGAGGACCCGCCGGTGCGGCCGCCCAAGTCGCGTCCCTGGCCGCAGGGCTTCGAGTTCTACGGCATGCGCGACTACGTCCCGGGTGACGACCTTCGCCGCGTGGTGTGGCGCGCCTTCGGCCGCACCGACCGCCTGCTGGTCCGCGAGTTCGAGCAGGGAATCAGCGACCGCATCGCGGTGGTCCTCGACACCGACGTCGAGCGGCACAGCCGCGGCGAGGTGTCGGAGACCTTCGAGACGGCGGTGTCGGTGGCGGCCTCGGTGGGCGTGCGCCACATCAAGGACGGCCTGACGGTGCGGCTCGTCGCCAACCAGGGCGCGCTGGGTGGCGCTTTCCGTGGCCCGCGGGCGCGCCTGCCCTTCCTCGACGAGCTGGCCAGGGTGGAGCGCAGCAGGGAGCCGCTGTGGCGTGCGCTGGAGCTGCTGGCCACCTCGGGACGCAGCGACGACCACGTCATCATCGTCAGCGGCCATCTCGACTCGCGCGCGGCCTCCCTGGCCAACCTGATGGTCAACAACGGCGCCTCGATCACCATGTGCACGCTCCTCTGGGAGGAGGCCGACCCGATGACCATGCGGCGCGCGCGTGAGGTCGGCGCGCAGGTCGTGAAGGTGAAGCGCGGCGCCTCGCTCGGTGGAGTCTTCCGGGCGTCGTTGCAGACCAAGGCGGGGGCGCGCTGACGATGGCCATCACCCCGCCTCCGCCGCCGCCCGAGGCCACCGCTCCGGTCACGCCGGACAGCTCCGTCGAGGTCACGCTCCCTGAGCGCGACATCGCCGCGGCGGGTGATGTCAGCAGCCCCCGGCTCCGCTACAACCCCACGACCATCACCCTCGCCGCGGCGGTGTCGGCGGCGGCCGCCGCGTGGATGGTGGCGGGGATGTTCCGCGATCCGACGGCACACCTCATCGCACTCATCGGTGTCGCCATCGGAGCGGGACCTGTGTACGCCGCGCAGCGGTCGAGGGGCGCCGCGTGGGTCGAGCTGCTCGTGGTGCCGGCGGCCATCGTGGTCGGCGCCGTGATGCTGGCGCCCGACCTCGGCGGCGCGGGCGGCAACACCCTTCCCGGCCTGGTGTCGAGCGCCCTGAAGAACGGCGCCCTGCTGCAACCGCCGGTGTCGTTCGACCCCGGCTGGCGCTTCATCCTGGTGGTGCTGCTGGCACCGCTCACCGCCGGCTCCGCCAAGCTGGCGATCACATTGGCGCGCCCCAAGCTCGCCGTCGTCCCGCCCATCGCTCTGGCCATGGTGACGGGCATCGCCCAGCCGGCCAGCAGCGAGGTGCTGTCGGTGGCCGTCGCCGTGGTGCTGATCGTGATCGCGCTGACGCTCGCCTACGGCGCGGAGCTGGGAGGCAGCGGCCAGGTGACCGCGGCGTTCGAGGGTCGCCGCCTGCTCCGCGGCGGCACGGTCGCCATCCTCATCGCGGCGGCGGTGCTGGGGATGAGCAACCTCGGCTTCCTGTTCCCCCAGCCGCAGCAGCAGCACGTGATCCCGCCGGAGAAGCCGCCGCCCCCGCCCAAGGTCCCCGACCACGTCATCTTCACCTACAAGGCGAACGCCCCGGTGCCGCTGCGCATGGGCGTCATCGACGTCTACGACCCGTCACAGCGGGCCTGGCTCCTGCCGCCATACGACACCAGCCGTTTCGTGCGACTCACCCCGCCGTCGGCGATCCCGCAGTCGGTGCCCGGCCACGACGTCACCGTGACCGTCACCATGGTCGACGGCAGCAGCCACCAGGTGCCGACCATCGGCCAGGCGTCGCGCGTCAGCGGCCCCGGCGACGTGTTCGACTTCGACCCGCGCACCCAGGAGCTGCAGCTCGCCGACCGCACCGCCTATGACGGGCTGCGCTACACGCTGACGGCGCCGGCCATGCCGTCGGGCCAGCAGCTGGCGGGCGCCGGGGCGCCGCCCACGTCGCTCAGCGAGTTCCTCAGCGCGCCCGCGCCACCGGCGCAGGTGCAGAGGCTGCTGAGCCAGTACGCGCAGCAGGCTGCGTCGCAGCATCACGCCGAGGATGCGTGGGACCGCCTCGTCTTCCTGCGCTCGGCGCTGTACGGCAAGGTGGTGGCGTCGGGAGCGGGCGATCCCGTCGACGTGTCGGCGGCGCGCGTGGGACAGATGCTCGACGGGGGCAACGCGACGCCCTACGAGATCGCCGCCGCCGAGGCGCTCCTGGCACGCTGGGCGGGCATGCCGGCCCGCATCGGCTACGGCTACTACGGCGGCGTGCACCAGCAGGACGGCAGCTTCGAGGTGCACCCGCTCAACGCCGCGCTCTGGCTCGAGGTGTACTTCGACAAGGACGGCTGGCTGCCCATCGTCGGCGTGCCGCCGCGCGCCGCGGCCAGCACCAGCCAGGACCAGCAGAAGTCCGTCGACGTCGCCGCGGTGAACAAGCTGCAGCTGATGGTCTTCATCCCGGTGCGGCTCGACAGCGTCGCCCAGCTCTTCGAGCTCCTGCGCTGGTGGGCGGTGCGCATCCTGCCGATCGTCGCCGGTGCGCTGCTGCTGCTCTGCTGCTACCCATGGCTGATGCGGGGGCTGCGCAGCAGGCGGCGGCTGCGCTGGGCGGCGCAGCGCGGCGTCGCCGAGCGGATCGGCGTCGCCTACACGGAGTTCCGCGACCGCTGCCGCGACCTCACCATCGGTGAGCCGTCGGCGACGCCGGTGGCGTTCCTCCGCCACGTCGCGCCCGACCGCGAGCACAGCGAGCTGGCCTGGCTCACCGAGCGCGCCCTGTGGGGCGATCTCCAGCGCGACCTGCGCGACGAGGACGCTGCGTCCGCGGAGGCGCTGTCGCGATCGCTGATGCGCCGTCTCGACCGCGCGCAGCCGGGCATCAACCGCATCCTGGCCCGCATCACCCGCGCCTCGCTGCGAGCGCCGTACTCGGAGCAGGTGCCCAATCTCTGGTGGGAGCCGCGCCTCGACGGCCTGGTCGCGCTCTTCCGGCGCCTGCGCCCGCGCCGCGCCCGGCGCAGTCGCGTCGCCGCCGCGGCCGCGGCTGCAGCGCTGGCGCTGTCGGGCGTGGTGGTGAGCCTCGCCTCGCCACCCCCGATGCACCGCGGCCTGCCGATGACGCTGGTCCCCTCGCGGCTCGGCGGCTTCACCTTCAAGCGCGAGCTGTCCGCCGAGGCGCTCTACCGCGTCAAGGACCCCGCCGCGATGATGGACGTGGGTCTCGTGTACTCGGTGTCGTACAACGGCGGCACCGAGGGGGCGGTGCAGATCGGCGAGTTCTCGCCCGGCACCGACGTCTCCGACATCGACGACGAGTCGAAGATCCAGTACTGCACCGACAACCCCAACGACTGCCTCGGCCACGAGGTGCTCAAGGGAGTCCAGACCAACCTCGGCGGCGTGCCGTTCACGCGCGTGTTCTACAAGGACTACGAGCGGGCCTACAGGATGGTGCTCCCCGACCAGCGCATCTACCTGTGGTTCCCGCCGGGGACGCAGACGATGGTGACGCTGGTCCTGCTCGGCCAGCTGCCCGCCGACAGCGCGGACCTTCTCTTCCACGCGCTGATGGACAACGAGCACGACGTGGCGCCCGCGCCGATCCCCGCGCCGTCGTTCACGCCGCCGCCGGCCTCGGCCGCGCCGTCCTTCGGGATCCTGCAGTCGCCCTCGCCTGGGAGCACGCCATGACGCCACGACGCGACACGCGCCTGCTCGCGCTTCTCGCCGTGATCGCCGGTGCACTGACCGCCTGCGGGCCGACCCTGTCCACCGACGTCGGCCTCAAGCAATCCGGTGCGGCGATCTTCTTCGGCCAGCCCACCCCCGTGCCGCCGCCCGCGGCCAGCCCGCCGCTCGCCCTCAGCCCGATCGCGAACTTCCCCGCGCCGCTCGAGGAGCCCCCGCAGTTCCCCGGCTTCAACCCGATCCCGCTGACCATCGTGCCGCCGGCCACGGCCTGCCCGAGCGCTGCACCGGGGGCGATCATCGCCAAGCCGACCACGCCGGAGCCGACCGCGCCTCCGCCTCCGACGCTGGCGCCCTACCCGTTCCGGTACAGCGGGAGCACGACGCTCGACCCCGGCAGGCCGGACATGCAGATCACGCCGCTGCCGCCGTCGGGAACGCGCAAGGTGAGCAGTTCGGGAAGCGCCACCGTGCTCCCCTCGGCCCCCGGCGGCGGCATCAGCGGTGAGCAGTTCACGGTCACCGAGGAGTTCAACGGGAAGCGCACGATCAACGTGTACCTCATCGTGCCGCAGGGCGCCTCGGGTTCCGCGGCGGCGCAGGAGACGGGACAGCGGCCGGCCGCCGGCCTCTACCTGCAGCAGATGGTCACGGAGAACCTCGACGGCAGCAGCCAATCGACGTTCACGCCCGACCCTCCTGTCGAGCTGATGCCGTTCCCCGCCAATACCAACATCAACTCCACCTTCGAGTCGGCCGGCACCGACTCGCAGCTCCAGGGCGGCAAGACCATGGTGCTGCCGCCCATGCCGGGCAGCGCGATCAACGGCGACGCCCACGTCGACGCCTGCGGCACCCTGCTCGACGCCTGGCAGGTGACCCTCAACGGGTTCCTCGCCGACACCCTGCTGGCCAGCCAGCCGGTCGCCTGCTCGGCCGGCGCGCAGGGCAACACCGGCAGCCCCGGCTGCACCCCGTTCACCCTGGTGCTCGACATCGGCACCCAGTACGGAGCGCTGTCGCTGAGCGACCACCTCACCGAGGACGGCTGGGACAGCAAGTCAAGCAAGCCGTACGTCTACGACGTCACCGCCACCATCGACAGGGAGCCCGGGACGTGAGGCGCCTGATCATGGCGGCGCTGTCGCTCTCCACGCTGACCGCCTGCAGCACGACGCTGGCGAGCAACGAGGTGCTCAGCATCGACAGCTCGATGAACGTCAACCCGACCGCCGACTTCGCCGTCCAGGGGGGCTGGGACCTCGCCTATCACTGGGACTGCTCGGCGCAGCTCTCCGAGGGCACCGCGGGCGCGGACGGCATGCAGTTCACCGTCATCGACAGCGACGACGACTCGCTCAACGCGGAGCACCCGTCGCTGGACTTCAAGGGACGCAGCGGCGGTTCCACGCTGACCTTCCATCGCGGCGGCACCTTCCGCATCCACGTGGTGACGCCGTGTGACTGGCGGCTCACCGTCGACGAGGTGAGCTCGTGACCATCCCGGCGGAACGCACACTCGCGGCGGTGCACGGAACCGTCGATCCACGCTTCGTCGCCGTCGTCGACGAGATGGCGGCAGCGGTGGCGCGCGGCGAGGAGAAGGGAGCGGCGGTCGCCATCTTCCTCGACGGAGAGCCGGTGGTCGACGCCTGGTGCGGAACGCGCGCGGACGGAAGCCCGTGGACCGAGGACACGCTCACCGTCATCTTCTCCGCGACCAAAGGCGCGGTCGCGCTGATGGCGCAGCTGCTCTGGGAGCGCGGCGAGCTCGACCTCGACAGCCCGGTGACCCGCTACTGGCCTGAGTACGGAGCGGCGGGCAAGAAGAACGCCCTGGTGCGCCACCTCCTCGACCACACCAACGGGTCGCTCACCTTCCCGCGCTACTGGGAGGTGATGAAGCAGGACAGCCTGGCGCTGGCCGACTGGGACCTGGTGACCTCGCGCCTCGCCGCCGCGAGGCCCTGCTGGAAGCCGGGAACGCGCGCCGGGTACCACGCGGTCACGTACGGGCATCTCGTCGGCGAGGTGATCCGGCGCATCACCGGGATGTCGCCCGGCGCATTCTTCGCAGAGGAGATCGCAGGTCCGCTCGGGCTCGACATCTCCATCGGATACCACGGCCCGGACGCGCGCGTCGAGAGCGCGCTGCCGCCGCCGCCGCCATCCGACCCGGCGGTGCTGCGACAGGTGCTGGGCAACCTCGACCTGTCGCAGAACGCGCTGCGCAGCACCGGCGACGTCTACAACCCCGCGGCGTGGCTGGTGCACGCGCCGATCTTCCTGCACCCGGACCGGCGCGACGTGGGCGCGTACATCGCGGGCCTCTTCAGCCATCCCACCATCCGCGCCGCCGAGGTCCCGGGCTCCAACGGCATCGGCGACGCCCGCAGCCTGGCGCGCATGTACGCGCCACTGAGCTGCGGGGGCGCGACGGCCTCGGCGCGCCTGGTCGGTGAGGAGTCGATCCGCATGTTCTCGACGCTGCAGCCGAGGTCCAGCCAGGACTTCCACATGGCCCTGGGGTATGCGGTGCTGCGCGACGACGTCCGCCCCGCCCACCTGCCGGGCACCGCCTTCGGACATCCCGGCGCCGGCGGCATCCTCGGCTTCGCCGACCCCCACTACAGGATGAGCTTCGGCTATGTGCACAACCAGATGCTCGACGAGACGCTGACCCACCGCATCGCGCGGACGGTGTACTCGTGTCTGGAGGGACGGGCATGAGCACGGCAGCACTCCCCCAGGACCGCCGCCGGCACGCGACCGCGGTGGCACACCTCGGCGCGGCGCTCATCGTGCTGCTGGCGGTGCTGCTCGTGGCGCTGCGATCGCAACCGCAGACCCCGCCACCCATCGCCGCCTTCGCACCGCAGGTGAACCAGGTGATCAAGCAGGCGCCGTCGAACCAGTCCGGCACCACGGGCAGCGGAGGCACGTCGGGCCACGGGCAGGGGCCTGGTGCGGGCGCCGGCAACGGGCCAGGGCCGGGTGGGGGAGGCAACGCCACACCGTCACCGGCCGCCTCGGGCATCTACTACAACTGCTATCCAGGCAGTCCGCCGCGCCAGATCGCCGACCCGCAATCTCCGCCCTGCGTGCCCAACTGGCCCGCCGGCGCCGACAACGGCGGCGCCACCGCGCCCGGGGTGACCCGCGACACCATCGACATCGCGGTGCCCAACCAGGACAGCAGCAACTACAACAACGACATCGAGTACGCGGCGGCCCAGGCGTACGTCAAGTTCTTCAACGCCCACTTCAACTTCTACGGGCGCCACCTGGTGCTGCACGAGGTGGCGGAGATCTCCAACAGCGCCACCGACCAGGCCACGCTGGCCAACGACGTGGCCGCCATCCCCGCCTTCGCCTCCACGGAGTTCACCGACGAGGGCGGCTGGACGTACGCCACCACCCTTGCCTCGAAGCACGTCATCGCCACCACGGGCTTCGAGGAGAACCCCTCCGAGGCGCAGCTGCAGAGCTACGACCCCTACCTGTGGTCGTACGAGATGTCGTCGGACAACATGCTGGCCACGATGGGCAACTGGTACTGCGCCGAGCTCAACGGCCACAACGCGGCGCACGCCGGCGCCCAGTTCCAGACGAGCCCGCGCAACCTCGGCGTCGTGGTGGCACCATGGGACTACAACTCATACCCCAGCAATGGACTGTCGACCCTGACCGACAACCTCGCCAAGTGTGGCGTCAAGCCGATGATCATCACCGACTCGACGGAGAACTGGGGCAACGCCGACGTCGCCTTCCACACCGCGACCCCACCGGTGACGTCGGTCATGTGCATCTGCAACTTCGAGTACTGGTCCGACATGGCCACCTACGCCAACGGCCAGGGCTACTTCCCCGAGTGGCTGCTCTCCAGCTTCGGCGGCACCGACGCCAACTGGTCCTTCCACTTCGGCAACGCCTCACCGGCCGAGGCGCGCGACGCCTTCGGGCTGACCTTCGCGCCGCGGCAGGAGGCGCTGCAGAACGACCCCTACTGGTGGGCCTGGAGCGAGGGCGGCAACGGCAGCAGCGCGCCGCGAACCATCATCGACGTCTACCAGGTGCACCTCCTCTACCGCTCGATGCTGGAGATCGCCGCGGGCATCCAGATGGCGGGCCCCCACCTCACCCCGCAGACCTTCGCTGCAGGCCTGCACCGGACGTCGTTCCCCGACCCCGTCACACCGCTCAACGCCGGCTTCGTCGACTTCTTCAACGGCTCCCACGCCATGACCGTCGACGCCGCAGAGTGGTGGTACAGCCCCGCCGCGCCCAGCCCCTATGCCTCCTATGGCGACGGCACCGGGGCGATCTGCTACATCGACGGCGGCCGCCGCCACTCCATCAACGACTGGGGCGGCGCCACCGACCGCTTCGACAGCGGCACCTGCGACACGGGGGCGTAGGTCGAGCGGGCCCCCAGGACCGACAGACGGCGCGCCGGTGGGGTCAGGCGTCGATGCTGTGCCGGTGCGGCGGACGGCCGCGCCTCTCGGACTCGGCATGAGGATCGCCCGTCGCCGTCGCGCTGTCGCGGAGGAAACGCACGACGTCCGCCGCGTCCGCCTCCAACGCCATCGCGTCGCGGGGCGCGATTGGTTCCAGCGGGGTGAGCACCACTTGGCCTTTCGGCATGGACCACGTCGCCGTCGCACGCCCGCCCACCAACGCGAAGGGGCGGAAGAGCCCGTTGTCGGTGACCAGGCGGCGGTGGTGCGCAGCGAGCACCAGGTCGCGCGACGTCCAGCCAAGGAGCAATGGCTCGAAGGAGCCGAGCAGGCGCGGCGGCGGCAACGGCGCCGCGGGCGGGCGGCCCCGCAGGTCGACGAGGCCGTCTTCGCGCTGGTCGAGCTGCGGTGCGATGGCCTGCAGGCCAGCACGCGCATCGCGAAGGGGGACGCCGGCCCAGCGGGCGAGGTCGCGCTCACCGGCCGGCCCGTGACCGGCGAGATAGCGGCGGGCCAGCTCGGCGAGGGCGCGATCACGGTCGACGGGAGGCGGTGCGCCCAGCCAGTCGCGGGTGAGCACGAAGGCCTGCTGGCTGCCGGCCATCGGTCCGCGCACCAGCAGCCCGAGCAGCGCGGCGCGGAAGAGCACATGGATCAGCGCCTGGCCCTCGGTGCGTACCCCGATTGCCGCGATGCGCTCGCGGAGCTGGAGCCGCGTCAGCGGACCCTCGTTGGCGAGCGCGCGCTCGACGGCGCCAACCGAACGGTCAGCATCAGCCGGCGAAACGCCCTCCTGGGCGAGCCGGCGCGCGTTGCCGGCGACAAGCTGCGGTGTGGTGAGTGCGTGCAACCATGGATAGTCCTCGCTGCGGACGAGGTGCAGGGTGCCGCGGTTGAGCCAGGAGATCACCAGGGAGCGGTCCACGGTCAGCGCGCGGTCGACGTCGGCGGCGGTGGTGGACCCGATGGTGCGCGCCCGCACCGCCAGTCGCGCGCCGCGCGGGTCCTGGGCCTGGATGGCGAGCACACGCTCGGCAACGGCGACAGGATCACGCGGTTGCCGTCCGGCGAGCAGTTGTGCGGTGAGGCGCTCAGCGATCATGGGAACGGGCAGCGCGGAGTATGCACATACGTGTCTGTCGTGCAGCACCGTGCGCGACGGCGCCTCGCCGGGTCGTTGCACCCGGTGCGCCTCCTCCGTCGCGACCCGTCGCCCGCAACCTCGCTCGCGACCGCCCGCAGCGGCTTGCCACTATCTCGGCGCATACATCGGGAGTGCAGTCAACCGCCGGTCGTGTGCCGCTTCCCGCGTGGCGAAGTGGAGCCCAGAGTGGGAATTGAACCCACGACCTACGCCTTACCAAGGCGTTGCTCTACCTCTGAGCTATCTGGGCCGGGTCCGCGCCACCGTTTGCCGGCCTCTCCGAGCTCGCCGGAGGGCCTACAACACTGTAGATGGTACCCCATGTCCAACGCCTCGGGCCAACGCCTCGCGCGTCGCGGATGGGGGCGGACAGGCGTGCACACCCTCAGTGAAGGGCGATCCCCGGCCCTCTTCCGCCCATCCTCGGGCGGAAGAGAACGTGGACGCGAGGCTGCCGCCAGCGCCACCGCTGCGGTGACGTCGATGGCGCTTGAGGCGTACGTTTGGGCCCTCATCGACGTCACGGCCAGCATTGTCCCCCAGGCTCGAGTGTCCCCAGCCGCGTCGGTGCCGTCGGGAACCTACCTCGCAGAAGCGCGTCGAGCCGCGGGTCGGCACCGTCGCGGAGGATTTAGGAGGTCGCCACCCGCGGCGAGTATCCGAGCACCCGCAGGTCAGGCAGCCGCGGGGAGGGTGGCCCGTCAAGGCCGTAGACGGTCAGGGCCTCCTGTCCAGAGAAGTCGCCTTCAGCTGACCGAGCAGAATTCCCGGTGCGGAGGAGGTTCTCGTGCGCCACGGCGGTGCTGCCCTCCCGCATGAAGCGCGTCGCCGCAGCTGCACGTCCTGGGACGTATCCATGGCGGGCAGGGCGATGACCAGGAGGGTCAGCGCCGCCGCCACCTCGGCGCTGAGCCAGGCCCGCCGGTACCCGCGCGGCGACGCGAGCAGGCCCACGTCAGCCGGGCGGCAGCGCGGGCAGCGGGCGTGAGGCCAGCGCGACGGCGTCGCTGCGCTTCAGCCCGAGCATGAGCAGGACACGCTTGGCCGTCTCGTCGGGCAGCGACGTCGCGTCGAGATCGAGGTTGGCGTCGAGCACCTGGAGCAGGCCCGAGCAGCGCCGCGCCGACCCAGGCCACGGCGACGCCGGCGTCCGCGACGTCGAAGCGCCCCTGGTCGGCGGCGGCCTGGATGTGGCGCCGCGCCTGGGCCGGCATGCCGGTGCCGGCGAGCACGAGCGCGGTGCCGGTGCACAGCATCACCGGGTGAGCTGCGGCTGGACCCACTGCAGCCGGCCGGTCAGCCGGAAGCTGAGGGCGAACACCTCGGGGGTCGTCCCACGCAGGCGACCTCAAGCTCCAGGCGGCGCCACGGCAGCGCGAGGTCATCGGCCTTCCGCCGGCGTGGCGCGGTGACCGACATCACCGACATCCGCACCGCCGAGGAGTGTGACCGAGCGTCCGAAAGAACGCGAGGCGCCCGGTCCAACCGCAAGAGGAAGCGCTGGGCCGGGCGCCGTCACGTCAGACGGTCAACAGTGGACGGCCCACGTGGACCCGCCATTCGACGAGCATTCCGGGCCGGGGCCGCTCAACGCGCCGGACCAGAGGTTGTCGTCGGGCGCCGCCTCCAGGGGGTGAATGATCCGAAATGAGGTGGTGTCGTGGCTGGTCGTCGTATACGAGCCGCCCGAGAAGTCCACGTCGGACACCCACGAGAACTGCTGGCTCGTGAACGTGGCCGTCGAGACGGACACCCGCGGGCCCGTGCGCCCATCGCTCCTGAAGGTCAACCCCCAGATCGCGGAGACAACCGGGTCGCCACCTGGCAGGCCGCTGACGGTGCTGAAGCTCGAACCCCCGTCCTGGGTGATCGCGAACGTCGTGCCCTCGGGGCCCCAGACCGCGAAGGTATGGTCGGTGCTGTAGTCAGGCGACACGGCAAGCTGGGTGCCCCCTTGAGGGACGGTGGCGAAGTCCGTGCACGACGTGAGCGTGCACTTCAACACCTCGGCCGGAGCCGGAAGCGGATCCACCAGAGGCGGAACCGTGGGAATCGGAGGCAATGCGAAGGACGTGACGAGGAAGCTGTCGGCGCTGACCTCGGCGCTGGCGAATGATTCTGCGCGTTCTTGGGGCGTGTACCCGATTGCGAAGAAGGTACTGGCGTCTGCCCAGACGGGCGAGTTCACTGTGATGATATCGGCGGGAACGGTGGGGCCGGGTGTGACATGGCCGGTGGCTTCGTCATACGTCTGAAAGCCGTTGACGTCTGGCAAGGGGATCACGATGTGGTCATGGCCGGCAGACTGACCGGGCTGTGCCAACATCGGGATGCCCGACCCCGGGTTGTCGTCGATCGACTGCCACGTCGAGCCGCCGTCGCTGCTGCGGTACACCTCACTGGCGTCGGTGGTGGTGTTGATGGCCAGCACGAAGACATTGGGGTCGGTCGGGTAGGCCGACGGCAGGACCACGTCGCCCACGTCTGCGCCGGCCGGTCCCGGCACCCACGACCACTTCGTGCCCCCATCGGTGCTCTCGTAGAGGTTGTCGCACGGGGGAGCGGGCTGGAGGTCGTTGCCGTTGCACGGAGTCGAAGTGTTGTACCGGGTCAGTGCCCAGATGGTGGTGTCGGTCGCGTAGTTGGGGGAGAAGACGTACTTCTCGATGGTCTGGCCGGTGATGGGGGGGCCCGAGGCGAGTGAATCGGTGACGGGAATCAGCCCGCACACCGCGCTCGCTGCCCCCGTCGCAAGCACCAGAGCGCCGAGGCCGACGCGCCGCCGGCGACTCGCCGTGCTGACGTCACCGACGGGTTCTTGCAACAGGTGTCTCATACCTTCCTCCTTGGACGCTGAAGCTGGCGCCCATCCAGTCCGCCGGACGTGATGCTGGTGCACGACAGCCGGGGACGGCCCGCAGCAGACGCCAGCCCATTGCCGCGTTTCCGCCACCTCGACCGAGCCCGATTGCTGACCGGCGCCACCCGACCCGGCGGCGCGACAGTGTTCGTCCTCGAGGTGGAGCGTCTCCAGAAATGCTGGGCGCTCCACCCCGAGGAATCGGGTCAGCAGTGCGCAGCCCAGGTGACGCCGCTGTCCGCGGAGCAGAACACGCCCAGCTGTGTGCTCGAAGCCGCCCACAGGTGGCCGTCAGGCGTCCATGTCAAGTTGGTGCTGGACTGAAGGCTGCTCAGGTTGGTGTTGGTGGTGTACGACGTCGGCGAGGAGTAGTCGATCCGGGTCATGCTGTCATTGGTCGGCGTTGCCGGGTCCAAGGGAGCGGTCGACGCCACCAGGGTCACGCCCGTCGAGCTGTCCCCGGTGAACACCACGCCTTCGACCGAGTCCTGTGTCGTAACGGGGTTGAAGGTGTGGCCGGAATCCGTGGACACCCACAGTGACGCGGTCCCCTCGAAGTTCCCGATTCCGATGTCCGCTGACACGATGTGGTCCATCGGGCTCAGGCCGAAGGTGACCTCCTGTGCCAGCGTCACGGCGACGGCGTGGTCGGTCGAGTAATTCGGCGAGATCGCCATGGTTTCAATGTAGCCCTGGCCCGGCAGCGTGCCGAGGTCGGTGCAGTAGGACAGACCGCAGTGGAGAAGGTCCTCCGGGGTGGTCGTCATCGGGAACCCGACACCGGACAACGTGTTCTGAACGGTGTTCGTCGAGGCGAAGAAAGTCCCATCCGGGGCGACGTGAAGGTCGCCCAACCCACCGGTGTCCACCGGCGGCACGGGGCCGGGAGTGACGATGCCGAGGGCCTCGTCGTAGACGGCGAAGGCGGTACCTTCGCTGGTGACGATGCAGATGAGCTTTGCATGACCCGCGGCGTAGCCCGCCAACGCTTGGCAGTCCTTGACATATGGGAGGACGACGTGGAAGGTGAGTCCCCCGTCGTCGCTTCGCTCCAGTCCAGTGGAGTTCACTTCGTAGACGGTCGTGTCTGCCGGATACGCGGATGGCAGCACGATCTCTCCGGACTCAGTGATGGCGTGCGTGGTCCAGGTCGATCCGCCATCGGTCGAGACGAAGTCCGCGCTGTCCGTGATGGAGGCGGACGCCGATGCCCAGAGGGTGTGATCAGTCGCGTAGCTCGGCGACTGGGTGAGGTAGGCGACGTTGTAGCTCGTGATCGGGTTCGCCGCCAACGCGGCCAGCGGCGTCCGCAACCCGGCGGCGACGCCCCCTGCGATCACCAACGCCACCCCGGCGTGCACCAGTCTGCGTACCATGTCTTTCCTCGCGTGGTGGAGACGCCCCTATCGAAGATGAGCGTCGGGTGGGAGTCGCGCGGGAAGGCGCGATTGCGCATTGTCGTCGCGATACGACCGGCCTTGGCCTGGGCCGGCGCCGCCTTATTGCCGCCGTCGCGACGAACAGGGGTGGGCGTCAGTGCTTTCGTGCGTCGGCCCGCTGGTGAGCGCGATGCCTCCGTCGGGTCGCCGTGAAGTTCGCGTCTCGGTCCCGATGCCAACTCCACGCCACACTCGCCCCACCGGCGCCCCCGTCACCCACTGATCGACTCGTCGTCGAGAACCCGTCGCAGGACCGCCGGCGCGGGGTTGCCTCCGCTGAGGATGACGCCGACCCGCGTCCCCGGGCGTGGCCGAACGTGGTGGACGAGGGCCGCCACGCTCGCCGCCCCGGCGGGCTCGGTGAGGATGTGCTCGAGGCGGAGGACGGTGCGCATCGCCTCGATCAGCTCGTCCTCGGTGACGAGCAGGATGTCGTCGACGAACCGGCGTGCGATCGCAAAGGGCAGACGTCCTGGTCGACTTGTGGCGAGCCCGTCAGCGCAGGTGTGCGCGGGGACCGCGGTGATGACCCCCGCCGCCAGGGAGCGCGCCATCGACGGAGCCTGCTCGGGCTGCACGCCCACGATGCGGGTGCGTACGCCCAGGGTGCGGAGGCACGCGGCAACTCCGGCGACCAGTCCTCCCCCACCGATGGGAACGACGAGCTGGTCGAGGTCCAGGCCGTCCTCTGCCACCTCGAGCCCGACCGTCGCCTGCCCCGCGATGACGTCGAGATCGTCGAAGGCCTCCACGAAGCCGGCGCCGTCGCGGGCGGCCAGGCGCAGGGCTTCGTCGCGGGCGTCCTCGAACGTCGCCCCGACCATGCGCACATCGGCACCGAGAGACCGCATGGCGTCGACCTTCGCTCGATTCGCCCCCTGAGGAACGACCACCGTGGCGGCGATGCCATGGTGCCGCGCCGCCCAGGCAACGCCCTGGCCGTGGTTGCCCGCGGAGGCCGCGACCACGTGGGTCACGGCGTGCTCGGTCGCCAGGCGATGAACCTTGTTGAGGGCGCCGCGCACCTTGAAGGAGCGGGTGGGCAGGAAGCACTCCGGCTTGACGTAGACCTCGCATCCACAGAGTCCGGAGAGCCCGGCAGAGTAGGTGAGCGGTATCGGCGGGAGCACACCGCGGAGGCGGTGCCGGGCGCGCAGGACGGCGTCGAGCGGCAGGGGGCCGGCGTCAAGGGCCAGCGGGCTCCCGGGCGATCTGGCAGCGAGCATAAAAAAACCTCCCAGCGGGTCGCCAGGAGGTCTCGGACCATGCGCTGATGACGCTAGGTCCGCAGACCTCCCCAACGCATCGTCATCGCGCCTGCGATTGCGCGCCACTGTTCCATCGCTGCGATCCTAGGGTGGGCGTGCGGGCAACCTCAACGAACGGACCGCCACGGGATTGCCATGGCGAGCCACGCGACGCGGAGGTGTCAATCCAGGGACAGCCCGCGGGTAGCTTCGTCCGGCGTCCTCTCCGTACCCTGCATCCACGATGTTGGGAGCGCGATCCGGCCTGGGCATGGCGTCTGATGGGCGGTAACCGCCGGTCGGTGCACGGCCGCACATCCGCAGCCGGGGGCCCCTTCGATCTCGTCGTGCTCGGCGGAGGTTCCGGAGGCTACGTGGCCGCCATCCGCGCCGCGCAGCTCGGCCTCCGCACCGCGCTCGTGGAGGAGGAGAAGGTCGGGGGGACCTGCCTCCACCGCGGCTGCATCCCCACCAAGGCGCTGCTGCAGACCGCCGCGCTG